>ERZ773246.4-NODE-4-length-326230-cov-316.48_pt1 | contig 326230 bp, 277 predicted proteins | sample MGYA00580519_ERZ773246 | MGnify/ENA primary metagenome ERZ773246 (study PRJEB29015, sample SAMEA2738153) | human oral metagenome | biome: human oral; feature: human-associated habitat; material: saliva | place: China | collected 2246 ...
CGCGGCCTGCACGGGTACGCATACGCAGACGGAAGCCGTGCTTCTTGGCGCGACGACGGTTGTTCGGCTGGAAAGTACGCTTGCTCATACTTTGTCTCCTTGATTTTTGCGGTTCGTGCCCTCACGGGGTATCGGAACCGTACGCTTCTTGGTGCACGGAGGTACCGCGACTATTCGCAGTAGGCGGTGCACACACAACAGCACAACTCTAGAAGAGTGGAGGGCGTAAATCAAGTTCTTGACGCTTTTTTCCGCGTGATTCCGGGCTCGTTTATGGTGTGGAGGCGGTGGTTGCGGTGGGCGCACAGGGTGTGGAGACACCACTGACTCAGGGGGTGCAAACCTGGGGATATTCGCGGCGGCACGATATCCACCGCGGTGCATATCTCCCTAAAACTCCTGCCACTTCTAAGTTATCCACAGCCATAAACTCCGGAGCTATTCCGCTAAATATCAAGGAAGAAGCCCTATTGTGCACCTAAATCCACCGCTTATCCACTTCTGTAATTACAAGTTTTCCACCGTGTGGAAAACTCTTGTGGATAACTTTCTCTCCCTGTGTATTAAACGGGTAGAATCTTAATGACCTCGCGGTGGTTTCCGGCATGATTTCTTTACTGCACCACCGCTTCACATCGAGTGAAAGTAAAGAACTCCATGACCGACTCCCTTCAGGCGCGCTGGGCGCATCTGCTCTCCATCCTTGCCGCCGATCCGGCGGTGACGGCACGTCAGCGCGGTTTCGTGAATCTTGCGCAGCCTCAGGGACTGATGGGTTCTTCTCGCCTCATCATTGAGGTGCCGAATAAGCTCACCCGTGCGGTCTTCGAGGAGCAGATTAGCGCTTCGTTCCGTGCGGCTCTGCACGAGGCTTTCGGCCCGTCGACCACCGCGCTTTTCGATGTGAATGAGTCGATGATTCCGGTTGAATCTGCAAGTCAGGACGTTTTCCAGGGTGAGCGTGAGGTGCCTGTTGAGTACCAGCCCGCCCCTTCGGCAGCGACGGCTTCTGCGCATCCCGAGGCGCCCGCTGGCTCGCGTGCTTTTGAGTACTACACGGAGCCACATCCGGGTCCTGACCACTACGAGGTGCCCGCTGATGAGCAGGTCACCCGCCCTTCCCTGCACGATTTGGAGGCGGAGCGTGCCGGATTCCCCTCCGCACAGCAGCCCGCTCCTGCTACTCCTACTGCGTCTGCTCCTGCTACTCCTACTGCGGGTGCACCGGCGCCTCGCGAATACCCGGCACCCTCTTTCGTTCCGGACGCCCCGGCGGTACCGCAGGCTCAGCAGGTGCATCCGCATGAAGACCCGGAAAACGCGCCGACTTGGGATAGCTCTGCCCGACTGAACCCGAACTACACCTTCGACACCTTCGTGATTGGTCAGTCCAACCGCTTTGCGCACGCGAGCGCTTTCGCGGTGGCGGAGCAGCCCGGCATTGTTTACAACCCGCTGTTCATCTACGGCGGTTCGGGTCTGGGTAAGACCCACCTGCTGCACGCGATCGGCCACTACACCAAGTATCTGTACCCGAATTTGCGGGTGCGCTACGTGAATTCTGAGGAGTTCACGAATGACTTCATTAACTCGATTCGTGACGATGAGGGTTCGTCGTTCAAGCAGATTTACCGTAATGTTGACGTTCTTCTGATTGACGATATCCAGTTTTTGGCGGGTAAAGAGGCGACGATGGAGGAGTTCTTCCATACGTTTAACGCCCTGTACAACCATCAGAAGCAGATTGTAATTACCTCTGATTTGCCGCCGAAGCAGCTGACCGGTTTTGCTGAGCGTATGCGTTCGCGTTTCGGTTCGGGTCTGAATGTGGATGTGCAGCCTCCGGAGCTGGAGACTCGTATCGCGATTCTGCGGAAGAAGGCTCAGAACGAGATTTTGCCGGTGCGCGATGACGTCATGGAATACATTGCTTCCCATGTCACGGCCAATATTCGCGAGTTGGAGGGTGCTCTGATTCGTGCGAGCGCTGCTGCCTCGATGAAGAAGCCGCCGGAGCCCATTACCCTGGCTGAGGCTGAGACTTATCTGAAGGATCTGCTCTCTGATACCGGTGGTGCGGAGATTACGTCGGCGCTGGTTTTGGCGACGGTGGCGAAGTATTTTGATGTGTCCATTGAGGATATGCAGTCGAAGTCTCGCACCCGTACGCTCACGAATGCGCGTCAGGTGGCGATGTATCTTCTGCGTGAGCTGACTGAGATGTCTCTGCCGCGTATTGGTAACGATTTGGGCGGTCGCGACCATACGACGGTGATGCACGCGGTGCGTAAGGTGAGCGCGCAGATGGCGGAGCGTCAGACGATTTTCAATCAGGTGACTGAGCTGACGAATTTGATTCGCCAGGAGCAGCGCGCCGCCGGCTAGATGGGTTTTTCGTCCCTGCCCTGTAGCTTATTTGCGCCTCGACTAGGTGTTTTATAGGCTTCGGGGCGGGAGTTTCATGCTGGATTCAAGGATTTTAGCGACTCGAAAAAGTGGATTTTCGGGGTGTGGATAAGCTGTGCTTTAACTCATGCGTTCGTGTGGACGTTAAGTGCATGAATATTCAAAAGGTGTGGAATCGAGGAAATGCATAAATATCCATTCACAATGCATCCTCAGCACCGGGTGGATTCTTCCACTTAATGTCCACAGGCTACTTCCGCGTCATTGCGGGCAAGGAAGGGGTTTTCCACCGTTTCCACAAGCGTTAACAATACTACTGTACTTAAAGAAAAAATCCTCCCCATAACAAGTAGTTCTGCTCAACCGGCCGAGCTGGTTCAAGTTTTTCTATGCACCTTTACTGAAAACGTAGATTTTCGCGGGTGGGGATCGATAGCTGCACGCTATCTCCTAGGTTGGGTTTGGCGGTTGGGTTTGCACAAGAAACCAACACTGGACTATCACCTAATTCGAACCTGTTTTCGACTGTATTTACCGCATCTTCCGCCCATCTTTGTAATTACAAAAATACAGCGCCCCCGCATGCCTCATCTCACCCGATTTTTCGCTGCGGGAGCGACCTTCGAGTCTCTGTGTAATTACAAAATCCGGTAGGATGGATAGACGCGCGCGCGGAAGATTCACTGCGCATCAGAGCACGCGATATTTCCGGCTCTATCGTCCAAAGCTTTACGTGCGCCCACAAACTACTCTCTAATTCCGTGAAAGGCGCCTTCTCGATGAAATTCACCGTTGAACGCGATGTCTTTGCCGAAGCAGTCGGCTGGACGGCACGCTCACTTCCGCTGCGTCCCACCTCCCCCGTACTCAACGGTCTGCTGATTACCGCCTCCGCAGGTGAGGTCAGCATCGCAAGCTTCGATCACGAGACCAGCGCCCGTCAGGTCATTGCAGCCGATGTTGAAGCAGAAGGCGTTTGCCTGGTTCCCGGCAAGATCCTGGCAGAAATTTGCCGCTCCCTACCGAATGCACCCGTCGAGTTCACTGCAGATGAGTCCGTGATTCGTCTTCACTGCCGTTCTGCTAACTTCCAGCTGGCTGGCATGCCGGTCGTGGACTACCCCGAGCTTCCCGAGCTTCCTGAAATTTCCGGTACCGTTGACGGCGCCGAATTCGCTGAAGCCGTCAAGCAGGTTCAGATTGCGGTCTCCAAGGATGAGACCCTGCCGCTGCTGACCGGTATCCGCGTAGAAATCAATGGCGACACCATGACCCTGCTCGCCACCGACCGCTACCGCCTGGCAATGCGCGAAATCAAGTGGAACCCGGTCAACCCCGACGTTCAGGCGGCTGTGCTGCTGAAGGCTAAGACCGTCTCCGAGGTCGGTAGCACCCTCTCCGGATCCGGCGAACTGTCTATCGCTCTGCCCGCCGCTGGCGAGCTGATCGGCTTTGCTGCTGGCGCCCGCCGCACCACCAGCGTTCTGATGGACGGCGACTACCCCAACATCCGTGCGCTGTTCCCCGAGCAGACCCCGATTCACGCGGTGGTTCGCACCTCCGACCTGGCTGAGGCTGCTCGCCGTATCTCCCTCGTGGCGGAACGCAACACTCCCCTGCGTCTGAAGTTCACTCAGGGTTCGGTTGCTATTGATGCCGGCCGCGGTGATGAGGCTCAGGCTTCTGAGACTCTGCAGGCGCACCTGTCCGGTGATGACATCACCGTTGCGTACAACCCCGCCTACCTCTCGGATGGTTTGAAGGTTTTCGGTACCGAGTTCGTTCGTTTCTCCTTCACCGATGCGCCGAAGCCCGCCGTGATTTCCGGTCAGGACGAGCCTCTGGCTGAGGATGACCGCAACTACCGTTACCTGCTGATGCCGGTTCGCCTGCCGTCGAACTAGTAGCTTACCGCCCCGCGCGCCTCCCAAGGCTCTGTCCAGGGAAGTCCGCGGGGCTGTGCTTTCTGGCCGCCTGTGCCCACCCCCAACCGAACCGTACGAAAGGAGCTTCCGGTGTATATCGACCATATTTCGTTGTTGGATTACCGCACCTACGCTCTGCTGAGCCTGCCTCTTTCGGCGGGAGTTACGGTGTTTCTAGGTTCGAACGGCGTGGGGAAAACCAATATTGTTGAGGCAATTGACTATGCTGCGTCGCTGTCTTCGCACCGCGTGAGCCATGACGGGCCGCTGGTGCGGATGGGGGCTTCGCGCGCCTATATTCGCACCCGTACGGTGCGCGGTTCGCAGCAGACGGTGACCGAGTTTGAGATTGCTCCGGGGCAGAGTAACCGGGTGCGCATTAATCGTGCCGCGCCGGTGCGTGCCAAGGAGGCGCTGGGTATTGCCCGCACGGTGTTGTTCTCCCCGGAGGACCTTCAGCTGGTGAAGGGGGACCCTGCGGGTCGTCGTCGTTTTGTGGATGAGCTGGCTGTCTCTTTGCGTCCGGTGGTCGCTGGCTACCGTAGCGAGTATGAGCGGATTTTGCGGCAGCGTAATTCGCTGCTGAAATCCATGCAGCGTAAGGCGCGGGATGAGAACGATTTGAGCACACTCTCGGTGTGGGACGAGCAGCTGTCGACTCTGGGTGCCCAGCTGCTTTCTGCGCGTTTTCGTTTGCTGCAGCGTTTTTTGCCGCAGCTTCGCCGCGCCTACGCGGGGCTGACGGATGGCTCTAAAGAGGTTGGTTTCAACTATGAGTCGACTGTTTTTTCGAGCATGGGCGAGCGCTCGATTGAGCATGCGGCGCTGATGCGCATTGAGGACCTCAAGGAGGCTTTGATGCGTGGTTTTGCGGAGCGTCGACGCGATGAGATTGAGCGCGGCGTGACCCTGGTGGGTCCGCACCGTGAGGACATTACCCTACTGCTCGGCGGCATGCCGGTGAAGCATTTTGCCTCGCACGGCGAGAGTTGGTCTTTTGCTCTGGCTCTGAAGTTGGCGTCTTGGTTTGTGCATGTTGAGGATGATTCCTCGGTGGGTTCTTCGCCGATTCTGATTCTTGATGATGTGTTTGCGGAGCTTGATTCTGCGCGCCGCCACCGCCTGGGCGCGATGGTTGCTGATGCGGAGCAGGTGCTGATTACCTGCGCGGTGCTCAGTGATATTCCGGAGGAGTTGGGCGACTACCGCCTGGTGTCGGTGACGGCGGGGCACGCCGAGTATGTGCAGCCTGCCCCTGCCCCTGTCTCTGGCCCTGCCACCGACCTTGTCACTGACTCTGCGGGGCAGTCGAGCTCGACCGGTTCTGCGCTCGCGGAGGGTGCCGGCGATGAGTAACCCCGCCCACCCGCAAAACCATGTTTCACGTGAAACATTCGATGAATTTGCCGAATCGCAGTTTGCGCAGCCTCACAACCCGCGCGAGGTTGACGGCGTAGGCGAGTTTTACCGTGATGAGGTGGACGCCCCCTCCGCCCTGCTGACCCGCATGCGAGTGGCGGCTCAAGAGCGTGGTGAGGCGCCCCTGAACGCCTTCTCGGCGAATAAAATCATGCGCGATTTTGGTGCGGTCATGTCCGGCACCGCCTCGAAGAAGAAATCGCGGCGAGCGCAGGGCTGGGATCCCCGCGTCATGGGCGGCTATAGCGGCCCCGGAGAGAGCTCTCGCGATCCCAAGCCCCTCGGCGGCATCGTCAGCGCCCTGATTCGTTCTCGCGGCTGGAAAGAGCCCGTGGCGGTCTCTAGCGTGCTGGCTCGCTGGGCTGAGCTAGTGGGGCCTGAAATCGCGGCGCACACCCGCCCGATTAGCTTCGAAAACTCCATTGTTGAAGTCCAGTGCGACTCTACCGCCTGGACGACTCAGCTGCGCCTGATGCACGGGCACCTCATTGAGCTATTCCGCCGCGAACTGGGTGAAGGTGTCGTCGCTCAGGTTCGCGTACTGGGCCCGAACAATGGACGCTGGAATCAGCGAGGCTATCGGCGCGCGACCGGCATGCGCGGTGTGCGCGACACCTACGGGTAGACTTCTGCTCGCCCCCGACCTTCGAGCACCTTCTATTTGAACGGCATTAGGTCAAAATAAGCCTTTTTCTGCACCTCATGAAAGCTTCAGAATCGCCGGCAAACTCTACGAAGTGGTGAACCGTATCCCCTACCTCATGAGGGGGTTGAACCACGCTAAACCGCCTTTGCGGGCTTTTGAGCGGGTGACAGCTCTCAAAAAGCTCAATAAATGACGCCCGTAGATGGTTTTAAGCTCTCTTGCTCGGTAAAATAAAAGAGACAATGCGTAAAGTGTGCCCACCTATGGGCACCACCGGCACCACGGGTTGTACAGGCACGTTCTTGTGCCCTCTGTGAGGCGTTCTAGGCTCCCCTCTGAGCGGCCCGCAATTTTTCTTCGCCGGTTGCATCATCTACTCAAGGAGTTCTGCCTCGTGGCATCTGAACAGAATGCATCTGAACAGCAGCATGAATACGGTGCATCCGATATTACCGTGCTGGAAGGTCTGGAAGCGGTTCGCAAGCGCCCCGGCATGTACATTGGCTCGACCACTGAGCGCGGTCTGCACCACCTGGTCTACGAGGTCGTAGATAACTCGGTTGACGAAGCGCTCGCCGGTTATGCCTCCAAGATTGACGTGACCATTCAGGCTGATGGTGGTGTTCGCGTAGAGGACGACGGCCGCGGTATTCCCGTGGATGAGCACCCCACCGAGCACAAGTCCACCGTTGAGGTCGTCATGACCGTGCTGCACGCTGGCGGTAAGTTTGGCGGCGGCGGCTACTCCGTTTCCGGTGGTCTGCACGGTGTGGGTATCTCCGTGGTGAACGCACTGTCTACCCGCGTGATTACCGAGGTGCACCGCCAGGGCTACGCATGGCATATTTCTTTCTCCAACGGTGGTGTGCCGGATGGTCCCCTGCGTAGGGGTGAGCCCTCCGATAAGACCGGTACGATCCAGACGTTCTACCCGGACCCGGAGATTTTCGAGACCGTCGAGTTTGATTTTGAGACTCTGCGTGCGCGTTTCCAGCAGATGGCGTTCCTGAACAAGGGCCTGACCATCACCCTCACCGATGAGCGTGAGAAGTTCGTCGGTGACGAGGTTACCGAAGATGGCGAGAAGAACGTCCTCAACCGCGTGCGCGCGAACGCTGACGGTTTCACGACTGTCACCTACCGTTACGACAACGGCCTGTTCGATTACGTACACTTCCTCAACGCAGGCGCGAAGACCATCGTGAACGAGGAGATTGTCTCCTTTGAAGCCGAAGACACTGAGCGCAATATGAGCCTGGAAGTGGCGATGCAGTGGACTGGCGCCTACAAGGAGTCCGTCTACTCGTACGCGAACACGATTAACACCCACGAGGGCGGTACTCACGAAGAGGGTTTCCGTGCCGCTCTGACCTCGCTGGTGAACCGTTACGCGCGTGAGAACAAGCTGTTGCGCGATAAGGACGATAACCTCACCGGTGAAGACGTGCGTGAGGGCCTGACCGCGGTGATTTCGATTAAGATTTCTGAGCCGCAGTTCGAGGGTCAGACCAAGACCAAGCTGGGTAACTCGGAGGCTAAGTCCTTCACCCAGCGCGAGGTGAACGATCACCTCGGCGACTGGTTCGGTCGTAACCCCGCGGTGGCGAAGGACATCGTGCGCCGCGCAATCACCGCCGCTCAGGCGCGTATTGCAGCCCGTAAGGCACGCGAGACGACCCGCCGTAAGGGCCTGCTGGAGACTAGCTCCATGCCCGGTAAGCTTAAGGACTGCTCCTCGAAGGACCCGTCGATCTCTGAGATTTACCTGGTGGAGGGTGACTCTGCGGGTGGTTCGGCTGTTCAGGGTCGCGACCCGAACACTCAGGCTATTCTGCCGCTGCGCGGTAAGATCCTGAACGTTGAGCGCGCTCGCCTGGACCGTGCCCTGTCCAACGCTGAAATTCAGGCGATGATTACCGCTTTCGGTACCGGCATTGGTGACGACTTCGATATTGAGAAGGCACGCTACCACAAGATCGTTTTGATGGCGGATGCGGACGTCGATGGTCAGCACATTACGACTCTGCTGCTGACTCTGCTCTTCCGCTTTATGCGTCCGCTGATTGAGGCGGGTTACGTGTACCTGGCTCAGCCGCCGCTGTACCGCATCAAGTGGTCGAACGCTCCGCACGACTACGTGTACTCGGATGCTGAGCGTGATGAGGCGCTGGCTCGTGGTGCGGCGAAGAACCTGCGCCTGCCCAAGGATAACGGCATTCAGCGTTACAAGGGTCTGGGTGAGATGGACTACACCGAGCTGTGGGATACCACCATGGATCCGGCTCGCCGCACCCTGCTGCAGGTGAAGATGGAAGACGCAGCGGCGGCTGACCAGATCTTCTCTGTTCTGATGGGCGAGGACGTTGAAGCTCGCCGTGAGTTTATCCAGCAGAACGCAAAGGACATTCGATTCCTCGATATCTAGCCCGAAACGGCATATGCCCCGTATGGAATATGCCAAATGAGCTATATAGCCGAGCGAGTCATTGAGGAATGAGAAAGTAATGAGCGAAGAACAGCAGAATAAATCCACTGAGGTTGATGTAGTTAGCAACGGTGGCGCTGAAAATGTAGACCACCACGGTCACATTGAACAGGTGGACCTGCAGACTGAAATGCAGCGTTCCTACCTGGACTACGCAATGGCGGTTATTATTGGCCGCGCCCTGCCGGATGTACGTGACGGCCTCAAGCCCGTGCACCGTCGCGTCATCTACGCAATGTACGACGGCGGCTACCGCCCGGACCGCGCCTTCAACAAGTGCGCCCGCGTGGTCGGCGACGTCATGGGTCAGTTCCACCCCCACGGCGATGTCGCCATCTACGACACCCTCGTGCGTCTGATTCAGAGCTGGATTATGCGCTACCCGCTGGCACTGGGACAGGGCAACTTCGGCTCCCCCGGTAACGATGGCGCAGCGGCTCCCCGATACACCGAGACGAAGATGGCCCCCATCGCCCTGGAGATGGTGCGCGACATCAACGAGGATACCGTTGATTTCCAGCCGAACTACGACGGTAAGTCTCTCGAGCCGACCGTTCTGCCCTCTCGCATCCCGAACCTGCTGGTTAACGGCTCCTCGGGTATTGCCGTGGGTATGGCGACCAATATTCCCCCGCACAACCTACGCGAGGTGGCCGAGGGCGTGGAATGGTTCCTGAAGAACCCGCACGCCACCAACGAAGAGCTGCTGAACGCTCTGATGGCGCGCATCAAGGGCCCGGATTTCCCGACCGGTGCGCAGATTCTGGGCACCAAGGGTATTGAGGATGCGTACCGCACCGGCCGTGGTTCGATTACCATGCGTGCCGTGGTCAACGTCGAGGAAATCCACGGACGCACCTGCCTGGTCGTCACCGAGCTGCCCTACCAGGCAAACCCGGATAACCTGGCCATCAAGATTGCCGAGCTCATCAAGGACGGCAAGGTCACCGGTATCGCCGACCTGCGCGACGAGACTTCGGGTCGTACCGGTCAGCGCCTGGTGATTGTGCTCAAGCGTGATGCTTCCCCGAAGGTTGTGCTGAACAACCTGTACAAGCACACCCAGCTGCAGGAGAACTTCTCCGCGAATATGCTCGCCATTGTTGATGGTGTGCCGCGTACCCTGTCCCTGGACGCGTTTGTGCGTCACTGGGTGGATCACCAGATGGACGTTATCGTTCGTCGTACCCGTTACCGTCTGCGTCAGGCGGAGGAAGAGGCGCACATCCTGCGTGGCCTGCTGAAGGCTCTGGATGCTCTGGATGAGGTTATTGCTCTGATTCGCCGCTCCCCCACCGCTGATGAGGCGCGTAGCGGCCTGATGGAGTTCCTGCAGATTGATGAGGCTCAGGCTCAGGCAATTCTAAACATGCAGCTGCGTCGTTTGGCTGCTTTGGAGCGTCAGAAGATTCAGGATCGTCACGATGAGCTGATGCGCATGATCGCTGAGTACAACGCGATTATTGCTTCGGAGACTCGCCAGCGCGAGATTATCTCTGAGGAGCTGGGCGAGATTGTGAACCGCTACGGCGATGAGCGTCGCACTCAGATTATGTACGGCTACAACGGCGACATGTCCATGGAAGACCTCATCCCCGAGGAGGAGGTCGTGGTGACGATTACTCGCGGCGGCTACATTAAGCGCACCCGCAGTGATCAGTACCGTAGCCAGCACCGTGGTGGTAAGGGCATTAAGGGTGCCTCGTTGCGCGGTGATGACGTGGTGGAGCACTTCTTTGTGACCACTACACACAGCTGGATTCTGTTCTTTACGAACCTGGGTCGCGTGTACCGTGCGAAGGGTTACGAGCTGCAGGAAGCCGGTCGTGACGCGAAGGGCCAGCACATTGCGAACCTGCTGGAGTTCCAGGGCGGTGAGCATATTGCTCAGGTCATGGAGCTGAAGAGCTATGAGGATGCTGAGTACCTGGTGCTTGCTACTCGCGGCGGTATGGTGAAGAAGAGCCGTCTGAGCGATTACGATACGAACCGTACTGCCGGCCTGATTGCGATTAACCTGCGTGAGGGCGATGAGGTTGTTTCGGCGTTCACCGTTTCGGATAAGGACGATATTCTGCTGGTGTCGCGTAACGGTATGTCGTTGCGCTTCCATGCTGATGATGCATCGTTGCGCCCGATGGGTCGTTCGACTTCCGGTGTGACCGGTATGAAGTTCCGTGAGGACGATGAGCTGATTTCTGCGAATGTGGTTACTGAGGGCTCCTTCGTCTTCGTGGTCACTGAGGGTGGTTACGCGAAGCGTACGAGCGTGGATGAGTACCGCGTGCAGGGCCGTAACGGCTTCGGCATTAAGGTTGCTAAGCTAGTTGAGGATCGTGGCGCCCTGGTGGGTGGCCTCATTGTGGACGAAGAGGACGAGGTGCTGGTGGTTATGGCCAGCGGCAAGGTCGTTCGTTCTAACGTGAATGAGGTTCCTGCGAAGGGACGCGATACTATGGGTGTTATCTTTGCAAAGCCCGGTAAGGGCGATTCTATTATTGGTGTTGCACGCAACCAGGATCGTCAGCTGGATGATAGCGACGATGAAACCACTGAGAACACCGAGGCTTCGGAGTCTTCTGAGGCGCCCGGTACGGACAACGAGGGTGAAGCGGCGGCTGCCGATCTCACCGCTACTGGAGGTAACTAATGAGCAGCACTCCCGCGAGCTCCTCTCCTGCGTCGGCACAGCGTTCGGCGTCGGCTGGTGCATCTAAGTCTTCGGGTGCGGCTAAGGCTGGCGCGCGTCGCCCGGCTCAGGCGCGTTCGGGCCAGGCTCGTCCTGGCGGTACCGCTAAGCGTCCTGTCGGCAAGCGCCCTGTAAACGCTAAGCGTCCGACCGGTTCGCGCCGTCAGCTGGTGCGTCCGGCGCCGCGTTCGAAGATTCGTCGTGCGCGTCTGGTGGTTCAGAAGGTTGATACGTGGTCGGTTGCTAAGCTGATCTTCCTGCTGTCTATTGCCCTGGGTATCGTGACCGTCGTGGCTTCGGTGATTCTCTGGCTGTTCCTGCAGGCTTCTGGTGCGTTTACCGGTGTGAACCAGCTGATTAGCTCGCTGGGTACCGGTTCGACCACTGTGGATATTTCGCAGATGATTTCGCTGGGTCAGGTTGCTTTGGTGACTACTATTTTTGCTGTGGTCAACACTGTGGTCTTTACTCTGCTGGGTATGATTGGCGCGATTCTGTACAACCTGGCTGCGAAGCTGGTTGGTGGCGTGACCTTGACTCTGAGTGATGAGTCCTAGTTTGTAGCTTTTGAGCTTTGTGTGCGGGCGGTGCTGTCTTTGGTGGAGGCGGTGCCGCCCGTTCTGCATGCCCCGCTCTGTATGCGCGGGAACCCCCAATATTAAAGTGTGATGCAGAACATGCTTTTTTGATTTGGTGTTACCTTCAAATACCTGTATAGTTATATCTCGTTCTACGGAAGAAATTCCGCAGATGGAGGGCGTATAGCTCAGACGGTTAGAGCGCTTCGCTGATAACGAAGAGGTCCCAAGTTCGATTCTTGGTACGCCCACTCCACACTGTGAAAGGCAATAATGAAGAAATTATTGATTCTTGCTGTTCTTTCGTGTGTCACTGTGGTGGTCTTGAAGAAGTACCAGAGCAATGAAGTCGTAAAGGCTTGGGAAAATAACTAAACAGTGGTTTCCGCTGAGACGGGGGCGTGGCGCAATTGGTAGCGCATCTGCTTTGCAAGCAGAGGGTTAGGGGTTCGAGTCCCCTCGCCTCCACTTTCCGGTGATTATAGCAAGAGGGAAACGCCTGGTTCCATTCCGAACCCAGAAGCTAAGACTCTTCGCGCCGATGGTACTGCACTTTTGTGGGTGTGGGAGAGTAGGTCATCGCCGGTTTATTTTTGAAAAAGACCCCGTATCGAAAGATGCGGGGTCTTTTGTTATATTCGCCGAAATTGTTGTATTCGCTGTTGTTGTATCCGCTGATGTGATGCGGAGGAATCGGTGCGAATACCTCGCGAAGCTGATGTGCTGCGTGGACCGCGGGTATAGATTCAATCCTTCGTGATATTCGAATGCGCACGGCTGTAGAAACCCCCTGCTGTGGAGAATGCGCTCCGCAGAAAGCCCCGTGCTGTAAAAACCCACAGGGGCATCCTGCACGGGTAGTTTGGTGGCTCAAATGAGGTCTGAATAATAAAGGTGTGTCACAAAAAGAAAGCTGGGAGGTTCCTGAAAGTGAACACTTGGTGAACACACTTTAGCCTCTTGATGGATATAATTGCCCCTCTCCCCCGCACTCTCGTATAAGCCACATAAACCAACTTAAGTATTCCGGTGGGTGCACCCTTTTTGCCGCGGAATATCGGGAGTGATGCCCTCTAAATATGGGCTATAGTATAAAACCCTCACGAAAACCCGTAAATAGATGTGGGTTCATCTGTTATTTCGTGTTAATTCGGAATACTTTAGATTTCGCGAAAACCGACAGATAATTTTCTTGTGACTACAGAACTCATTATTCTCGTGATCGTGGTGCTGACCGCGCTCGCCTTCGACTTTACGAATGGCTTCCACGACACCGGTAACGCGATGGCAACCTCCATTGCCACCGGTGCGCTGAAGCCTAAGACCGCCGTGGCGCTGTCTGCGTCCCTGAACCTCGTTGGCGCGTTCCTCTCTGTTGAGGTGGCGCGTTCGGTCGGTAGCGGCATCGTGAACCTGGACCGTATCGATGTAACAACGGACGGTCCGGCATTGATGCTCATCGTCTTTACCGGTCTGGTGGGCGGTATCCTCTGGAATGTTTTGACCTGGCTTCTGGGTCTTCCCTCATCCTCGTCGCACGCTCTGTTTGGTGGCCTGATTGGTTCGGCTATTGTCGCGATCGGCTTTGACGGCGTGCAGTGGATGGGCGTTCTGTCCAAGATTATTGTTCCCGCGGTCCTCTCCCCCGTCATTGCGGCTATTGTGGCGGCAACCGGCACCTGGCTGGTCTACCGTATTGCTGCCCCGGTGGCTGATGATCGCAAGCACGGCGGCTTCCGTAAGGGACAGGTCGCGACCGCATCCCTGATGTCTCTGGCGCACGGCACTAACGATGCGCAGAAGACCATGGGCGTAATCTTCCTGGCTCTGGTTGCTTCGGGTACCCTGAGCAACGATGACGCGATTCCCTTCTGGGTGAAGGCTTCCTGCGCGCTTGCTATTGCGCTGGGTACTTACCTGGGTGGCTGGCGCATTATCCGCACCCTCGGTAAGGGCATCGTTGAGGTTGACACCCCGCAGGGCGTTGCCGCTGACGGTGCATCTGCTGCGATTATTCTGACTTCCTCCCACTTCGGTATGGCTCTGTCGACCACTCACGTGGCGTCCGGCTCGATTCTGGGTAGTGGCCTGGGCCGTAAGGGTGCTGAGGTGCGCTGGTCTGTTGCTGGCCGCATGGTGGTTGCTTGGCTGATTACTCTGCCGGCTGCCGCGATTGTGGGTGCTCTGACCTGGCTGATTGGTCACGGCCTGAATGCTCTGACCGGTACCCAGTTCATTGGCGAAATGACCGTGTTCGCTTTGCTGGTAGTCTTCTGCTTCCTGATGTGGCGTCATTCCCAGAAGGACAACATTGACGCTTCGAACGTGACTGGCGACTGGGATGAAAAGGAAGGCGCTGCAGTCACCAGCGCTGAGGCATCCGCAGAAGCCCAGACCCTTGCTACTGAGAAGGCAGGTTCGTAGTCGTGGAATATCTGATGGACATTGTGAACAAGGTTATTCCGGTGCTGATTGCCGGTTTGTTCTTTGGCGCGGGCCTTCCGGCGCTCTATGCGCTGGGTCTGCGTATGCTGGCTGGTCGTACCGAGTACACCGCGGACGGCAAGCTCGTTGAAATTGAGCCTCCGGGAACGGCGGCGAAGATTGCTGCGTTCTGCATTTTTGCTATTATCGTAGCAATCGTAATCATCGGTATTCTCTGGGTCGCTAAGGACTTTATCGACCACACTTTCGGCTGGAATATCTTCGGCGTAACCGGTGGAGGCCACTAATCCCGTGAACACTAAATTGCATATGATGACTGCTTCGAAGGAGGGGCTCGATGCCTGATAAGAGCATGATCTCTCGAGTAATCGACTGGCTGAGCGTCGGGTATCCCAAGGATGTTCCGGTGCAGGACCGCGCGGCAGTGATGGCTATTTTGAAGATGCGTCTGACCGATGAGCAGCTGCAGGAAGTTGTTCGCCAGCTCATGCAGTCCCGTGCTGCCCGTGGTGAGGCGTACGTGAGTGACCAGCGCATTAATGAGTACATTCGTCGAGTGGTGGATCATACCCCGACCCCGCAGGATATTGACCGCGTCGCTAAGATTCTTGGCGCGCACGGCTTCCTGATTGCGGAGAACCACGTGAATGAGGACGCCGAGCCTACGGCTGGCGGTACCGAGTACGTGACCTACGATGATCCGACGACCGGCGAGATCCGTATCGCTGAGTTGGCTGCTGAGTCGGCTAATATCCCGGCGCCGAATGCTACCACTGCGCAGGACGACTGAATAGCCTGCGGTGAGAGTTGAGAGCTCTCATGAAGCTTGTGACCTATGGGGTGGACTGAGTCCACCCCATAGGTTTTCTTTATGCCCTTTGAGCGATGTGCCGCGGGTTGTCAGCTCGCGTGTAGGTGCGGGCGGTATTCTAGAGGGACTCACTCCCTCAAACTCATGGCGGGTTCTGTGCTCGCCCTCATTTTGGAGATTCTGTGTCTTCTTCACCTACCTCTGAACCCGAGAACTCTCACCTTAATTCCGTTCAAGAGGCCTCTCACGACTCTTCTGAGGCGGTATCCGTTGCCACTGAGGACTCTGCTGCGGCTAAGGGCCCCTCTACCCGTGTCGATGCCGCTAAAGAGGCTATCGTGGGGCAGGCGCGGCGCCTCGTGATGCCCCGCCGCTCCCTGCTTCTGACCGGTGGCGTGATTGCCGCCGCCGGGGTGCTTGCCGCGATGCCGCAGATTGCCGCCACCGGCGTGCTGGGTGAGGATGCGGCGGTGGTGGTTTCAACTGAGAAGCTGTTGGCGCGCCGTGAGCGTCTGATTCGCGAAAATATTGATACCCGCTACCTGAAGATCGAGTCGCTGGGGCGTATCTACGTGGGGCAGCAACGCCGTGAACAGGATCTGCGTCTGGTGGGTTCTTTCTCCCTCACGGAGGCGGCGCAGGCCGATTTGGCGGCGGCTGCTACGGCGCTGACGAATCTATCCGTGTATGGTTCTCTGCATCGGCTGAGCGTCACCTACGGTGGTGCGGACTCGGCGAATGACCCGCAGAACGTCGCGAATACGGTGACGGATGCGCCGGTGGGCCCGCTGCGCGTGAACGATTCGGCAACCCTGAAAGAAGAGCAATGGCTGAAGGTGCTGACCGCTAACGCGGCGCTGGGAACTAATGCGAGCTACGCGCAGGTGGGGCTGCTGGCGGATGAGCTGCGCCTGAATGCTGTGGTGATTGATGAGAACTATGAGTCCCTGTTGAAGCGTTTCCGTGCGCTGGCTGAGCTGGATTTGAAGAATGAGCGGGTGCAGCAGATTCACCTGAATATTCAGTTGGCCCCGGAGAAGGCGCTGAGCCTGCCCTCGGGTACGCAGTCGAAGATTTCGGTGAGTGTTGCCGAGTCTTCGCGTGTGGCAACGGTTGCTGATGTGCTGTCGAAGGCCGCCACGACGAAGGACCTGAATACTTTGGCGTCGTTCTCGCTGGTGTGGAATGCTCGTGAGAAATATCCGTCGGCGAGCCAGTGGGATGGGCTCAAGCTGGGTTTCAAGGCGCCGGAGTCGAAGGAGGAGTCTGCGAAGGAGGCGCAACGCACTGCGGTTCGTAAGTACCTGCAGGAAGTGAGTGGTCCCCTGCAGGCTCTGACGAAGCGTGAGGCGACGGTGCCGGGTGAGGTTATTACCTAAAACCTCTCTAAACCCCTCAGTAATGTGATGGGTCTAACTCAAAAAATGCGCCTGAGGATTTGGTGAAGGCGTAAAAGGTGTTATAGACTAGTAAAGCACCGCGGGGGCGTGGCGCAATTGGTAGCGCATCTGCTTTGCAAGCAGAGGGTTAGGGGTTCGAGTCCCCTCGCCTCCACTTTCCGGTGATTATAGCAAGAGGGAAACGCCTGGTTCCATTCCGAACCCAGAAGCTAAGACTCTTCGCGCCGATGGTACTGCACTTTTGTGGGTGTGGGAGAGTAGGTCATCGCCGGTTTATTTTTGAACCGAGAACCCCATGTCGAAAGACATGGGGTTCTTTGTATATCTGGGATATATATCCGGGTATGCCCGGGAAATACCAAGGGTATATGCACGGGGAGGTTCAGTGCTCTATCTGCAGCACCTCCTCTCCCCCCTGATCCCCTCCGAAAAAAGACAAACAATAGCCGCCTACCAGAGTTAAAACTCTGGCGGGCGGCTATCTCTCTCATCGTCTCTTATTGGGCGCTCCATCACGCCGCCAGCGGCGCCTCAGAAAGCTCTAGAGAAGAAGATACGGGGAACGCTTATGCGTTCTTCCAGGGGTCCTCTACGGGACGAGCTGCGTTGTAGGCTGCGGCGCCTGCAACACCCAGAGCAACCAGCAGACCCAGGAATGCCAGGCCCTTACGGGGGCGCTTGCCGCCGTTACGCTCAATACGAGCCAGTTCCTTCTCAGCGGCGCGAACGGTCTTCGCGGTAGCCTTACGAGCCTTCTTCAGCGCCTTCTTGTTGCCGGTCAGCTTCTCAGCGAACATCTCAGCGGTCTTGCCTTCCAGCGCGGACTCAACGGCAGCCAGAGAAGAGACAACAGCCTGAGCCTTAGCAGCCTTGCGTGCCTTGCGCTTCTTGCAGCAGAACATGGGGTGACCTCCATCGGTTGAAATGCGCCAGCGACCAGAAAACGCCGCCGCGCGCGTAGTGTTCACCTTTCAGGATATTCAATTCCCGCCCAAAAAGCCCGCCCAACGGTGCGCCCGGGGCGAAAAAACATGTTAGATGGCGAATGAGCGCCGCCCCGTGCCACAATAGAGCCATGACTAATGCAACTGCTAAGGCAACTATCCACACTAACTACGGTGACATCGTCGTCGAGCTCTTCGGCAACCACGCACCGCTGACTGTTGAAAACTTCATCGGCCTGGCTGACGGTTCCCGTCAGTGGAAGCACCCCCGCACCGGTGAAATCATGAACACCCCTCTGTACAAGGACGTCGTGTTCCACCGCATCATCAAGGACTTCATGATTCAGGGTGGTGACCCCCTGGGCATGGGCGTTGGTGGCCCCGGCTACCAGTTCAAGGACGAGATTCACCCCGAGCTCTCCTTCTCCAAGCCCTACCTGCTGGCAATGGCTAACGCAGGCCCCGGCACCAACGGTTCTCAGTTCTTCATCACCACCGTTGAGACCCCCTGGCTGAACGGCCGCCACACCATCTTCGGTGAGGTTACCGACGAGGCATCCAAGAAGGTTGTCGACGCTATTGAGAGCGTTGAGACCGGCTTCCAGGACCGCCCGGTCAAGGACGTTGTCATCTCCTCGATCGACATCGAAAAGCTCTAATAAACCCCATCAGAAGGCTCATACGAGCATTCTGCTGAAGGTGTTGAGAAAACACGTATAGTTCAGGGGCCCGCCAGGATTCTTCCGGTGGGCCCCTGCGCTTATATGCCCACGTACACCACCTTCGGACGAACCGGTACACAACCCCTGGAGGTTCAGTGGAGAACTTTCCCAACTACGCAGGCTACGGGCAGAGCCCCACGGTCTGCGCCAACCACCCCAACCGCGTTAGCTACGCCCAGTGCAAGCGCTGCAACCGCACCGTCTGCGGCGAATGTCAGGTGGCGCTGGACGTGGGCATGGTCTGCCCCGATTGCTACCGCGAACTCACGAGCGGCAGCTCGAAGGGTTCGAAAGCACGGGGCTCGTTCCTGGCGCGCCACTGGCACATTACGTACACGCTCATTCTGATGAACGTCGCGATGTACGGTCTGCAGCAGCTTATCCCCAACGAATGGGTGGTTAGGCACGGCAACATCTGGTGGCCCTACGTCCAGCACGGCGAGTACTACCGCATCATCAGCTACGGTTTTCTGCACATGCAGCATGACCCGATGCACCTGGTGTGGAACATGATTAACCTCTTCATCTACGGTGTGTCCCTCGAACGCATGATGGGGCGCTGGAAATTCCTTGTGGTGTACCTGGGCTCTATCGTCTTTGGTGCATTAGGTGTGTACGTGCTGGCTCCTGGAACGAGCGTGGTGGGTGCCTCCGGCGGTCTATTCGGCCTCATGGGTTCGTTCTTGACCCTGCTAATCATCAGGAAGCAGAAGGACACCGCACGAGTGTTCGTCATGATTACTGCCCCGAACATCATCTATAGCATTATGACCCCGTCGAATATCTCCCACGCATGCCACGCGGGTGGTTTTGTCGGTGGCGTGCTGCTGACTCTGCTGTTCGTCCCGCTTGTGGATAAGCCCGAGCCTCCTCAGCAGCAGAGCCCGCAGCAGTGGCAAAACGGCAGGTACTAGCCTGAAAACCCGCAGAAAATCTTCGGAAAATCCGGCACGAAAATCTTTGGAGAGGCAGTGGAGAACTTTCCCAACTATATGAATTACGGGCAGAGTCCAACGGTCTGCGTTAACCACCCCGACCGCGTCAGCTACGCCCAGTGTGGGCGCTGCAACCGCACCGTCTGCGGCGAATGCCAGACGGCACAGGGTGCGGGTGTAGTCTGCCCAGACTGCTATCGCGAGCTTAACGGGGGTAACGTGAGACCGAAGCGTTCCTTCATCGCCCGTCACTGGCATATTACGTACACGCTCATCCTGATCAACGTCGTGGTGTACGGACTGCAGCTGATCATTCCGTTCCGCTGGGTACACAACCTCGGCATGATGTCGGGTCCCCGCGTTCACCACGGCGAGTACTACCGCCTCATCACGCACGGGTTTGTGCACTCACAAACTGACCCGATGCACATGGTGTGGAACATGATTTACCTCTTCATCTTCGGTGTATCTCTCGAACGTATGATGGGGCGCTGGAAGTTCCTCTTCGTATATATGGCTGCTACTGTGGGCGCTGGCCTCAGCGTGTACATCTTCGACTACTCCCATGGTGCCGTGGGCGCCTCAGGCGGCGTGTACGGCCTCTACGGTGCCTTCTTCGTGATCCTGCTCCTCAGGAGGCAGAAGGACACGGCACGCCTCTTTATTCTGCTCATGGGTATTGACGTTGTGCAGAGCCTCTTCCACCCGAATATTTCTCACGCGGGACACTTTGGCGGGCTTGTCAGCGGCGCACTAGCAACCCTGCTGATTATCCCGTTCGTGAAGAAGCCCGAGTCCTCGAAGCCTGAGTTCTCGAGTCCGCCGCCGCAGAGCCCGCAACGGTGGCTCAACGGCAGGTATTGAGCCTGGAAAACCGCGGAAATCCGCGCCACAGGTACGTTATCCACAGCAGTTTTCCACACTGTGTATAACTACATTCGTGTAATTCCATGATTGTGAGTACATGTTAAAAACCTGTGGATACAGGCTAAAGTGACCGAATTACACAGGGTGAATTACACCGATGTAAGAGTTTTCCCCAGATTTCTCCACAGATGTGGAAAACCTTAAACACCAGGGTGTGTGTAATTACAAAAATTCCGGTGCTACGCACCGGATACAACAGAAGTGCCCGGAAGGATCAACCTTCCGGGCACTTTCACGTATCGAGCCCCTCACGGGGCGAAGAAGCAGCGGGCGCGAACCTAGTTCGCCTGAGCCTCCGCCTCCTCAACCTCCTCAGGGGTGAGCTCCACGCCGGTGTACAGGCGGAACTGCTCAGCAGCCTGCAGAGCAATCACCTCACCGCCGTGAATCACTTCCTTACCCGCCGCGCGAGCCGCACGAACCAGCGGAGTCTCAACGGGCATCGCCACCACGTCAAAGACCACCTGCGCCTCAGCGATAGCCTCCTGCGGGTAGGACAGCTCCTCGCTCTCCTCACCGCCAGCCATGCCAATCGGGGTCACGTTCACCAGAATCGGCGCTCGCAGGTTGCCCACCTCCGGCGCCCAGGCGTACTCGTAACGCTCAGCCAGCGCACGGCCAGTCTCCTCGTTGCGGGCAATAATCATGCCCTGCGAGAAGCCCGCGTCAAAGAACGCACCAGCCACAGCAGCCGCCATGCCGCCCGAACCGCGCAGCAGGAACGGCAACGACGGATCCACATTATGCGAACGCAGCAGGGAAGCCACCGCAATCACATCCGTGTTGTACGCCTTCAAGAAGCCGTCAGTGTTCACAATCGTGTTCACCGCACCAATAACCGCAGCCGAGTGGTCCATATCGTCCATCAGCGGGATAACAGCCTGCTTAAACGGCATAGACACCGAGCAGCCACGAATACCTAGAGCACGCACGCCGGCGATAGCACCCTCAATATCGGTGGTGGTCATCGCCTTGTACAGGTAATCCAGACCGTGCTTCTCGTACAGGTAATTGTGGAACTTAATACCGTGATTCGACGGGCGACCAGACAGGGAAATGCAGACCGTCGTATCGCGGTTCAGTGCCGGGCGAGCCATCTTAAGCCTCGCCGCTAGAGTTGAGGGTGTTCTCAATCAGCTTCTTCACCTTGTTGCGGCTCACCAAGTCAGCGACCACAAAGTGGGTGTCGCCGGTATCCACGGTGGGGACGGTCGCGTTGCCGTCGTTGAGGGACTTCACATGCGCCTCAGCCTGCGGATCCTCCCAAATGTTCACCCAGGTAGCGTGGTCGCCCAGCTCGCCCAGCTTAGAATCCAGAGCCTCGCAGTAGGGGCAGCCGGGGCGCCAATAAATGACGACGCCACCATCCTTCATGACCTCGCGTGCCTTCTGCTGATCGGACTGCTGACGTTCAAACATAGTTCCTCCATAGACGGGGTGCTCCGCGGTCTTCAGGAGGCACTGAAACCTACCTGAGGGCGCAGCTCAATAAGTTGACATATCAAGCATAGCTGAGGGGGCAGGGGTAGGGGAGAGGTCCTCATAGGGCGAACGCCCGCGCCGCACCCCGGCAGCCCGTGCAGCACTCCCGCAGAAGCCTTCACCCTGCTCTCCAGAAGCCTGTGCCCCGCCCCAGATGCCTTCCCCCGCGCATTAACGGCATACGCCCCACACCAAGGTTGCCGGACCAATGATGCGGGGCGTATACAGTTCGCGAGAAAGCGCGAGTACTTGTGCTGAGTAAGAGTAAAAGAAGAGTGAAAACAGGCTACCAGGCGGTAACCGAAGCTGAGCAATATGCCGAGTGAGTCGGTGAATGAAAGAACCCAGGCGGGGCAGAACGCCCCATTATGCGAGAGAGATGTTGAGTGAAAGCCGTTGAGTGAAAGCCTGTAATGCAAACCCAGGGAAAGGCGCCCTACCCCACGAGGAAGCGAGGCAGAGCGCCAATCCAAAGGAGGCTGTCGCCTTACTTGCCGAACTTCTCGGTCAGCTTGGAGACGTTCTCGGTCACGACCTCTTCAACCTTGGCAACGTGCTCGTCGGTGACGACCTCCTTGCCAGCCTTCTCGTTGATGACTTCCTGAGCCTTGTCGAGGCCCTGCTCAACGGTACCCTTGATATCGAAGCCCACGGGGGCCTCCTTTCTGCGCTTTCGCGCTCTAAAGCCTCACTCTTGGTGAGGTACCTGCCCGGGGCGGGCAGAAAACTGGAGTGTGATGCTTTGGTAGACGAAACCTGCAAGCTGGGCTTGTATGTGACGGTCGAACCCAGTGTAGATGCTATCCATATGCCGGACTATGCGCATCGAAACTTTACAGCTCACGGATTGCGTCCGTCGATAAGTGTACATACCCGCGAAGGCAAGAAAAACCACCCTCAGAAAACGTGGCGCCACTTTTGACTAATGACCAAAAAATTATGGCTTATCAGTGCGTTATTACAGGGGAAGAGCGGAGGAAAATTGCAGAAACTCGCAGGAAACTTCCAGCTAAGAATATTGTTCAAACCCCTGAAAAAACACCCCTATGACACCCCACCGATTTATGACAGACCTCAGCTGACAAACCTCAGCGCCCAACCCTACAACACCGGAATATCCGTAGGAGCAGCGCCCGCAGCCCAATCATGAGACGCCGCAAAACCAGCAACCATCGGCAAAAAACGAGGTGCCGCATAGCCGCGCACAGCATACGCAGTCGCCACCGCATCCGCGGCAGCTTCCAGCTGAGAGGTCGGAATCAGCGCCATCACCGCGCCACCAAAACCGCCACCCACAATACGGGCACCCAGTGCACCCCGATCCAGGCACACCTGCACCGCATCATCAATCTCAGGGCGAGAAACACGCAACTCATCACGCATCGACACAAAAGACTCCGTGAAAATGCGGCCCGTCTCCTCAAACGCCGCGCAACCCAGCTCATCAGCATGCTGCAACAGATAGCTCGCACGACCCACCAGAGTCATATCGTGGAACGCATGACGCACCCAACCACGCGGGAACGAACACGGACGACCCGCGTCCTCCAGAGCATCCAAGGCACGATTCACCGAAGAATCCACCAAATCAGCACGCCAGGCCTTCGCCGCGCGCGCATCCATACCCGCACAGGACAGGTCCTCCGGCAGAGCATCACGCAAAAAACGCAGACCCAGCGCCTCAGCACACGCCTCAGACGCCGCACGACGAGCCGCAAAACCACCATCCGTCAGCTCATGCGGAGTGTTCGTATCAATCACCAAAAAACTCAGCCCATGCTGAGCAATATCCACCGCAACTGGCTCAATCGAAAAATCACGGAAATCAACCACCAGCGCCTGCTCCGGATACGAACGCAACGACGCCGTCTGATCCAGGCCACCCGTCTGCGCCCCAGCCACCTTATTCTCAGCCGTAATACACACCTGCGCCAGACGCGCACGCAACGCATCACTATCAGCCGGGGTAGCGTCTGCCTCCGGGCACCCCTGACGCACCGGGCACGAAAGCTCCAACAGTGCCAACGCAGTAGAACACTCCAAAGCCGCCGACGAGGACAAACCGCCACCGACCGGAACGCGAGAATTAATCAGCAGGTCAGCACCAAACTCATCGGGCAGCATAATATCCCTGCCACCCTCCTGATTCATCGCCCACGCAACACCCGCCACATAGGTGAACCAGCCCTTCAAATGACCCGGCTGAATATCGCGAATCACAACCGTGCGCTCATCACCGGGCATCTGCAAAGAAGACGCGCGCAACACACCATCACGACGCAACGCACCCGCCACATAGGTGCGGTACGGCAGCGGCATCGGCAGGCACGAGCCACCCAAAAAATCAATGTACTCGCCCAAAAGATTCAGACGCCCAGGCGCAGACCACACACCATCCGGCTCATAACCATACGCAGTAATAAACTCCTCACGCACACGCGCAATCTCCGCGCTATGGTCCGGAAGAGCCGCCCACTGGGCGGTAGCGGTCATCGACATGGAACACCTCTGATCAAGCCCCGAAAGGGGCGCTAGGACGTAAACGACACCCCACCTGCACCCGACACCCAACGGGCATCAGCGCAAGCACGTGTCACCTCTAGACTAAAGCAGAAAACCAGCGAACATCGACTCAGCCGCCAAACCGCACCGGTATCAGCGTGCGGCAGGGCAGCCAAAAGCCAACGCACGCAAAAGCCCCGCACCCTACAAGGGGGCACGGGGCAACATACATAACTAATAAACCAACAGAAGGGCCAAGCGATTACGCATCCTGCGTATAGGGCTCCTGCACCACCATCATCGTGTCAATGGCAGAAAGCAGATCCTGGCGGTAACGGTTAAACGCATTCTCAATTAGAGGAACATCGCCGCTCGCCACAGCCTCCTGCGGCGAAATCAGCGGCAGAGTCTGATACTCCTCCACCAGGCTCAACGCAATATGAGTCAGCAAACGAGCACGACGCAGCGCCTCCGCATGGCCCAAACCAAGCGCCTGGAACTCATGAGCCATCGCCACCACAGGCTTCAACTCACGAGGATGCAGAGCCAAACTCAAACGCACCACCTCAGGGCACTCACGAATCGGGTACAGCAGAGAGAACAGAAGATCACCGCGGCGAATCATCGAAGCACGAATAGCCTCCGGATTCGGCTCAGCCTCCTCAGACATCGACTTCGGGGCACGAGCCAGAATGTAATCCGCCAACAGAATGAGAAGCTGCTGCTTATTCTTCACGTGGTAGTACAGGGCGCCGGGAGCCACGTGAAGCTCCTGAGCAAGTCGGCGCATGGAAAGGTCCGCCAAACCGTAGGTCGCCAAGACCTCGTAGGCGGTATCTAGAATCTTTTCACGGGAAAGTACCACCCTTTCATTTTAGGGTGTTCAACTCTATATCTTGAGCAAGATGCACCCCACGGCAAACAAAAACCCCACAAATACGCGGTACAAACCCAAAAAGCAATGTTGATTCTCACTCACCCGGAGCGAACGGTTCGCGTTTCACGAGCACTTTTGCCACCAAAAACCGCTCCAGCACACACAGAATAGGTAGCCGCCCACGCTCTCGGCATAAAATCACGTCTTAAACCGTCCAAAACCGCCAAGACAGGTAAACCTCGCGGGCGCACACCCCAAAATCAGGTGTTTAATATTCGGTATGAGCAATGCATTTTCTGAACTAATCGAGCGCGCCACTGCAGGCGAAGGCCTCAACCGGGAAGAAATCCACACCCTCCTCGTGGATGGTGAAGGCCAGGACTTCGCCCTCATTGAGGCAGCCTCCGTCGTGCGCCGCAACGAATTCCGCAACATGATTGCGATCCACACCGAAGATGAAGCACTCGCTGACGCACTGGGCACCCGCTCCATCGCCGTGGACTCCTACGAAGTACTGGATATCTCCCGCGATATCGACTCCGAAGAACTCGCGGCAACCATCGAACGTATTGCTGAATCCTCTGCCATCGGCGTGACCGTACTACTGCCCGAAAACGCAGTACCCATGATGCTGATGCGCGTACTGTCCATCCTGCGCCTGGCAGCACCCGGCAAGGTCATTCACCTGCCCGAAGGCTACGAACAGTCCCTGCGCTCGCTGACCTCCCTCGCAATGCACGTGGTCAGCGCCATCACTATTACCGACGACATTGAGCAGTGGCCCATGGTCAACGAGGTGCTCAAGGCACTGCGTCACGGTGGCATCGTCATCTCCGGCACCGGTGGACGCGACGCCCTCGCAGGCTACCTGCGTTACCTCTCCGACCTCGGTGTGGACCTCATGGGTCACCGCGATGCACGCGGCTCCGCCTGCGGCTCGGTTGACGGTGGCGGCTGCGGATGTGGCTCGGGTGGCTGCGGTAGCCACGAGGAGCCGGCACCTTCCGCCGGTGGTTGCGGTTGCGGCTCGGGCGGATGCGGTTCCTCCGCTGAAGCTCCGGCTGAGGCTCACGGCCACTCCCACGGTGGTGGCGGTTGCTGCGGCGGCCACGACGAGCCGAAGGAAGAAAAGGGTGGCTGCTGTGGTGGCCATGACGAACCGACGGAAGAAAAGGGTGGCTGCTGCGGCGGCCACGACGAGCCCGAACCGGTCGTGGAGGAAGCTCCCGCTGGCGGTTGCGGCTGCGGTGCTGGTGGATGCGGCTCTAAGTAATCCGCTAGAGGTAACTACCCCAAGCAATATATTCCAAATATAGAATTTTCCCCTGGATAACCTGCTGAAAAGCAAGGATATTCAGGGGAAAACTCTATATGCCACATAAAGCATTAGGCTCAGAGGTAAACAACACCACAATAAACGGTGCAGAACCCCCATATCCAAAAAGCGGAATGAGACCCTCCGGTAGAGTAGAAAGACGTAGCCGACTAACCCTAGCCGCGCGAAAGGAACAACACCGGACCAATGCTTTACCTCTCCGTTATTGTCATCATCCTGATTGCGACCGTGTTCATGGTCAGCGTCGGTGACCGACTCAACCTCCCCTGGCCGGTCATGATGACCCTGCTCGGCACCGCCGCGCTCTTCATCCCCAACCGACCGGACATCACCATCGACAGTGACATCATCCTGCCAATCTTCCTTCCGCCGCTACTGTGGGCCATCGGCGTTAAATTCTCCTGGGGCACCCTGCGCCGCCGCTGGAGATCCGTACTGCTCTACTCGGTCCTTCTCACCACCGTCTCCGCCCTGGCAATTGCCAGCGCAGCCATGTGGTGGGTCCCCGGCATGACCATCGCCGTCGCCCTTGCCGTCGGTGCCGCCGTCTCCCCGCCCGACCCCGTCGCCGTGGAAGCAGTCGCTGAGCCCGTCGGCATTCCCCGCCGCCTCATCGGCACCCTGCAGACCGAAGGTAGCTTCAACGACGCTATCGCAATCGTTCTCTTCCACGCCGCAATCCACTCCATGACCAGCGGCCACCACATCGAGCCGCTCTCGGTCGCCAAGGACTTCGTGCTCGGCTTGATCCTCGCGGTCATTATTGGTTATATCTTCGGATGGCTCGGCGGCTACGTTCGCCAGCGCGCCCACGACGTGGTCACCAGCAACGCCGTGACCCTCGTGATCCCCTTCGGCGCCTACCTCGCTGCTGAAAGCGTGCACGCCTCCGGCGTTATTGCCGTGGTCATCGGCGCTATCCAGTTCACCAGCACCAAATACATGGCGGCACTCGAAGCGGAAGAACGCCTCTCCTCCACCTCCTTCTGGCAGATTATTGAGCTGCTCATGACCGGTGTCGCTTTCGGCCTCATCGGCCTGCAGGCAAGTAGTATCATCGCCACCGCCGACCCCTCCCGTATCGCAAGCCTCTTCGCTGACGGTGCCCTGGTCGCACTGGTCGCCATCCTGGTGCGCCTCATCTGGTTCACCATCGTCTGGCTGGCAGGACGCAAGAACCCCATCCACGAGGGTGCACCCGAAAGCTTTGCTGAAGTTATCGTTATGACCTGGTCCGGCATGCGAGGCCTCGTGACCCTGATTCTTGCCCTGTCCATCCCCGTGGTCAACGGCACCGAACAGGTACGCCAGGACGCCATCGTCATGATGCTCTCCGTACTCTTCTTCACCCTCGTGCTGCCCGGCCTGACCCTGCCCCTGCTCGTGAAGGTCCTTGGCGTGCAGGCTAACCATGAAGAAGAAACCGCCGTACCCGAGCTGCTCAAGATTGCGCAGGTCGCAGCCCTCGAGGCGCTGCAGGCTGAAGCGAAGGCAACCACCGACCCGGAAACCTACGCTCGCGTGAAGGAAATGTGCTCCGCCATTACCCGCCGAGACGAAATCAGCGAGGCACTGCCCGAAGAATACAAGCAGCACATGGAGAAGCTTAAGGACAAGAGGAACGACTTCGTGCGCCTGCGCGATGCCGCCCTCGTCGCCGCGCAGAACGAGGTTATTTCTGCTCAGGACCGCTACGACTCCCACGACGTGACCCGCGTGGTGCGTAAGCTGGACATCCTGGCGCAGGCAGAAAGCATCCGCTCCTCCGGCATGTTCATTCTTCCTGCCATGACCGCCGGCGCGGTCGCCATGGAACGCTACAACCTCTGGAAGAAGCACCAGGGCACCCTGAGCACCCGCGCAATCCCCGTGGTGGAAAACGCGCCCGCCTCGCCCCTGGTCACCAACGAGGTAACCCCCAAGTCCTAGCCGGTACGCCCGTGCGCGAACACTACGTTTCTGCCCCTGCCTACGCCACCGAGATAAGCCATCTGGTCTTTAGCTCACAGGCGATAGACAGGGGCAGAAGCAGATTAAGCCTCAACTATCACCTAAAATGAGACAGGAAACGTAGTGAACGTACGTTAGCTCTCTCAAACTCACGAACACATTGAAAGTAGACATGGATTTCAAGACTCTCTCGCCTGCGTACCTGACCTCCCTCGGCGTAATTTTTTGCGGCGCGCTCATGGTCGGATCCTCTAGTCCCTGGCTCATCTGGCTGGGCTGGATCCTTCTCATCCTCGCGCTGGGTCTGAATGTCCTCGCCTTTGTGCTGTCCGTGGGTAAGGCGAAGGGTGACCCGACCCCCGCACTGGTGACCAACCTGGACGGTTTCGAATCCTCCGTGGAGAACCGTATCCGCGAGCGCGCAGAGCACCGCCGTGAAGAGCGTGAAGCTGCTGAGCACGAAGCTGCTGAGCAGTCAGCGGAAGCAACCGCAGAGGCTGAGCATGAAGTGGCTCCCGTTGAAGCCGCTGAGGCTGTTGAGGCGACCGAGCACGCTGAAACTGCAGAGGCTACCGAGGTTCGTGAGGAAGAGCCCACCGAATCCCAGCCGATTGTTGAGCGTGCATCCGGCCGCATGAGCGTTCTGCCCTCGCGCCCCCGTTCGGGTCGCGCCACCAAGCCCCGCTCCAATGCGCGCTAGGTAGGTCGGTAGTGAATACGAAGTTTTTGCTCTCCCCGGCGTACCTCGCCTCTATCGCCCTGATGCTTTCCGGTGCGGTGCTTTCCGGTGGTCGGTTCATGCTGATCGGCTGGATTCTGTGCATTGTGGGTGTCTGCCTGAATGCCATGACCCTGGTGGTGCTGACGAACCGCGAGCAGCTGTACAGCCTTGACGCGAAGGCTGCCCGAGGCACCCGCCGCGGCTTTGATGACCGCCCCGCTGTAGTGCAGCGATTGGACGACGCCCCGGTCACTGACGACGCCCCGGTCACTGACGACGCCCCGGTCACTGACGACGCCCCGGTCACTGACGAAGCAGTCGAAGAACCTGCGGAGTCTGTCGAGGAATCCGCAGAAGAGCCCGCTGAAGCACCCGCGCAGAAGACCAACTAGGGTGTAACCCCCTAAGACGTAAAGACCGTAACCGCCCCCGCATGGGGGAGTGGTTACGGTCTTTTGTACTGTGCCTAAAGGTTGTAGTGCGCCTAAACATTCAGCTCAATCAACGCTCGTCGAATACTTTTTGGGAGGGGCGAGCGAGCGCAGCGGGGTCTTTAGCGCTGAGTGCCCAGCTTCTGTGCCGCGAAATCCGCGTACTCTTGCACGTGCGCGCGAGCCTGCTTGGTCAGCGCCTTATTCTCATCCAGGATGCGCGTCGACTGCGCCGCCATCAGCTCCAGGTACTGGCGGTTGCGGGTCTTTTTCCATGCGGTGCGTGCCGCCTCCAGCTCCGCAAAATCGTTGAGCGCCTGACGCTGCATCGTGTAGCGAACCCACATGAGCACCAGAATCAGCACCAGCGGGATGAGACACGCCCAGCTCTGCCACAGCCCGTACAGCGCCGCCGCAATGGCGCCCAAAACAATCAGCACCGGGGAAATCGAGACGATGGGGGAGTCCGGGCGGTTCTTCTGGTTCTTCACGAGTGATTCACGCGCCATAGCGCGGAAGGTGTCAGAGAAGCTGGACGGGTCGTAAGACTGGGCAGGCTCCGGTTGCTGGCTCTTCTGGGACTGGCTCTTGGGAAACTGATCCTTGCCGGGCTGGTTCTTACGGGGCTGAGAAGCGGAAGGGCACATAGAAACCTCACGGGGGTACACGGGGAGTAACGGGAAAGCGGGTGTTTCACGTGAAACGGGGGAGTAGGCGGCGAGTACGCGGAAGCGGCTGGCAGACGGGCGCTCGCCGCACCTAAACGCCACCTCGGCAGCTTCTACAGGGAAGCCTCAATAAACTCGTACGCCTTATCCACACAATCGGTGGTGACAGCCTTAACCTCATCGGGGGAGTAGCAGAACGACGCCGAACGGTCAGCGTAGCGGTGCATGTCGATATCGTTCCACGAATCTCCAATCGTATGCACCTCATAGGAGCTACCCGGATGCTCCGACTGCAGGTACTCCACCAGATGCTGCAGACCGGTGCCCTTTGTGCAGGCGGGCGGCACAATATCCAGGAAATCCTGGTTCTTGTGGCAGTCCACCGAATCACCAAAACGCTCCAGAATCCAGGTGTACGCCGCCTCGCGAACCTGAGCATCCGGAATCCACAGGGGCACACCCACGTACTCGTGGTTCTGCAGGTCGTCAGCCGGCAGGGGAGTGAACTCCGGCAGGATATTCGTCGAGGAGCCCACCCGGTCGCAGAGGCTGTAATCGTTATCCAGAGTCGTCGCGAACAGAGCCACGCCGTCCACGGTGCTGAAATGCTCGTAGCACGCCTGCACAACACTCACCGGAAGAGGCTGATGGTAAATCACCCGGTACTGCCGGTCAGTAATCACCGCACCCGTGTACAGCACGTGGTAATCAAAACGGATGGCGGTCGGGTTCAACGCCAGTTGCGTGGCAAAAATGCTCTTGCCCGTGCACGAGACCGCCAGGTTACCCTCCGCCTGCCAGCGGGCAATCGCCTGCTCAGTGGCAGGCTCCACGGCACGGTTAAACAGGATCGTGCCGTCAAGATCGAAAGCCATCAATTTGGTCATAGAAACTCCTTCGCGGGAGGGCTGCATTGCCGCGAATTGTGCGCCGCAACCCATAAAAAACGGGGGTGCCGCCGGTACTTTTAAGTGTACCGACCGCACCCCCACCACTTGAGATATAGCCCCTGAATCTCACGCCTTCACTGAAGGGTGAAAGGGCTCATTCCTCATATTTTTAGAGAGCCAGGAATCCCAGGTAGGAACCGAGGATGCCCACGCCAAAGAGGGCGAAAATCAACCAGATGGCGTTAATCTTCTTCTTCAGAAGCCACATGCACAGGAAGCACAGACCCAGCGAGGCCAGGCCCGGCAGCAGATCGTTCAGCACGGACTGGACGGTCACATTTACCGTCTCGCCCGCCTGGTTTGTGTAGCTAGTCAGTGGCAACGGAATGTTCACGCTCGTCCAGCGGTACACCAGAGCACCCATCACGAACAGGCCCATCACGGAGGCGCCCTGAGTAATCTTCTGCAGGGTGTTGCCGCCCGCCTCGGTCACAATCTGGGTGCCCTTCTCGTAGCCGTACTTGAAGCCGTACCAGCGGGTTGCCCAACGAATTGCGGTCATGCCGAAGAAGAACAGCAGCGGGCCCAGAATATTGCCGGTCACCGCCAGGGATGCGCCCAGAGCCGCCAGCACGATACGTGCGGTACCCCAGAAAATCGGGTCGCCCACGCCGGCCAGTGGGCCCATCAGGCCCACCTTAACGTTGGTGATGGCGGCTTCGTCAATGTCCTTACCGGCTGCCTTCTCACGCTCCATCGCAGCGGTCACGCCCATAATCGAGGATGCAACCCACGGCTGGGTGTTGAAGAACTCCAGGTGGCGGGTCAGCGCCTCCGCCTGGTCTTCTTTCTTGGTGTAGAAGCGCTTAATCGCCGGAATCATAGAAACCGCGAAACCGATGGACTGCATACGCTCAAAGTTGAACGAACCAAGCAGGAAAGTGGAACGGAAGTAGGTTTCGACCTTATCGCGCTGGGTGAGCTCGGGAACTTCAACGAGCTCGACGTTCTTGTTCTCAGTCATGATGATGCTCCTTACTCGAGCTCGTTATCGAGGTCGTTTGCTGCGGTTGCCGGTGCTACGGCGGGTGCCTCGCTCTTATGGAAGAGCGGGTTCAGCTGGGTGTACAGCAGACCCAGGCAGGCGCCCACAATACCGATAGCAACCAGGTTGAACTGTGCCTGACCGGACAGGGTTGCGACAAGGTCCTTCGCGCCCTCGGTGCCAGCAATCGAAATCGACTGGGTTGCCGGGATAGCGGCAGCGGCAATGAAACCGAGGAAGAAGAAGGGCATGAGAGCCTTCGAACGCATCATGTTGATGACCATCGCGAAACCGACCACGGTGATCATGCCACCGGCAATACGCAGACCAACGGTCACCTCAGTGGGAATCATGTTCAGCAGGCGGGTCAGCTCTTCGGAGCTAATCAGCGCCACAATAGCGGTCGGGATAGCCACACGCAGACCCTGCAGAGCCATACCGCTAATGTGCATCAGCTCAATACCGCGGAAGTTCGCGGTTTTCGCGAAATTATCAGCCTGATGTTGGAAGAACACCGTAATGGTACGAACGAAAATGGTCAGAACCTGACCTGCCGCAGCCAGCGGCACAGCAATAGCAATACCGGTGGTGATGTCCTGGTGACCCTGAATCACAACAACAGCGGAGATGGTGGATGCCAGAGCCGAGTCGGGAGCCATAGCCGCACCGACGTTCATCCAGCCCAGGGCGATGAGCTCCAGTGCACCACCGAGCATAATGCCGGTAGTTGGGTCACCCAGCGCAAAACCCATCAGGGTACAAGCGACCAGGGGGCGGTGGAACTGACGCTCGTCCACCACGGATGCGACGCCCGCAATGAACGCCACGAGAACAACGAGAATAAACGTCAGGGCGCTCATGCGTCCAGGCCTTTCTGCTTGAGGATCTTTTCCAAATCAACCGGGGAGTGGTTGGGCAGCTGCTGCACCGTCAGCTTCACACCGCGCTTAATGAGTTCGCGGTAGGCTTCCAGGTGCTCCTCGGAGGCGTACACTGCGTCCGAGAGCTGAACCATGCCGGTCTTGAAGGTGACGCCACCAACGTTCACTTCGTTGATCTTGACGCCTTCGTCGAGCAGTCGCACCACGTCAACGGGGGATTCTACGACGAACATGGTCTTCATGCCGGTGTACTTGGGGTTGTTGTACACGCGGCCAGCCTTAGCGATGTCCAGGACGTTGGTCTTCACGCTGGTCGGCGCGACCTGCAGCAGCAGGGACTTGCGCAGCTGATCGTGTGCCGCATTATCGGATGCCGCGATGAAGGTCTGCGGTGCGATATGCGGAACCCAGGTGCCTGCCACCTGACCGTGAATCAGACGGGAGTCGATGCGGGTGAAGATAGCGTCCATGGTGCCGCCGGGAACCTGCTGAGCAGCCGGAACCTCGACCGCCTTGGTCTCTGCGGGCTTCGCCTCGGCGGGCTTGGCGGCCGCGGGCTGGTTCGCCTCCTGGAAGGAGCGAATACCCTTAGTGCCAGCCTTGTGCGCCTTAGCGACCAGGGACTTGAGGGTTGCGTTCTTACGGCCTGCGCCGGAGATGACCTCAATAAGCATCGGTACGTTGACACCGGAGACGACGTCGACGCCCTCGCGGGTGGCTGCGAACTGCGCACCGGCGTTGTAGGGGCTACCGCCGAAGAGATCGACCAGCAGCAGGGTTTCTTCTGCTTCAGACGCCTCAACGATGCGGGTGTACTCTTCGACGAGATCTTCGGGGCCCTGACCCGGCAGGAACGTGACCGGGTGGACGTTTTCGAAGTTACCGAGGATCATGCCGGCGGTCTTCAGCAGAGCCTGAGCCGACTCGCCGTGTGCCGCCACAATGATAGTGACCATAGTGGTCCTCTCGTGTTCGTGACATGGTGTGTAGTGGCCCCGTGAGGAGCCTCATAATTCTCAGATAGTAACACGTTGTTTTTGTGTTTTGTGGGTTTTTTCTGAGCATGCACACTTTAGGTTCTTGTGACATTTTTTCAAGTGTTGGAATATGGGTTTTTGATGTCAAAACACGTATTTATTGCCAGGGTGTAAAAAATTTAAACAGAACACCGAAAAATGCTTGTCTGCGCGAAGGGGTTAGCGTTACTCTCGCGAAAATTCGGGAGTATTGGCGTCTTGCTGATGGACTGGCGAGGTGTTTGACGTGGAATATGTGGAGCGCACGAGTGCGAGAAAATGATTTACAAAGAAAATACCGAGCAAAAAATGAGTGTGCGAATCAAAAGATGTGGGATTAATAAAAAACCCACATTTTCCTGCGGTCTGTCCACAGAATGGTATTTCTGGAATACGCCGCTATAAACCGTCATTTCAAAATTTAAATCGACGCGCTAACGCGCGAAGGAAAACCCGGGAAAACGACAATTTAGTGACAGGTTGTATATATAAATAGCAACCCACCTTTAACGGCCACGTTCCGCCCGGCGCGCCCCCAAACCTGGATACAGAAAAGCGGCGGATACAGAAAAGCGGCCGGAGTACCCTCCAACCGCTTTCGCCCCTGCATTTTTTGGAAGCACCAACGCTAGGCGTTAATGCCCCACATATCCCGCGCCAGGCGCGCAATATGAATCGTCAAATACGTCAACTCATCACGAGTCAGGGTCTGCTTCAACTGCATCTGCAGCACCAACAAAACCTTCTGTGCACACGCGTAGGCGCGCGGTGCATCCGCACGAAGAGCAGCCAACAAACTCGGCTGCGACACCTCATCAATATCCTCCGCACGATTTGCGGAGGCGCGGCTCGCCCGCACAAACAGGTACCGCAGGTGCGTCACAAAACGTGCCGCACTCATGGAATCCGGGTCGAGCTTGCGCTCGTAGCTTGCCTCAATAATTTCAAAAACCTGCGCGAAAACCTCAGTCATGCGGAATGCCTGAGACATGTCTGCCGTCGCAAATTGTGCATTGACCAGGTGCAACGCGAGGGGGATAGCCTCGTTCGGGTCCAGCTCAACCTGCAGGCGCTCGCGAACCATCGCCAACACTGCGCGGCCGTACTCCACCTCGCGTGGGTAGAGAACAGTCACCTCCGGGGCGAGCGGATACTGCACCCGCACCCCGTCACGCGCACGAACCACCGCATAGTGCAGGTGATCAGCCAGCGGAAGAATAAACGAGTTCGACAGCTCCAGCGCACCCTCGGCGCGCACCTTCGACTCCAAAAGCGTGGCAATCGACAGAATCTCCGCCGGAATCTCAGACAGAGTCATACTCAAACGCTCACCCGACATGCCCTGCTCCGGCACAAACGTCTGCTCCACCGCAGACGGGTCAATCAGCTGACCCTTACGCTTACCAAAAGCAATGCCGCGACCAATCATCACGGACTCCTTGCCCAAATGATCCACAGTGAGGACAACATTATTGTTATAGATACGGCTAATGCGCATGTGTCCTCCTTTGCGGGTGTTGGTCGCCGGAACAGAAACGGCAAATTCAAAAGATACGCAAAGGTGATTGAGCGTTACCTAAGCTAGTACAAATTCTACCGAAAGTTTGAAGCTGTCATGAAGGGTTGACGCGCAAATGCGGGGTAAAGCTGTGCCCCAGCTGTGACGCGGGCAAGCATTCCATAAGTTTGCGGCTGAAAACCGGCTCCCGCCTCACCGCGAACCCTAAATCGCGATACCCTTAATCACATGAGCAGCAAAGCAACCGAAATCGCAAAGAACCTTCCCACACTAGAGCATCCGGACGGTAGCCCCATCCGCGCCCTCGTTGTTGATGATGAGGAGATGCTCAAAGAACTCGTCAGCATGGGTCTGAAAATGATCGGCTGGGAGGTGCAGTCCGCAGGCGACGGCCCCTCCGCGCTCGCGATTGCGCGCGATTGGCGCCCCGACGTGCTTGTGCTGGATATTATGATGCCCGGCTTCGACGGCCTGGAGTTGCTCTCCCGTATCCGCAAGTTCTACCCCGAGGTTCCCTGCCTCTTTCTGACCGCTAAGGATTCGGTTGATAACCGTATCGAGGGCCTTGCCGCCGGTGCGGACGACTACGTGACTAAGCCCTTCTCCATGGAAGAGGTCATGATCCGTTTGCACCGCCTGGTGCAGCGCTCCGGTGTTGCCTCCATTGATGATGCTGAGCTGGTCGTTGGCGACCTGGTGCTGAACCAGGACACCCGCGAGGTGACCCGCGGTGGCGAGCAGATTAACCTCACTGCAACCCAGTTCGACCTGCTGCGCTACCTCATGGAGAACGCGAAGCGCGTGGTCTCCAAGAGCCAGATTCTTGATAACGTCTGGAACTACGATTTTGGTGGTCAGGCAAATATTGTGGAGCTGTACATCTCGTACCTGCGTAAGAAGATTGATGTGGGTCGCGAACCGATGATTCACACCGTGCGCGGTGCCGGTTACGTGCTGCGTCCCGCCGTCTAAGTTTATTCTCTGCTCTTCATATGGCGCGGTATAACACCCGGTTATACCGCGCCATATCAGTTATATTCTGTATTTCGAATATAGAAAGAAAGGATGTTCGTGGGCTCCTACTCACCCGGTGAAACCGCCTCCCCGGATAACGAAGCAACCCGCCCCCTACGTGCGGGTTCCCCCGCACAGGACGGCGCCGTGCGCTCCCCGGGGAACCCCTTCGTGCGCCTACGCGCCGCCTGGAAGAGCATGCGGAACCCCGAGGCATCCCCCGAAGAACTCGGGTACGTACCCCACCTGCGTTCGCGCCTCATTGCAATCCTCGTGGTGGCCCTCGGCATTGCCTGCCTCATCATTGGTCTGTCCACCTACGTGACCCTGCAGAACTCTCTCTACCAGCAGGCACAAAGCGACCTCAAAGAAACCAGCCACCGCGTAGTGCAGCCGACCTCCCGAGACGGCAAACGAGAAGAAGTGGACTGCAGTGACCTGCAGAAGAGCAACTCCCTCTTTGCACCCGGTCAGGCTTCTGGAACTATCATCACCTGTGTGGAATCCGAGGGTGCCGTAGAAATCGCCAGCAAGCTCGCCAAGGATGGCACCGTGCAGAGTCTCTCCGCCAACGACCAGGTAACCCTCGGAACCATGGCGCTGAACGCCACCAAAGAAGAAGTCCGAGAGGTCAAGCTGGAATCCGGTCTGTACCTCGTGAAAATCACCCCGAAGGCTAATAGCGATGCCGACGCCCAGGTGGTCGGTATTCCGCTCGCCAACATACAGCAGACCCTCACCATCTTCGTGATTGTTGTAGCCCTCGGGTCCATCGCTGTGATGGTTGGTGCCGGCGTGGCGGGCTCCTACATTATTCGCGGCACCATGAAGCCCCTGGAGCGAGTCTCCGCGGTGGCAACCGATGTGGCGCACCTGGACCTGGAAGAGCACACCATCTCCTCGGCGGTACGCGTGGAGCCGCGTGATTCCGATCCGCGCACCGAAGTGGGTGCCGTGGGCTACGCCCTCAACCAGCTGCTCGATAACGTGAACTCCGCCCTTGAGGTGCGCGAACGCACCGAACACCAGATTCGCGCCTTCATTGCGGACGCCTCCCACGAGCTGCGCACACCCCTTGCCGCCATTAAGGGCTACTCCGATATGCTCCGCTGGACCGAGCCGCTCAGCGAATCCGGTCAGTCTTCCCTGGCGCGTATCGACTCGCAGACCGAGCGCATGTCGCGCCTCGTGGAGGACCTGCTGACCCTCGCCCGCCTGGACGAAGGTCGTGAACCCAAGTTTGAGCTCGTCGACCTGACCGAGCTGGTGCTTGAATGTACCTCCGACATGCAGGCGGCGGCGCGCACCCACGAATGGCACCTGAACCTGCCCGACGAGCCGGTTGAGGTCGTGGCGGATCGCTCCCAGATTCAGCGCGTCATCTTGAACCTGCTCTCGAATGCCCGCAAGCACACTGATGAAGGTACGCGCGTGACTGCGGGTCTGGCCGTGGATGCTGCACGCCGTGAGGCTGTGGTGACCGTGACCGATAACGGCCCGGGTATTGCCCCTGACTTCTTGCCGAAGATTTTTGACCGCTTCACCCGCGCCGATAAGGCACGCTCCGGTTCGGATGGAACCACCGGCCTGGGCCTGGCGATTGTACAGGCGATTGTGCAGGCGCACGGCGGTTCGATTCAGGTGCAGAGCCAGCCGGGTCATACGGTCTTTACGGTGCGTCTGCCTTTGGAGGCGGCGCGCGCCTAATGCGCTCACTCGGTGGTTCACTGGGCGGGTAGTTGGGTGAGTGTCCTGGGTAAGTGTTTGAGGGGGTGGGGTGCGTTGTGCACTCCGCCCCTTTGGTTTGCATTTTTGGGCTGTTATAGCGCCCTGACGTGCCAAAACACTTAATTGCTTGTTGAGTAAACATTAAATCTGCACTTCAAGTTTATTGCCTTGAGTGCAAATATGTGGTGAATCTAACCCTCGAATAGTTACTCCCGGTGAAACATTACGCGTATTGTAAAAAGCATGGCTAATCTTGTTGAATCCCCCGCAAACATCACGGACAAGCGTTCCGCCCGCAAGGCTGAGAACCGCATCGCAATCGTTGAGGCAGCAGAATCCCTCATCCTCGAGGGCGGCTACGGCGCCCTCAACGCGGAAGCGCTCGCAGAACGCGCAGGCGTCTCCCGCCGCACCATCTTCAACCACTTCGCCTCTGTAGATGACGTGCTGGTCACCCGCATGAACCAGTACTTCAACCGCATCTTCGAAGAATGCGACTTCACTATCTCCGGTGAAAACGCAAGCATGGAAGCCGAAATGCTCTCCATCGCCCGCAAGGTCTTCATGAGCAACACCCTCGAAGAGTACATCGCACCCTTCGCGCACCTGCTCTACGCCCTCGAAATGGACAGCCCCGCGAAGTTCGAAGAATACTCGCACGTCATCCTCGAGCGCACCTACGACATCTTCCTCGAACAGTACCTCGCGGCATACCCCGACCTGCCCTACCTGCGCGTGGCAGTCTTCGCCTCCAACCTCTCCGAAACCATCGGTGAAGGCGTCTACTACTACCTCACCCGCGCCGAAGAAATGACGGCCAAGGTCGCAGCGGAAGCCCCCGAAGGTACCCACCCCGAAGCACTCGCCATTGAAGCAATGCGCCAGTGCGTCCTCGAAGCACTCGACTACCTGGGTCGTCTGGTCCAGGGCGAATTCGCAAGCTAAGCCCCATAGCGTCACCGCTCCAACACTCTCGCTTCGGGCACCTCACCTGCAGGTGCCCGGGGCGGGGTGTTTTTTGCCCAAAAACAGGCAATAGTGTTCGTCATGCAGGGCAAAACTACAGGGCAAACACCGCACACCCAATACGCCACTCCCTACTCTTCACTCACTCAACTTCAAAAGGACTAATTTATGGCTACATGGCTCTACCGCATCGGTGAAGCCGCCGCCCGCCGCGCATGGGCTGTCAGCCTCATCTGGGCACTCATCATTGCCGGCGTAGCGGGTGCCTACACCGCGTTCCACGGCAAGCTCAGCAATATCTTCACCATGCCCGGAACGCAGACCCAGCAGCTCTCCGACGAGCTTGCACAGCGCTTCCCCAGCGCCAACCGCGGCTCCGGCCAGATCATTCTTACGACCGGTGACGGCACCGCCCTCACCGAAGAGCAGAAGCAGGCATTCTCCGCCGCGCTGAGCGCACTGCCCCGTGAGGTGCCGTCCGTGGATGCGGTCACCGACCCCTTCACCACCACCTCCAAGCTTGCAGAAGCAAAAACCCAGCTCGACGAGGCGCACGCCAAGATCGACGCCGCCCCCTCCCAGATCGAGGACGGCAAAAAGCAGCTGAATGCTGCCGCCTCGCAGCTTGAGGACGGCATGAAGCAGATTGCCGACAACGAGAAGAAGCTCGACGACTCACAGGCGCAGATTAGTGCAGGTCGGGAGCAGCTCGCCTCCGCACAGAAGCAGCTGGACGACGCGCAGGCACAGTTGAAGGACGGCTACGCCAAGGCGGAGGCGGCAGGCTCACCCGCCGCCATGATTGAGCAGCTCAACACCCAGCAGGCGCAGCTGACCGAGCAGCAGGATGCCCTCAATCAGCAGCGTGAGACCCTGACCGAGAGCCAGAAGCAGGTTGATGCGGGCCGTGCAGAAAGCGCCTCGAAGAAGGACGAGCTGGCTGAGGGTCAGAAGAAGCTGGAGGAGCAGCGCAACCAGTTGCAGAAGACCGAGAATGAGCTGCCGGCGCAACGTGAGCAGTTGGAGCGTCAGCAGAAGCTCTACGACTTCGCTTCCGGCTACCGTATGGTCTCTGAGGATCAGTCCACGGCGATTGCGACGGTCTCGTTTAAGAAGAAGGTTTTTGAGGTTCCGTCCGCCGAATTGCAGAAGGTCATGTCCGATCTCGAGTCGGCGAACCTGCACGGTGCGACCGTCCAGTTTGATGCGAACCTGAGTGAATCCGCGCTTGGTGGCGGCTCGCATACCGGTGAGGTTGCGGGTATGGTCATCGCCTTCATCGTGCTGATGATTATGCTCGGCACCCTGGTGGCTGCCGGCTTGCCGATTCTCATGTCTCTGGTGGGTGTGGTGGTGGGTGTGCTCGGCACGCTCTCCCTGTCGTCCATTGTGGAGATGAGCTCCACCGCCTACACCCTGGGTCTGATGCTTGGCCTGGCGGTCGGTATCGACTATTCGCTGTTCATCCTGAACCGTTACCGCACGAACCTGCTGGACGGTATGCCGAAGGTCCAGGCGATTGCCCTGGCGAACGGCACGAGCGGTAACGCCGTGGTTTTCGCGGCGAGCACCGTGATTATTGCGCTCGTGGCGCTGAACGTGACCGGTATTCCCTTCCTGGGTGTGATGGGTAATGCCGCCGCGTTCTGCGTGGTGGTTGCCGCCCTGATCGCGGTGACTCTCACCCCGGCGGTGCTGTCCCTGGCGGGTACCAAAATCATGCCGAAGAAGCTGTGGGCTTCCATCGATACCCCGCAGAAAATTGCGGAACGCCGCGCACAGGATGCTGAACGCACCGAGAAGCCGAACGGTTGGTTGCACCTCGTGCTGGCGCGTCCGCTGCTGACTCTGGTGGCCGGTACGCTGGCGCTGCTGGCGGTTGCCGCCCCCATGTCGCAGATGCGCCTGGGCCTGCCGGATGCCTCGAACTACCCTTCCGATAGCGCCGCGTACAAGTCGTACGCGCTGGTCAAGGAGAAGTTCGGTGAGGGCATGAGCGCTCCGCTGGTTGCGGTCGCGCACACGCCCGCGAACATGAGCGAGGAGCAGGCTCAGCAGGCGCAGATTGATATCGCTTCTGCGGTGAAGGAACGCGGCGGCGCGAACGTGCAGGCTGTGGTTCCCGGCGGCATGACTGATGACCGCACGCTCATGATTTTCCAGGTGATTCCTGCCCACAGTGCAAGCTCCGTGGAGACTGAAAATCTTGTCCACGAGCTGCGAGCCGTGACCGTTCCGGTTCAGGGCTCTGAGGTGTCTCTGGGCATTGCGGGTCAGACCAGCGGCAATATCGACGTCTCCGAGGTGCTTGCCCAGAAGCTGCCCCTGTACCTGGGCGTGGTGATGGGCCTGTCCTTCCTGGTGCTGATCCTGGTGTTCCGTTCGATTATGGTTCCGCTGGTTGCCTCGGTGGGCTTCCTCTTCTCGGTGCTGGCGAGCTTCGGCGCCGTGGTGTCGATTTACCAGTTGGGCTTTATGAGCTCCCTCTTCGGCGTGGACCACCCGGGCCCGGTGCTGTCCTTCCTGCCGACCCTGCTGATCGGTATTCTTTTTGGTCTTGCCATGGATTATCAGATGTTCCTGGTGACCGGCATGCGTGAAGCGTACGTACACGGCAAGGATGCGGCGACCGCCATTGTGAGCGGCTACAACCATGCGGTGCGTGTGGTGGTGGCTGCCGCGATCATCATGATTTCGGTGTTTGGCGGCTTCATCTTTGCTGATTCGACGATGATCCGCCCGATGGGCTTCGGCCTGGCGTTCGGCGTGCTCGTGGATGCGTTCATTGTGCGCATGACGCTGACCCCGGCGATTATGGCTCTGCTGGGTGATAAGGCGTGGTGGATGCCGAAGTGGCTGGATCGCCTCACTCCGAATATGGATGTTGAGGGCGCCGCGCTGAGTGAGAAGATGGAGCGAGAAGATTCAGCATGAACGCGAGTCTGCCGCTACTGACTCGGGTAACAAGCTCGGGTAACAAGCTCGGGTAAGGGTAAAGTATTTAGTGTGCGCTACGGCGCGCTCTAAAGACTTATGCGATGCGAAAGGGCAGGTGCACGGTGATGAGGAACCGCGCGAGTATCCGACAGTGGATAGGAGCCGTTCTGAACCGTGTGCCTGTCCCTTTTCTTGTCTTTTTGGGCGGCGGCACGGGGGCGCTGTGCCGCGTGTACACTCCCGGCGGCGTGCTGGTGGCGAACCTTTTGGGCTCGTTCACTCTGGGCCTGCTGACGATGGTGTGGAATGCGTACGCACGCCGTGATGGTGAGGAGCGGATTCATTCGTTCCGCCTGCTTTTTGGTGCCGGCATGATGGGCGGCTACACGACCTATTCGTCGATTGCGGCGGTTTTGGCGCAGACGATTTTTCTGCCGTACACGGTGCACGAAGGGTACATGACGCTTGCTCTTCTGGTGTTGCTCGTGGGTGGTTTGGTTGCCGCCGCGGCGGGCATGCTGACGGGTCGTTTTGTGGCCTCCCGTCTGGTGCCTGCTCGTGATGTTGAGGAGGGCCTCTAATGTTTTTTGCTCTGATGGTTTTCCTCTGCGGCGGTTTGGGTGCGATGACCCGCTTCTTTGTGGATAAGGCGATGTCGCCTCGCCTGCGTACGGAGTCGTCGATTATTAGCCCGGTGTTCGTCATTAATCTGGTGGGTTCGTTCCTGTACGGGCTGCTGATTATGCCGGTGTCTAATCCTCGCGCGCTGGGGGTTCACTATAACGCTACGGAAGAGGTGGCGTTCTGGTGCACGGTGATTACGACCGGTCTGCTGGGTGGTTTTACGACGTTCTCGACCGCCATGGTGGAGGCGCTGACCGCCCGCTCTGAGGGCAAGACGGTGAAGTTCCTGATGCTCTGGCTGGTGCAGGTGGTGGGCGCGATGGTGGCTGCGATTGTGGGTGCACTCTTGTTTGTGTTGCTGTTTGGTCGGTATATTGCGCCGGTGTTCCCGCCGGATGTTCTGTACTGACGGCACCGGTTGTGGTGATTCTTGTGGCGTGTTTAGGTGCGTGTACAGCTTTTTCACAGTTTCACCTAGGGTGAGCCATAGGGCGGTCTTTTACACTGGTGGTGAACGATATGCGGTGGGCATGAACACTAACCCGCTATATACCACCAAGAATATATGTTAGAACAGGCATATATGCAGGTGGAGTTCATATAACTCACTCTCACGACCCAAGGAACACGCAGCATGCAGGAACTGCTCAGTAAACACATGATTGGCACCTTTGCCTTCGAGATTGCGGCACTCACAATCGCGCTCTCCATCATCGGATTTATTGGTATGCGCCTGCGCGCCAAGAAGACCGGTCGAGCGCACAGCATCCGCCAGTACCTGCTGACCGCCTCCTTCGCGTTGTTCCTCGCCTCGATTCTTTCTTTGACGCTGACCCCGATTGGTAGTGCAAATAGCGTCACGAACCCGGAGCTGTACTATCCGCGTTTCTATGTTGGTTGGAGTTGGCAGCAGGCGTGGGATCTGACTAACGGCATGGGTCTGCGCCGCTTCGCAACCACCGTGTATGCGCAGCTCTTCTTCAATATTGCGATGTTCATCCCCCTGGGCTTCTTTACTGCGGGCTGCTTGCGCTGGGGTCTGCGCGCCACGGCACTGAGCGGTTTTGCGCTCTCGAGCTTCATTGAGTTGAGTCAGTTGACCGGTAACTGGGGTCTGGCGGGTTTCACCTACCGCACCTTCGATGTGGATGACATTGTGAATAACACTGCCGGCGCGGTCCTCGGTGCGGTCTGCATCTGGGCGGTGCGCGCGATTCAGAAGCGCCGCGCGGCTAAGCGTGACCGGGTGCTGGCAATGGCTACCGCCGCTGCGTAGTAGATTCCTGGATTAGCAGACGTTTTCATAACATGATTGATATAATTCATGTTATGAAAACGTCTTCTCCCAGCCTCCTTCCCATCTTGCGTAGTGACCTGCAGGGTGAAGTGATGGCATTGCTGTTCTCTCACCCTGAGCAGCAGTACACGGTGTCTCAGATTGCTGATGCAACAAGCGCCTCATTGCCAACTGTTTCTCGAGAAGTGAATCGTCTCAAGCAATCTGGTCTAGTGACTGTCCAGAATGTTGGTAAGGCCCGTATGGTGCAAGCCAAGGTTGATAATCCGGTGGGTCAGGCGATGCGTCAGCTGATTTTGGTAACTTATGGTCCTGTTCCGGTGCTCCGGGATACTTTGCAGAGTGTTTCCAATATTGAGGGTGCAGCTATTTATGGCTCGTGGGCTAGTCGTCGTTCTGGGGTGGCTGGGCACGTGCCGAATGATATTGATGTGCTGGTTGTTGGTTCTCCTTCACGCCAGAAGCTATATGAGGCTATTGATGATGCTGAGCAGAAGCTTGGCTATGAGGTGAACGTGAAGCGGTTATCTCCTGAGGCTTGGAACTCGCAGGATGGCTTCGTGCAGACTGTGCGGTCGCGTCCTATGGAGGTTCTCTTTGGGCAGCTGGAGGTGAACGATGTCCACGCTGAAGCCTAAGCTTGGACCTTTTTAAGGTGCATTTCCTATCATCACCTCCGAAGCTTCTTCCGCGGGGTCGACGCAACGAACCCCTCATTTTCATAACCTGACTCATGTTGTGCAGGTGATGAAAATGAGGGGTTCGCTGTTTTAGATGAAACCCTAGACAGGGAAGTTCTCGGGCGGGAAGACTACTCGTCGGTCACCCGGTTTACAACGCGAGTGCTGCGGTTGCCCTTGACCTCCTCGGGCAGCAGGACCGGCATGGAACCGGTCGGGGTGTAGGTTGCCGCGCGTGCCGCCGCGGTAGCGTGGGTGTCCTCAAACTCGGGAATGACCTCGGCGCTGGGTGCGCGGTACAGGTGGCTATTAGCCCACCACGCGAAGAGCAGAACCACAATCGCCAGGGCACTGGAAACGAACAGCCACGGGCTGACCTGACCCTCGTAGTAGAGCTTGAAGAACGCGCCACCCATGAAACCGCCGGCAATCGGGCCGCAGATCGGAACCCACGCGTAGAACCAGCGTGAAGTGCCCTTATCGTGGATGGGCAGCAGAGCGTGCATGAGGCGCGGACCGAAGTCACGGGCGGGGTTCAGTGCGTAACCGGTCTGACCACCCAGACCGATGACGAGCACGGCGACCATGAAACCGAAGGCGAGGGGCTTGAGCACGTCGTTGAGGTTGAGAGAGAGTTCTACACCGCCGCTGATGGACGGCTTGAAGTTCACACCGGTGTACAGTGCCGAGAAGACCAGCATGAACGTGCCGATCATTTCGGAGAGGGTGTTGGTGAAGTAGTTATGAATAGCGGGCACGGTGCCGAAAACGCCGAGCTTAATTTTCTTGTCGGCGGTTGCTTTCCAGTGCGGCAGGTAGTTGAGGTAGACCAGCCCGGCACCAACCATTGCGCCGAGGACCTGGGCGATGATGTAGCCGGGGACTTTCTCCCAGGGGAATTCGCCGTAGGCTGCCAGGCCGATGGACACGGCGGGGTTGAGGTGGCCGCCGGAGTATGCGTGGGAGGCGTAGACACCGAAGGTGACGGCGAAACCCCATCCGAAGGCGATGGTGAAGAAGTTGTCGCCGTGGCCTTTGGATCGGCGAAGTTCGACGTTGGCGATGACGCCGCAGCCGATGGTGCACATGATGAGCGTACCGAAGAATTCGGCGAGGTAGGGGCTGATGGTGTACACGGGGTGTCCTTCAGGTAGTGAACTGCGGGGTGGTGCAGTGCCGAGCGTGAGGGAGGTGTGGTTTTGTGTGGATTATGCCGCCTGGGTGGCGTGTTTACCCTTTGGCATCTATGGAACCTTGAATCCCCTAGAAGGGCAATACTTTGGTGTTATTTCACCCTTAGACATAAGCGGTTTTTCGGGTTTTTCGTTTAAAAATAAATGTGGAAAATGAGGGGAAAATCGGGCATAGTCCACACCTTGGACTCGCTCCCTCAACTTGCGCTTGAACCCGTGGGTAAATTCACGGATAAACCCACGCATAAACTCACGAATAAACCCGCAGATCAATCACCACGTGAACCCCGCCGCGCACCACCTTCCATCAGCACAGAATGCCCGGGCACCTCAGCGGGGTACCCGGGCATTCTAAGATTCTAGGTTGTGATGGTTTCTAAGTTATAGCGGTTGCTAGGTTGCGGCGGCTTCTGGGCTGTGAAGGTTTCTAGGCGGCTCCTACGAGCCGCTGCGGACTGGCTGTTACGCCCCTACTCGGCTGCTACTTGGCGCTCGCCCAGTCGAGAATCGCCTCGAAGAAGCGCTCGCATTCGCTCAGCTGCTCCAGCTCAATCCACTCGTTCGGAGTGTGCGCCTGAGCAATATCGCCGGGGCCGCAGATGATGCTCTGCACGCCGGCACGCTGGAACTGGCCCGCCTCGGTGCCGTAGGTGACTTTCTGCGGTGCGCCGTCGGTGCCCAGCCACTCGTGTGCCAGGTGAATGAGCGGCGCGTCATCGGCGGTACCCAGGCCCGGCACGGCGGCGAGTAGCTCGTGCTTCACGCCCACGCGGGAGGTGAGGCTACCGGGCTCCGCGCCGGTCAGCTTTTCGGCGCGTGCGGCGCGTGCCTGCAGATCGGGCAGGATCACCTCCGAAAGCTCACGGTCAATACGCTCCACAAAAGACTCGGTGGTCACCTGCGGCAGGGTGCGCACATCGTACTCCACAACCGCCTGCTCGGCGACAATGTTGTACTGCAGGCCGCCGGTTGCCAGGTTCACGCTACCGGTGGAGTGGGGAATGATGAACGACTCGTCGAACGGGCCTTCTTCTTCCCACTGGTCCGCCATGTCGGTGAAGAAGGTGATGAATTCGCCGGCTGCGGCGACCGCGTTCACGCCGTGGGTTGCCAGGGAGCCGTGCTTGGGTACGCCGGTGAAGGTGACGCGGCCGCGGTGCGCACCCTTGTGCGCGGAGATAATGCGCATGCTGGAAGGCTCACCAACAATCGCGTAGTCGGGGGCGAGGTCGCGCGCCACGAACTCCTCGATGAGGGAGGGGGCACCGACGCAACCGATTTCTTCATCGTAGGAGAACGCGAAGTGCAGGGGAGTGCGTAGCTTCGCCTCGGCAACGCGCGGCAGCAGCCAGAGCGCGACGGCGAGGAAGCCCTTCATGTCGCAGGCACCGCGGCCGTAGGCGCGGGTACCCTCCACGCGCAGGGTGAACGGGTCGGCGTCCCATGCCTGACCGGCAACGGGTACGACGTCCGTGTGGCCGGAGAGGATGAGGCCGCCGCGGGTGGTGCCGTCAGCGGCAGGAATGGTGACCAGCAGGTTAGCGCGGGTGCGGTCCTCGTTGTAGGTGCGCACGCCGCTGTAGCCGTAGCGGGCAAATTCGGCTTCGATGAGCTCAATGAGTTCCAGGTTGGAGGTTCCGGAGATGGTGGGGAACGCGATGAGCTTTTCGAGCCAGGGGAGGGATGCGGGCTGGGTGGTTTGAGCCGTCATGACTGTTCCTTCTGTGCTGTGTTGGGTGCGCTTTTGCGCGCCGGTTACTGTCGTGTGCCGCGTGCGCTTTTATGTTCAGGGTACGCCGCGGGGCGGTATTCGTCGCCTCATGGTCGTCGAATACCGCCCCGTGACCCCTGTGCGGGGTTAGATGCTGTAGTTGTTCACGTTGGAGTGGTCGCCCAGCGCGTGGAAGTTACGCGAGTGGTAGACCAGCGGGGTGCCTTCGCAGTCGTTGCGGATGAACTCTTCAACCTGCGCGGTGAAGACGAGTGCGGGGCCGGCTTCAACGCGGCTGAGCGGGGTTGCGCGCAGTACGCGGCGTACGCCGTGGACGAGGGGCTCGCCGGTGTGGACGAATTCCCAGGTGCTGGGGTCGTCGAAGCGGGGGTAGTCGTGGGTTGCGAAGTTCTTCGCGAGGGTGACATTCTCAGCGTCGAGCATGTGCACGAGGAAGGAGGACGCTGCCGCGATCTTTGCTGCGGAGCCGCTGTTGGCCTTGAGGGAGAAGGCGATGATGGGCGGTTCTGCGGCGACGGAGGTCAGCGAGGAGGCGGTGAAACCTGCGGGTGCGCCGTTTTCGTCGGTTGCGGTGATGATGGCGACGCCTGCGGGCTGGTGGCCGAAGGCGAGCTTGAACTGCTCGGAGGTGTCGGCGAGGGGTGCCTGTACTGCAATGGTTTCGGTCATAATCGACCCTTTCTTCTGCGGCTGCGTTTGAGGGTTCGTCCTGGGGTGTTTGCTCTGGGCGACCCTTTAGTTAAGGGGAGATATGTTTCAGAGTAAAGCTAATGGGTGCTGAACACCTTATTTATTGCCCTATGTTTCTTAGGTATACCTTTCATGACGTGGGGCGTGAAATATTACGTCATATTCTTCGTCGTTTGGGGGCTTCGAAGATGCACTCCGCCGGTTGCCCCGCATCGGGGTTTGAGTAGCGGGTTGTGGGTGCTATCCCTCTCTCTTCTGTGGGTTTTGCGGGGGTAAAGAAGCCTCTAAGGTATCCTTGCTTGGTACGCGAAAGCGCACCGCGCCCCGTATTTGAGGGGTTTTTCGGTGCGTGAACTGTGGGGAGAAGAGGGTTAATGAGCTGGTTGGCAACTATTCCGCTGCTACTTTTTGCGGTCGTGTTGGCTTTTGGCCCGGGCTATGCGATGGGCTGGGCGTTGCGTGTTCCTGCGCGTCTGCGCGTTTTTTATGCGCCGCTGCTGACTTTTGCCCTGGTGGGTGTCTCCGCGATTGTGCTGGGTAAGACCGGCATTCCGTGGAGCCTGATTTCTTTTGTGCCGGTCGCCGCCGTGATGGTGGCTGCCGCCGCGGGTGTGATGCACCTGGTCGGTCGCCGCTGGCCCTCCGCCGTACCTGATGCCTCCAGTGAGGCGGCAGAGAACTGGGCGGGTAACACTGTGCCCCTCGCTTGGCCCATTATCGGCGCGGTGCTGGGTGGTTTCTTGACCCTGCACGCAACCCAGCATATGGTCTTTGGCCCCGAGGCGTTCTCGCAGACCCTCGATAACTCGTTCCATATGAATGCGATCCGCTGGATTCAGGAGCACGGCGACGCCTCCAGCCTGACCATGGGCGCAGTTGCCGCTGCGAATCAGGAACCTACTTTTTATCCTGCGGGCTGGCACGACTTCGTGTACCTGATTTACAGCACGACCGGCACGAGCATCGCTACGGCAACCATTGTCATGATTCTGCTGGCGGCGGGCATTATTTGGCCCTGCTCCCTGGTGGCAATGTGCTTGAGCATTCCGCATCTGCGCAGCTTGCAGGCGCTCGCCATTCCAGCTCTGACCTGCGGTTTCTTTGCGTTCCCCGGTCTGCTGCTGTTCTGGGGTGTGCTCTTCCCGAACCTTCTTGGTTACGCCCTGCTACCCGCGTTCGTGGCGCTACTGCTGCACATGATTCAGCTTATGGCGCGCCGCGAGTACTCTTTCGTGCTGTCCCTGTCGCTAACGATTCTGGTGGGTCTGGGTGGTTTGGCTCTGGTGCATCCGAACGCGGTGGTTTCTGCCGCCGTGTTTGCGGTGCCTATGCTCCTGGGTGGCGTGGTGCAGGTTCTGCGTGCACGCGGTGCGTCCACGCGTGAGCGTCTGGTGGGTACCGGCGTGCTGGTGGCGCTCATCGCCGGATGCGTCACCGCCTGGTCCGTACTGCGCCCGAGTCAGGAGGCGAGCGAGCTGTGGACCTCCATCATGAGCGAGGGCGAGGCGGTCTACCAGTTCCTGTTCCTGGGCCTGGAGAACGCAAACCCGCTGGGCGGCAATTTTGCTCCCGCCTACCTGGTTGGTTTCTTGGCGCTGTGGGGTGTCGGCTACCTGCTGTATAAGCGCCGTAACCTGTGGCTGATTGGCAGCTGGATGCTGGTCGGCTACATGTGGATTATTGCGGCTTCGGTGCCGCGCGGCGACTTCCGCCTGCTGATGGTTGGCCCTTGGTACACCGACCACTTCCGCCTGGCGGCTCTGGTGGTGTTCCCCTCCGTGCTGCTTGCCGGTATCGGTCTGGGTGGCGCCGTGGAGGGCCTCTTCGTGCGCATCATGCACTATATTCCGCGTGAGAAGCACGCGAAGGTTGCCCCGGTACTGATGGGCGCCTCCATGGTGCTGGTTCTCGTGGTTGCGGGCCTGTCTTCCCGTACTCCCGCAATGCACGACGCGACCTTGCAGGTTGCGGATAGGTACAAGGTGACCCCGACCTCCGCCATCCTGAACCAGGATGAGATGAACGTCATTAACGAGATCCCGAAGATTGTTCCCAAGGGTGACATCATTGTGAACAACCCCTGGGACGGTAGCGCCTACATTTACGCGCTGGCTGACCGCCACCTGACCAGCTACCACTTCGAGTTCCAGACCTCCCCGAAGTACGAGGCAATCCTGAAGGATTTGAAGGATGCCCGCACGAACCCGGAAGTTTGTCGCGTCGTGAACGAGTACAACGCCCACTGGTACGTGCACCTGGAGAACCAGGGCAACTTTGGACCCAGTGAGCAGAAGAACTATGACGGCCTGGTGGCTGCTATCGATACGGACGTTCTGACCCCGGTGTACTCTTCGGGTCCGATGACTCTGTACCGCATTAGCGCCTGCGATAATAACTAGTATCTGGCACTTTTGGGCTGCCTGAAGTATTGTGGGGTGGCGTAGAGACTATGCCACCCCGCAGTGCTACTTTGAGCGTTGTTAAGAGAGTGCTGATAAGATGTAAGACCGTATGCCTTTGTGTGCATACCAGCTTCCGTATGCCATACACACAAGAGATAGCACCGCATGGAATCAGAGACTTTTACGCAGACCCCTCGGCCCCTCATCATTATGCCCGCGTGGAATGAAGAGGAAGTTATTGGGGGCACAATTGAAGAACTTTTCCGCATGATGCCTGAGGTCGACCTGGTGGTCGTCAATGATGGTTCCACCGACCGCACCTCTGAGATTGCGCGCGCTGCCGGCGCTTTCGTGATTGATCTTCCCTACAACATGGGTATTGGTGGCGCTTTGCGCACCGGTTACAAGTATGCCCGCCAAGCTGGTTATGATTGCGCCATTCAGGTTGATGCCGATGGCCAGCATGACCCGAAGGGTATCCGCACTGTGCTTGCTGGCCTGGAGGATGTCAACATTTCGATTGGTTCCCGCTTTGCTGAGGCGACGAACTATAAGGTGTCCGGTCCGCGTAAGTGGGCGATGGTGGTTCTGGCCCGTATGTTTACGATGATTTCAGGCGAGAAGTTCACCGACGCCACCTCCGGCTTCCGTGCGGCAGACCGCAAGGCGATTGAGCAGTATTGCGAGCACCTGCCTGCTGAGTATCTGGGTGATTGTATCGACGCCTGCGTGATGGCGATTCGTTCTGGCTTGACTGTAAAACAGGTGCCGGTTGAGATGCGTCAGCGTCAGGGCGGTACTCCTTCTTCGAGCCCGTGGAAGTCTGCGGTGTACCTGGTTCGTTCTTTCTTCTCATTTGGCATGTCGATGACTCGCCAGAAAACGAATGTGGGGTCTAAGTAAATGAGTGCAAATATTTTCTTCCTTCTCATCGTGGTGGTGATGGAGGTTCTCGTTCTGGCGCAGGTACGCAACCAGAAGATGAAGGAAAAGTACGCCGCACTGTGGCTTATCGTTGGCATCATCATGATTGTGCTAGCGCTTTTCCCGAAGCTTTTGGATACCCTCTCGCGTCTGGTGGGTATTGAGACCCCAGTCAACCTGCTGTTCCTACTGGCGATTATTATGCTGATGGGTATCAGCCTGCACTTGACCCTGGCTATCTCGAAGATTACGGATGATATGCGTACCCTCGCTGAAGAAGTTGCGATTATGAAGGCTCTTCAGCGTCAGCCGCAGGGTGCTTCCCGCGCTAGGGAGCGAGAGCAGAAGAAGCGCTAAGGCCCCTGATTTTTATACGTTTCGACACGTTTGAGCTTGGAGTAATACCTCATGACCGTTGATATTTTGTTCCCTTACTACGGCGACGTCGCCATGATGAAGCAGGCTGTGCTGTCTGTGGTCGGTCAGACCAACCCGGACTGGCGCATGATTGTTATCGACGACGGCTACCCGGATGATTCGATTCCCGGCTGGTTCGAGTCGCTCAATGATGAGCGCATCACCTACATGCGTAATGAGAAGAACTTGGGTGCGAACGGTAATTACCGCAAGTGCCTGACCTTCGTGGAGAACGAACTGGTCACCGTCATGGGTGCTGATGATGTCATGCTCCCCAACTACGTGCAGTGGCTCGTGGATTCGGCAGCGAAGCACCCTGAGGCGTCCATTTTCCAGCCTGGCGTGGTCGTTATTGACGAGCATAATGCCCTGTCAAACACTTTGGTGGAGCAGACTAAGGCGTTCTACCGCCCCAAGGGTGAGGCTGTGCTGAAGGGTGAGGAGCTGGCTGTCTCCCTGCTGCGCGGTGCGTGGTTCTACTTCCCGTCCCTGGGCTGGCGTAAGGACGCTATTGTGGGCACCGGCTTCCGTGAGGGCCTGAACGTTGTGCAGGATATGGCGCTGATTCTGGACATTACGATGCGTGGTGGCTCCCTGTACTACGATCCGCAGGTTGCGTTCATGTACCGCCGCCACGGTGGTTCTGACTCCTCCTGGCGTGCCCTGGAGGGCACCCGCTTTGATGAGGAGCGCCGCTACATGAACACCATTGCTGATGAGATGACTGCCCTGGGCTGGACGAAGGCTGCCCGCGTGGCTCGTATTCGCTTCTCTTCGCGTGCTCACGCGCTGACTCTGCTGCCGAAGGCAGCTCTGGCGAAGAAGTGGCAGGGTGTTAAGAACCTTGCCGAGCATGTGGTGAAGTAAACCTATATTTGTGTGCGGTGCGTCGTACATCCTGCGGTGGATGTGCGGCGCATCTGCGTATGTAATGATGGTTTGTGTTGGCGGCTATATTGGTGGCTAGAAATGAGGAGGACGCGGTGAGCGAGTCGGTACAGCACCCCGAGAAGAGCGGGGTGGAGGAACACCCCTCTCGGGAGGCCCAGTCTTCGGGCACGGTCACCCGCTACCAGTCCCTGGCGCTATTGGGTTCGTCCCTGTTGGCGGCGGTCTCCACGCTGGTGGTGACCATGATTGCTCAGCGTGCCCTGAACGGTTCGGAGCTGACGGAGTTCCTGCTCTTTTGGGCGGCGCTTTTCACGGTGACGGGTATTATTACGGGTATTCAGCCAGAGATTACGCGCGCGGTGGGTACGGCGCGTACCCAGACGGTATCTGCTGATGGTTCCGCGCCGCAGGGTACTCGCGTGGTTACGGTGACCGCGGCTCTGGGCGCTATCGCTGGCGCGTTGGTGCTGGTGAGCTCCCCGCTGTGGGCGGGCCAGCAGATTCCGCATTCGGCGGCGGTTGGCGTGACCGTCATGGCGGTGGGCGTGTTCCTCTACGCCCTGCAGGCGACTATGAGCGGTGTGACCGCCGGTGAGGACCGCTGGTACCTTTTCGCGGCGGTGGGCGGTCTGGAATCTGCCGGGCGCCTCATCCTCATGTTTGCGGCTGCGCTCATGATTCCTTCCCTTGCCGGTCTTGAGGCGGCAACCGTCGTGCCGATGGGTCTGTGGCTCATCCTGGCGCTTGTGACCGTCTCGGGTCGCCGCCTGTGGGTTGCCCGCGCAGATGTACCCGCGCGCCGCCTGACGACCAATATTCTCTGGTCGTTCCTGTCCTCTGCCGCGGCGGCGGTTCTGATGATGGGCTTCCCGAATGTGCTGAAGGCGAGCGGCGCCGCGGAGAGCGAACCGGTCGTGCTGGGCACCCTAATCCTGGCGATTTCCATTACCCGTTCGCCGATTATGATTCCTCTGCAGGCGTTCCAGGGCGTGGCGGTTTCTGCCTTCTTGAAGCAGCGCCACCGCCCCGTAGCGGCGTTCATTAAGCCCGCCGCCGCCGTGGTGGCTGTGGGTACTGTGGGCGCGTTGGCGGCATACCTGCTGGGTCCGCTGCTATTCCGCCTGATTTACCCGCCTGCCGCAGGTGCAGAGTCCGCGTACGAGGCGGCAGCCTCCGGTGTCACCCTGGGTGCGCTGGTCTTCGCCTCGGCACTGCTGGCGCTCATGACCCTCTCGGGCAATATGGCGCTCGCGGTGAACCAGCACCGCATCTACCTTGCCGGTTGGGTGGTTGCCGCGGCGGTGACGCTGAGCTTGGCGTTCCTGGTCCCCGCCCCGCTGGTACCGCGCGCTATCGTGGCGCTGGCGGTCGGCCCGGTCTGCGGCTTCGTGGTGCATATGGTGGGTGTATCTGTCACCGCCCCCAAGCGATAATCCTGCATTAAGAATGCCCCTCGGCTGACATTCAGCGGAGGGGCATTCTCTGCGTAGCGGCTAGGTTGCAGACTGGACTGTAGGCTTCTTACCCGAAACCAAAGGGTTACGGGCAAGAGCCATGGCCCGCTTCTCAACAAAGGTCCAAGAAAGCCATGCTAGGCCGAAGGTGATGATGGCGTCGAGGATGATATTAACCGAGATTCCGAGGGAAACGCTTCCCAGGAGTACAAGAATCTGTTGTACTGGCCAGGCATAGATATACACGCCGTAAGAGATATCGTTGGTTTGCCCCAGAGGAACGTTAAGACAGGTGCCCAGGGTAATAATTCCGAAGGCCAGAACAATCTGAGTCCACTGCATAATGTTGGCGTGAGGAACGAGCCAGGTGAAGTAGAACCCGGCGAGAGTACAAATTGTAGCCAGGAGCGGAGTGATTACCGGACGGAGCGTGATACGGTGGCTCACGAGGTAGAGTAGAGACCCGGCAAAAAAGAAGGGGTAGAGGCGTGCTGAAGCCTTGAGGTCTATAGGGCCGAGACCCAGCGCCCAGGTCATCCAATCGTAGCCAAGTACCTGAATGAGTACGTAGTAGCTGAGGCTCACAAGGTAAGCAAGAGGAATAAAAACCTTTAGATGCCGGCGAACGAACGGAAGGTAGAAGATGGGGAGAAGTAAAAGGTAGCAGAAGAACTCGTATTCTAGCGTCCATGCTGAACCGTTCCATGAAGGGGAGGTAAATGGCACGTCGGCCGGTCCGTTAAAGAGTCCGTACTGTAATTGGGAGAGATCCCAGTTGTTGCGGAAGTATAAGATGGCGTTGGGGATGTCCCAACCCATGGGGGCGTGGCCTGTGAGGACGGAGAGCGTTCCACCAATGAAAATTACGAAAAGGATGGAGACCCAGTAACCGGGGAAAATACGCAAGATACGCTTCACCAAATATGATCCCGCGGAACTCCGGTAGGCGCTGTGCGCAATTAAAAATCCCGAGATGGCGAAGAATGCATTAACTGCAAAATCGCCAAAGACATAGAACTCTTTCCATAGGGGGTTTTCATCAACCTTTACACCCGCCACAATGTAGGGCGTGTGGGAGAAAATCACAAAGGTCGCGAGGACTAGGCGAATGAAGTTAAGAGAATTTGGCCGCTCAAAAACGGCGGAATAGAGGGACGGATACTCCGGTGCTGTATGTGCCATAAGTTTCTAGGGGATATGTGGATGAATATGCAGTGTGAGTGTAGCGTTGGGTTAGCGCAGAGATGAAACCGAGAGTAGAATCCCCGTGCTTTGTTCCAGCAGATATATGACTAACGCCTAACGTCAAAGTGTCTGGGATTAGAGGTTATAGACCCGCTTAACGTACGCGCCGTACAGTACGCGATACAGCGCCGTACTGGTCTTCAACAGCAGACCGGCGGCACCAAACACCGGGCGGATGCGCAACGCAAGTAACGCATCGCTCACCGTAAAACCGGCACGGCAACCCGCCAGCACAGCCGGGGCGCTCTCGCCGCCCACAATCAGCGCCTGCTGCGCGTTATTCAGGTACGCAATAACCCGGGCAATCGTCAGTGCCTCCTGACCTGCAGGCAGATGATAGGTACTCGTACGCTGCAGAGACTTCTCAAAATACTCCAGCAGGCGGCGCGTCTCATTCAGGGGAGTAATACGGCTCCACGTCAGGCTTCCCGCGCTCACCGCGTAGGCGTACAGCGGCTCATCAATGACGGTCACGCTCTGCGCTCGCAGGTAGCAGTCCAGTAGCGCGCATTCGTCCTCAGCACGTTCAATCTGGGGGTACCTGACGTTCTCAAATAGTTCACGGCGAATAATCTTATCCCAGGCGTAAGGAGACAGCTCGTCCTTGAGCAGGGCGAATGCCGCTTCCTGGCCGGTCAGCGTGCCGGGGGTGCCCTTGAGGCGCTGGGTGGTCGAACCGTCGGTTGCCACCATGTTGTGGGCGCAATTGACCACCTGCGCGCCGGTACGCTCCGCGTGGTAGTGAAGGCGCTCCAGGAAGGTGGGGTAGAGAGCATCGTCAGAATCGGGGAAAGTCACCCATTTACCACGTGCGTGGTCGAGACCCTGGTTACGCATCGCGGACAAGCCCTGATTCTCGGGGTTATTGAACACGCGCACGCGCTCATCCGGGTTCTGCTGCAGGTACTCGGTAATCAGCTGCGCCGAATTGTCGGGAGAGCCGTCAATCATGACCAGAAGTTCAAAATCTGGGTCGGTCTGCGCCAGCACCGACTCGATTGCCGCAATGACGGTGGAGGCGGTGTTGTAGACCGGCATGATAACGCTAGTGCGGGGGACAGAAGTCATCAAGAGCTAAGACCTTTTGAGAGAACGATAAGAGAACGAGTATTACATTCCGTAGGTGCGTTTAATATAGGCCCGATAAATGGGGTAATAGATTGCGGGTAGGTACTTGAAGAGTGCTCCCGCAATCCCAAAAACAGACCCGGAGGAAATCGCCAAATACAGGGTGCGGGGCGTGATTTCTTGACGGCATTGACGTAGGAATTCCTGACCGTCTGAAGGGTTCTGACGTAGAACGCTATTGCCGCTATTGACAAAATTAATGATGCGCGAAATCGCGAGGGCGGACTGGACCTTCCTACTAACGTGGGGGAAGCCTACCGTTGCATCCACGTAATCCATGAAGGCGACTAAATCTTCGAAGGGAGGAGTTGAACCCCAAGTGATAGATTCGGGGTTCACAGAGTAGAGGTTGAGGGAATCGGGGATAACCTTCAATGCGCGGGCTACGGTACAGGCTGCAATGCTGTATCCGGCGTCTTCCACTCGGTTAAAGAGAGGAAATTGGATGTCTTTGAGAGGGGCACGACGAAAAATTTTGTCCCATGCAAAGGGCGCGATGCGGCTGCTAAGAACCCGTGCTAGCGCGTCATCACCGCTAAAGGTGCCTACCTCGCCCATGAGACGGTACTGGGTTGATCCGTCAGGGTAGTAGATGTCGTGGGCACAACCGACGACATCGACATCGTCGGTAGCTGCAGCGTGCATGACTTCTAGGAAGTTGGGCTTGTATGCGTCGTCAGAGTCGAGGTAAGCGAGCCATTCGCCGGTCGCATGGCTAATTCCAACGTTGCGTGCACCAGCCAGCCCAAGATTTTTTTCATTAAGGTGGTACGAGATGCGTGGGTCCTGGAGTTTCTGGAGATACTCCTGAATTACACGGTGAGAATCATCTGGGCTTTGATCGTTGATGATGATGAGTTCAAAATCCGGGTCGGTTTGAGAGAGTACGGAGTCGATAGCCCGAACTACAGTGTTTGCGGTGTTGTAGACCGGCATGATAATGCTGGTGCGGGGTGACGGCATAGTACCTCTTCGAAATGCGGCGGATGGAACTACATACAGGTACATCATACGGTGGGGGTGGTGGGTAATCGAAATATGTTCCACCACCCCCACGATATATGACGGACCTACTGGTGGGGAGGAATATGCGTAGTATTGTGGGGCTTGCGAGTATGGTCGGTGTTAGCCCAAGCCATCCACAAACCCCAGAGGGCTATCGCGAGACCAGCCCACACACTTGCCTGCTCCTGCGTAAGGATTCCGTATGTCTGCAGGACGGCAGTGGTAGCCGGAATAACCGCGTATAGTTGCTTACGCCATCCTGGACGGTGTCTAAGCATGGCGCTTTGACTTTGCGAGCTTCTCGATATCTTCAATACGCTTAGCAATGAGAATCATCTGATGATCGAACCATTCCACAACGGTTCGAGTGTTGACAGTAGCGTTGCCAAATTTAGCAACCGCAAGATTACCTTCTCGAACAAAAGGCTCGTTGTACACATCGGTTAGGGCTCGATGCGCTGCGCGGTAGGCGGATGCTTCAGAAATAGGTGCCATGATAATCTCCTTGGCGGTTGGGCGGCTATGATGGCCGCGGTTTAACAGAAAACCCCGCCAGGATAAACCCGACGGGGTGAACTACAGCAGTGAAATAACAGCTTCATGCGGTAGTTTTATCTGCCCGGGAAAATGGTGTAATCCTATTGGATTGGTTACCTATGTTCACAGGCAGAAGCTTAATAGTGGACGATATTAGTCCTGGCTATGAAGTAGCAGGGCTAAGACCTTCATGCCATCTAGCCCTTCCCACGTAGCAGAGCAAGAACGACAAGATGCTCGTTCAGTGGTGTAATACAGTGCAGATTGGCGTATTGATGTTGAACCGTCGCAGCTTGTTTTCATGACTTCCTGCTCTCCGCAGTTAGGACAAAATCCCTGCAAATCATGACTGGGATGGCGCAACGCGACGATGGCCCGAATCCAACTGGTCGTCGTTGCTAACGCCTCATCATGAAGCTCCTGATGTAGGTGATTGCGAATCCACGCAGAAACCTGATTTTTCAGCGGCGCACCTGGGAATGAGGGCATAACAACGGAACGAATAGACTCTTGAACTTCTAACGCATTAGCAGAAATAGGTATGCGACATCCAAAGCGGCTGGCGCTAGATGCTCCTCCGGTACGTGAACCACCGGCTACATAATCTGCCAGCTCATCCAATAATGCCTGATGGCGTGGAATACGGAACTTTGTGCGATGTAGACACTGACGGTCTGCGTCCTTCACTGGTGTGCCCACAGTTAGAGCGATTAGATGCTGCTGCAGTTGCTCGCCAGACGAAATGGTAGCCATATGATGTAGCCTCTCTGCTAAATGAGTGAATTATTGATATCCGCTACAGTGCGGAAGGTGCGTGAACCATAGTGTTGGCTCTACAAAGAGTTGCCCTGCTTCTGCTTCTTGGCAGCGAAGTTGAAGCACGGGACAGACGCTTTCTCCGTGCGTGTAGGAATGATGCTAAACCAGCATCATGAACGGCCCATTCATCCTGTCCGTTCTTCTTGCCGATTGGAGCTTCAGTATCCTGGTGCGCATTCTGTCGCTTCAGTTGCCGGTAGTGCTTGCGGCACAAAGGATGCCCGGCATGTCGAGAATCCGCATCTATTGGTTTCTCGCAACGAGTGCAATGAGAAAGCGCAAGAAAAAGAACCGGATTTGCTCGCGAAGGGTAAATTCGCTGCTTTGAAGTTCGTCGAGCGCGGGGGTTGACAGGAAGATAGACCCGCGGTGAATCAAGAGGTACGGTACCCTCTGGCGCGTGGATACATGCACGGCAGATGGAATAGATGGGATTCCACTGATTCTCTATCACGAGCGGTTGCCCGTAGTTCTCCGAGCGTACGCTACTTGCTGGTAAGGAGAGACCTGCCGTACGCCAACACCGAGGGCATATTGAATGCCCCTGCATTAGATAGGGACTATCGTGCGTCTGTATAGCACGGCGCCGCGCCTGGCAGGTGCGGCAGTCCTCTCTATAGGAACTGGTTGGCTCCCTGCATCCTGCGCAGGGACGGGGTAGGTGTTTCATGGTTTCTCCTGAATACTATGCCTAGTCAAAAGAGTAAACAGATACTTTTCAATGTTCTAAATCGCCCTTTAATATTTAGGTTAGGGGGGGGGTGTACTTGAAGGTAGATGAGGCTATTTAATTCGTAAATCAACTTATATTGGTTTATTTATCGATAAATATTCATTAGATGAAATTTTGTGATTTATTGAATGCGTTATATTTAAAGTTTTATGGGTGTTTGGGGCAGGGCCTAGAGACCCTCCCCCAAACACCCTGATGGTTATCTCTTTGGTTTCAGTAGATAAATCTAACTAGAGCGCACGCACAGCTTTTTCTGCATCATCGAGACGCTGCTGAAGGTACAACATGGAGTTGTCGAACCAGTGAATCACGCCGCGCAGGCCAGTGAGGCGGTTGCCGAATGCCTTTTCTGCGAGCTCTCCCTTGCGGATGAAACCTTCATCATAGATTGCATTCATCGCATTCTTAGCTGCGCGATAGATAACCTCTTCTTCGTTCACTTCTGCAGGGGGACGATAAATCGTGATTGCAGGAGAACCGTTGTACATCCAAATCGTGTCGTGCGGATTGATGGAAATGCCATTGTGGCCAGCGTTGCAATGGATAATCGTGTCGTGGTCATCATAGAAAATGCCGGTGTGACCAGCTGCGCCGTTGGTGTATCCACGGCGACCCCAAATAAACACGTCGCCACGTCGTGCCGGGTAATTACCCGATGCATCCGGTCGAACCTGAGTCCAGCCGTTACTCTCCAAATCGTGGAAAAGCGTTTCGGTATTACCGATGGCAATATTCTGCGGGAGCAGGCCAGCATCTCGCAGTGCAAAGTAAACCGCAGATGAGCAGTCATAAGAATGCGGGCCAGTTCGATAATTCATCGAATAGGTCACCTTGCCCTTACGCTGCTCCATCCATGCAATCGCCTGATCAATCTTGGACATAACAAAATCCTTTCGGAAAGGCAGTAGCCCCGCACTATGGACTTCCCGGGAAGTCCATAGTGCGGGGCTACCGCAAATGAATTGGACACTAAAAACGCCGACCAGCTTTATCTTGGTCGGCGTGACTGCTCGGTAGGCACACTCCTGCCGAGGTGATATTCACTTTACGTGGGTTGGGTGCGAAAGTCCTGTCGCGCATTTTTGAAATTACAAATTTCTTTATCGCTTATGAACTGACTGGGGTTGGAGCTGGAGGTGTCCGTCCGCTATTACTACTTCAAACCTTGGGAACTTAGGTTAACCTATGGAAAACGGGCGGTGCGCTCCCTACACTGGAAGGGCACATTGACAGACCGCACGGGCCGCCCACACCGCGGCCCCGCCCCTCCCAACGGGTATAGCACCGAAGGAGCCACCCATGAGCCGACGCACCGACGCGCCCGTCCGATCACCACGACGAGCCGCCCTCGCCAGCTGGATAGGCTCCGCCCTCGAATACTACGACTTCGCCGTTTACGGCACCGCCGCCGCAATCGTGCTCAACCGCATTTTCTTCCCCGAAGACACCCCCGCCATTGGCATCCTCAAGTCCATGGTGGTTGTGGGTGTCGCCTACGTTGTGCGCCCCTTTGGCGCCATGATCGTTGGCCCCCTCGGAGACCGCTACGGCCGCCGGTTCGTCCTCATGCTCACGCTCTTCCTGATGGGCTTTGCCACCTTCGCCATTGGCTGCCTGCCAACCTACAGCGAGGCGGGTATCCTCGCCCCCACCCTGCTAGTAGCCTGCCGTATGCTTCAGGGCCTCTCCGCCGCCGGCGAGCAGGCAAGCTCCATCTCCATCTCCCTGGAGCACGCCAACGAGCACCAGCGCGCCTTCACGACTAGCTGGACCCTGCAGGGCACCCAGTTCGGCTCGCTACTGGCAACCGCCGTGTTCATTCCCTTCGCCGCCCTGCCGGACGAGCACCTGCTCACCTGGGGCTGGCGCGTACCCTTCTGGCTCTCCGCCTTCGTGGTCGTGACCGCCTGGCTGATTCGCCGCACTCTCTCCGAGCCGCCCGCCTACCTGCAGCGCGAAAAGCTCACCGAATCCCCGCTCATGCTGGTCTTCAAGCACCACAAGCGCGCCGTGCTCACCATCGCCGTGTGCGCCATGGTCAACACCGTGAACATGGTCTTCACGACCTTCGCGCTGTCCTTCGCCACCAAGGGTTACGGCCTTGACCGCAGCACCATGCTGCTGGTGCCGGTCGCCTCCAACACCCTCGGTCTGATTGCGATTCCGCTTGCCGCCATGCTTGCCGACCGGATTGGTCGTAAGCCCGTGTTTATTACCGGTGCGGTTGCTTCTTCCCTGGTGATGTTCCCGTACCTCGGCGCGATTGCCGAGGGTAACTGGGTGGGCATCTTCGCCTACGGTGTGCTCATGCACGGTGCGCTCTACTCCATGGCGAACGGTGTGTGGCCCGCCTTCTACGCGGAGATGTTCCCGACCCGCGTGCGCGTGACCGGTCTGGCGCTGGGTACCCAGATTGGCTTCGCAATTTCTGGAGGCGTCGCACCTGCCGTAGCGACCAGCCTCGCCGGTGCCGACCTGCACAATGCGGTGTTGCCCGCCGTGTTCACGGTCGCCATGTGCGTGCTCGTGGCGTTGGGTGCGCTGACGGCTCGTGAGGGGTACAAGAAGTCCCTGGCTGAGCTGGATGTATAACCCGAACAATATATTCTATATATAGAATAAATACAGGTGGGGTTGGATAGATACCTATCCAACCCCACCTGCGTGCTTAACTTTCTAAACCCCCTGTTGAGCCGCAATCAGTGCCTCAAAATGCGCCGCCATACGCTCAGCGTTCGGGTCCAGTCCGGTGAAGAGGCGGAACGCATCCACCGCTTGACCCACCGCCATGTAGCCACCCGTCAGCACCTCGCACCCGGCGGCATGCGCCGCGCGCACCAGCTGCGTCTGTTGCGGCAGGTAGATGACGTCCGCAACCCACAGGCCTTCACGCAACACCCCGGCGTTCAGTGCCGACTCGCTCAACGGCATACCCGGATGCACGTGCATGCCCACCGGGGTTGCGTTCACCAAACCCTGAGCCTCCAGTAGAGCTTCAATCAAGCGCTCATCGTCGCTCAGCACCTCGATCCGGGTCTGCGGGAAGAGCCCACCCAGCTGCTCCGCAAGCCCCTGCGCCTTCGCCGCGTCACGCTCGAAGAGGCTCAGGCGGCGCACCCCCAGGCGGCACAGGGCGTACGCCGTGGCGCTACCGGCACCGCCAGCACCCAGCTGCACCACGTGCTCCAGGCGCGCCGGATTCTCCGCCACCTGCGGCAGACCGCGCTTCAATCCCGCAATGAACCCGGAGTAGTCCGTGTTATCGCCGTAGAAGCTGCCGTCCTCGCCAATCACCACGCAATTGACCGCGCCCAGGGCGCGTGCCGCATCCGAAAGTTCGTCCAGGTGCTCCATGACCGACTGCTTGCACGGGTGCGTGATGTTGAACGCGTTAAAGCCGAGCAGTGCCGCCGCATCCAGAAGTGCCGGGGCGGAGGCACCATCCAGGTTCAGGGCGTCCAGGTCGACGGGGCGGTACAGGTAGCGCACCCCGTGCGCGTCCGCCTCCGCCTCGTGCATGGGAGGGGTCAGGGAGGAGGTGATGCCGTCACCAATGAGGCCCACCAGGAAAGATTCAGTACGCAAACTCATAGTTTCACTGTACGTGTCCATCCCTCAAGATGCACCTACTTTCTTGAACCCGTACCAAATGCGCGCTGGATTTGGGAAGAAGATAAAAATAATTTCTACGCCCACAAGAGCGATATGTCTGACAGAAACACCTCGAAGGTATAAGCTTGGTATAAGTGCTCGCGCGCCACGGCGCGCACATGAGACCACACAGACACCGTCACAGTGAAGTGATACCGATATTCGGAGGATAGATTGTCAATGACTGACAAGGCTATGGCACACTTCGCTGGCGCCGATGCATGGGTCGAGCAGTATTTCCTGAACAGCCCCGAAGATGAGCGTGAAGAGTTCACCCCGGCAGAGTTAGAGGATTTGGCTCGCACCCACCGTGCGCTGGCTCAAATCCGCCTGCCCAAGACCCCTGTCGTTGCCGCACGCAACGACGAGTACAACACCACCCTGTACGTCGCGACCGACGACATGCCGCACATCGTCAGCTCCCTGACCGCATGCCTTGCCACGCACTTTGGTGGTTTCGTCACCATTCTTCACCCTACCTTCCTCGCTGAACGCGGCCCGGACGGTACCCTCCTGAGCCTGCGCGGCACCGGCATGCGCGGCAACCTCGCCAGTGGCGATACCGCCACTCTTGGCGTACCCTCCCTCAAGCTCAGCGAGAACGCCCCGGCGGGTACCACTGTCGCTATTGAATCCTGGATTGCGGTTCGTCTGACCCGCTACCTCACTGAGGAAGAGCAGCGCCGCTGTGAGAAGGAAGTTGAGCGCGTCCTCGCTGACGTTCGCGCCTGCCACACCGACCTGGATGCCATGGTCACCCGCGTTTTCGACCTGGCGCAGTCCATGTACGACCTGCGCGGCGCAACCCTGGGTCACGGCGAGGAATCCTACGCCGCCAACCCGCGCGGTGTGGAGCCTGCATCCCGTGTGGAGGTGGCACAGGACTTCCTGCGCTGGCTGGCCCGCGGCAACTTCGTGTTCATGGGTGTTAAGGAGCGTGTGCTGGACGGCACCTCCGGCGCTATTTCGCTGGTGGACCGCCCCGGTTCGGCGCTCGGTATTCTGCGCACCACCGAGGGTAAGAGCCGCATCCCCCTTTCGGGTGAGACCCTGGAGCGTGCCCTGTTCCCGCGCCCCCTGTACATCACGAAGGCGAATTCCCGCTCCACCGTCGCACGGAACGACTACCTGGACTACATTGGTGTGCGCCGCTTCGACCTGAATGGCCGCGTGATTGGTGAGTACGTCATTCTGGGCCTGTTCACCCGCCAGGCGTACGCACTGCCCGCTATTGAGACTCCGCTGGTGCGTGAGCGTATCGCGATGGTGCGCCGCCGCCTCGGCTACCACCCCGGTTCTTACTCTGACAAGGCGCTTCTGGGTGCCTTGGAGGATTACCCGCGCCTGGAGCTGCTGCACGCTTCTGCTAATGATCTGACCGATACGTTCGGCGGCATCATGGGCCTGGAGGAGCGCCGCAAGACCCGCCTGTTCCTGCGCGCTGACCGGTTCAACCGGTTTATTTCCGCCGTGGTGTACCTGCCTCGGGATCGTTACAACACGAACGTGTGCTCCCGTATCCAGCGGGTGTTCCAACAGGAATTTGATCTTAGTGCCATCGACCATGAGGTGTACCTGTCCTCCTCATCGTTGGCGCGTCTATTTTTCCGCATTCGGCTCACCAACCCCAACGATGTGCCGAAGACGGATCATCAAGCTCTCGAAAAGCGACTGCAAGAAGCCGCCCGCTCCTGGGTGGAAGCAACCGCAGCTGCTATTGAGGCATGGAAACCCGGAGCGGCAGGCCGCCGCCTCGCATCAGCCTGGGCAGATGCGACTAGCGCAGCCTACCGAGCCGATTACACAGTAGAACAAGCAATCGAGGATATCGTGATTCTTGAATCTCTCTCGGGCCAGAAGCCCGCCGCAATCAAGGTTGAAGCCGGCGAAGCCAACACCACCCGACTGAAGACCTACCTGTCCGCACCTCACACCCTCACCGAGCTTCTGCCGGTTATGCAGAATATGGGCCTGGTCGTTGTTGATCAGAAGCCCTACGAGTTCAAGCCTGAGGATGGCGAAGACTACGGCTACCTCTACGACTTCGGAGTTGAATTCCCCGAGGGCGTGGACGCAAACGCTGTGGCTTCCCTGTACGAGGATGCCCTGAACGCCTACCTGCTCGGTGAGCGCGAGTCCGACACCCTGGACCGCCTGATCCTGGCTGAGGGCCTGACCTGGCAGGAAGTACGCCTGTTCCGTGCCCTGAACCACTACCTGATTCAGCTGGGCCTGGGCTACACCCCGTCCTTCATGTCGAACACCCTGCTCGCTAACCCGACCATCACCAAGCACCTGGTCGAGTTCTTCGCGGTCAGCTTCGACCCGAACAACGGTCTCAACGATGAGCAGCGCAACGCACGCCGTGACGAAATCGAAGCAGCCCTGGTTGAGGAACTGAACCAGATCCCCACCCTGGACGCTGACCGCTACCTGCGCTCCCTCGGCAAGGTTATCCGCGCGATCCTGCGCACCAACGCATACCTGGCTGACCGCCCCGCGCTCGCATTCAAGGTGGCACCGCAGGAGATCGACTTCGCACCCCTGCCCCGCCCCAAGTTCGAGATTTTCGTCTACTCCCCGCGCGTTGAGGGTGTTCACCTGCGTTTCGGTAGCGTCGCACGTGGTGGCCTGCGCTGGTCGGATCGCCGTGACGACTTCCGCACCGAGGTGCTCGGCCTGGTCAAGGCCCAGATGGTGAAGAACGCCGTCATTATCCCCACCGGCGCGAAGGGTGGCTTCTACCCCAAGCAGCTGCCCGACCCCGCAGTGGATCGCGACGCATGGATCACCGAGGGCCGTGAGTCCTACAAGGTCTTCATCGGCTCCCTGCTGGACGTCACCGACAACCTCTCCGTTGGTGCTGACGGCTCCGAGACTGTTGTCCGCCCCGAAGGCGTTGTAGCACGCGACGCTGACGACTACTACCTGGTGGTCGCAGCGGATAAGGGCACCGCAGCATTCTCCGACACCGCAAACGCAATCAGCCTGGAGCGCGGCTTCTGGCTGGGCGACGCCTTCGCATCCGGCGGCTCCGTCGGCTACGACCACAAGGCAATGGGCATCACCGCACGCGGTGCTTGGGAGTCCGTCAAGCGTCACTTCGCTGAGCTCGGCCACGACGCTCAGACCGAGGAGTTCACCGCAGTCGGCATTGGTGACATGTCCGGTGACGTGTTCGGTAACGGTCTGCTCCGTTCCAAGGCAACCCGCCTGGTCGCAGCATTCGACCACCGCGACATCTTCCTGGACCCGAACCCCAATGCGGCTGTGTCCTTCGACGAGCGTCAGCGCCTGTACGATCTGCCCCGTTCCTCGTGGCAGGACTACAACCGCGACCTGATTTCCGCCGGTGGTGGCGTGTACTCTCGCGGCCTGAAGTCCATCGAGATCACCCCCGAGGTGCGCGAGGTTCTGGGCCTGGACGAGTCCGTCACCGAGCTGGCACCGACCGAGCTGATTTCTGCCATCCTCAAGGCACCGGTCGACCTGATTTACAACGGTGGTATCGGTACCTACGTGAAGGCTTCCACCGAGACCAACGCACAGGTGGGCGACAAGGCTAACGACGCACTGCGCGTCAACGGCAAGGACCTGCGCGCCAAGATCGTTGGCGAGGGCGGTAACCTTGGCTTCACCCAGCTGGGTCGTATTGAGGCTGCGCTCAACGGCGTCATCCTCAACACCGACGCAATCGACAACTCCGCAGGTGTGGAAACCAGTGACCGCGAGGTCAACATCAAGATCCTGGTGGACCGCCTCGTGGCACACGGCGAACTGCCCGTTGAAGAGCGTGCTTCCTTCATCGAGTCCCTGCAGGACGAGGTGGGCGGCAAGGTCCTCGAGACCAACGTTGAGCAGAACGTTCTGCTGCAGGGTGAGTTCCACGGTTCCTTCCTGGGCACCAACCTGTACAAGCGCCTCATGCACGACCTGGAAGAGCACGCCGGCCTGAACCGCGCCGTCGAGTTCCTGCCCACCGACGAGGAGCTGGATGCACGCCTGGAGAACACCGGTGAGCGTCTGACCCGCCCCGAGCTGTCCGTCCTGGCTGCGTACGTGAAGATTTACCTCACCCACGCACTGGAGCAGACCGACTTCGCGGACGACCCCTACCTGGAAGGCGTTCTGCGCAGCTACTTCCCGGCAGCACTGGTCGAGCGCTTCGGTCAGCACCTGGATTCGCACCCGCTGCGTAAGGAAATCATCTGCACCCGCGTCGCTAACGAGCTGGTCAACATCGGCGGTATCACCTTCGCATACCGCGTGATGGAGGAGTTCAACGTCGGTATCGATTCCGTCGCACGCGCCTTCATCGTCGCTCGCGAGCTCTTCGAGCTGGGCACCGCAGCTAAGCTGCACCGCGAACTGCCCCCGAAGACCCCGCTGGATGCATGGTTCACCGTCCTGCGCGACAACCAGCGTGTTCTGGACCGTGCAGTCCGCTGGTTCATCACCGAGCGTGGCGTGGTTGCTGGCACCAGCATCTCTGAGCTGCTGGAGACCTTCGGTTCCGTCGTCGAGATGCGCCGTAACCTGCCCGAGTACCTCTCCGGCATCTCCCGCGACCGTGTTCGTGCAAAGCGCGACGCAGGCGAGGCATGGGGCCTGCCCGAGGAACTCATCGTCATCTGGATTCGCGGCTTCGAGGGCTACGCCCTGCTGGACGTTATCCGTGCGGCACGCGACCACGACTTCGAGGCAACCTCGCTGGCACCGGTCTACTTCGCAACCTACAACCGCTTCACCGTGGACGAGCTGCTCGGCCTCATCTCCGACCTGCCCCGCAACGACCGCTGGGAGATCCTGGCACGTCAGGCACTGCGCGGCAGCCTCTACGAGACCGCAGCAGAGCTGGCACTGTCCGTGGCTGAGGGCGCGAAGGGCGACTTCTCCACTGTTGACGGCGCCCAGAAGGCACTGGCTGAGTGGATTGAGAGCCACCCGACCCGCGTGGGCAACATTGACCGCGTCCTGAAGGAGATCCGCGAAGCTGCTCCCGATGCATCCGGTCACCCGCGCCTGGCTGTAGTGTCTGTGGCACTGCGTACTCTCTCGAGCGCATCCTAATCAGCTAAGACCCTTACGGGTCGCTGTATAAAGCATCCCGGTTCTCTCCAATCGGAGGGGCCGGGATGCTTTTGCACAGGGGGAGTTTGTACAGGGGGAGGGATACCGCAAAATCTATGCAGAAAAACCCTCTGACAAGGAACGATACGTTTTTACACTAAATGTAGTGTGGAAATGTGTTCTAAATCCCGCCAAATATCAAGTAGAGGGTTAAGGAAACCAAAGGTTTTAGTTGATATATGGCGTATATTGATTTTCGGCGGCATCACTGCAAGCTCACTGTATGCCAAAGGGACCCGGCACCATCGTCATGACGAATCCCCACCCTGCGGCATGTGAGGCGGTGCTACCAACCAAAAACACACTGCCCCTAATCTTTACGATTATTGACTGAAAGTCTGCAAGATTGTCCACCAACCACGGTACTGAGGAAAAAAGTAACAGCGCATGGCGCCTCCTCATTAACTTTCTGCTTTACGTCTCTCCGGTCGCACTGCTGACCACCGTCTTCCCCATCGTCACCCCGACCATTAACCGGTACAACCTCGACGGTGTACCCCTGATTCAGGTCATCCTTGCGGCATCCATTACCGTTCCCTGGCTCAGCCAGGCGGCCTGCCTGCCCCTGTACCGTGCTATCCAGATGGAGCACAAGAAGATTGCGGACGCCCGCGAAGGCCTGCGTATTCACGCTGAAACCCTTGAGCATCAGCTCAAGCGCGCCGAAGCACACGCCGTACGCGCACGCATGTCCGAACCGCAGTTCCAGGACATTACCGACCTGACCGCGTTCACCCGCAACTGGCTCTACCTCTTCTTCATGACCATGCCGCTGGTACTGATCTTCGCTGTACCGGTCGCCCTCGTCCTGCACTGGACCCCGACTGCATTCGGTGCGTTCTTTGTCCTGGGTGTTCTCAACATCGCGTTCGCGCAGCTGCTGGTCATCCCGAACCTCGCGAAGAACCGCATCATCTGGTTTATCGCCTGGCTTGGCTACACTCTTGCCCTGCTCTTCTACCCCATCATCTGGTTCCTGCCGCCGCTGGTTGGTTCGCTCATCCTGCTGGTGAGCCTCGGCAAGGACCTGGTGCACCTGCTGCATTTCGCGCGCATCCCGATTAAGGACATTGCGCTCGACGCCCTGCGTGGCTTCTTCACCGGCTCCATCATCTGGGCTGATAAGTACATGCTCTTCCTGGTTACCGGCGGCGAAATCAACGTCGTGGTAATCTACCTGAGCCTGATCCCCTGCGTTATCGCTTACAACTACTTCTTCGTGGTGGAGGCAGACCGCGTCAACGCAAGCATCCAGCACCTGTGGACCATCTTCGACCGCCTGCCCTACAAGGGTGTTCAGGAGGAGTCCTCCAAGGCTCTGGGTGCTTCTAACCGCGCGATCCGCAACTCCCTGCTGATTTACATCGCCAGCGCCATTGTTACCGGCATCCTGATGTACATCTTCCTGCCGCAGTCCTACCCGCTGGCGCTCTCCGGCCTGGTCGTCGCGTTCCTCTTCGTTGCAGTGGCACTGCTGATCTACCAGATCGAGTACATGACCATGTACGTCACCGTGCAGCTGCTCTCCGCGGCGCACCTGGTGCTGCTCTTCATCTCCTTCATGATTCTGCCCAACGAGACCGGCTACCTGCCCATCATCGTGGGCGAGGCAGTGCTCACCTTTGCCTGCTACCGCGTCTACCGTCAGGCGTGGGCAGCACCCGAGTACTCCCTCTTCTGGCGTCGAGCACTCGCCTGGTAAGAACCGCACGGTCCGCGAAAGATACATACGACAATGACTGAACAGATGTACCGAAACCACTATGCGCCGCTGCAGCTTCCGGCTCCCGGCCCCCACTACAGCGACCCCGAATACCCGGACGTTGACGTCGCCATCATCATGGAATCCACCTACCCCTACCTCAAGGGTGGCGTGTCCGCGGTGGTGCACGATATCGTCTGCGAAAACCCGGATCTGACCTACGGCATTATTCACATCGCCTGGGATAAGAACTCCCCCCACGAAGACCTCTACGGCATGCCCGAGAACGTCAAGTGGGTCAAGGTGCTGTACCTGAGCCTGGAAGTTAACCGCGAGGCCTTCGCGGAAGCCTGCGACCCCTCCGCACTGCGCATGAGCTTTGCGGAGCGTCAGGCGCTCACCCAGCGCCTCATGGACGGCTTCAGCGCCCTCATTGCCGGCGACGTGAACCCCCTCTGGAAGCTTTACGACGAGGGCATCAACCCCGCGACCCGCAGTTACAACCTCTTCGGCCTCTTCGGAACCCGCGAGTTCATGCAGGCGATTGCGGGCCTGGGTTTCTTGTCCGAGGTGCCCTTCGGTGAGCTCTTCTGGAAGGTGCGCGACTTCGTCTCCATCCTCTTTGCGCTCCTGCACGAGCGGATGCCGCACGCCCGCGTCTACCACGCCCACACCACCGGCTACGCGGCACTCATCGCCGCCGCAGCCGCACGTGACCACGGCACCAGCTTCTTGCTGACCGAGCACAACCTCTACATTCGCGACACCGTGAACACCAAGCTCGAACGCAACATGGCGAAGCCCGTCACCACCGACTACGCCTTCCTCAACGAGGAGCGTGAGCACCCCGGTCTGGGCCCGGTCACCCTCGACGAGCGTGCCTGGTCCGTCTGGTTCGTCGAAATGGGACGCTTCTGCTACCCCAGCGCCGACATGGCAACCTACCTGTACCCCAAGGCCCTGGAAGAGGCACGCGGTATTGGCGCGCCCATCGACCAGATGAACGAGGGCGAGAAAGACCGCGCAATCATCCTGCCCAACGGTATGCTCATCGAGTCCGTGGCGGAAGCCTACTACGCCCGCCAGGCGGCGCGTGCCCGCATCCTCGCTGAGGGTCGCGGCCACGTGTGGCGTTTCGTGTTCATTGCCCGCGTGGTGCCCATTAAGGGCTTGACCGACCTGATTCGCTCCCTCGCGGTGCTGCGCAATCAGGGTCTGGTGAATTTCCACCTGGACGTGCTCGGCCCCAAGGACCATCTGCCCGAGTACTACGAGCTGTGCCTGCGCACCATCGAAGAGCTCAATATGGGCGAGTACATCACTTTCCACGGCACCGTGAACGTGCGTGCGATGCTCGACCGCTTCGACCTGCTGCTCATGCCCAGCTACAATGAGGGTCAGCCGATTGTGGCGCTCGAGGCGATGGCTGCGTCCATCCCGCTGGTCAGCACCGACGTGGGTGGTATGTCCCAGCTCATCGACGATGTGCTGGTCGCCCCCGACGGCCACGAAATCGGTAACTGCGGTATCTTGACCATCCCCGGCGATATTCACGGCTTCGCGGCGGCACTGCGCACCCTCATGGAGGAGCCCAGCATCTACGAACGCTACTGTGTGAACGCCTATGACCGTATCGTCAGCTTCTTCCAGCTGCGACTGGTCATGGACCGCTACAACACGATCTACCGCGAGCTGGGCAAGCTGCCCCCTCGCGCCCCCGAATTCGACCCGGAGTACGATGGCGAATAAACTCACCCGTTTAGGCGGACCCGGCAAGTTTGGTGCCTGGGTCCGCTACGGCGGTAAGCCCATTACCCAGAAGCAGCTCGATTTTGCGGTCAAGAACTACTCTGTCGCAATCCTGCAGCCCTGGGAACTGGACGCGGCACGCTACCTGAAGAAGCGTGCACCTCAAATGGTGGTGCTGGCGTATAAGTGCCTGTCCTCCACCCGCTCTTACGAGCCCGGTCCGATCTATTCTTCGGGTGTGTCGTACCCGCTGGCGCAGTCGATGGCGAACTCCGGTAAGGATTTCTTCGCCCACCGCCTCAACGGTGACCGCATCGAGTGGAAGGGCTACCCCAAGCACTTCCAGATGCAGGTGTGGAACGCTGACTACCGTTGGCACTGGGTGGACGCTGTGGTGCGCGAAATGCGCAACTCACCCTTCGACGGGGTTATGGCGGATAACGACGTGGAGAACGACTACTACGGTCTGGACCTGCCCATTCAGGGCGTGGAGTCCATGACGAAGATCCGTGAGCACCTGGATTTTCTGGTTGCCTACGCCGGTATTGAGCTGAATAAAATCGGCAAGATTCTGGTGCCCAATATCGCTGAGTCGCGTCTGCGTTACGGCAAGTGGGAGCGTCACAGCGCCTACGGTGGCGGCTTTGAGGAGGTGTGGCTCGGCTGGGGTCCGAACGACTACCTGTCTTCGCCGTACGCCGTGATGCAGGGCCGTGAGATTGCGAACGGCTCGGCGGGCGACGTGAACCTGGGTGCTACTTTTGCGGGCCTGGGTGGCCGTAGTGCCGCCTCTCAGAAGAAGGTGACGATTCTGCGCACCCCGCTGAGCGACCGCAAGGCTGCGATTACCGGCACGGATGAGAATTTCCTCTACGGTTTGGCGGGTTTCTGGGTGTTCGGTGGAGGCGCCTTCACCGGCATCAGCGCAACCCACCACGATGCCTACGACGAGATCCCGCACGCCCCGGAGCTTTCCTATGACTTGGGGGATCCGGTCGGCGGTATTATCGCTCAGCAGACCGCTCAGACTCGTGCCTTTACGGGCGGTTGGGCTGCTCTGAACACCGGCTCGAAGGATGTGACCGTGAAGGCTCCCTCCGGTCTGGTGGATGCGGCGAACCGCCCGGTGCCCTCGAGCTTCACGCTGCGGGCGCATCAGGGTGTGGTGTACCGCCGTAAGGCGTAATTTACCGTAAGCGGTAATTTTACGGGCTGCTTCACAGCGTAGTAGCCCTGTACTGTGGAACAAGCGGCTGGAATACAGCCAACCGTTCTCGCGGTGTTGAGTTTAAGGAGTGAACTACAGTGAATATTCTTTTGATTGACGGCGGTAAAGCATTCGCCCACTCGGCGGGTCGCCTGAACCACACCCTGCATCAAGTAGCCCGTGATACGTTATCGGCGCTCGGTCATCATGTGCGAGAAACTGTGATTGACGACGGGTACGACATTCACCAGGAAGTAGAAAAATTCCAGTGGATGGATGCGGTCATCTGGCAGATGCCCGGTTGGTGGATGCACGAGCCGTGGACCGTGAAAAAATATATGGACGAGGTGTTTACCGCCGGCGCGGGTACCCTGTACGCTAATGATGGTCGCCACAGGGTCAGCCCCACTGAAGGATACGGCACGGGCGGTCTTCTTCAGGGTCGTCGGCATATGCTGTCGCTGACGTGGAACGCGCCTCGCGAAGCTTTTACCCGGGAGGGCGACTTCTTTGAGGGAGTCGGGGTAGATGCCCTCTATATGCACTTTCATAAGGCCCATGAGTTCATGGGGACTACCCAGTTGCCCACCTTTATTTGCTATGACGTGATTAAAAATCCGCAGGTCGAACAGTATCTCGCTGACTATACTGCCCACCTCAACGAGGTCTTCGGTCGGGCGTAAGGGTTTAAGCCTGCATGCCTTCATAAGCATGTCTGAGGTGGATGCGGCGAACCGCCCGGTGCCCTCGAGCTTCACGCTGCGGGCGCATCAGGGCGTGGTGTACCGCCGTAAGGCGTAATTGACCGCTCACACAGCTTTTCTGAGCTGTGTGCGGCACTGCGTGCCAGTGTTTATAACCTCATAAACAAACCCACCGGCAATATAGCCAAATGGCTATATGTACCGGTGGGTTCGTTATATGTGTGCTAGATGAGCTGGGGTAGCTTACTTAGCGGGGTAGGAGGGGACGTCGTAGCCGCCCATACGCTCCAGAACGCGAATCACCTGGCAGGAGTAACCGAACTCGTTGTCGTACCATACGTAGACAATTGCGGAGTCATCGGTCACCACGGTAGCCAGCGAGTCCACAACACCTGCGGTGCGGGAACCCACGAAGTCGGTGGAAACAGCCTCGGGGGAATCCGAGTAGCCCACCTGGCGGCGCAGCTCGCCGTCGATGGACTCGCGGCGGAACAGCTCGTTCAGCTCCTCAGCGGAACCTGCGGGCTTGGTCAGCTTCACGTTCAGGATTGCCATGGAGACATCCGGGGTGGGAACGCGGATAGCGTTACCGGTCAGCTTGCCTTCCAGCTGCGGCAGAGCCTTCGAAACAGCCTTTGCGGCACCGGTCTCGGTGATGACCATGTTCAGCACAGCGGAGCGACCGCGACGGTCACCCTTGTGGAAGTTGTCAATCAGGTTCTGATCGTTGGTGAACGCGTGAACGGTCTCAACGTGGCCGCGCTCAACACCGTATGCGTCGTCCAGAACCTTCAGTGCCGGAGTGATCGCGTTGGTGGTGCAGGATGCTGCGGAGAGGATCTTGTCCTCATCGGTGATGACGTTGTCGTTCACGCCGAACACGATGTTCTTCATGTCGCCCTTACCGGGAGCGGTCAGCAGAACACGAGAAATGCCGGGGCGGCTCAGGTGCTGCTCAAGGCCCGGAACGTCGCGCCAGCGGCCGGTGTTGTCCACCAGCAGAGCGTCGTTGATGCCGTACTCGGTGTAGTCAACGGTGATCGGGTCGGAGGAGTAAATGAAGCGAACCGGAACACCGTTAGCGATGATGGTGCTGTTCTCTTCGTCTACCTCAATAACGCCCTTGAAGGGGCCGTGAACCGAGTCGCGCTCCAGCAGGGATGCACGCTTGACCAGGTCCTGATCACCGTTCTTACGAACCACAACAGCGCGCAGGTTCAGGCCAGAACCCAGCGGCGAGGAGGAACGCTCCAGCAGAATACGAGCCAGCAGGCGACCAATACGACCGAAGCCGTACAGCACAACGTCCTGCTCCTTGGGCTGGTCACCCTGGTGGTTCACGGAGGAACCCAGCTGCTCGGGCAGCCACATGGACAGCTCGGGGGAGCCAGCCTCGCGGTGTGCCTTGTGCAGAGCAGCAATGTTGATCGAGCATGCGCCCAGGTTCAGCTCAGCCAGAGCACGAACCAGCTCCAGGGAGTGTGCGGGGTTCAGAGGTGCACCATCAATCTGGGATACAAAATCGTGCAGCTTCAGCAGCTCAATGACAGACTTGTTGACCAGGCTGCGGCCGTGAATGCTCAGCACCACGCCGTTCTCGCGGTGCAGCTTACCGATGAGGGGGATCAGCTCCTCTGCGGTAGCCTCACGGTTAACCCAGGTAGCGGTTGCAGTCGTCACGTATGACCTTCTTCCTAACTTCGTCGTTGGAGGGTAGGCGCGACGGTGCTGTCGCGTCAATACCGTGCCGGGCGTTGAAGATCCGGCGTCGGTTTAAGTCTAACTCGTATGGACCCCTCCAGAGCCTCAAAATTAGTGATATTGGGGCTAAAAGTCAGAAGAGGTAGAAGGTAGTTTGTGAACCCACACAGCAAGCCAACACAAGCCCTCAAAAGGGAAAGTAAAACCACTTTAAATACCCACAAAAACGCACGTCATGACGCGGAAAACATGAGTAGAATTGAAACCATGTTGACTGTAATCGGTGAAGCACTCGTAGACGTCGTCCACCAGCACGACGGAGAAACCCGCGCCTACCCCGGCGGGTCGCCCATGAACGTAGCCGTCGGCGCACGCCGTCTCGGCCACCCCACCAACTTCGTTGGCCACTACGGTCCCGACGCCTACGGCAAGAGCATTGATGCGCACCTGGAAGCATCCCAGGTGACCCTGCCCTTCGAGCACAGTGCTGAACGCACCTCCGTCGCCCAGGCAACCATCGGTGCCGACGGTGCAGCAGAGTACGAATTCGACATCACCTGGTCCCTCGACTCCGTCGCTCAGAAGCTCACTGAACTGGCACGCACCTCCGATGCAGTACACACCGGCTCCATCGCCGCCATGCTCGAACCCGGCGCGCACGTGGTCGCCGCAGCCTTCGAAGCAGCCCGCGACAGCGCACTGCTCAGCTACGACCCGAACTGCCGCCCCACCCTCATCCACAACGTTGATGAGGCTCGCGCCTGGGCTGAAAAGTTCGTGTCCCTCTCCACCGTTGTGAAGGCATCCGACGAGGACCTGCAGTGGCTCTACCCCGACCGCTCCCTCGACGACACCGCACGCGCATGGCTTGACCTCGGCGCCGAGCTGATGGTCATCACCCGCGGCGAGGACGGCCCCATCGCCTTCACTAAGAAGTACCCCGAGGGCATTAGCCAGCCTGCACACCGCGTCGAGGTTGCGGACACCGTTGGTGCTGGCGACTCTCTCATGGCGGCACTCATTGCGGGTCTGCTCGACCGCGGTATCGCCGGCGCTGAGGCGCGCACCAAGGTCGCCGCACTGACCGCCGAAGACATCGCCGACCTGCTGCGTTTCTCCGCAACCGCAGCCGGCATCACCGTCTCCCGCGCGGGCGCTAACCCGCCCACCCGCGAAGAACTCGACGCCGTACTCAACGGCTAAATAATCTACGCCTCGCCGGCGGATAGCTCACTCTGTCCGCCGGCGTCGCCATATCCACCCGCACCCCAACGCTGAGGAGCACCATGACCAACATCGGCACCGCACCCCTGCCCCGCGAACCCTACGCGGGCCTGCCCGAACTGCCCGAATTCACCCTGACCTCCACCGACATTCAGGACGGCGGCACCGCCCCCGAATGGATGCGCTCCGCCCTCTTCGGCGTGGCAGGCGGTCAGGACCGCTCCCCGCAGCTGTCCTGGAGCGGCTTCCCCGCGGGTACCAAGTCCTTCGTGCTGACCTGCTTCGACCCGGATGCGCCGGTCCCCAGCGGCTTCTGGCACTGGACTGTCTCCAATATTCCCGCCAGCGTGACCAGCATTGACACCGGCGCGGACGCACCCGCCGGCGCGCTGACGCACCGCAACGACGCCGGTGTGGCGGGCTTCCTGGGCGCTGCCCCTCCGGCGGGTCACGGCCCGCACCGCTACATTTTCTGCGTCACCGCCGTGGATGTGGAGAAGCTCGATATTGACGAGAACGCCAGCCCCGCCGTCGTGAACTTCAACCTGCTGGGTCACGGTCTGGGCCGCGCGTTCCTGACCGTCACCTACGCGGAACCGGCGGCATAGCGGCATACCGACATAGAGGCACACCGACATAGAGGCACACCGACATAGCGGCACAGCCTCACTAGTTCCGCGCTTTATTCAGCACCGATACACCCACCACTGAAGGCAAACACTGCATGATTAAACTCATCGCCAGCGACCTGGACGGCACCCTCATCGGGCATGACTTCCGGTTCCGTCCGCGGACCCTGCGCGCCCTTGAGGCTGCCCGCGCCGCCGGGATTGATATCGTCTTTGTAACCGGCCGCCCGAGCCGCTGGCTCACGCCCCTGCGTGAGCAGACCGACTTCGACTCCTACGCCATCTGCTCCAACGGTGCTGTGGTGTACCACCTGGGCGCGGACGAGGTGGAAGAAGTCAACGGCGCTGATCCGGCGGTGATTGCCCGTACTCACGAGCTGCTGGAGCCCATGTTCCCCGACGCCACCTACACCCTCGAAACCGTGGACACCGTCTACATTCAGGGTCCGCACGAGGGCGGTGAGGTGCTTGAGGGTGCCCGCGTGGTGGAGGCGGAAATCGCCGATGCGCTCGAACATATCGGCTCAACCCCGGTCATTAAGTACCTGATTCGGGTGCCTGGCATGGACCCGGATATTCTGCAGGCGCGCGTGCATCAGGCGGTGGGTTCGCTGGTGTCGGTGACCCGCGGTGTGGTTGGTGAGCCGCTCGTGGAGATGGGCTCGAAGACCGTGAATAAGGGGCGGATCTTGGAGAAGTTCGCGGCACGCCACGGCATTGAGGCGCACGAGGTGATGGCCTTTGGTGACATGCCCAATGACGCGGAGATGCTCTGCTGGGCGGGGGAGGGCTTCGCCATGGCTTCGGGTCAGCCGGCACTCATTGCGAAGGTGGGGCGCACCTGCCCGTCCTTCCACGAGGACGGTGTGGCGCAGACGATTGAGGCGATGCTCGCCGAACGGTCCTAGCCGCCTAGCACTAGTTATCTAGCACGAGCCATCCAGGACTCGCCATTCAGCACTAGCGGTTGGGTGAGCCTCCGCAGACATAACAGACATAATTCAGACATAGACTTTTATGTCTACACATAAAAAATTTGAGTCTAGACATAAAAATTTATGTCTAGACTCAAATTTTTGTGTCTGATTTACATCTGATTTATGTCTAGACTAAAATTTTTTGTATGAACAACGTGGAATGGACCCCCGAATGGCTTGCTGAAACCATCAAACTATTGCGTACTCACGGTAGCGATACGCAGTTTATCGAGGTTAAAAAAGCCCACGGAGGCTACCCCGGAAGCCTTGACGCAACCCTGAGTAGCTTCTCCAATAGTTCCACGGGCGGAATCATTATCTGCGGCCTTGACGAGAATAATGACTTTGCACCTGTAGGCGTATACGACCCTGCAGACCTAGAAAAAACCCTCGGCAACAAGCTCCGCAGGGGCCTCAAGCCGCCGAACACCATGGAGTCAGGAACCATCCTCTACGAAGACGCCAAAATCTTTGTTGCCACCATCCCTCCGTTGCCTCCCTACGAACGCCCCGCCTACATTGGCGGTAAAGCGTACGTGCGTTCCGGCGATGGCGACCACGAAATGAGCCGCCACGAAACCGACCTGATGGTGGCTCAGCGGACACGCACCGGATTCGATGAGGAGCCGGTGGAATACACCTCCCTGGCTGACCTAGATGAAGGCCTCAAAACTGCTTATCTGCGAGACGTACGCGCTAAATCACGCCGCCTTGCTACAAGCTCCGATGAAGAAGTGCTCCGCCGCAAGGGAATTATTGCCCTCGGAACCGACAACCTTTCCCTTGCGGGCTTGTATGCCCTGGGGTCCTACCCTCAAGAGTTTAGGCCCTCGCTCAAAGTCACCGGAGTCGTCATCGACCCAAGCGGTAAAGCCCGTAACCTCGACAAATTCGAAGCGGACGGCCCCATCCCCGCCATGCTCGAAGAGACCCTGGCATGGGTCAAGCGGAACCTGGCGCATCCGGTTGTCGAGCTGCCCAATGGGCACCTTGTCAACGGGCAGGAAGTACCCGATATTGCCCTTCGCGAGATTCTGTCGAATGCGCTCGTGCACCGCAGCCTCAACCCCAAAGCGGACACCGAGGAGGTGCGCGTCAGGATTTTCCCCGACCGAATCTCTGTAGAGAACCCCGGCGGTCTATACGGAATCACTCTCCAGCGCCTGCAAGAGTACGGCGAACGTTCCCGCGTGAACGACCGCCTGTATGACGTGTGCACGCACGTAACAACCCCCGAAGACGGATACCGAGTTATCGAGGGTGAGGGTAGCGGCATCTACACGGCACAGGAGGCGGTGCGTCAGGCAGGACTGAAACCCATCCAGTTCATTGACGAGGTTATTCGTTTTACCGCGATTATCAGCAGGGAGCCTCTGGATGGTGCTCATGCCGCCGACGTCGGTTCACCGCAGCAGAAGTCGGACGTAGACCCGCGCCAATCGTCACCTACGGTTCCCAGTAGCCGTCAGGAGGCGGTGCTCCTCGCTCTGCGCTCGCTACGCCACCCCGCCGGTATCGACGACATCATGGGTGCTCTTCCCTCACCTTTTGCTGAGCTTCAGAAACCCCAGGTCCGGTACGTCCTCACGAAGCTCCTTCAAGAAGGAGTTATTACCCGTGAAGGCGGTCGAGGCAACCGCAACACCGTGTACCGCTTGGCCTAATCGAACATCGGGCTAACATGCAAAAGCGGCCCGGATAGAACCAATCTATCCGGGCCGCTTTTCTACAGCCTACGCCTCAGGAGAATCACTCCAGCGGGCGGTCGGGCGCCTAGTGCACCTCAGTGCTCTTCTCGGGGTCGAAGGGCTCCAGCGGGTCGCCAGCAGCCTTCGTGTACTTCGCGATGAAGGTCATCAGGTGGAAGATAATCAGGGTCGCAGCGGTACCCAGGGCAATACCGGCGAAGGTCATCTGGCCGAAGGTCCAGGTGTAGTCCGCAATACCCACAATCAGCGCCACAGCGGCGGTGGTCAGGTTGATCTGGTTCGAGAAGTTCACGCGGCTCTCGCTCCAGATGCGCACACCGAGCATACCGATCATGCCGTACAGAACGGTTGCGGCACCACCCAGAACACCCGCGGGAACAGACGCAATAGCCGCGCCGAAGCCCGGGAGGAGCGACAGGGCAATCGCGAAGATAGCAGCCACCCAGTACGCTGCGGTGGAGTACACCTTGGTCGCTGCCATCACGCCGATGTTCTCAGCGTAGGTGGTAGTACCGGAACCGCCACCGAAACCGGCGATGGTGGTTGCCAGGCCGTCCGCCATGAGAGCGCGACCGGAGTAGTCGTCCAGGTTTTCGCCGCTCATCTGAGCCACAGACTTCACGTGGCCAATGTTTTCAGCCACAAGCACCAGAATCACGGGGATGAACAGGCCAGCGAGCTCCCAGTGGAACTCGGGGGTCTGGAACTGCGGCAGGCCAATAATGCCCTGAGTCTGCACAGCCGTATCAATCTTAGAGAAGTCGACCTCGCCGCGAATGACAGCAGTAATGTAGCCGATGCCCACACCCAGCAGGATGGACAGGCGACCAATAATGCCCTTGAAGAGCACCGAAATTAGGATGATGGAGCACAAGGTCACCAGTGCGGTCACCGGTGCCACCATGAAGTTGTCCTTAGCGCTCTTTGCCAGGTTGAAACCAATCAGCGCCACAATCGAACCTGTGACGACCGGCGGCATGAGCTTGGTCAGCCAGCCGGTGCCAGCGAACTGAACAATCAGGCCGACCAGGAACAGCGCCACACCCGCCATGACGATACCGCCGAGGGCGCCCGCCGGGCCGTGTGAGTTCATGGCAGCCGCCAGGGGCGCAATGAACGCAAACGAAGAACCCAGGTAGGAGGGGACGCGGCCGCGGGTAATCAGCAGGAACAGGACCGTGCCGATACCCGAGAAGAACAGGGTGGTTGCCGGGGGGAAGCCGGTAATGATCGGCACGAGGAAGGTTGCGCCGAACATTGCGACCACGTGCTGTGCGCCGATGCCGATGGTAATCGGCCAGGCGAGGCGCTCGTTCGGGGCGACGAAGGAACCGGGTTTAATGCTTCGGCCATCGCCGTGAACCGACCAGTCAAAGCCGAGAAGTTTAGAGATGCTCAAAGGGAGCTCCTGAGGTGAATGTGGTGGTGTATAAAATTCCACATAATTCTACGCGTATACAGGCGTAGGTCACAGCTAAACGGCTGTAAATATGAGCAGGGATACGTTAATTAGGGCGTATATTCCTTTATTGTGGGCGCGGTATCCCGTATATAGCCCAGAATGTATCAATACCCCATATATGCGGTTTAAAGCATATATGGGGTATTGATGCAAAGAGCGAATAAAAACACTCGCTACACACAGCTCATGAGCTTAGAGAGCGTCACGCAGGTTATCCAGGTGATCGTAACGCGCCAGCTCGTAACGCAGGTGACCCTCGGTTGGCGACTGAACCGGCAGGAACGACGCCTCACGCAGACGACGAGCAGTCGGGGACTCAGCCACGTAACCGGCGCCTCCAACAACCTGCAGCTCAAAGTGAGTAGCAATGGTCGCAAAGTGCGAAACACCCAGACGCAGGCTCAGCAGGTCACGACGCTCCGCACGCTCCGGCTCAGAGGCCAGGCGAACCAGTTCCTCACGCAGGCTCTGGTACTCCTCCAGAATCAGCGGGAACTCCGGACGGAACACACCCTGGGAGACGTCCAGGTGCTTAGCAGCCTCCTGCAGGGCGCCAGCGGCAAGACCCAGGCAGAACGAGGACTGAACCAGCAGGAACGGCGCGGTCACATCGCGCAGGAACACCTCAATGTTGTCACTCAAAATGTCCTCGCTCGGAACGAAAACGTCCTCGAACTTCAGGGTGCCGGACTCGGTACCGTTCAGCGCCAGCAGGTTGCGGTGGTAGTCAATGCTCAGGCCTTCAACGTCCTGGCGAACCGTCACAATGTAGCGGTCCGGGTGACCCTCGGGGGCGTTCTGCACAGCCACCGGAAGAACAATCACGCCGCCCGGGTACAGGTTCGACGCCCACGACACAGAACCGTTCAGCTTCAGACCGCCCTCAACGAGGGTGCCCTCCACCTTGATCGGTGCCAGACCCGAAGCCTCCTTGTACGCTGCCGCCATAGCGGTGGTGCCGCTGACGGTCGCATCCGCCAGGCCGGCGGGCAGCTCGCGGCCCACAGCGTCAAAGAACGCGATGGTCGAGCGGTGAGCCCACAGGGAGAATGCCGTGGAGGCGTCCTCGGTAGCGAGATCGAAAGCCACCGAAACCTGGGGTACCAGGGAACTGCCGTCGCGACCCAGAGTAATCAGGCCGTCCTTAGCGATTTCGCGCAGGTTTTCGAAGGGGGAACGCTCGCCGCGGTCAACAGCATCTGCGTGGGTTCGGGCGAGGGCGAGCACCTGCTCGCGCTGGGGGTAGTCGTAGAGGGGTTCGAGGGTGAACTCGGACATGGGGTTTCTCCTAAGCGGGGAGCATCGCGTCTATGCGTGCAGCTTGAACAGTCGGTCGATGGGGGTGCTGACGGCCTTACGGGCGCGAACAACAGCTTCTTCGTCGGGTGCGTCGTAGAAGCAGAGGCACTTTGCGGTGTCTTCGCGAACGTAGGTGCGCAGGAAGGAAACCTCGGGTACTTCAGCGTACTTGGGGGCGTTTGCCTTCTTGCGGGTCAGGTACTGTTCCATGGTGATTTCTGCGGGGATGTCCCACTCAACCAGGTAGTCTGCGTCCTTCTTGAGCTTCTTGATGTCTTCGAGCTCTGCGCCGACCAGGCGGACTGCGTCGGGGCCTGCGACGGATGCGCGCTCACCGATTGCTGCGGCGAGGTCGGGGCCGAATGCGGTGTTCTCGGATTCGACGATGACGAAGACAATCTTGTGGTCTGCGGAGACCTGGGTTTCGATGAGCTCGGCGCCGTTGGTCAGGGACGAGTTGACGGTCTCGATGAGTGCGGTTGCTTCGTCCTTGGACGGCTGTGCGGGGGTCAGTTCTACCAGATAAAGTGCCATGATTTTCTCCTCGGCTAAGGGTTGGTGGGTCGTGTCGGAAGGGGTTTTCCGGCTCGTTCTGAATTCACCTTATACCTGTGGTTGAAGACTGTCTAATAGATTTCTGTTCGTGGCTTAATGCGTCCTTTTTGACCCCGTGTTTCGTCATGTGTGTTCACGCGGAGACATAAATCGTCACAGTTCCGTGCAATGGAACCCGCCTGCGGCCGCGGAATTTTCGTGCGGGTTATCGAGCCCGCAGGTGCTTCTATCCGCGTCGTCCTGCTCGTGCCGCAAAGTCGTCGAGGGCACGGTTGAGAGCGGGGACGGTCCACACTTTTTGCCCCTGAATTTTGACGCGTTCTTCACGCAGAATCTGCAACTCCACCATGCGGTTGAGCAGGCGATACACACTAGCCCGGGACCCCTGCGTGTGCTCCTCCACCATGTGTGCGGTGAAGGCGGGCTCGGTGCAGCACAGATCGGTGAGGGAACGCAGGAGAGGGGTTTTACGCTGGGCAATGGACAGCACCTCATCACGCAGGGTTTCAATGTCTTGCGCCAGGATTTCTGCGTTGGTGATTGCCTTCTGCGCGGCGTCAATAAAGAGCTCGATGATGGGCTCGGCATCGCCTGCACGGTAGTCGGTGAGCGCCTGAATATAGCCCTCGGTATCGTGCAACAGACCGGAGGAGACCGGCAGAATCACGTGGCGAGTGACCCCTCGGGCGAGCAGGAGCGCGGAGATGAGGGCTCGCCCGGTTCGACCGTTGCCGTCAGTGAAAGGGTGGATTGTCTCAAATTGGGCGTGCGCGATAGCCGCCTGCGCGAGGGGGTCAATATCGCGGCGGTTCATGAAGGCTACAAGGTCTTCGAGGGCGGCAGGAACCCTCTCGTGATGCGGTGCCACATAGTCGGCGGTTACCGGCGAATCACCCTTAATCCACACCCACTGGGTGCGGAGTACGCCGGAGTCCTGCAGCAGGCCGCGGGTCAGTTCGCGGTGCATCGCGAGGATGTTATCGACACTAATGTTTTTTGCGGTGTTCAAGGCTGCGCGCATGGCGTGAACATTGCGCGCCACCAGCTCGGCGTTAACGCCGACCTTCGACCCGCTTGCCCCCAGGACGGCAAGAGAGAGCCTGCGTGCGCTAACGGTGAGGTTTTCAATCTGCGAGCTGGAGGCGGATTCGCCGCGCAGAAGAACTGCCGAGAAGGGGATGCCGCCGATGTGGTGGAGCCGCTCATCGAAGCGGGTCATTGCGGTGGCGTTCTCTTGGAGGCGCGCTCGCAGTGCGGGGCTGAGTTTGACGTTGAGTGCGGCAATGGAGGCGGGTACGGCGCTGGAGAAGGTGCCGGAGTTGCGGCGCGTTGCGCGTCGGGAGGCGAGGGCGGCCCGGTGAACCCAGGGATCTTGCGGCTCCCATTCAAGGGCGGGCCAGGTGATGGCTGAGGGCATGGTTCCTCCTCCTGGGTGTTGTTATGCTGGTCGTGCTTGAGGGGTCCTAATAAGACAATACACTTCAATTTTCTTATTAAGGCGCTTAATAAGAAAATCCGCGCGGATTGTCTCATTTAAGGAAAACGCCCCGAACGCCCCTTAAACCCGCCCTCCTGAACTTCCCCTCAACATTCCGAGACTCCAGCGCTCCAGTTGCCGGGGCCTACACCGGAGTATGCGCCGGAAACTTACGCCAGGGCATACAGCAAGGGCCCCGAACCCTTGGTAATTCAAGGATTCGGGGCCCTATTTACGCTAGGCCTATATGCGTTCGCCTACACGCTGCCCGAAGCAGCGAGTCAGCAGTGTAGACAGGCAACTTTGCGGTTACTTCACGCCGCGCATGAGCTTCTGGACCGGCTTGTGTACCAGGAACAGCAGCACACCGGTCGCGATGGTGATAATACCCATCCAGGTGAAGTAGGGAACCTCAGTTTCCATGCTGTAGAACTGAGCCAGCCAGCCAGAAAGCACGGTACCCATTGCCACGGAGGTGAAGTACAGCGCCATCATGTTCACGCGGTGCGCCTTCGGTGCGAGCTTGGTCGCCAGCGAAATACCCACCGGGGAAATAATCAGCTCGGCGATGGTGCAGACGAACAGAATCAGCACGATCCAGCCGACGTTCACGCTCTGAACGCCCGCCTGAGCGAGGAAGATCCAGAATGCCAGGCCGATGATAATCAGCGCTGCGGAGAACTTCACGGTGGTCACCGGCTGACGCTCACCCCACTTGGTCCACAAGGCGGAGAACATCATGCCGAAGATAATGATGAAAATCGGGTTGATGGAGTTGACCAGGTTCGGGCTCAGCTCCATGCCCAGAATATTCCAGTTAAGGCGCTCATCCGAGTACACCGCCATGACGGTGAACTGCTGCTGGTACAGCGCCCAGAACACGGCGTTTGCGATCCACAGCGGAATGAATGCGGTGACGCGGGAACGCTCATCAGCGGTGACGTCCTTAGCGCTCAGCAACTGAGCGAACAGGGCGATAGCACCGATGAAGATGAAGCCCATGACCCAGTTCTTGAGGTTGTCTGCGGTCATCAGGCCGGTCGCCAGCAGAATACCGAGAATAACCACGATACCGACCAATGCCAGGAAGAAGTTACGCTTCTGAGCGGCGGTGAAGGGGGTGCCCACGTGGTGTACGGAGGCGGGCAGGTTCTTGCGGGTCAGGGCGTACTGAATCAGGCCTGCAGCCATACCAACAGCAGCCAGACCGAAGCCGAGGTGGAAACCGCCGGTGCTCCAGCCCCAACCGGTCAGGATCGGGCCAAGCAGTGCGCCGGTGTTCACGCCGATGTAGAAGATGGTGAAGCCTGCGTCGCGGCGGTGGTCGTTATCTGCGTAGAGGGAGCCGACGAGCACGGAGGCGTTGCTCTTCAAACCACCGGAACCGATAGCGACCAGCAGCAGACCAATCACTACACCCGGAATGCCGGGGATGAGGGAGAGGGAGATGTGACCCGCCATGATGCCGATGGCGGAGTAGAAGAGGGTACGCTCGGGGCCGAGGAGGCGGTCACCGAGGATACCGCCGAGGATTGCCATGAGGTATACGATTGCACCGTACGCACCGATAACGCCGGTGGCGAGGTCCTTGTCGAGGCCCAGGCCGCCCTTGTCGGCGGTGTAGTACAGGTAGTAGATCATGATGCCCTGCATGCCGTAGAAGGAGAAGCGCTCCCACATTTCTACGGTGAACAGGTTCGCGAGCATGCGCGGGTGGCCGAAGAAGGTCTTGGTTTCCTTGGGTTCGGCACCTGTGATGGTGTGAGACATGGTGGAAAATCTTTTCTGTCGAGCCCGGAATTCTATGTGACCCGGGCAATATGTATTTAAGTCTATACCCTTATGGGTGCATATGTATACATGAATGTGCTTGTATTACGGATGGTTACTTTATATATAGTGCATGAAAAATCATTTCGATTTTTTCGTATGCATCATTTCCGAATCTCACAAACCCCCAAATACCGGGCTAGATGCGCCACACACCCCCAACACGATAGAGTGGAACCACAATTATGCCCACCCGGCACCCCACCGTGCCGACCGGCCCGTCCTCATTCAATTCAAAGGAGAACCCCATGACTGCTGTACCCCAGGTTGACCCCCGCGACGTTCCCGCAGGCGCAACCATCATCGACGTGCGTGAAGACTACGAGTGGGAGGGTGGCCACGCGACCGGCGCTAAGCACATCACCCTCGGCACCCTCGCTGAACGTCTGGCTGAGCTGCCCGCGCCCGGTGAAGACTTCTACGTCATCTGCCACGGTGGCGGCCGCTCCAACCGCGCGGCAACCTTCCTGCGCGAGCACGGCTACGCCGCACACAACATCGCTGGCGGCACCAGCGCATGGTTCGCTGCCGGTCTGCCGATGACCAGCGAAAACGGCGAAGCACCCGCAGTCGTTCACTAAATCGCCAGTTCGCCTGCACGCCATACAATGGAGTCCGTGACTGAAACTTCCGCGGACCGTATTTTTTCTACCCCGAACGCTCCCGCTTCTGCGTCCCTTCATGCCCTGCCGAGTATTCTGCAGGGCATCCCGTGGGATGCGCAGACGCGGGAGCTTATCGTGCGCCCGCTTCCTTTCGCGGTGAACTGCGAGGACGCGTACCCGCTGCTGACAGGTGGCGCCAAGTATTCCTTCTGGCTGGATTCGGCGCGTGAAGAGTCGCCCATGTCGGTTGTCTCGTATGTGGGTGTGGTTCCGGCGCAGCTGTCGCCCCTGCGCGTGGATTCGGCGCGTGCGGCGGCTGAATCCGGTGCGGAAGACCCCTTCGCCCAGTTGGAGGCGGCGCTCGCCCACGCACCGCGCGTGCACCCGGATACCGCGGCGGCGACCGGTCTACCCGCGGGTTTGCGTGGCGGTTACGTGGGCTATTTCGGCTATGAGGCGCGTGCCGCCATGGGCTTGGAGCACGGCCACCCGGTGCCGGGCTACCTGCCGGCGTATGAGGCACCGACCCCGGATTCTCTGTGGTTGCCGGCGGTCCGCTACCTGGTGCATGAGCATGCCCGCCCGGGTTGTGCGGCGCGTAGCTGGCTGGTGGGCGATGAGTCGTGGTGTGAGGCGGCGGAGCAGCTGTTGCGCGCGGCGGGGGAGTGCGCCTCCAAAAATACCCCCGTTAATGCCCCCGAGCTTACTGAGCCTCTGCTCTTCCCGGCACCCGCCGCGGAAGCCTACATGGACTCCGTTCGCGCTAGTCAGCACGAAATCTACGAGGGTAATAGCTACGAGGTGTGCCTGACCGCGCAGACGAACGCGCGCATCCAGAACCCGAGCCCGGAGCTTTTCTTTGAGCTGTACCGCCGCCAGCGCGCCCACAATGCGGCACCCTATGCGGCGTATCTGCGGTGCGGTGATTTTTCGGTGCTTTCTTCCTCGCCGGAGCGTTTTTTGAGTGTGGATGAGCAACGTAACGCGCAGACAAAACCGATTAAGGGCACGATTGCTCGCGGCGCCACCCCGGAGGAAGACGCCGCTGCCGCAGCCTGGTTGCGTAGCGATGAGAAGACCCGCGCCGAGAACCTCATGATCGTGGATCTGTTGCGTAATGACCTGTCCACGGTGTCTGATCCGGCGTCGGTGCGCGTGCCGGTGCTCATGGGTGTGGAGAGCTACTCGACGGTGCATCAGCTGGTGTCTACGGTCAGTTCGCGTCTGCGTGAGGGCGTGAGCGCGGTGGCTGCCGCGCGGGCGTGCTTCCCGGGCGGTTCGATGACTGGTGCTCCGAAGCCCTCGACCATGCAGATTATTGAGGGTCTGGAGGGTCGCGCTCGCGGCGTGTATTCGGGTGCTTTGGGTTTTGTTTCGGCGGATGGTTCGGCGAACCTGTCGATTGTGATTCGCACGCTTGTGGCGCACGATGAGGGCACGGTGACTCTTGCCGCGGGTGGCGCTATCGTGGCTGATTCTGACCCGACCGCCGAGTATGAGGAGATGCTCACGAAGCTGCGCGCCGCGTTGCCGCCGTCGGTGGGTCGCGTGGTGGAATAACCTGGCGCTGGAATAGCACAGGGAATAGCCTGCGCCGCCTGGACGTGAGCCGCTACACTGGAACTATGACTAAGCTTTCTGAAAACCTCCCCATTGAAGAAGCCCGTGAACGCCTGCGCCAGCTGATTATGGAGCTGGCTGTGGTGCGCGGGCACGTGGTCCTCGCCTCCGGCAAGGAAGCCGACTACTACGTTGACCTGCGCCGCATCACCCTGCACCACGAGGCTTCTCGCCTGGTGGGTCAGGTTATGCTGGACCTGCTGGATAAGAACGGCATCGAATTTGAGGCTGCTGGCGGCCTGACCATGGGTGCTGACCCGGTGGGTACCGCGATTATGCGTGCTGCTGGTGATCAGGACCGTGCGATTGACGCGTTTGTGGTGCGTAAGGCTCAGAAGTCTTACGGCATGGGCCGTCAGGTGGAGGGCCCCAGCGTTGAGGGTCGCCGCGTGGTTGCTGTGGAGGACACCTCCACTACCGGTGGTTCTGCGCTGACTGCTGTTGAGGCGCTGCGTAAGGCTGGCGCTGAGGTTGTGGCGGTTGCTGTGATTGTTGACCGTGCGACTGGCGCTAAGGAGCATGTGGAAGAGGTTGCGGGCGTTCCGTGCCTGTACGCGTACTCGAAGGATGAGCTGGGCCTGGACTAGTCTCTGCTGGCTTGGACTAGGACCTCGTGATTTTTTAGACGTTCCGCTGCGGCGGGTGAACCCGTGCCGCTGGCTACTGTGTGTGGCTGGTGGCGCGGGTTTTTGTCTGTAAGATGGCTCTGTGGGCGCCGGTGTGGCGCTGGTTGTTGGCGTGAAGGTGGTTGTGATGGTTGAGAATCGTGATGCGGCTGAGGCTGTGCCTGCGGAGGCGGCTGTAGCTGAGGGTGTTGAGGGTACTGAGCAGGGTACTGCCCGTTTTGAGGTGGGTGTGGGCCCGTGGGAGGGCCCGTGGCCCGAGGGTGACCATTGGGATGAGGAGCTGCTGCGTGAGGGCGACCGCCGTAACGTGGTGGATAAGTACCGTTACTGGTCGATGGACGCGATTATTGCTGACCTGGATACGCGTCGCCATGATTTTCATGTGGCGATTGAGAATTGGCAGCATGATTTGAATATTGGCACGGTGGTGCGCACTGCGAATGCGATGTTGGCGAAGGAGGTCCATATTATTGGGCGTCGCCGTTGGAATCGTCGTGGTGCGATGGTGACGGATCGTTATCAGCATGTGCGTCATCATCCGACGATTGAGGATTTTGTGGCGTGGGCGCAGGGTGAGGGTCTGGAGATTATTGGTATTGATATTTTTCCGGATTCGGTGCCGCTGGAGACGTATGATCTGCCGAAGAGGTGTGTGCTGGTTTTTGGTCAGGAGGGCCCGGGCTTGTCGGAGGAGTTGCATGCGGCGGCTAGGGATACTCTGTCGATTGAGCAGTTTGGGTCGACGCGTTCGATGAATGCGGCGACGGCTGCGGGTATTGCGATGCATGCGTGGGTTCGCCGCCATGTGTTTGGCCAGATTCCGTCGTAGTTTGGCGGTTGTTTATGAGGTGTTTAAAGGTTCCGATGCGTTGTGTGCGCGTCGGAACCTTTTCTGTTGTGGTTTGGGTGGCTTAAACCACGCATGAAATTACCTAGGCGTGTTAGTGTTAATGCAAGTCACAGGGGATATGAGAATCGCACTCTCGATTTCTGTCGGAGCGTACGATGGATTTCCTGATTTCGGCTCGCCAAGGGTTGCGGGCTGTGGATATGAATGACCGCGGCGTCATTCCCCTGAAAGGAGTCGGTAACAATGAAGAAATCTGCTGCCCTACTCGCCTGCTTTGCTTTAGCTTTAAGTTCCTGCGCCGCTGCGCCTAAAGATACTAGCTTCAAAGCCCAGCTGGATTTTGAAAATAACTATATTACTCTTCCGCTCGACGAATACGACAGGAGTGACCAGGCCCTAGATATAACGGTTAGGGCGTCATTGTTGATTCGTAAAGAGTGCTATGCGAAAAAAGGATACGATTTTGAAATTCTAGAAAACGGCTGGGTTTCTGGCGACGCCTCCCAGTACGGCTCCTGGAATGTGAAGCATGCGGCGAATCATTATACGTCCAGCAAAGTCAGAGAAGAGCAGTATAGGATTTATGAGAGCATCCCTGAAGACGTCAAGGACAGCTGCCACGAAGAGCATCGGGAAGAACTGGATGCGCTCAAGTTTGATGAGGCTCATGAGGAAAAGTACCGCCCCGTCAATCGTATCCGTGGCGAAGCGTACCAGCGTGCGCAGGGTGACCCTGAATGGAAGAAAGCCCGCTCAGATTGGTGGGACTGCCAGCGTGAGAAAGGGTTGACTCCTCGCACCGGGGACGGCGAATGGACGAGCAAAGAAGCGGCCAGAATGGCCAGTCTGAATTCTGATGATCCCAAAGTGTTGGAGGAGGAGATCCGCCTGGCAACCATTGAAGCTCAATGTAGTGAGAAGGTGAGGTTGGCTCAGCGTTTGGGTGATCTTGAGGCGTCCTATCAGGGGCCTTTGATTGAGAAGAATCAGGCGTTGCTGAATGATTTGAAGGCCGATCGTGATGCGAAGATAGCGAAGGCGCGCGAAATTATCGCCACCCACCAGTAGATGAGGTCAATGGCTATAAATGTAAAGCCTGGAAATGGATAATCCCATTTCCAGGCTTTGTATTAGATATCTGGTAAAAATAGGTTCCTTCCAGCATAACCGACGCGGATATGGAATTTAGAACATTGAACATATAGGTTACAATTACCAAGAATGTAAATTTTCCAATTTTGTGGGCAGTACGTTTATCCTTCATAGAATCACCATCCATCATATATACATATAGGATATTGAAAAATACAGCGATAACCACAATCCATATCCTCGGGGGAGTTGAACCCCCGCTGGAGAACCCAAAAATATTAGAAACTCTGGAAGAAATCTAAAATTACCAAATAACTGCCTTAATTATACCAGCATAAGTGAGAGGTGTATATCGTGTCTGGATATGCGGTGAGGTTGGTGTTCCTAATGGAACCCGCAGCATCTACTTATGTCTTTAATAAAGGAGCCGGGGAGTGTCACCACTCCCCGGCCCTCACTTTATTCACTCTCAACCTCGCAGCCCATGCCAGCGCACCTTACAGGCCCACCAGCTCAAGGCCACTCAGCGTCAGGCTGCTTAGCCCTTTAGCCCACCGGAACGTTAACGTTCACCAGCGAGTACAGATCCTTCGGATCATCCGGGCTAGCAACCAGGTCAATGAACTGCTGCAGGTCGGTGTCCTGCGTAGCCGCACGGGCATAACGCAGGCCCGAGAAGTCAGCAATCGCGAAGCCCACCGAGTCGAACAGGGTAATCTGCTCATCCGACACGCGGCCCGGCTCCTCACCGGTCAGAACCTTCCAGAACTCCACCACCGGGAAGTCCGGGTCCTTCTGCTGAATCTCGCCCTCAATGCGGGTCTGCGGCGGGAACTCAACAAACACGGTGGAGCGGTCCAGAATTTCGCTTTCCAGCTCGGTCTTGCCGGGGCAGTCGCCACCAATAGCGTTCAGGTGCACGCCGGGCTTCACCTGGCGGTCCAGCAGAACCTTCGCCTGCTGCTTATCGGCGGTGCAGGTGGTAATAATGTCTGCACCCTCAACAGCCTCGTCCACGTCCTTAGCCAGGTGGATGCGGAAGCCCAGCGGCTCCAGGTTACGGCGGAACTTCTCCATTGCGTGCGGGTCAATGTCGTAGACGGACAGGTCCTCAATGCCGAGCACCGCGCGCATACCCAGCGCCTGGAACTCAGACTGCGAGCCGGTACCAATCATCGCCATCTTCTTCGAATCCTTGCGTGCCAGGTGCTTAGCAACCATGGCGGACACGCCGGCGGTACGCAGCGCGGTCAGCAGGGTCATCTCAGCCAGGAACACGGGGTAGCCGTTGTCCACGTCAGCGAGCAAACCGAACGCGGTCACGGTCTGGAAGCCGCGCGCCGGGTTCGACGGGTGGCCGTTCACGTACTTGAAGGAGTAGGTGATGTTGTCGGAGGTGGGCATCAGCTCAATCACACCGAAGGGGGTGTGGGAGGCGACGCGCGGGATCTTGTCGAAGCTCTGCCACTTCTTGAAGTCTTCTTCGAGGAAGTCGACCATGCCGGCAATGATGTTGCCTACGCCGTCCTTCTGAATCCACTTCGCCATCGAGGCGACGTCAACAAATTCCACCGCGTGTGCGCTAGGACGTTCAGTCATGATTTTCTCCTTTGAATATCTGCACAAAACTTCTTTGTGCATCTGGTGGTCACTGTGGATATCTATTATCTCAAAATATATTGCAGGACACACCGTATTAGAAATGCTGTAGATATGTACTTTGCTTGATGTATTACACGGATGTAATACGGAAGCGAACACGGAAAGACGTGCAGAGAGGGGGTTCCAGACTCTATTGGCTAGAGTCTATTGGCTAGGGTCTAGAACCCCCTCATTTGCCGTCACCAAGATTGGAGGTAACCGGTCGGGTTAGCTACCCTTCGGCTTGTCCTCGTCCTCAAGGTCCAGCTCATCCAGGTCAATGTGGGTACGAGGCTCCGAAACGAGCTTCTTCACCACGGGGCGGGCCGCAATCACAGGCACGGAACCGGTGTAGCCTTCACGGACGCGAGCAATCTCGTTGACGCGGTCACGAACCGTGTACCAGCCGATAATCAGCAGCGGGATAACCAGCAGCAGCGATGCCAGGGTGTAGGTGCCGACCGGGTAATCCAGAGCCATCAGCACCAGCACAACAGCCAGGAAGGCCATCACAGCCCAGTCGCTGAAACGACCGCCGGGTGCACGGTAGTTGGGGCGCTTGTACTTGCCCTCGCCGACCAGCTTCAGGTACTTCTGGTGCGACATTGCGATAGCCGCCCAGCTAGCCATGGTGCCCACGGATGCGATGTTCAGCACGACCTCGAACGCCTGCTCGGGAACGAAGAAGTTCAGCACAACACCGAAGAGGCCAATCACACCGGTGAGCAGAATACCTGCCACCGGAACACCGGAGCGGGACACCTTGGTGGTGAACTTCGGTGCCGAACCGGCAACACCCATCGAGTGGAGGATGCGGCCGGTGGAGTACAGGCCAGCATTCAGCGAGGAAGCAGCCGCAGTAATAACGACAAGCTGCATAATCGGTGCGGTACCGTCAATGCCGATAGCGTCGAAGAAGGTCACGAACGGCGACTCTGCATCCTTGTACGCGGTGTAGGGCATGAGCAGGCAGAGCAGAACCACGGAACCAACGTAGAAGATCGCAATACGCCAGATCACGGTGTTGATAGCGCGGGGGATAACCTTCTCAACGTTCTTGGTTTCACCACTGGTGGTGCCGACCAGCTCAATACCGGCGTAGGCGAACACAACGCCCTGAACCACGATAAGAGCGGGGAGAATGCCGTTGGGGAAGAAGCCGTCATTGGCTGCGATAAGGCTCAGGCCGGGGGTGACGCCGTTGATGGGCTCACCGAAGACCAGGTACCAGATACCAACTGCCATGAAAGCCAGCAGAGCAAGAATCTTAATGAGTGCGAACCAGAATTCCAGCTCACCGAAAATCTTCACGGAGATGAGGTTCAGAGCCACGGTGACGATAACGACGATGAATGCGCTAAGCCACTGGGGAATGTCTGCGAAGAACTGGTTGTATCGACCGAACCAGCTGATGTAGATAGCGATAGCGGTGGCGTCTGCAACGGCGGTCATTGCCCAGTTCAGCCAGTACAGCCATCCGGATACGAATGCAGCCTTTTCGCCGTAGAATTCGCGGGTGTAGGAGACGAAGGAGCCCGAGGAGGGGCGGTGAAGGATCAGCTCGCCGAGGGCTCGAAGAATCAGGTAGCCGAAGAAGCCGATGACGGCGTAGATGACGGCGAGCATGGGGCCCGCGTCCTGCAGGCGGCTACCGGTGCCCAGGAACAGGCCGGTACCAATTGCGGAACCGATGGCGATCATCTGGAGCTGACGTGCGCCAAGTCCCTTGTGGAAGCCTTCCTGTTCGTGTGCGAACGGGTCGTCTGTGGGAGGCTTGGTGTACTGATCCGCTGCAGAAGTCTGCGGGTTCTTGTTTGGTGAGGTGCTCATGCTATACCTCCTTGGATAGTTACGTCTGAAGCACGTGTTACACGAAATGTGGTTGGGAACACGTCTGTGGGTTGTAACGACTATAGCACGGTAATTTGACTAAATATAACCCGCATCACGTAACAATTTATATACATATAATGCATATTTTATGAAAATATTTGGTTCATGTTGTATTGTGTGGTTTTAATTGTTTTGTGAAATAGATTATTTGAACTTTGAGTCTAAAAAATCAATTCCCCCACCACCGCACAGCACAAGAGCACCCACAACGGGGTGCTCCAGCAACATATTCAAAACGGAGGCTTAGCCCTCCATCAGGCGATCAATCTTCGCCCGCAACGCGCGCTCACGACGATTCAACCACCACCAGCTCGGCCAACGCATCAACGACTTACGCCCCACCTGCACGACCGAGGGGAGCTTCGCCTCCGCAAGTGCCACATCAATCTCGTGGTCACTCGCGCCCTCATCACGCATTTTCTCCATCAACTCAAGGGATTTCGCCATATCGCCATGCCCCAAAACATGACGACTCTTACGCTCCAGAACCTCATCCAACCGAGCGCGCACCGGGGCAATAGCCGCCGCATTCGGATGCTCACGCTCAGCACGACGCTGCGCCTGGCGGGCACGCTTCTCACGCTTCGCGTCGAGCTGTTTCGGATTATTTTTAGCGCTCGCCTTGCTCATGGGAGGATCCTTTCGCCGCATTCAGGGTGACGTGTACGCTGACCTGCACGCACAGAAGACATTTAGTCATTAACACCTCTACTTTACCGCGGTATTTGGCAGAACTTTTATTGCAGTAAACCCAAAAAAACCCACAAAAAATTAACGATAAATAAGTCGTATCTTGGTAAAATAGTGCGAGTAGGAGGCGTCTCGCGCGCCAACAAAATATGGTGAACCGGCCCTGCCTCGGTAACCGGTCGCATCTATCCAAGGAGTCAGCATATGGCTATTGCAACCCCCGAAGTTTACGCAGAAATGCTGCAGACCGCGAAGGAAAAGGGCTTCGCGTACCCCGCAGTGAACGTGACCTCCTCCCAGACCCTGAACGCTGCTATCCGCGGCTTCGCAGAGGCTGGCTCGGACGGCATCATCCAGGCATCCACCGGCGGTGCAGCATACTGGTCTGGCGCTTCCAAGAAGGACATGGTCGTTGGCTCCCTCGCCTTCGCAGCATACGCACGCGAAGTTGCTAAGCAGTACGACGTGAACATTGCACTGCACACCGACCACTGCCCCAAGGACAAGCTGGAAGGCTTCGTCCTGCCCCTGCTGGCAGAGTCCGAGAAGGCTGTTGCTCGCGGTGAAGACCCCATCTTCAACTCCCACATGTGGGACGGCTCCGCAATCGACCTGGACGAGAACCTGAAGATTGCTGCTGAGCTGATCGAGCGTACCTCCAAGGCAAAGCTCGTTCTCGAGGTTGAGATTGGTGCCGTTGGTGGCGAGGAAGACGGCGTTGAAGGCGCTATCGACGACTCCCTGTACACCACCGTTGCAGACGCAATCAAGACCGTTGAGGCAATCGGCCTGGGCGAGAAGGGCACCTACATGGCTGCTCTGACCTTCGGTAACGTTCACGGCGTGTACAAGCCCGGTAACGTTCACCTGCGCCCCGAGCTGCTCAAGGAAATCCAGACCGAGGTCGGCGCTAAGTACGGCAAGGGCGACAAGCCCTTCTACCTGGTCTTCCACGGTGGCTCCGGCTCCACCGAGCAGGAGATTGCAGACGCAGTGTCCTACGGTGTTATCAAGATGAACATCGACACCGACACCCAGTACGCATTCACCCGCCCCGTTGCTGGCCACATGTTCAGCAACTACGACGGTGTGCTGAAGGTTGACGGCGAGGTCGGCAACAAGAAGACCTACGACCCCCGCGTTTGGGGTGCAGCTGCAGAGGCAGGCATGGCCGCACGCGTGGTCGAGGCTTGCCAGCAGCTCGGTTCCGTCGGTACCTCCATCAAGTAAGGTGCTATTCGCCCGCCGCAACTCCCGTAGGTGTTGCCGGGTATGAACCTAAGCTTCGTTAAGCGAAAGCGGTGCCCGCTTCCTCGGTACGAGGAGGCGGGCACCGCTCTTTGCTTATGTAGTTTAGAACCGGGTAGCTATACCCGGGTGACTATACCCCGGCGAGCCAGGCGCTCATTGCTGACAGGGGCGGGTTTACTTGCCGCCGCAGCCGCAACCACCGCATCCGCAGCCGCCGGACTTCACAGCTACCGAACCGGAGGTGGGGATACCGTCGCCGGTGTCGCCACCCATGAGGTTCACGCGGTTACCGATCTCGGGGCCGCCGACCGGCTGGGGTGCCTTACCCGCCAGGGTTGCCGCGAAACCGGCGGGTTCGCCGCTCAGGTTCGGGATCATCGACGCCGCCGGGGAACCGGACGGGCCGCATGCAGCCGCTGCCGCGTTCGCCTTTGGCTGGGCGACCAGGTGGGCGCGCGCAAAACGCTTAATCTGCTCGGCGGTCGGGTACGCGAAGGACACCTTCACCTCACCGTTGACGAGCATGAGCGGCAGAACCTCGCGGCCGTTCATCTCAATCTGCTCGGCAACCGGTGCGCACTCTTCGAAGGCGGAAGGGTAGGAGTCGGTGGAGTACACCTCAATGTCCACGCCCGAATCCAGAGCCTCCTGTGCGGCGCCCAGGAATTCGGAGCGCTCCATATCCTGCGGATCCTCCGGGTTCTCACCGGGGCCCGGAATAAATACTTCAAGAACGGTTTCAGCCGCTTCAGTCATCAGTTTTTAGCCTTTTCTCTCTTATAGGCACCGGCTCGGAGGAGGGGTGCCAGTCCTTCACTAAGTGTACTCGCGACCTCAAGAGTGCAGAAGTGTGAGTTGAAGTTCCAGATTTGCGGAATATTTACAGAATTCGAGTCGAATGACCCTCAGCTCGTGAGCTACGGGTTTAGGTGTTGTATTCTGAGTGCATATGCACCGGAGTGTGCGAACCCTGCAATTCAGGCAGGCGCCGCCCGGTGTGAAACCAAGAAGGCAACGACGCCCGCATCCGACGCGGACGCATCAGCGCTACAAATACACGCTATTCATAGCGCCACACGACCAAAAGGAGCATATATGTTCGGTTTCGGCAAGAAGAAGAAGGAAGCTGCCGCACAGGAAGCATCGTCCGCAGACGTCTACGTCGCACCTGCTACCGGCGAGTACCTGCCGCTGAGCGAAGTCTCCGACCCCGTTTTCTCTCAGGGCGTTATGGGCGACGGCTACGCAGTGAACCCCACCGCAGGCACCATCGTCGCACCCGTTGCAGGCACCATCGCACTGATTCAGGACACCCTGCACGCATTCATGCTCCGCACCGAAAACGGCGGCGAGGTACTGGTCCACATCGGTATCGACACCGTTGAGCTCGGTGGCGACGGCTTCACCAAGATTGCTAACGTAGGCGACAAGGTTGAGGCAGGCGCACCCATCATCGAGGTCGACTGGGCAGCAATCGAGGGTCGCATCCCCTCCAAGGAAACCATGGTGATGATCACCAACACCGCAAAGTTCAACATCTCCAAGGACTCTGAGTCCCGCCGTCCCGTCGCAGCCGGTGACCGCGTCGCTCAGGCAACCAAGAAGTAAGCTGAACCAGCGAAAATAGCTCAGCTTCAACAGCGGTGAAAAACCCGCGAAAACACTTAACGCAAAAGGTCGCGTTCTGCAGGCTCAATCGGTCCACAGGCGCGGCCTTTTTCGTTACACGAGAAATTTTAACGCCGCATGAAATGCCGCTATGAAAAGCGGCGGAAAAGGAGGAACACATCACCCGCATTACACGGCGGGCAAAAATGAGGCGCGCATGATACCCTATTTGCCTGTGAACGCAGTGAATTACCGATAAAAAATCGTTATGCTACTTAGAGTTGTAGTTTGAGTTGAGAGAATCCGGACCCTCAGCTATAAACCAAAACTTCAATGACCAACCACACACATTACGCTCAACTCATAAACGAAAAAAGGACTACTACGGTGACTGCATTCCCGAAGACCTCTAAGAACCTGAGCCGCCGCGGCTTCATCGGTGCCTCCGCACTGGCACCCGCCGCCCTCATGCTCCAGGCAGGCGAAGCCCACGCCGCAGCCAACACCCGCGCACAGCTCGCGGCAGTACACAGCGGCTCCCCCGCACATCAGCTGCTCTACAAGACCGATGAATTCTTCATCGCCCACCGCGGCGCCGGCAACATCAGCCCCGAGCACACCGCCTACGCCTACGCAGAATCTGTACGCCGAGGCGCCCTCGCCGTCGAAATTTCCGTACGCACCACCAGCGACGGCCAGTTCGTCTGCATGCACGATACCAACATCAAGCGCACCACCGGTGCGTCCATGGACGTGCGCGGCCACACCCTCGCAGAACTGCGTCAGTACAAGGTCAACATGCGCAAGAACCTAGGCGAGAAGACCGACCTCTACGACATCCCCACCCTCGAAGAGGCCATCGCCGCAATTAACGCCGTGCCCGCAGGTGGCGAATACGCCTCCGTCGGCGGCAAGAAGGTCGTGCTGTTCCTCGAAGCGAAGGACGGCCCCGCACAGGCAGGCCTCGTCAAGTTCATCACCGAACGCGGCCTGCAGCGCCGCACCGTCATCAAGATGTACCGCGACGGCAGCGGTGGCTTCAAGCCCACCTCCAAGTACCTGAAGCTCGCCAACTCCGCAGGCTGCGCCACCTGGTGCTACTTCGACGGCGGCGACCCCATCGACAAGATCTCCGCAATGGCACGCCACGAAAACGTGGACGCCATCGGCGTACCCTACTACGAGAAGCCGACCGGCGCATCCCACGGCTCCATGAGCGAGGCGAACGTACGCACCCTCACCGGCCTCGGCAAGGCAGTCATCGTCTGGGAAATCCACCGCCGCTCCGCCTACGAAAAGTACAAGGCACTGGGCGTGAAGGGCTTCATGTGCCCCGACCCCTACTGGGTGATCGGTGACCCCTTCGACTCCAGCGTCAAGATTAAGACCGGCAAGCGCCCCCACGGCATGCTGCCCGCCGACCCCTCCGTCGCAGCGGACATGCCCGACCTGACCGGCACCGCCATCGTGCACAACCAGCGCTACGACGAATCCGTGCTGCTCGGCCCCCTGGCGAACTACACCACCCGCGACAAGTACACCCTCGACTTCTCCATGAAGTGGACCGGCGCACTGCCGCAGCAGGCGGGTCACTACGGCTACATTGCTTTCGGTCGCGAACACGACGGCCCCTTCGGCATCGGCAAGAAGTTCGCCGCAAACCAGGAAGACGGCACCTACGTGCTCGCTATCCGCCCCAACTACAACGGCGGCTCCGTAGCGCAGATCCTCTGCTTCGAACCCAAGCAGACCAGCCCGCGCGTACTGCACACCATGAAGCTGCGCCAGAAGGTCACCACCGGCCAGGCACTGAACTGCAAGATCGTGGTGAACAAGAACAGCTTCTACTACACGGTCAACGGCCAGTACTCCAGCCCCATCAACCACAGTGCCTACCGCGGCCCGTACGTACACTTCGGCCGCTTCCACGGCACCAACGATGGCGGTCCTCTGGAGCTGACTCGAATCGAGGCACGTCAGTCCTGGATTTGAGAGAATCGGTGGGCATAGTCCACCTGGGTGCCCGCCTCACCACCCGCTAAGCGGTGAAGGCGCGGGTACCGGGCAGAGCGGATGTAACACCGAGCATCCCTTCCGGGCAACGCTTTCCATAATCCCCAGCCCCATGATTATTCGCTAGGCGCTCGCGCGCCGGGCGAGAATCCACCCGAGGAATCTACCCGAAGGGGGTCGTATCCAACGCGGATGCGGCCCCCTTCGGCGTGCCCGGGAATGAGAACCAACTCGGGACTAGAATTAAAAGCGTCAGAGTCGACCGCACCGGCCGCCCCAACCCGAAAGGCACGCCATGACCACCTCACCCGAAAGCTCCGCTCAGAAGCCCGCAGAGAATCCCGCAGCAAAGCCCGCCCAGCTGCGAGGTCGCACCGAACCGCACATGCACAGCTTCAACATGCCGCAGATCGAACCCATCGACCCCTACGAGCGGCCCTCCTACCCCTTCTTTTACGTGCCCACCGACCTGCTCCTCGGCGGCAGCTGGGTCACCGGCGACAACGGCTCCTTCCCCGTGCACAACCCCTCCTGCGGCCAAATCCTCGCGCACGTCGCCGACGCCAGCGTCGAACAGGGCATCGAAGCACTCGACGCCGCCTGCGACGCCCGCACCTCATGGGCGGCAACCAGCGTCCGCGAACGCGCCGACATCCTCAACCGCGCCTACACGCTCATGACGCAGCGCACCGAAGTCATCGCCCGGCTCATGACCCTCGAAATGGGCAAGCCCCTCGACCAGTCCCGCGGCGAGGTTGCCTACGCCGCGAACTACCTGCGCTGGTACGCCGAAGAAGCCGCCCGCAACTTCGGCCGCACTGCGGTTGCCCCCGAATCCGGGCTGCAGATCACCACCGTACGCCGCCCCGTCGGCCCCTGCCTGCTGATTACCCCCTGGAACTTCCCGCTCGCCATGGCGGCGCGCAAGGTCGCCCCGGCGCTCGCGGCGGGCTGCACCGCGGTGCTCAAGCCCGCCTCCCTGACTCCGCTCAGCTCCCTGTACTTCGCCTCCCTGATGCGTGAGGCGGGCCTGCCGGACGGCGTGCTGAACGTGGTGACCACCTCCCGTACCGGTGAGGTTGTCTCCGCGCTGATGGCTGATGAGCGCCTGCGGAAGGTCTCGTTCACCGGCTCCACCGCCGTGGGCCGCACCCTGCTTGCGCAGGCCTCGCAGAACGTTCTGCGCACCTCCATGGAGCTGGGCGGTAACGCACCGTTCATCGTCTTTGAGGACGCGGACATCCCCGCCGCCGTGGAGGGCGCCTACGCAGCGAAGATGAGGAACATGGGCGAGGCGTGTACCGCCGCCAACCGATTCATTGTGCACGAGGACATTGCTGAAGAGTTCACCCGCGCCTTCGTGGAGCGCATGGAGGCGACCGTCGTGGGTGACGGAGCCATCGACGGAACCGAATGCGGCCCGCTAATTCAACCTTCAGCGGTTGAATCCATGCTTTTTATGGTCGAAGACGCCCTGGGCAAGGGTGCGCTCCTCGCCTGCGGCGGGTACATTCCCGAGCTTGAGGAGAACGTTCCGAGCGATACCGGCGGCATGCCCAGGAACCTCAACAAGGGCAACTTCATCCGCCCCACCGTGCTGACCGGCGTGACTGATTCGATGCGTGTGTGGCGTGAAGAAATCTTCGGCCCCGTCGCCCCGATCGCCACGTTCAGCGGCTACGGCGAGGAGGGCGAACGCACCGCCCTGAAGCTCGCCAACGACACCGAGTACGGCCTGGCGGCGTATGTGTACACGAGCAACCACCCGCGCTTTACGCGCATGGCTGCTGGGCTGGAATTCGGCCTGATCGGTTACAACTCCGGCGTGATCTCGAACGCGGCGGCACCCTTCGGTGGCGTGAAGCAGTCCGGCATGGGCCGCGAGGGCGGCCCCGAGGGACTGGAGGAGTACACCGAGCTGCAGTACATCGGGGCGCCGAACCCGTTCGCCGGATAAGTCTGAGATCCCGGCTACAGCGAACTCTGGATACGGCGAATTTTGGATGCAGTGAAGCCCCGGCGGGTACCCGAGAAGGTGCCCGCTGGGGCTTTGCGCTGTCTAATCATGCGCGGGTGCTAGAGCTGGCGCAGTGGTTAGAGCTGGCACTACCTAGAGTTGGTGCAGAGATTAGAGCTGACGCAGCGCGAGCAGCTCGCGGCTGAAAGCATCTGCGGGACCCTTGCCGCACGAGTTGGGGCGCGGCTCAAGGGCGACCCGCTCGAAGAAGGTGACCCAGGTGCGTCCGTCGGTGTGGGAGGTGAGTGCCGCCTCCAGGGTGGGGTGTTCGGCGGTATCTGCCGGTGGCTCGATACCCGCCTCATGGAGTGTACTCAGCGCCTCCCGCCCCGATGTTTCACGTGAAACCAAACCTCCAGAGGTTACTTCTTCACCCTTTTTCTCCAGTTCGAGGCGTACGGCAACCTCCGCCGCCTGCTCCACTGGAGTATCCGTGCTGCGGCCTCGCAGGCCGTGCAGCGACGGAATGGAGCGACCCGCCAGTGACAGGTACGCCGCCAGTGCCGAAGGCTCCGAGAGGCGACCGTAGGTGTAGCCGGTGGGCAGCATAATACCGACCGGGGCAAAGCGGTGACCGCCCGTATGCGAGCACTCCCAGACCGCGTTTGCCGGCAGGATATCCGCCAGGTGCGCCGCAATGGGGCGACCGCGCAGGGCACAGCAGCGGTCACGCTTGGAGTGGGTGCACACGAGAATAGCGGGGGAGTCCATGAGCTCCGCGCTGGTCGCCTGAATCAACGCCTCCGGGTTGTCCAGGGGCAGGTCGAGCAGCTGCTCGGGGGTGCTCACGCTGAACGAGTAGAGCTTCTCCTCGCCCGGGGTGCAGAGCGCGTAGAGTACCCGGTGGGTCGGGTTGCCGGATGCATCCAGCGCGCCGTGCAGTACACGCCCCGCCCTGCCCGCCTGGCGGATCAGCAGGAACTTCAAACCCGCCTGTGAGACTGCCTCGCCCAACGCCTCCGAAAGCTCCTCGCCGAGGGCGGAGCCGTCCAGCACGTCGCGGCCCCACTGGCCCACGTGTTCGAGTGCCAGCCAGGCGGTGGCGCGTCCGGCGGTGCCGCCGAGAGCCTCGTCGTCGTAGAGGGAGCAGGAGTCCGCCGGGATGCTCGTGGCGCGGGTGCGTGAGGATAGCTCATCGGCGTGTGCGGCACGCAGGTTGTTCAGCTCGGCGGGGTTGGTGGCGCGCGGCTCGGGGGTTGCGGGGGTGCAGGATTCAGTCATGGTTCCTTGATTCTACGCCTGCAGGATGTGAATGACCTATGTTGCCCCTGTATGGTCTAAATGCTGAAAAACAACCGCTCAAGGGTGATTTTTGGGGACTATCGGGCGGTCAACTACTCAGGAAGAAGTGCTGAGGCGACGCGGTAGAGGCGGTCCTTTTCCTTGGGGGTGCCGAAGAAGGAGCGGAGCATGTACCCCTGGAAGACCATCATGAAGGCGTCTGCAGTGTCGCGGGCGTAGTCGGCGATGAGCGCCTCCTGTTCGGGGGTGCGCTGCGCTGAATTGGGGTTGATTTCGTGTAGAACGCTGAGCTGTTCGGCTGCCCAGGGGGTGAGGGTCTTTACGATGATGCCCTGCAATAGAGGCATGGTGTCTGCGGTTGCCCTGGCGATTTCGGGCGCGTGGAGCGATTCGAGGCGGATGCGCAGCATGGCGGAGAAGTTCTCGTTAACCATCTGGTTGGTGTAGATGATTTCGAGAATGTCCTGGGGGCCGGCGCCTTCGGGGAGTGTTTCGTAGAGCTCCTTGACGTTGTTGAGGCGCTCGTTGATGGCGGTGATGAGGATGTCTTCTTTGCCGGAGAAGTGCGAGTAGATGGACCCGGAGGACAGTCCGGAGGCTTTGATGATGTCGCTCATGGAGGTGTTGGTGTAGCCGCGCTCGAGGAAGCAGTCGATGGCGGCTTCGATGATTTGGGCTCGGCGTGCGGCTTTGGTGGCGTCTGTTAGTCGGGGCATGGTTCCAGTCTAGGGGTTTGGGGCTCAGAAGGTATAAACACAATGCTGATTCTTTTTGTGACCTTGCAAACAAAATAGCTATTTCGTTTGCGCGTGCCAAAAATCGGGAGTAGAGTTCTAGCTCGTAAACGAAATAAGCATTTTGTTTGGAGATTGCCGTGAACAACGAAACCACCACCGCAGTCACCGCAGAATCGGTGACCGCAGCAGAAACCAGCGCCGCAAGCCCTGAGCGCTCCTCCTGGATCAAGGTCATCAGCACCTCCCTGCTGGCATCCCTGATTGTCGCGGTCGTCATCCTCGCCTTCACCTGGCCCACCAAGACCATGGAAGCAAAGAACCTGCCCGTCTCTATCGCAGGCCCCGAGGTGACCGTCAGCCAGTTCGAACAGTCCCTCAAGGACAAGGGCATCGAAACCTTCGAGCTGAAGCAGGCATCCTCCCGCAAAGAGGCCGAGCAGCAGATTAAGCAGCGCGAAACTTACGGCGCAATCGTCTTCACCGAAGGCGCCGCACCCGAGGTGCTGACCGCCCCCGCCGCCAACGCCGCAGCAACCCAGATGCTCAACGGCGTAGCCACCCAGCTGAACGCGCAGATTCAGCAGAAGGCGCTCGCCGCTAAGACCGAGGCCCTCACCCAGGCGGTGCAGGCCGGCGGTGAGCAGGGTGCGCAGGCTGCCGCTCAGCTGGAGCAGATGAAGGTGCAAGCCGAGCAGGCATCCGCAATGGCGGTGAAGACCACCGCAGTGGTGCCCCTGAGCGAGAGTGACTCCTCCGGTACCGGTCTGGCTATTGCCGCATTCCCGCTGGTCATTGGCGGTATTCTCGGTGCTTCCTTCTCCGTACTGCGCGTGAACGGCACCTGGCGCCGCTTCGCCACCGCAACCCTGTACGCCGTCATCGGTGGTGCACTGACCGCCCTGATTCTGAGCACCTGGTTCGGTTTCATTCCCGGCGACTTCGCTACCCTGTGGGCTGCGTTCGGCGCTACCTACCTGGCGACCGCCTTCTTCATTGTGGGTGTGGGTGCACTGTCTTCGCCGCTGATTGGTCTCGCTGTAGGCGCGGTCATCACCATGTTCATTGGCAACCCGATTTCCGGCGCAAGCATGCCGAGCGTATTCCTGCCCGGTGCCTGGGGTGCTATCGGTCAGATGATGGTTCCGGGTGCCTCCTCGACCCTGCTGCGTTCCATCGCGTACTTCCCGGAGGCTGCAACGAGCGGCCAGTGGCTGGTGCTCGGCTCTTGGATTGCCTTCGGTCTGCTCGCCGGTGTAATCGGCTGGGCGCTGAAGGAGCGCCGCCCCGCAAAGGTGGAGGCATAACCGTCGCGGGCTAGGCCGCCGGTATAACGTAGCCGGTGCAACGTAAGAAGGGTGTGTGCCGTGTTCACTGAACACGGCACACACCCTTTCGGCATACCGACTGTTATGCGTTGTTACTGGTTGTCGAGAACGTACTGCTTGAACTGCTCGTCCCGGCGCTTGAATTCTTTAAGCTCATTCTCCAGGGCAGCCTGGTTCTTAGCGACGAGCGGCTTCTGGTACTGCGCCTCCAGGTCGTAGAGCTTCTGCGAGCGGCCTACATCCTGATTGCACTGCGCTTCGATGACTGCGATTCGAATTTCTTCTTCGGAGGGGGTGTTGCTCTGAGGAATGTTCTTTGATTCCTTGACGGTCATCTCGCTATCGGGTGTGAGGCCCTTATCCTTGACGCATCGCTTCCACTCGTCGTCGAGAGATTTTTTGAGCTGCCTATCCCCTGCGGCGTTTCGAGCATCGGTCTCCAAACGCCTAAATGTGGCGGAGCCGAATGGTATCTCTCCAATTTGCTTCATCTCATTGTGGGCGCGCTGATAGCATTCGGTGCTGACATCCTTCCCAGGGTCAGAGGAGGGCGCAGGGGAGGACAGATCCAGCGTATTCGATTCATTGGGCTCGTGGAGGCCGTATTTTTGGGCGTACTCAACGTTCCAGATTCCGTAGGTTCTGCCGAGGTTCCTGCCTGCCCCCTCGGTGCGGACAAACATCTTGTAGTGCTGCCCGTGTTCAGCAAAGCACTTTTTGCGGGCGAGCTCAAGGGCTTTGGTGAAGTATTCGTCCTTGCCGGTGGTGTCGTATGCATCCAGGGGTAGGATCACCCGGTCATTTTCTACGTCAAAGATTGCTCGGGCGCTTTCATCCTTCTCCAGAGAAGGGCCGAAAGAGCACGAGGAGAGCGTGAGGCCCAGCAGGATTGCGGCGGTAGCTCGTGCAAAGTTACGCCTTGCGCCGGTAGACGCTGTGCGACCGGTAGGTGCTGTATGGCGGGTATACCCTGCACTGCCGGTAGAGCTCATGCGGTGGTTAGACATGGTGTGTCTCCAATCTGTTACGGGGAGCCCGTGGCGTCGCGGCCACAACCCCCCCCGTAGGCCACGCGAACTAGGTGGCCTTGAGAACACTTCTTGAGAAGGTGACTTAACAATACCCCTAGTGAGGGCGGGTTCGCGCTCAATAGGCTGGTGCGTGCGCTAGAAAATTTTCTGCCGCACGGTGGGTTTGCGCAGGTCACGGCTCAGCCCCGGCAAAAATACGGCGGAATCACTGCTGAATCACGGCGAAAACAGCGCAAAAACAGCGCAAGCACAGGACGGGTAGGCGGCCGCACCTGATTTGGTGCCCCGCCCTCCTCGCGCCACAATGAACACATGACCGCAGAAGACACCACCACCCTGACCAGCGCCAGGCTCGACCTCTGGCTCTGGTCGGTGCGCATCTTTAAGACCCGCTCCCTCGCCGCCGACGAATGCAAAGGCGGCCACGTGCGCGTCAACGACGCCCCCGCCAAACCCTCCCAAAAACTCAAAAAAGGTGACATCGTCAAGGTCCGCTACCCCGGCTGGGAACGCGTCTTCAAAGTTGAAAAGCTCCTCGTCAAACGCGTAGGCGCACCCATCGCCGTCACCTGCTACGAAGACCTCTCCGGCCCGCGCCCCGCCTACCTCTCCATGCCGCCGGTCGCCAAACGCGAACGAGGCAGCGGCCGCCCCACCAAGAAGGAACGCCGCGCCCTCGACGAACTACGCGGCCGAGGCGCCTAAAGCGCATCTCACGGAGTGCACCCCACCCCGCGCGCAGACACCCGCCGCGGCGGTGGGGAGTAGCCTAGAGGGATGAGCACACAGAAGCACCAGAATACTGAACCCGGTAGCACCGCACCCGGTGCGCTAGCGAAGAACACCGCGAACCCCAGTGCCAACACCGCCGAGCCTTCGCTGAACTGGCGCATCCTCGCCCTCGCCGTACCCGCCTTCGGCGCGCTCATCGCCGAACCCATCTTCGTGCTCACCGACTCCGCCCTCATCGGCCAACTCGGCAAGGCAGAACTCGCCGGCATGAGCATCGCCGCCACGCTCGTCACCACGGTCGTGGGCCTCATGAACTTCCTCGCCTACTCCGTCACGCCCGCCGTGGCGCGCGCCTTCGGCGAGAAGAACCTGCGCCGCGCCTGGCAGATCGGCGTGGACGGCGTGTGGGTCGCCTTCGGCCTCGGCATGCTCCTCATGATCGCCGGATACGCCTTCGCAGACCCGCTGCTGCGCGGCCTCGGCGCGACCGACGAAACCATCAGCTACGCCCTCGACTACCTGCACCACTCGCTCTGGGGCATCCCGCCGATGATGATAATCCTCGCGCAGGTCGGTACGCTCCGCGGGCTGCAAGACACCGTCACCCCGCTCAAAGTCGCCACGGTCGGTACGCTCGTGAACATTGCGCTGAACTGGCTGCTCATCTACCCGGTCGGCTGGGGTGTCGCCGGTTCGGCGACCGGCACCTCCCTCACCCAGTGGGGCATGGCTGCCGCGCTCGGCGTGGTCATGATGCGCGGCACCCGCGAGCACGCCGTCCGCTGGGCACCCGATGCTGCCGGCATGCGTTCGGTGCTCTCGCTCGGCTCCTGGCTCATGCTGCGCACCCTGTCCATGCGCATTGCCTCCCTGCTGACCGTGTTCGTCGTGGCGCGATTCGGCACCGAACACACCGCCGCCTACCAGCTCGGCATGGGCGTCTTTAACCTCTTCCTCTACGCCCTGGACTCCCTCGCCATCGCCGCCCAGGCGCTACTCGGCAAGGAACTCGGCGAACGCGACCTCAACGTAGAATCCGAGCGCGTGAAGGTGCGCCAGCTGAAAAACCGGCTGCTACGCATGAGCCTCATCTACGGCGTTATTACCGGCCTGATTTGCCCGCTCATCGGTTTCTTCGGCTCCTGGCTGTTCACGCAGGATGCGCAGGTGGCGTTCCTCTTCACCATCGCCACCGTCATCATTGCCCTCGGCCAGCCCATCGCCGCGTACGTGTTCACCCTGGACGGCATCCTCATGGGCGCGCAGGACGTGAAATACCTGGCAATCGGCTGCTTCATCATGCTGGTGATGTACGTGCCGGTCATGCTCGGCCTGCACTGGGCGGTTGGCAACGGCACCATGGATGCGCTCGCCGGGTATTGCGGCTTGTGGGCGGCGTATATTCTGTACTTCCAAGGAATTCGCGCGGTCATTTTTGGCCGCCGCGCCCGCTCGGATGTGTGGATGAAAGCGGGTGCCTAGTAGGGGCATCATAGGGTGCTCTGGGCGCCTTGGATACCAGTCTCGGGTACCAGCCCACCGGCTTCGTGCGCCCGGTAACACGACACCGGCAATACGGCCCCGCCGCTCGCGGGCGTATTTCCTGCGGGCGTAACTAATCACATTTTCCGCCGCCCGCACCCTCCGCAGGTGTAGCATGACAGGATACTGAAACCCTCGTGTAAAGGATGAAACCGTGACCGTAACCCGCGAAGAAGCCCTCGAAATTTTCGCCCGCCGCCGCGCAACCCGCGCCTACGACCCCGACCGCCGCATCAGCGACGAAGACTTCGCCGCAATCCTCGAATTTGCGCGCCTGTCGCCCAGCTCCGTCGGCACCGAGCCGTGGAAGTTCCTGGTCATCCAGGACCCCGAACTGCGCGAAAAGCTCAAGCCGATCGCCTGGGGCATGGCGGGCGCCCTCGACGACGCAAGCCACCTGGTTGTTCTGCTGGCGAAGAAGGGCCTGCGCTACGACACCCCGTGGATGCGCCGCACCCTCGAAAGCCGCAATCTCACCGAGGAGCAGATGGAGGCCGCACTCGAACGCTACGGTAACTTCCAGAAGAACGACATGAAGGTCCTGGAAAGCGACCGCGCGCTCTTCGACTGGGCATCCAAGCAGACCTACATCGCCCTGGGTAACATGATGACCGGCGCCGCAATGCTCGGCATCGACTCCTGCCCCATTGAGGGTATGAACTACGACGCAGTGAACGAGCTGCTCACTTCTGCCGGCCTGTTCGACCCGGAGGAGTACGGCGTGTCCGTTGCTGTGACCTTCGGTTACCGTGCCCGCGAGATTGCCCCGAAGAGCCGCCGCTCCATCGAGGACCTGGTGACCTGGGCATAAGGTTCTGCCCGGTTCTCGGCGAGGTTTTGCCGGGCTGCTGAGCTCGTGCTGTTGAGCTCGGGCTTTCGGGCGAGGCGTTTGAGCCAGGCTTTTGAGCTCGTTGTTCAAGCTAGGCGTTCAAGCCGCCGCCCGTGAAAACTGAATATAAAGAAATGCACCGCCTTTACACGGGCGGTGCATTTCTTTATATCTTTTACCGTGCGAAAAGCACAGCGAGATATGCTTTTGAATTTTTCGTTTGAAATCGCGCGGTTTGAAATCGCACGCGGCAATTCATTCTGTACAACGGCAGGGCGCTACTTCCTAAACGCCGTCAGACGCATAGAATTCAGCACCACAAACACCGAACTAAACGCCATAGCCGCACCCGCAATCATCGGGTTCAGCAGGCCCGCCACGGCGACCGGAATAGCCACCGTATTGTAGGCGAACGCCCAGAATAGGTTCGACTTAATGGTGCGCAGCGTAGCGCGGGAGAGGCGCAGCGCCGTCACCACCGAGGCAATATCCGAGCGGGTCAGCACAATATCGGCAGCCTCCGCGGCAACGTCCGTGCCCGAACCCATCGCAATGCCCAGCTCCGCAAGAGCCAGCGCCGGGGCGTCATTCACGCCGTCGCCGACCATCGCCACGCGGTGACCGGCGGCCTGCAGCTGGCGCACCACCTGCGACTTACCCTCCGGGGTCACGCCGGCGTACACGTTCTCGGCCGAAATACCGACCTGTGAGGCGACCGCCTGCGCAACCTGCGGGGCGTCACCGGTGAGCAGGATCGGCTCCATGCCGAGCTCGCGCAGCTGCGCCATGGTTTCTGCCGCCTCCGGCTTGGGGGTGTCAGCAACCGAAATCATGCCGACCGGCTGCAGAGAGGAGGTGGTGTTCGGGGCTTCACCGTTCGGAGCCTCGCCGCGGGCGACGACCACGGTCGTCAGACCCGCCCGGCGAGCCTGATCCAGCAGCGCCAACTGGCCCTCGCTCAGCTGCGCACCCGCCGCCTGCAGGTACTCGGGAGTACCCACAACAACCAGTCGGGAGGCGCCGTTCTCGGCACCGTCACCCGCGCCGCTCAGCACGCCGCGCACGCCTCCGGGAACACCCTCGAAGTCGCTCACGCTCGGTGCCGAAGCACCCTCAGCAAGTACGCCCTGTTCGCGGGCAAAACCGGCAATTGCGCGGGCAATCGGGTGCTCGCTCAGCGCCTCCACGGCGGCTGCATCACGCAGAACAGACAGGGAACGCTCGTTCTTGGAACCGGCGGAATCCGGCGAAATACCGGCCAGGTCACCCGCCGACTCATAGTCACCAAACGTACCGTAGAAAGCCACAGACATCTCACCAGTCGTCACCGTACCGGTCTTATCCAGCACCACGCGATCAACCGTGCTCGTCGCCTCCAACACCTGCGCATTACGAATCAAAATGCCCAACTGCCAGCCGCGACCCGTACCCGCCAGCAGCGCCGTCGGAGTAGCCAAACCCAGGGCGCACGGGCAGGCCACCACCAGCACCGACACCGCTGCGTTGAACGCCGCCGCACCGTCACCGGAAATCAGCCACCAGCCGACCAGGGTCAGCGCCGAAATCGTCAAAATCACCGGCACAAACACCGCAGAAACACGATCCGCCAGGCGAGCAATAGGAGCCTTCGTCTCCTGCGCGCTCGCCACCAGCTCACCCATCTTCGCCAAGGTCGTCTCAGTGCCCACGCGGGTTGCACGCACCGTCAACGAACCCGAAGTGTTCACCGTGGCACCCGTAACCGTATCGCCCGGACGCACCTCAACCGGCACAGACTCGCCGGTCAGCAGGGACGCATCCACCGCGGAGGTACCCTCGACCACCACACCATCCGTGGCAATCTTCTCGCCCGGGCGCACCAAGAACAGGTCGTCCGGCATGAGGTCCTCCACCGGAACCTGCACCTGCTTCGTTACGCCCTGCTTATCGGTGCGCAGCAGAGTCGCCTCCTTCGCGCCCATGCTCAGCAGGGTGCGCAGCGCCTCCGAGGAGCGGTGACGGGTGCGGTGCTCAATTGCGCGGCCAATCAGCAGGAACAGCGTCACCATGGACGCCGAATCGAAGTACAGCGGCGCGTGGTGGCCGGTAAACATCGACCAGAAACTGCCGCCCGCATGGTGCACGTGCGCCGTCAACGCCGGGTTCATGAGCAGCTGCGCCAGCGAATAGAAGTACGCCACGACCACGCCGAGGGACACGAGCGTATCCATCGTGGAGGAGCCGTGACGGGCATTGATGAGCGCGGCGCGGTGGAACGGCGCGGCGCACCAGAACGCGACCGGCGCGGTCAGAATCGCCACGACCCAGCCCCAGTTCGGGAACTGGAACGCCGGGAACATGGAAATCAGGAAAATCGGCACACCCAAAATCGCCGCATAAATAATGCGGTCAGTGAAGCCGCCAGTCATGCTCGGAGTGCTGTGATGGTTGCCGCCGCCGGATGCGCTCGCGTTCGTTCCAGCGCCCGCGCGCGGCCCGTTCTTGAGGTGCGCCGTGTAGCCGGCATTGTTGATGGTCTCAACAATCTGCTCGTCGCTCACGCCCTCGGGTACGATGACGCGCGCGGACTCCAGCGGCAGGTTCACCGCCGGGTCAACACCGGGGATTTTGCGGAGCTTACGCTCCACGCGGCCCACGCAGGATGCACAGGTCATGCCCTGAATGTCCACGTGGATAATTCGGGTTGACTCCGTTGATTTTGCGGTCGTTCCGGCAGGATTAAAAAGAGAGCGCTCACTCTGTGATGAGGGCTTCTGGAGTGCCGTTGAAGGCTGTGTAGAAGACACAATACTTCCTCAAAAATAAAAACGGGAGGGTAGAAAAAAGCACGCACCAAGCCGGGGGAGGGGCCCCGAAGGACCCCGCCCGGGCGGTGTATGGTGCAGTACCAGGGCGCGGCGCCGAGAGCGCGCGAGGGCGAAGCCGCGGGTAAAACCGCGAGGCTGTGAAAGCGGCGGCGCGAGTAATGCTGCGGCGGCTTAGTGGTCGCCGGGCAGCCCGTCCGGGCGGGTTGTATGCGGGCGAACACCGGTCACCTTCGCGCCACGATCAGACACACCGTAGGCACGCTTCACGGCAGCCCGCGGGAACGGCGAAGCATTCGCCTTCTCGCGCGCCTTCACGCCCTGCTCGTGCTCGGCGGAACGCTTATTCGCGCTCGTGCCGCTACGTCGCGCGGCACCGGTCGCATCCTCACGCGCCGTATATTCGGGGCTCTGCTTCACCCACGAATCGACCAGCGCCGCATCCAGATTCATCTGCCTGGCAACGCGGGCAATCGCGTCGCGCAGGTGCATGTTTTCGGTGCCGACGAGGGTGCGAACCGCGCCGACGACCATTGCGATGTAGTTAGCCGGGTATGCCATGGTGACTCCTGGGTGTGGGTTGCTATGTCTAGCGTACCGGTTTGAGTTGTCCCGGGGCTGTTGTGTGGCGGTCGATTAGACGGCGGGGGTGAAGCCAGCCTCCACGATAGCGTCTGCAACAGCCTGGGTGTTGAGGGTGCCCTCGTGCTCAATGGTGACGGTGGAGACGCCGTCCTTGACGACGTCCACGGTCACGCCGGTCACGCCGGGAACTTCGCTGACCTCTTCGCTGACGCTCATAGCGCAGTGGTTGCAGGTCAGGCCGGTTGCCTTAACGGTGGTGGTGCTCATGATGAGTTTCCTTTCGGTTGTGGGGTTGAAAATCGGGGGCCGCCGGATGTTTAGTGCGGGGCGTTTAGCTGCGCATGAGGCGGGAGATGGCGGCGGTTGCCTCTTTGACCTTGGCCTCTGCGATGGTCGGGTCGCCGGTGCGTTCGGATTCGACGGCGGCGCCGGTCACGCAATGGCCGATATGCTCTTCGAGCAGGTTCAGGGAGACAGCGTGGAGCGCCTTGGAGACCGCGGCAACCTGGGTGAGGATGTCGATGCAGTACTTATCTTCGTCGACCATGCGGGCGATGCCACGGACCTGCCCTTCGATGCGGCGCAGGCGCTTGAGGTGAGCCTCTTTGTTGGAGGTGTAACCGTACTGGGTTTCGGGTGCCTCACTACTGCAGCATGTGCCGGCGTGCGCCTCGACGGGTTTTTCAGTGGGGTTCTCGGCGGGCGTGCCGGATGCGGTGCTGACCTGGTCGGATGTGCTGTGGCAGCACTGGTTGCTAGTGGTTTCCATGGCTTAAGTGTATACCCTAGGGGGGTATCCCGCAAGGGGTTGTTACGAGTTGTTACGCGGTATGGGTTTTCATACCGAGGCTTTTCACGCCGAGAAGCCACATGCCTTTCGAAAAGCCACCATTATTGTGGCTTCTCGAAACACATGTGGCTTTTCGATATGAAGGAGCTGTACCTCCCCGCAGAATTTGTGCCATGGTTTAGCGTCTTCTGCCATGGCTTTTAACTACGACCAAAGACACTAACCTATGGCACAAATCCGTAGCTCATCACCGAATCTGCGTCTGAGCCAGGTAGGCGGGCGGGACCCGGTGATGGTTTAGTGTTTTCGGTAATGAGTTAGTGACTTTGGGCTGGGGTTTTAACCATTACCAAAGACGCTAAGTCATGACTGAAATCGCTACATCATGACCGAATTTTCACCCGCGTGGAGGCGCCTCCTCAGCAGATTTTTCGGCATACCAAAACAGGCGGCCCCGGATGCACACGCATCTGGGGCCGCCTGCTGCGGTTATCTATATATTGGGTCAGAACTGGTTTACATGTCGGGCCAGTCACGGTGCAGCGAGTATTCCGTGTCCCCGTCACCACTATCGTTCAGGTGCCAACGCTGGCCGGTACGAATATCGGCCTTGCGCAGACGCGGGTTCGGGTTATCCGGCTTACCCATCGTCGGGTCGTTCTTGCAGCCCCACCTGGTGTCGTCGTAGCTGCAGTCACCTGCCACACGTCCCACATCAACCCACCACACACGAATCAGCAGCGGGTCACTGGTCGCCTGCGGGGTCACCATCATCATCTGCCATGGGCCACCGTCCACGCGGAAACGAGCTGTGTAGTGCACGGTCGCATACGCGTGGAAGTTACCAGACCGCTGGTAGGCGTAACTGGTATCCGTCTGCCTCGGACGCTCACGAGGGTAGGTGGTGACCGGTTTGCCCGCGGTGTAGTTGGTGGCGGTATCTCCGTTGCCGTACTCGATGACATAGGAGGAGGGCATGAGCTCAATTTCGACGTGTCCGGCGAGCATGTCTGCTTCGAGGCGGTAGGGGCCTCCGTCATCGACGTAGAAGTTGACCTGGTCGCCCTTGTACACGTTGGGGTCGCCTTCTGCTCGGCCAGTGCCTGCGGGGTTGTTGTAGGACTGGTGCAGGGTCGGCTTACCGGGCTCTAGCGACTCTGCAGCATGACGGATTTCCTCCATAACTTCTTCGTAGGTCGGACCGGTGGGACCTGGGCTGTCGGCACCGGTCAGGGTGCGGGTATCGTCAGGGACACAGACTTCTGAGGTGGGGCTATATTTGCCGAGGCCACCATCGATGTAGGACCCATCGTCACGAACGATGAGATTGTTGAGTTTTACGTGTCCAACCTTTCCGTCCTTTACGCAGCCAAGGATATTAGAGTCACTTTTGGAACGAATTACGGTCATGCCGTTAGCGCCTTTGGTGGCGTAGGTGCTAGGTTCTGAACTTGATGACTGAGATGAGTTATTTCCGTCATTTATATTTTCTGAGGTATGACCTGTGTTTCTATTGCCTCCGCTTTTGTCTTTATATTTTGTATTCTTAGTGGTTTGACATACTTTGGCGCTATTTTCAGATGAACATTCTTTTGTCGAGTCGCTACCTAATGCCGGAGCGATTGATGAGCATACAATATTTATTCCAATAATTATCAATAAAATATTTTTAATATTCTGTCTCATGTTTAGTCCTCAACACTTACATAATCAATGATTTCCCATTTTTGACCGTTGTGCTTCAGTTCAAATTTGAAGGTATCGTCAGTTTTGTCATCATTGGTCCAGCTAACCCAGCTCCCATCAGACTCAACAAAGATCTCACGATCCCATTCGCGATAGGCTTTCCAGAAGTAGGTTTCACCGTCTTCGGACCAAGGGTTTCCATCGGCTAGAAAATGGTCGATTCCACCAATGATCCATCCGCCGCTTTGATAAAGCTCTTCTGCATTTTTATACTCTTCCAATTCACGTTTGAAATTTGGCGAGATGAACTTGCGAGCCATCGAGTAATCGCCAGTTTGAGTGCCGTAATTTGCCCACAAAATCCAGGCATCCATCGTTTTGCGAAGACCTTCCAAAGACTTCTCACGGTAGCCATCTTCAGGGGCATTAGGCTTCGGCACATTCTGAGCAGGACCGTGCTTGTCAGCCGGGCGGTACTCCCCATCGGGTGCCTTTGAGCCGCCCGAGTAGCCTCGGACAGTAGACGGGGTGGCACTCGCTGAAGGTGACTCAGATGCCGTCGCAGACGCCGAAGCCGTTTCGCTCGGCGCCGCAGATGCAGTAGCTGCCGCCTCGTTATTTGCCTGCTGACCACACGCCGCAAGCAGGGCGCCCAGGCCCACAAGTGCGCCGCCACCCAGCAGGGTGCGGCGATTAAAGATGGTCGAATCCATAGAAAGTATGCTCCTATCGTCGGTGACGGTGTGATATATGTGCATGTCGGGCCGTTATTCACAGGTTGCGTCGACTGCCGGAAGAAAAACAGCCCCGTAGCGCACCCAACAGGCGCATCAATGCGCTATGGAACGCTACAGTTACCACCCTACCGCATGTTTGCCGTCGTTTGCACTCTTTTGGGTGTTATAGCGACTAAACATCACCATACGAACACCTCAATGCTTTATGCATCAAATATCTCTGCGCCCGCGGAGGTGCTGCCTCAGCAGAATTTGTGCCATGGTTTAGCGTCTTCGACCATGGTTTTTAACTACGACCAAAGACACTAACCTATGGCACAAATCCGTAACCCATGACCGAATCTCCGGCTGCGCCAGGTAGGCGAGAGTCGGTTATGGGTTATGACTTAGCCTTTTCGTCGATGGGTTAGTGTCTTCACTGCGGGTTAAAGACCCACGGTGAAGACACTAACCCATCGAAAACCTCGGTCTAAAAAGCGGGCGGCCCTGAATGTTCAAACATTCGGGGCCGCCTGCTGCGGTCATTTACATTCGGTTATTAGTCCCACTCACCGCGTAAAATCTGCTGAACGAATTTCTTGGGTAGCCAGAAGGAGTGCTTCGTGATGCGGCGACCGTCGGGAAGCTCGTCGGTATCCTTGAGTTTGCCTTTTCCGACAAACTCGCCAGGCTTAACTTCGTAGTAGGTCTGGGAGGCGTGAACTTTCGTAAAAAGGTATTCGTTCGCCTTGCTCTGCGGGAAGTTGGTGGAAACCTTAACACCATCCTTGCCATTTGGCTTGACCGTTAGTTTAATGCCCTGATTAATGATTTCCTTTGTCTCTTGCCATACCCTCACCAGTTCAGGCTCGAGGGAATCAGGGAAACCCCAGAACTTGACCTGATCCAAGCAGAAATCACCGGTCTTATTCTCGCGGAAAACAACAAACATGAATTTCCTTGAGAAAATCTCGGTGTAAATATGGGACTCTTCCCACTCTTTTTCATTCGCTAGTTCAATAAAATGGTAGTTCTTAAAGGGAGAATCTTCTTTAGGGAGCCCATTTTTATTGACACGAATAGCGCGAATATTCATGTTTGCTTTTTTAAATTCGGCAGTACTATCAATATCCGAGGAAAGGCCTAGAATTTTCCTTACAAGAGTGCTGTTGCGACCCTTGGCGTTAAAGTTAACATCAAACTCCTTGCAGAGTTCTTTCTCGCTCTTGCCTCGGTATGTCAAAAGCTTTTCTTCAATAACCTGGGTGAAAGGCTTAGAGGTATCCCGAGCTGATTTAGCGATACTCTCCTGCTCCTCCTGGCTGAAAACCTTGGTGCGGAGGAGAGTTGTCATATAGCTATTCTTTAGCGACCAGGCGCGCCTATTAGCCAGTTCGGGGCCATGGGGCTGAGTAGTGCGGTCCTTATCTTTGCCGGCACCCTTGCGGCAGGTTGAAAGGTACATGCCGTCGGATTCTGAAAGCTCGTGTGCGCGTCCTTCAAGGACTTTCTGGGTAATGCGTTTATAGTCCTCGAGAATGGTCGGCATATCCTCTTCGGGCCAGTCGAAAAGGAAGGCCTTATCGGTGGTAATCTTCAAAATATCGCGAGTCTTTTGATTTTTATAAAATAGAAGCAAAATATTTTGGCACTTATGCCAAAGGTGCGTCTGATAAAAATCGTCTAGATTTTCCTCATGAAAATTAAGCATGCTGAGGACTAGGCGTTCTTTGGCGGAAATAGTGCCGTTCGCGTTGACCCTGTAAGGGGTCGTCTTAATCTCGACCTTTGCGGCGGGAATATCGGGTTCTGGAGAATTGTTGGGTTTAATTCCATAGAACAGCTCTTCAACGAGGTTGCCATAAATTCCCTTGGAGAGCTCGCTAATTTCCTTGCGAGTAGTCGTCGAGGGGGTACTCTTTTCCTTCTCTTCATAGGTTTTGTACTCAGAGTTCTGGAATTCTTCCAGGATGTCATAGAGCGTGCGGCCAATGAGACGCTCCTCTGTGTACTTAAGGATGCTCTCAATGCTTGAGCTGTCGTAGTTGAAAAGGCCCATGGTCGGTGTTCCTTCCGGAAGTAGAGGGGTAGCGGCAGTGCTGTTTCTTGCTCTTATGCTACGTCAGATAGCGCAGCTGCGCTCTTTAGGTCGTCACTGGCTTTTCTCGAATCCACTTGATCTGAATAGCTGTTCTATGTTATAGTATTAGTATTCGAATATATTTACAGAGGACTATAAGGACTACTGACTCATGGATCAGAAAACCACCAGCAGTAGCCAGCCTATCCGAGTTATCGAGCTTTTCGCCGGTGTAGGTGGCTTCCGCTTAGGATTTGAAGGCTATAACGCCAACGGCATGACCCTGCCCTCCGCGGGCCCCTTCACGACTGTCTGGGCGAACCAGTGGGAGCCCCCGGGAACGGTTGGCCGCCAGTTCGCGGCACGCTGCTACCAAGAACGTTTCGGTGAAGAAGCAAACCTCGAAAACCGCGACATCCACGCTGTACTTGATGACGTTGAGGCGGGCCTCTACGAAATTCCCGACGCTGACCTGCTCTGCGGTGGCTTCCCTTGCCAGGATTACTCTGTTACCAAGCCCCTTTCGCAGTCGCACGGCATTGAAGGTAAGAAGGGTGTGCTCTGGTGGGATATTCACCGCGCGCTCGAACTTAAGACCCCCAAATATGTTGTTCTGGAGAACGTTGACCGCCTACTGAAGTCACCCGCTAAGCAGCGAGGCCGCGACTTCGCCATTATGCTCTCCTGCCTCTACGCGCTCGGCTACAGCGTCGAATGGCGCGTTATCAACGCGGCAGAGTACGGCTACCCGCAGAAGCGTAAGCGCGTCTACATTTACGCCGAACACAACGCCCCCGAATGGGATTTGTCGCGCCGAATCACCCACACCGGTGTTTTGGCGGAAGCATTCCCGGTCAAAACTGCAGAATCTGAGGGTCTTCTCTCCGTCTTCGAAGAGCTCAATGAGGCCGATGAGTTCACCATCTCCGATGATCCCTACTACGAGACGGAGCACTTCGGAATCGGCGCTAAGACCTCGCCCTTCCAGATTGCCGGTGTCATGCAGAACGGCACCGTGCTCACCAGCAAGGTAGAGCCCGACTACCGCGGCGAATTTAAGACGCTCGGTGACGTGGTTCTTCCCGACTCTGAGGTGCCGGAACAGTTCTTTATTGCCCCTGACAAGGTGCCTTCTTGGGAGTACCTCAAGGGCGCGAAGAAGGAAAAGCGCATCAATAAGGCAAGCGGTTTTGAATACTTCTACACCGAAGGTTCAATGTCTTTCCCTGACCCGCTCGACCGCCCGGCGCGTACCATCCTGACTGGCGAAGGAGGCTCGGGAGCCTCCCGCTTCAAGCATGTTGTGATTGGCGATTCTGGTGCGTACCGCCGTCTTGTGCCCGATGAGCTGGATCAACTGCAGGGCTTCCCCCGCGGCTGGACCGATACCGGCATGAGTGACGGTAACCGTGCTTTCTGCATGGGTAATGCTCTTGTGGTGGGTATTCCGCACGAAATCGGTAAGGCTATCGCCCGCCGACACAACCAGTAAGACACAGCCGGTAAAAACGCATAGGAGGTGCAGTAGCCCAAAAGCTACTGCACCTCCTTCTGCATGCCCGACGGCCTAAACCGGAGCAGACCTAGACTAGCGCCTCTTCAAGCCAGTTCAAGCCCGAGCGGTGCTCATCCAACAGCTCAAGAGCTCGATTCGGCAACTCGACCTTCAGGCGGGTACCCGCCAACGACTGATACTGTGTATTCCCCAAGCCAGGGTGCAGAAGAAGAGTCCGCGAAGAACTCACACCTACCAGCTCACTATCAAAAAGCTTATGCAGATCCTTGCGCAGAAGCAGACCCTCATCCACACGGTGCTCGCCCTCGCGCGCATAGCTGTACAGGTGCGCCGCATCCAGCGCCGCCGTGTGGCAAGCACCCGTAAACGCACACATGTTTCCGAAGCGGTTCAACAGCTCCTGGCGGAACTGCGGCTGACCTTTACGAGCCCTGACCGTGCGCATCGTAAAACCGCCACGAGGATCCACAGGTACCCCGTGAGTATCCCCCAGGGGAAGCAGGTGAATACCCGAAGTGTTCAGGCTTTCAAGCCAGTCAAGGACTTTTGCGGTATCGAGGGCAACAATGCTGTTCTGGCGGTTGTATTTGCCCGGCTCACAAAGCCCTTTAAAAGAATCTTTGTCCAACGCACCGATAAGTTCAGTCCAGGTATCGCCATAGTAGGCAATGAAACGCTGAACTCTCTCAGTCCTCTGTGGAGGATTCTTATACAGGCGCTTCTCGGGCTTGAGCTTATCTCTCCCCAAACAATTTCCATCGCAACGCCACAGCCCATCGGACTTGAAGGTGATGCGGCTGCTCCCACAGCGGGGGCAATACGTCATGACCTTATCGGCCTCGTATGACTCGATTTTTCGAATAACGGCTGACCCGAGAAGAATCGAATTATCTCGAATCAGCACGAAGTCACCCTCTTGAACGTTTGTGTAGTTCCGAACTTTCGAGTCGTAGACATAACGGAATTCCAAGGCGTCATCGTAGACTTTGCCGCTGGCGGCGCTTCGGTTCTCTTCGTCGGGAACGGAACGTAGCAGCCACGCCTGCGGGAGCCGCATGTCAGTTGCGGCGTGTTTGCTTGGCAGGCTGAGGGTCGTCACCACGGACGGGAGAACGAGGTCCGGCAGTGAGGGCGTTGAGTTGTTGTCCATAGCAGCAGCCTAGCAGCCCGGGCGGTTTGCTGCTGCCTGGATGGTCAGCGGCTCACGGGGTAGGGGTTGTGGGCGGCGGGATCCTGTAATTACAAAAATTCTGGAGGCTCCTTCATAAACCCCTCCTCGAAAAGCCACATGTGTTTCGAGAAGCCACGTAACATGTTGCTTTTCGAAACACATGTGGCTTCTCGGCGATTAAACATCAGCGCACCAAACACCCGCCCCGCACGCAGAACACACCAGCCCAAACGCTATTGATTCGCATCACACTCCGGTGTTTTTAGGTATCCTTGGGGTAACACTCAGACAGAAGCCCGCCCTCCACCTCGAAAGGGGCCGCATGAAAACCTTCTGGACCAACCTACCCCTTACCATCCGCGCGGCAGCCATCTTCTGCTACGCCTACGCCGGGGTGCGCATCCTCAACCTCTTCACTGAGGCAGGCACCGCACCGCTGACCCCGCGTACGCTCCTTGACGGTGCCCTCACCGCCGCGGTCGTCGTCCTCGCTCTCGCCCTGTACCTGGGTAACGCCCTGGGTGCCGCTCTACGCGCCCGGCGAGAAGGCTACGAGCCCCGCCCGGTCGGCATCATCGTCGCCTACGCGCTTTTCGTGGCGGTGTGCACCTACCTTGTCTGCCGCCTCATCGCTTACACCGTGGAGGTGGGGCTCACCTGGCTCTTCCCGCCCGCCCTCGACTCGGTGCTGACCGCCGTGGGCATGGCTGGTATTGGCGTGATTAACTATGTGCGCCTCCGCCGCACCCGCAAGGACTAACCGGGGAATGGCACTACAAGAAACCCTGTAATTACAAAAAATCTCCCGCACCGGGTAGAGCACACCTCCAAGGCATGCCCCCCCAGTGCGGGAGATTTCTATATCAACGGAACGCCGCAGCCTTCACGCTACAGCGCCGCGTGCACCTTACAGGCTCTGTGCCTGAATTGCGGTGATCGCAACGGTGTTGATGATGTCCTCAACGGTGGTACCGCGGGACAGGTCGTTCACGGGCTTACGCAGACCCTGCAGAACCGGGCCCACAGCGGCAGCACCCGAAGACTGTTGAACAGCCTTGTAGGTGTTGTTACCGGTGTTCAGGTCGGGGAAGATGAACACGGTAGCCTGACCAGCGACCTCGCTGCCGGGCAGCTTGGTCGACGCAATCGACATGTTCGATGCGGCGTCGTACTGGATCGGGCCCTCGACCGCGAAGTCGGGGTTCGATGCGCGCACGAGCTCGGTTGCCTCACGCACCACGTCCACGTCTGCGCCAGCGCCGGAGGTACCGGTCGAGTAGGACAGCATAGCAACCTTGGGGGTGACGCCGAACTGGCGTGCAGTCTCCGCGGATGCCTTCGCGATGTCGGCGAGCTGCTCTGCGTTGGGGTTCGGGTTCACTGCGCAGTCGCCGTAGACCAGAACGCGGTCTTCCATCAGCATCAGGAAGACGGAGGAGACGATCTTGGTGCCGGGGCGGGTCTTGATGAACTCGAGCGAGGGGCGGATAGTGTTCGCGGTGGTGTTCACTGCACCGGAAACCATGCCGTCGGCGATGCCCTTGTACACGAGCATGGTGCCGAAGTACGAGGGGTCGGTCATGCGCTCGCGAGCAGCCTCAATGGTGACGCCCTTGTGTGCACGCAGCTCAGCGTAGGTTGCTGCGAAGTCCTCGGTGTACTCGTTGTTCTCGATGTCGATAATGCGGATCGAGCTGGGCAGTTCGATACCCTCAGCCTGGCAGATTTCTGCGATCTTGGCGGGGTTGCCGAGCAGGATCAGGTCGCAGAAGTCGCGGCGTGCAATGATTTCGGATGCACGCAGGATTCGCACGTCGTAACCCTCGGGCAGGACCACGGAGCGGCGGTTTGCGCGTGCGGTCTCGATGAGGTTGTGCAGGAAGCGCAGGGGGGTCATGGATGCGGGGCGCTCAATTTCGAGGCGTGCGAGCAGTTCGTCCTTGTTGACGTACTCGTCCCAGCCGCCCATTGCTGCTGCGAGCTTGCGCTGGTGGCCGCTTTCGAGGGTGCCGCGGACGCGGGAGACTGCGCGTGCAGACTTGAAGGTGTCCTTGGTGGTGGACAGCACGGGGAACGGTGCGTTGTCGATGAGGGAACCGACTGCGGTGTTCTTGCCGGGCAGTGCGTCCAGGCCGCCGGTGAGCAGCACGCCGGAGGGCGCGGGGAAGGTCGGTGCCAGTGCGGATGCGAGGGTTGCTGCAACGATGTCTGCACGGTCGCCGGGGACGATGACGAAGTCGCCGTCGACGAACTGGTTGAGGAAGTTGGAGACGTTCATTGCTGCGACCTTGATGCCGTGGATGTCACGGCCGAGGTCTTCTGCCTTGATGCCTTCGGTGTCGAGCTTGAGGGCTTCGGCAACTTCACCGACGGTGGGTGCGTTCAGTTCGGGGATTTCGGGCAGCACGTAGACGGGCAGGTTTGCGTCGCCGCGCTTGACGGACTTCTCGATTTCGTCGCGCAGTTCGGGTTCTGCACGGCTGACGATGATTGCGAGCAGGTCTGCCTTGGATGCGAGCAGTTCGGTGCGTGCCACGTCGACTGCGGTGACTGCTTCTTCGACGGTTGCTTCTTGTGCGCCGACGATTGCGACGACGGGCAGGCCGAGGTCACGTGCGATCTGGACGTTCAGGTCGAATTCGACTGAGAGCGCGTTGGCGGGCAGGTAGACGCCGTCGACGATTACGACGTCGCTGTTTGCTGCGACCTTTTCGTAGGCGGAGACTGCGCGTGCGGAGATTTCTTCGGTGTCGCCTTCTGCGATGAGTGCGAGTGCGTCGGTCATGGAGACTGCGCCGCCGACCTGCTCTTCGGTCAGGCCGAAGTGTTCACGGATGAGGCGTGCCATGGGGTCGTCTGCGATGGTTGCGCCGTCGAAGACGGGGCGGAAGAAGCCGACGCGGTCTGCGCGCTTGATGAGGGAGTCTGCTAGGCCCAGGGCGACGAGGGACTTGCCCGAGTTCTGGGACATAGCGGAGAGGTAAAGACCGGTGGTCATTGTTTTACTGTCCTTCTATGCGATGTTCGGCGCTGGGTCCCGCGGTTGCGCAGGGGTGTATATGCTCCTGTGCGCGGGTGCGTCGAGCTTATATGTCATCTTCTATCTTAAGGCGTTGTGGGGGTGGTGCCTAACAGGGTGTGCGGTGCGCTGCGTCATGTGGGGCGGGTGCGCGGCTGTTGCGGGGTGGGGGTGTTTTGCGTGCCGCTTCCTGGTGCGGTGTGCCGTTTAGGGGGTGAGCTTAGGGGTTGAGGATGCGCGTGTATCGGACGCTTCGTCCGGGGGCCCAGATGCCGCGTGCTTGGAAGTACACGCCTTCGTTTTTGTAGCCGAGGCGCTCGTAGAAGGAGACCGCTCGTTCGTTTTCAGCCATGACCCACAGGTAGGAGTTTTCATCCGGGTAGATGACGGAGTCGTAGAGCGCCTGGCCGAGCCCAGTGCCGTGCGTGTGGTCGAGGGTGTACAGGTGCGTGAGTTTGCGGGTGCCTGCGGGCAGTTCGGGGAGGGTATCGGCGCGTTCGAGTTCCCAGGAGGAGGGCTCGCACAGGGAGAGCGCCATGCCGACCGGCTTCTCCCAGTCAATCTGGGTGCCCACGGCGCAGGAGAGTCCACCGTCGGGGGTCCAGCCGGGCACCTCGTAGGCGAAGAAGCCGCGCACGGTGGGGGAGGCGAGGTGGCGGTGGAAGTCCTCGAGGTATTCGTTGCGTTCGGCGCGGTGGCGGGCGGTGAAGCTTTCCCCGAGCGCGTCAAAGTAGATCGGGTCGTAGGTTTGCTCCATGCAGTCCAGCTGCAGGTTGACGTATTTTTCGGCGTCGGTCGGTTCAATCGGTGCGAGCGCGTAGCGGCCCTGACATACAAATCCCATGGGTTCTAGTCTACTCAGCCAGCCCCTGTGGAGGCGGTTTGTCGCGGGTGCGTACGCTAGGGGCGTGCAGGCGGTGGCTAAGGGGGCGGCTAGTGGAGCAGTGGCTAGTGGGCGGCTCTGTTGCTTTGGACCGTGTCGGTTAGGCTAGTGGGTATGGCGAAAAAGAGCAGGGCACCCAAGAACTCCCCCAAAAACCAGAAGAACCAAAAGAACCGCATCGACGATACCGAGAACACCCCCGTGCAGGGTGCCGCCGCTGGCGTGTACCCGATCTCTACGGGTGAGGCGGAGCTGGTCCCCGACGGCTACCACGCCGACGGCTGGCTGCTACTCATTAATGGTGTGCAGTCTTCCCACGTGATTGTGGGTGAGCCCCGCCAGCTGGATTTTGAGTACATGCGCTGGATTGCGGCGGTCGTCTCCTCGCATGTGGAGGAGCACCTGGACGCCGCGAAGCTGCGCATCACCCACCTGGGCGGCGGCGCGTGCTCCATGGCGCGCTATTTCGCCGACCTGTACCCGACCAGCCGCAACACAGTCGTTGAGCTGGACGCTAAGCTCGCCGAGTATGTGCGCGCCTGGTTCGACATCCCCAAGGCACCGCGCGTGAAGATCCGCGTGGGTGAGGCGGGCGCCGTCACCGCGACCTTCGCGCCCGCATCCCGTGACGTGCTGATTCGTGACGTATTCGCCGGGGACACCACCCCCGAGGCGCTGACCACCGTCGAGTTCACCCGCACCGTTGCCGAGTCCCTGGCACCCGGCGGCCTGTACATCCTCAACTGCGGTGACGGGCCGGCGCTGACCGGTGCCCGTGCCGAGGCGTCCGCCCTGCTTGAGGTGTTCGAGTACGTGTGCATTGTGGCGGATTCGGCAATGTTAAAGGGCCGCCGCCGCGGCAACGTCATTATTGCTGGCTCCCACGCGCCCCTGCCGGAGGCCGGTTCCGTGCAGGCTGCCGCTATCGCCCGTGAGCTCATGGGTGGAGGCGTGCCCGCCCAGTACTGGGACACCGCGCGGGTTCGCCAGTTCGTGAGGTAGTGGTGTCAGCCGCGGTTTAGGTCTTTCAGCCATGACTTATGTTTTTCGACTATAGGTTAGTGACTTTGGTGGGGGCTTTTAACTATCGCCAAAGACCGTAACCTATCACCGAATTCGGCGGCCCCTCCACGGCAGACGCTACTATAGTGGCATGCGATACACCTACCTTGGCCCCTCCGGCACCTTCACCGAATCCGCCCTGCTGAGCGTCCCCGGCGCATCCGACGCCGAACGCATCCCCGCCACCAGCGTGCCCGACGCGCTCGCACGCCTGAACGCGGGCGAGGTGGACGCCGCCATGGTGCCCATCGAAAACTCTGTGGAGGGCGGCGTGAGCGCCACCTTGGACGCTATCGCAGCCAGCGAGGGTGTACGCATTATCCGCGAGGTGCTCGTACCGATCCGCTTTGTGCTGGTTGCCGCGAAGCCCATCAGCATCGAGGACGTTAAGACTATCTCCACCCACTCGCACGCCTGGGCGCAGGTGCGCGGCTGGGCGCAGGAGAACGTGCCCACCGCCGCCTACCTGCCCGGATCCTCCACCGCCGCGGCGGCTGTCGGCCTGCTCGAAGAGGGCTGCACCTACGACGCGGCAATCTGCTCCCCGGCGCTGCTGAACTACCACCCGGAACTGCACGTACTGCAGGACAATATCGGCGACAACAAGAACGCAGTGACCCGCTTCGTGCTGCTCTCCCGCACCGCTGATATCCCCGAACCGACCGGTTCCGACAAGACCACCCTGACCGTGCCGCTGCCCACCAACCGCGCCGGCGCGCTCCTCGAACTGCTCGAACAGTTCTCCGTGCGCGGCGTGAACCTCTCCCGCATCGAATCGCGCCCCACCGGCGAAGGCATGGGCTCCTACTCGTTCAGCATCGACGCCGACGGCCACATCTACGAGGCACGCATGCGCGACGCCCTGCGCGGCCTGCACCGCGTCTCCCCGACGCTGAAATTCCTCGGCTCCTACCCGCGCGCCGACCACGAAAACACCGAAGTCGACGCCATCCACTCCGACGGCTCCTTCGACGCCGCACACGAATGGGTCGAGTCGCTCTTCCCCAACGGCCGCCCCGCACACCTGCAGCGCCACTAACGGCACCACTAGCACCACCGGCGGCACCATCAGCCGCCCGCCGCTAGCCACCCCCGCACCTACCCGCGCCCCACCAGCGCAAACCCCGCCCACAACCCACCGCAAGATTAGGTAGGATAAAACAGTGATTGATATTAACCTCCTCCGCGAAAACCCCGACGTCTTCCGCGCCTCCCAGCGAGCACGCGGCAAGGACGAAACCCACGTCGACCGCATCCTCGAAGCCGACACCGCACGCCGCGCACTCATCGGCGAATACGAGAACCTGCGCGCCGAGCAGAACGCCTTCGGCAAGAAGGTTGCCAAGGCCCCCAAGGAAGAAAAGCCCGCACTCGTCGCACAGGCCAAGGAACTGGCCGCCCGCGTCAACGAGGCGAAGGCAGCCTCCGAAGCAAAAACCGCCGAATACGAGGAACTGATCAGCAGCATCGAAAACCTCATCATCGACGGCGTACCCGTCGGCGGCGAAGACGACTACGTAGTCGTCAAGGAAGTCGGCACCCCCCGCGACTTCGCAGCTGACGGCTTCGAACCGCGCGACCACCTCGAAATCGGTGAACTCGTCGACGGCATCGACATGGCACGCGGCGCAAAGGTCTCCGGCGCACGCTTCTACTTCCTCAAGGGCCAGGTAGCACGCCTGGAGCAGGCGCTCATGTGGATGGCGCTCGACCTCGCAACCGAGCACGGCTTCACCATGATGACCACCCCCACCCTGGTACGCCCCGAAATCATGAACGGCACCGGCTTCAACGTTAAGCACGACGACGAAATCTACCGCCTCGAACGCGACGACCTGTACCTGGTCGGCACCTCCGAGGTGGCGCTCGCCGGCTACCACACCGACGAAATTCTCGACTTCGAGAAGGGCGCGAAGAAGTACCTGGGCTGGTCCTCCTGCTACCGCCGCGAGGCAGGCTCCGCAGGTAAGGACACCCGCGGCATCATTCGCGTGCACCAGTTCAACAAGGCTGAAATGTTCGTCTACTGCCCCGTCGAGCAGGCAGAAGAGATGCACGAGAAGCTGCTGTCCCTCGAAGAGGAAATGCTGCAGCGCTGCGGCCTCGCATACCGCGTGATTGACACCGCCGCAGGCGACCTGGGCACCTCCGCAGCCCGCAAGTTCGACTGCGAGGCGTGGGTCCCCACCCAGGGCACCTACCGCGAGCTGACCTCCACCTCGAACTGCACCACCTACCAGGCACGCCGCCTGAACATCCGCGAGCGCACCCCGGACACCGTGGACGAGGCAGGCAACGTGCGTAAGGGCCGCACCCGCTCCGTGGCAACCTTGAACGGCACCCTGGCAACCACCCGCTGGTTGGTAGCCATCCTGGAGACTCACCAGCAGGCTGACGGCTCTGTACGTATTCCGGAAGCACTCCGCCCCTACATGGGTGGCGCCGAGGTTATCCCGGCAGTAGCTGAATAAGGGATGCCTGCTGGAGTGAGTCTCCACTCCGGCGGGGGATTTGGTGCCTCGCGCGCTCGGAATCCCCCACCTCCGTCCCACCAGCAGGCTGACGGTTCTGTCCGTATTCCGGAGGCTCTTCGCCCGTACATGGGTGGCGCCGAGGTTATCCCCGCAGTAGCTGCTGAGTAAGGGAAACCCCGCCCGCTGAGTAATCTCATAACCAGCCGAAAAACCCGCTCACCGCGTAAATGGTGAGCGGGTTTTCGCGTATCCCGGTAGTCTAAGAACTATGCCTCTATACCGTAAACTTCTTGGTGTTTCCGCGGCGGCGGCGCTGACCGCCTCCGTCACTCGTGCCCGCCGTGAAGCGCGCCGACGCGCTATCGAACTGGGTGCGCCCTTCGGCGTTCTGCCGACCCTGCCCACCGGTGAGGCGCAACGCGTGGGCGTGGTGTACAACCCCAGCAAGCCCGGCGCTGCGGCGGCTATCGAGATTCTGGAACGTACCCTCGCGGCGAATGGCCACCCGCAACCGCTGGTGCGCACCACCCGCGTGGACGAGCCCGGTTCCGAGGCCGCCCGCGAGCTGATCGCTGAGGGTGTTGACCTGCTCATTGCTGCCGGTGGTGACGGTACGGTGCGTGCTGTGGCGGCGGCGCTGGCGCATCATGAGGGGCATAAGCCGCGCCTGGGTATTCTGCCGATGGGCACCGGTAACCTGCTGGCGCGTAACCTGTATATTCCGGTCAGTGACGTGGCGGCGTGCGTGAATATTGCGCTCAACGGTGCTGGTCAGGCCGTTGATGCGATTGAGATGACGACGACGAGCGCCCCCGGAGAAGAAATCGAACACACGTTCTTTGTGATGAGCGGTGCCGGCTTTGACGCGCTCGTCATGAACGACACGAACGAGGACATTAAGGCGAAGTTCGGGTGGGTGGCGTACGTGCAGTCCGGTATGAAGCACATGCTGGGCAGGTCGCACCCGGTGCGTATTAGCGTGGACGGTGGGGAGCCTCGTACTTTGCCGATGCGGTCGGTGCTGATCGCGAATTGTGGCCGCCTGCAGGGCGGTATTCGCCTGGCGGATATGACGGATGTGAATGACGGCAATCTTGAGGTGATTGTGGCGTCGCCGCGTGACCTGGTGGAGTGGGGGCTGCTGATGGCGAAGGTTACGCGCCGCACGATTCTGGGTTCGCCGCGTATTGAGCTGCCGGTGATTCGCCACCTGGTGGGGTCTGAGGTGGTGTTGGAGTTCCCGGATGGTGCGCAGCCTGTTGAGGTGGATGGCGACCCGGCACCGTCGGCGTACCGTATTAGTGCGCGCGTGCTGCCTGCCGCCGTGGAGGTGGCGGTCCACCCAGAGGTGCTCTAGCGGGCGTAGTGAAGGTGTAAGGCGGAATCCTGTCTAGCACCCTAATCACCCGTTTGTGACCTGAATTATGAAAGAAATCGCGGATTTTTTCACTATTTCCTGAAAATCGGGAGGATAATGAAAAAAACCGCGATTTTTTACACCATCAAGGAGGGCACACGTGAACACCGCCGGCACAAGGTACCGCACCCTCAAAAGCATCTTCCACGAACGCGGCAAAGCCGCCGCACAAACCGAACTGCAGGCACGCCGCAACGGCCACTCCACCTACCTCCTCAACGAATTCACGGTAGGGGAGCACCCCCTGTTCTACCTGGCAGACCGCTCCGCGCTCGCAGCCTTTGAACGCATCATGCGCCGTGAACGGCACATTGAACAGCTGAGCTCCCAACTGCCCAGCATCGCCATGCAAAGCTACCTACTCGACCTGGCAGTACGCAGCATCGTGGCGTCCGACCGTATCGAAGGTGTGCACACCACGCGCCAGCTCATCTCTGAGGCGCTTACCTCCGGCGACAGTGAGGACCCCCGCGCCAAGCGCGCCGTCGAATTCGTGAACCTCCTCAAGGACCTGGGGGCAGGCCGCCCACCCGCCACAGTCGAGCAGGTGCGCAGCCTCTATGACACGCTACTCGAAGGGCACCTCACCGAAGCAGACCGCCCAGACGGGGCTCTATTCCGCGCCAAACCCGTGGTTATTCACGACAACACCCGCGAAATTCACCGCGCCCCCGACAGTGAAGCAACCATCACCGCCAACGTCCAGGCGGCACTCAACCACGCCCTCAACCCGAACGTGCCGGCGCTATTCTCCGCAATCGCCGCGCATTTCATGGTGGAGTACACGCATCCTTTCTACGACGGCAACGGCCGCCTGGGCAGGTACCTGCTGGTGTCCCACCTGGGGCAGACGCTCACCCGGCTGACGACCCTCACTCTGCCGAGCACTCTCAACATTCAGAAGAGCCGCTACTACAAGGCGTTTAGCGCGGCGGAAGAACCCCTCAACTACGGTGAGGTGACCGGTTTTCTGCACGTTTTTCTGGGGCTGATCGAGCAGGCTCAGGAGCACCTGGTAGACGAACTGGACTCACGCGACCGTGCGTGGCGTGCCCTTGGCAGGCGTATCGCTGAGCTGGAGGGCAGTCGCACCTGGACGGGTGGCACCCCCGGGCTGACTTCGAAGAAGTTTGATGATGTTCTGCGGCTACTGTACATGCTGGGGCAGGTGCATATTTTCCGTGCGCCGGTTGCGCCTACCTCGACCGAGTTGCAGGAGGCGCTGGGGGTTACGGCGCCGACTCTGCGCGATAGGCTCAAGCTGCTGCAGGGGCTCGGGTTTGTCGAGGGTGTGAAGGCTGGCCGTACGATGCGCTGGTCCCTCACCGAGGCGGGAACCGCCCTGCTGGGCTTGCCCGCGGTTGATGACGACGAAGAATAGCCCACGAGCATAAGAAACAGGGGAGGGGGCGCACCAGAGTGCGTCCCCTCCCCTGAGCTGTAGTTAAACAGAAAAGGCACCCTCAACGGGTGCCTTATGCGCAAGGTCCGTAGCTTCGGCCGACCTACATCGGCATACCCGCTACGGCTCACCCAGTATACCTCCTCGCCTTGCGGCGAATACCTCAGGGTTCTTGCTTTACCTTGCTGATAACCACTATAGCAAACTCCGCTGCTACATGCCCGTGACGGTGTCACTTGCAGCGGGTCTAGCGGATAGGGAAAACACAAAAATAATATGGAGGATAATGTGGTTCACTATTTCTATACATTAAACTAATACGCAAAAAATTAATTAGATAGAAATAAAGAAGCTCGACAATAATGTGCATTATTGCCGAGCCTCTTATTATGTTAGGAAGTTGCAATTCCTAACATGTCCAAGCCTAGGAATCTAGACATTGATAACTAAATAGAAAAGAAATATCCTTTTGGAAACTTTGGCTAACATTCCCGGTGACCTGACCGTTCCCATCCGTTCCTTCACTCTCTCCAGGTGCTCCAACACCGGGAGGGGGTGAACCCCGGAATATTCCTTACGTATCCAGGCTATCAAAGGTCAACATTATGAGCAAGCATTTTGGGCACTCTTCCCCCTTGAGCCCCTTCTCCTCATGCGCACTGTCGAATCCTTCGGTTCTCACATCATTTCATTGATTATCTTGTCTGCAGCAGTGTTCTGCCAGGTGCGAGCTTATCGCGCCCTTCGGGAATCTGAGAAGGCGCAGTGCCCATAGACATAAGTTAATATACGCAAAAATACCCCCTGAAAACCAGGGGGTATTTTCGTGAAAACACCTGAATAACTTGCTCTTTTAGTGTAAAAATATTCACACCAGGAGTGTTGAAGGGTTCGACTTCAACACCCAAGCCCGGTAATCAAACCAATTATCCAGGTATCCATAATCAATAGAGAAAGGTACATTCAAACGAATGTTTCGGAAATCACCACCCTTCTGACCGAACTAATCGGCAAGAAGAAGCGGTAAACACCCTAAGCCCGGTACTAGAGTAGAGGCTCTAGTGCCGGGTGCAGGGCACCCGATACGTTCATACTAGCACGAGGTGACACCCCGTATGTTGGGCACAAAAAAGGCACCCTCAGCGGGTGCCTTATGCGCAAGGTCCGTAGCTTCGGCCGACCTACATCAGCACTCCCCGCTACGGCTCACCCAGTATACCTCCTCGCCTTGCGGCGACTACCTCAGGGTTCTTGTTTTACCTTGCCCTCTCAACTATACGGAGGTTACTTCTGCCCCGCAACCGGTTCAGTCACGCATGGTTGGGGGTCTAGGTTCGGCCCACAAAAAAGGCACCCTCAACGGGTGCCTTATGCGCAAGGTCCGTAGCTTCGACCAGGATCCACCGGTATACCCCGCTACGGCTCACCCAGTATACCTCATCGCCTCGCAGCAACTACGTCAGGGTTCTTGCTTTACCTTGCACTCCTCATCATACCTAAGTTCCCGCTATACCACCAGTAGTTGGGTCACCCATACAGTTATGCGGCGGCATGGCGAAGGGTGCACCCCCTATAGGTGGTACGCCCCTAATGCCTTAGACTATGAGGCAATCGCCTGCGCCAGCACCTCGGCAAGGCGTGCGCTCCTGCCGGTGTCCTGACCCTCAAAACGCGCCTCCACGAACTCATCACGCAAACCCGCCGCCACCGCAAAAGCTGCAGGCGCCAGACGGTACCCGGCATGCGCGGCAAGCTGACTGAAAAACACGAACTGGGTGCGCGTATTACCCTCACGGAACGCATGCACCACATTCAACTCATTCCACAACTCAGCGAACTCACGCACAAACTCCTCACGAGAAAGACCCGCCAGGTAGTTCTTAGCCGCCAACCCGCGGTAGAGCCGGTTCGCCTGCTCCAGCATCGGCTCACCTGCCGGGAAATACCGGTGCCCCTCCTTACTCATGCGCGGATCCCAAAAGCTGGGGGCGGTACGCTCTTGACCAGCCCACTCGTACACGTCCTGAAAGAGGAACCCGTGAATCGCCTTCATATGGGCGAAATCGAAATTGCCGCGGATAGGCTGCCGGGCCAACAAGAGCATACGACCGCTCACTTTAGACTCTTCAAGCTGCTTGAGTTTCGCGGGGTCAGTTTCACCGTACGGTTTTCCGGGGCTGGTGAAAAGGTTCCGAAGGATACGCGTTCCGGGGATGTAGTAGTCGCCCCACTCGTAGTGCTTCGCCATTACGCGCGACCCATAATGTGCCGGGTGGTAGCTGCATCGTACTCTTCGAAAGAGATTTCGTGGTGTGCCAGCTGACGCAGGAGCCCCTGGAGGTGGGGGTCGGTGATGACGTGCCCTGCGAGGTTCATGCCAGCCTCAACGAACTGCAGCGCCTCTTCGGGGCTCTTGGAGCTGTTGGGGTTGTCGGTGTGGGTGGTTGGTGTTGACATGGTTTCCTCTCTTGAAGATTTACCGTGTAGGTTCGGTGAGGGGAACGCGATACAGAAATGCAGAAATCTGTGTATGCGGTTTTCTGGCTTCCGGCGTTGGAAGCGCGCTGAATAGAAAAGAGTGGACAGAAAAGGTGAACCCGGTGAGAGCCCGCCCTTAAAGCGTTATGAGGCGCTATCCTACTGGAACCACGCCTCATACCCATGACAAGTTCCACGAATTCGGCCGCATAGGCTTCCCTTCGTAGCCCCATCCTTTCCACCCCCTACCCAGAACAAGTCTGATAGGAACCTGCCGTATATGGCGGGTAGCAACTATACAGTCGCAGAGCGTACGAGATGAGTTTTAACTTGTACCTCAAGGTTACCAAGCGCGGGAATCTCTAGCAACGCAAACGGTCATTTTGGCGGCACCCTTCCCAGAATGACCGCGGGCGGTACCTGTTTTCGGCAACTGGGTTAGGCTGGAATATACGAGGTGCTTCCCAAGAGTATGAGAGAGGCGCCCCGCACTAGCAGTCGTAACCCACGTATGCGCATGGTATATCGGTCGTCACCGTAGCGAAGACTAACGAAAGGGCCCACCTAATGGATCGCATGTTGATTGTAGGCGTCAATGAAATGGCGCGTTTTCTGGGTATGACCCCTGCGGGTCTGCTCCGCCGAGGCGAGCTGCCCGAGCCCGATTTTATGTCGCACAGCAATAAGAGAATTTGGTTGCCGGCGACCGCGGAGGCGTGGAATACCGAGTACACGAGCCGCCCCGAATTTGGGGAGTGGGGTCGCCGCCGACGAGAGAAGAAGCAGGCAGTGGAAAAGCCTGCCGACTAGGCAAAACACCGCCTTCAAAATAAGTAGCTTAGAGGGAGCCCGCCCACGAGGTAGTGGACGGCTCCCACAAACAGCTACCCACCAACCACACCTGCGAGGAGAACACTCATGGGAGAGTATTTCGACCTTCCTGACCGTTACCCAGATTTGTTTGAACAACTCAACGATAAGCAGAAGCGAGGTATTACTCAGACTCTCGCGTCAGCGTGGCTTGATGGCTACGAACATAGTCGCGAAGAGATTGCTCGTCTTATTGATTTAGAGCTAGGTCGCATCAGTTGGGAAGAATACCGAAAGCAGGTTCTGGAGCGCGCCCTCAATAAGCAGAGGTCTCAAGAAGCAAAATCTTCCACCGAACCCAACGAAATCGAGCAGTACCAGCCCGTCGACTCACTTCCGGAAAGGCAATAACCATGGAAGACAACACCCCCGATTTTGATGCGCTCTACGAATACCTCGTGCATAATGGCCCTGAAGTATTCACCCCGCTAATTCGTGCAGAAGAAGACGAAGAAAAGCGTTATTTCTACTATTCTCTACATGACTATTCTCTACAGCAGAAGCAACGCATCATCATCGCTGAGGAGAAATTCGTCATCTAAATCGACAACACCCGCTGGTACGAACCGGCGTACTGGCGTGCCGGTTCAAAGGTGTTGCTCGACGAGTCGAGATACGGTCTGCACCTCAGCTAACCAACGCCTCCCACCCTCACAGTTAAGCCGTGAGGCCGACCTGTGAAGGTCAAGAAAGGAACATACAGTGTCAGATCATTTTGACCTGCACCTGCGCTACCCCGAACTATTCGAGCCGCTCACCGAAGAGCAGCGCCGCAACGTCATGCAGCCCCTCGCCTCATCCTGGCTTGAAGGCGACAACCCCACCCGCGAAGACGTCACGCTACTCATCGACTACGAGCTCGGGCGAATCACCGCGGAAGAATACGACCGGCAAGCACTAGCGAAGGCGCTCGCCTACCAGGTGCTGACAAGCCAAAACATCGACCAGCAGAGCGCAGAGGAGGGCGAATAAACCGTGAGTCATCAGCAGAACTGGGCGGCGTACTTCTACCCCGAGCCCCACCAGCACGTCATGCGGAATAAGCCGGGCATCAAGGACCCCGCGGCGCTTTCGCTCTACGAGCACCGCATCATCACCCGACGAGGCTACGAGCTCACCAAGAACCCCGAGCTCATCGCCCATACCTTCGACGCGGAGCACCTCAAGGCCATTCACCGCTACCTCTTCCAGGACGTGTACGACTGGGCGGGAGAGTACCGCACCGTCGACATGTCTAAGGGCGTGAGTGCTTTCGCGAGCGTTCAGCGCGGGCCCTTGAGTATTGACCGGTACCTCGACTACGTTTTCACTACTAGCCGTGCGACTGACTGGGCGAGCCTGAACCATCAGGAATTTGTGGAGGCTGCCGCCGCGATTTTCGCGCATCTGAACCATGCGCACCCTTTCCGTGAGGGTAATGGTCGTGCGACTCGCATTTTCATGGATCATGTGGCGGCGCGTAGTGATTTCCGGTTTGATTATGTGCGTGCTGGCCGCCGCGGCTGGAACCAGAGTTCCATGTTTAGCGGCCCTGACCGCGGGTATGTTGAGGTGCATCCGGAGGAGCTGCATCAGCTGTTCAGCATCATCACTGTGCCGCGTGATGCCTAGTCACGTGACTAAAACACCTCGGGTAGATACCCGATGGGGGCATTAAAGCGCGGATGTCCGCCACCTTATTGGTAAGGTGGCGGGTTTTCCCTGTATGCGCGGGGATGAGCCCGACAGACACGCTTATATGTTGGATTTTGGTCACATTATTGTATATTTGTCCCGTACCCAATTTCAGTGCGTGCCCGAGAAGGCAACATCTCAGCCGACGTTGGCTGTTCATTGTAGACTGCATCACACAGTGCTTACATCGAATTTGGCTCGAGTTGTGAAGTCAATGGGGGATCTTCAAGAGGCGGAGTGACTGTTCAGAGAGGCCATCGCGATGGACCCAGAGTTCGCCGAATACCACCAGGATTTCGCGTCGTTCTTGAGCGATATGGGCCGTTTTGAGGAAGCAGCGGTAGAGGTAGGACGCACGGTTGAGCTCGACCCGAGCATAGATGTCCAGGTAGCTCTCAACGACCTCCAAGCCCGTTTTCCGAACGACGAACTTATTAACGAGGCCGTACACCTGAACTCGAATACCGAATGACTGGAGAAACGTAATAGTAATCAATCACAAGCGACGGGGCGAAGCACAGAGCGCTCCTAGCCTGCATCTGAGAGACATGCCCATCGAGCACTTGTATGTGCGCTATCAAAGGATAGCGCGGAACCTGCCGAGACGGATCCGCTGGCTTGCTTTAGTATTCGCGCCAACGAGCACGAGTTTCACCGTCTTCACCGCTGGCCTACTGAATGTTGCAGGGGCTCTGATGATTACGGCAGGTATCGGCCAGGTAACGTCAGGGGAGAGGACCCCAGGCAGCGCTATTTGGTTACTCATCTTCGCTTTCCTGGCTGAAAGCCTAGGGTACTGGGTGAAGGAACGCCAAGAGCTTATTCTCACGATCGCGGTTCGACAGCTTACATACCGCCGTTTCCGGGACATCTTTGGTAGGTCATCCCATCCGACGGAAGCTCACGGGCATGTTCTCACATACCCAGGACAGATCAGCCAGTTTGCCTTCGTTGTTGATTTCGCCGTTTCAACCGTTCAGATTATTGCCTTTCTCGCGGCTTCGCTCGCGCTATATGGTGCAAGCGGCGCCATCGCTGCGTTGCTCATCACTGGATTGGTATTCGTCAGCGTCCGTCTCATCAACTTGGTGGGCCGACTATGGGAACAGTACGTCGCTCTAGAGGGAGAGCGTAGGCAGTGGATCCAGCGTGTAGCAAACGCGCTGCCTCGAGGGCGAAGCATCCCCAGCTGGGGTACCGCCCTGGACAAGGTCGCTAGCATCCGAAACACCGAAGAGCAGCTTCTGCACAGACGAGTCCCGTTGCAGATCCTGAATGGATTCCTTGAACGGGGAGCACTAACTGCGGTGCTCGCTGTGGTTGCGGTTCTCGGCGCATGGCTCTGGCCATCCGCTCATTTCGGTGTTGGAATTATTTTGGCAGCCCGCTACCTGTACGCAGCGGTGCAGAACAACATCGTAAACTATCGGGTTATTCGGCTCGCTGTGCCAATGATGCGTGAGCTCGACAAGCTCGAGTCGTCTCCAAATTGCACGGTTAAACAGCAGGACTTGGTGGGGCAGCCTTCAAACTCTAGAGAGGTGCTTGCAGCTACGTCTGAGCGCGCTGAAGCATTGCGCACATCCGTGACCACCCCCAATTCTGCTTTCGTACCACGCAACCCGGAAGTGTCCCATTCGGTGTTGTCAGCGTGGCGAGCTTCTGCTTCGCCACATCAGGTATCCCGGTTCACTAGCCTCGCTTTAGGTATGGGGCTCACTGAGGATGTGATCGGGCGGTTCTGGCAAGACGCAACAACCTTGTCGTCAGGAGAGAGACACCGTGCTGCTGTCGCTATCGTTTTGGCAGACAAACCGGACTGGCTAATTTTGGACGATACGTTCGCAGCGCTTGATCCTGTAACACGAGAAGTGGTTGCCGAGAGGATCTTAGAGTGCGTGCCAACGTGCACACTTCTGGCAAGCTCGGAGGAGTACGTACCGAGTGCCTTCACCCCCGGCAATGATGCGAGGGTAGACCCTCTTGAGTTGCAGGCTCATAGCCCCGGGGCAGCTAAGGAGGCAGATGCTGGTTCGACGGATGTGAGCGAGGGACAGGACCTTCCTGACCCTGAGCCGAAGCGTGCCACATTCCGACGAGCGGCCCTGTTGTTGTTTGGACCGCATTTGGTGTGGATTACGTGTGGCGCCCTACTCTTGAGCGGATCCGAAGTTGCTTTTGCATTGACGATTGCTCACAGTGATGGGCTGTCTGCTCAGGTTGCTGGAGTGTCAGCTGCTTGCGCACTGGCAGCAATTGTTGGGTCCGTCATGTTCTTTGGCCCGCTCTACTGGGCTCCCATCGCTAGGCTGAGCGATTTGCACAACCGGATTATACGGAGGCTCGATCGATTCGCTAGTCCTAGAACAAGCGGTGCGGTCATGGGGCGGATGGGTGAAGACTTCTCCGACCTTCAGATGTCGGTGCCTAGCGCCCTGGGTTCGGTATTTATGGTCATTCTACAGACCGTTATGCTCATCGGAGGTGCAGTGGCTGGCGCCCCGCTGTTCATGATCGTTGTGTTGGCGGTAGCACCCCTAGCCATACTTGCTATGCGTCAGGGTTCAAAGTGGATTCTCCCTGCCTCGACGACGGCTGCCAATCGCCGAGGTGACTTCATCGGGGTGGTTGGTGCCCAGGCTGGCTTACACGCTGCGCCCGTCAGTGCAGGGCTGCGTCGGGCTGGAGAAGAAGCCTACGCTCATTCGGAGGCTGCATACGTCAGTAGCTCGATTCAGTTGGCGAACGCCTACGCACTGCGTACGGGACTGATTCAGCTGCTTGTGTCGTCACTGAATGTTTCTGCAGTGGTATTGGCACTGATGGTCGAAGGATCGAATTCAGTGGTTGCTCCCGCGGTCGTAATATATTTTGCAGTAACTCTGTCATCTGGTATCCAATCTACGGTGGAGACGCTGCAACAGGTTGGTGTAGTCAGCTTGACTGCGGAGCGTGTTCGGATGCTTGAAGAGTACCGGGCCGACCGTTCTTATCCGCCCGTGCGGTCTGCTGACCTGGCTCTGCTTGAGAGTGTTCTTGACTCTGGGTGTTCTATGGTTGCCTTGATTGGACCAACTGGCGCGGGGAAGTCCGTCATGCTTGATGCTTTATACCGCCGGTATCCCCAAGGCGAAGTGGTAATCGTACCAGATATCGATCCGTTCGCATCTGAAGCATCGAATTCGAGCGGGCTCATGCTTGCGCGTTCCGTGTTACGTGAAGGCGCTGCCCGGCTTGTGTTGCTTGATGAGACCTTGAAGGGTCTCACTCCGTCAGAGGAGCGCGCTGAGCTCGAATCGATGGCGTGCGCTATCGAGGGCAGTGACAAGCAGGTTGTGATTGTCCTTCACTCGCGCTCTAACCTTGATCGTTTCAAAGAAGTGGTGAATTTAGATGCGTGAGCTGACCCAAGTACTACGTTTTTCTCCAAGAACTTTCGAGGACGAAATGCGAATCTATAGGGCCAAACCTATAGCCTGAACCGATTCGTCGGTGGCACTTCTGAACGAGTACGGCGCCACACTGTGCCGTGTGATGCCTAGTCAGGGCGCTAAAACACCTCGGGAAGATGCCCGATGAGGGTATTAAAAGCGGATGTCCGCCACCTTATTGGTAAGGTGGCGGACATCCGCGCATTTAACTGTTATTTCCGCACCGGAACCCGGTGTTAGTAGGTGCGCTTCGCCAGTTCACGACGAACCGACTCACGCACACCCGCATCCTCAACCGACGCCAACACCGACGCCAGAGCACGCGAGAGAATATCCTCACGCATGAACGGCTCCACACGAGTCACCTTGTACACCGGCACCAGTGCACGCGAAAGCATCGGAATGAAGTTCGGCTCCGCCCACGACGGCTCCAGCGCAATCACGCGTGCCAGGGCGGGGGAGTACTCTTCCATCCAACGCTGGAAGTCTTCCTCGTTGGAGAAGTACGAACCGTCTTCCTTCAGACCGAACGCCTGGGGGACAGTGCTGTTGGCGTCCTTGGCTTCGTCGAGCTCTTGTGCGAAGTCGGAGACGCGTTCGCGCAGGGCTGCCATCTGCTTGAACTGTGCGGGAATGTCCTCATCATCGAGGGCTGCCACGTAGTTTTCGACTTCGCGGTCATCAGGTTCGCGCAGGGTGGTGCCGGGGGTAGGGAGAGTGGGGAACTGGTAGCCGGTCTCGGTCAGGTGGTTTGCCTTCTCTTCACCCTTGACGGCTAGTTCGATGGCGGTGTTGAGCAGGTCCTGCTTTGCGTCGGCGTCGATGGGGTAGCGGCCGTACTGGCCGGGGGTGTACTTCTTGAGCAGGTTGTGCAGGGCGATGCAGCGCAGGCGCAGGTTGTAGAGGAAGGCCTGCCAGTTGCCGATGGTGGCGAAGCCTTCGTTGATGAGGGTGATCATTTCGTCGATGGGTTCTTCGTCGGCGAGTTCGGTGGTGAGGCTGTCGAGTAGGTGGTTGATGCTTTGGGCGGTGGCGATGTCGGTGCGTAGTGCTTGGGTGAGGGCGAGGTCGTCGGGGTAGGTGATGTAGTGGCCGCCGTCGATTTGGATGAGGTCGGTGTGGGTGATCCAGGCTGCTGCGGTGGGGTTGGTGTTGATCATTGGTGTTCTTTCGGTTGTGGTTGGTGGTGTGGTTGTTTTGTCCCGGGTTGCTTCGGTGCAGGGGGGTATAGGAAAAGGCACCCCGTGGGGGGTGCCTTGTGTGCAAAAGCCCAGTTGGGCAGCCAATGGCTTCTATATATTTCACCAACTGCAAACCCTCAGGGCCCATCCGGCCAGGTCCAAAGCGTATGCTATGGAGCTAGTTTCAAGTTTTTGATGCACCTCTATCAGTTTAGCATTTGTGAGGTTCTGTTGCTGGAGGTTTGGTCACGACTGTGGAAATGGAAAAGGCACCCCGTGGGGGGGGTGCCTTGTGTGCAAAAGCCCATCTGGACGCTCAAGGGTTTCTATATATTTCACCACACTGCTATTCCATTAGGGCCCTTCCATCCAACCTAGCGACTTGATGTCACTAGTGCCGCCTTCAGGTTTTTGATGCACTACCAGTCTAACATTCCTAAAACCCGGCAGCCCGTGAGCCGGTCACGGCGACAGAAAAGAAGAGCCAGCCAAACCCCCGCCTCCTGCCCCCCGACGCTGCCCCTGGTAAAAACCCCCGCCAAAAACACTGCCGGGGCCGTCTCGCACGCAGGCTCGAAAAGTGCGAGAATGGAGCAGAAAAGAAAACTACGAAAGAAGATACTTTCATGCTTATTCTCGTTGTGAACGCCGGTTCTTCCTCCCTGAAGTACCAGGTGCGTGACACCTCCCTGCCCGAGGCAGAGCAGATGCTGACCTCCGGCCTCGTTGAAAACATCGGCACCGACGTGCCCAACCACGAGGTCGCATTCGACATCATGTCTGAGAAGCTTGAGCCTGTCCTGCACGGCCGCGAGCTGCAGGCAGTCGGCCACCGCGTGGTGCAGGGTGCAGAGAAGTTCACCCACCCCACCCTGCTGACCGAAGAAGTTGTCCAGCAGATCGACGACCTCTCCCCGCTGGCACCGCTGCACAACCCCGCACACGTTCAGGGCATGCGCGCAGCAATGCACAAGTGGCCCTCCCTGCCGCAGGTCGCAATCTTCGACACCGCGTTCCACTCCACCATGCCCGAAGAAGCATGGCGCTACGCAATCCCCTACGACCTGGCTGACAAGTACAGCATCCGCCGCTACGGCTTCCACGGCACCAGCCACGAGTACGTCTCCCACGTTGCAGCTGACATGCTCGGCATTGCACGCGACGAGTTCAACGGCATCGTTGCTCACCTCGGTAACGGTGCGTCCGTGACCGCTGTGAAGGGCGGCAAGTCCGTCGACACCTCCATGGGCTACACCCCGCTGGCTGGCCTGATCATGGGCACCCGCTCCGGCGACATCGACCCCTCGGCACTGACCACCATCCTGTCCCGTGAGGGCATTGACGGTGAACGCCTGGACACCATCCTGAACAAGGAGTCCGGTCTGCTCGCACTGGCTGGCTCCAACGACATGCGTAAGGTCGTTGAGGCTGCACAGTCCGGCGACGAGCGTGCACAGCTCGCACTGGACATGACCGCATACCGTCTGGTGAAGTACATTGGCGGCTACAACCTGGTTGTTGGCGGCGCGCAGGCACTGATCTTCACCGCAGGTATCGGTGAGAACTCCGGCGAGTTCCGCAAGCTGGTCCTGGACCGCCTCGGCGCTCTCGGCGTCAAGTACAACGAGGAAGAGAACGCTAAGCGTTCCCCCGAGCCGCGCGTGATTTCCACCGAGGATTCCGCTATCAAGGTGCTGGTCATCCCCACCAACGAGGAGAAGGCTATCGCTGAGGCTACCGAGGAACTCGTCAAGAGCCTCTAAGCCCCACGCACCCCGCCGTGTAGGCGGCTCAGCGTAAAGTAATCCGCCGTAGCGCCCGTCCTGTATGGGTGCTGCGGCGGATTTCTTATGCCCGCAAGGCGGTACGCCTCGGAGTCTCTGCGCTGTGCAGCGCTGCACTGCGCGCCCCGGCACTGTGTATTCCGATGCTGGGGCGTGCTGTAGCGTCGCGAATGGGCATTCTATGAGAAAAAGCGCATTCACATTCACTAGTAAGTGCCCAAAAACGATAGAGTGGAATCAGATAACACTCGATACGAAGCGGACGAGACATGACTCAACCCCCTGAAAACCACCAGCAGCCCGGCGGGCAGTTCAACGCCCAGCCCGGCCAGCAGGCATTCCACGCCCCCGGTGAGCCCCTCCCGCAGGACCTCTCCGCCGGCTGGCTCCCCGAAGATGAGCGCCAGAAGCCGGTCAGTCCCCTGCCCCAGCCGAGGCTCTTCGCCTACCAGTCGATGCTGCCGCCGAAGGTGCTGCACGCGCTGCGTCACCCCTCCGAAATTCCGTGGCTGGTCGCCGCCTACGCGGTTACCGCGGTCGGCTACATTGTGCTGTTCATGGCGCTGGCTGACCTGTTCAGCTCGATGATGCGTTACGTCTTCAGCTCAACCGGTGAAGGCTCGGTTCGTGTACCTTCTTCCGGTAGCACCACGGCAAGCATGGAAGACCTGATTTTCCAGACGGTTGGCCTGCTCATCTTGGGTCCGATTGCTGTGTTCATTGTTCGTGCGATCTACTACGCGCAGCAGCGTGTGCGCGGTGTGCGCATCACCCCCACCCAGTTCCCCGAGGCGTACCAGATGCTCGCCGAAGCAGCTGAGGCGGCGGGTCTGCGCCGCGTGCCGGACGCGTACGTTGTTCTCGGTAACGGCACCATGAACGCTTTCGCTGCAGGTCACGGCTTCCGCCGCTACATTTGCCTGTACTCTGACCTGTTCGAGATCGGCGGTAAGTCTCGTGACCCGGAGGCGCTGCGCTTCATTATTGGCCACGAGGTTGGTCACATCGCCGCAGGTCACGTCGGTTATTTCCGTCTGATTTTCACCATGCTGTTCAACCAGATTCCGGTGCTGTCGAGTGCGCTGTCCCGCTCGCAGGAATACACCGCCGACAACTTCGGCTACCGCTTCTGCCCCGAGGGTGCCGAGGGCGCTGTCAAGGTGCTTGCGGCAGGTAAGTACCTGAACAAGCAGGTCAACTTCGATGAGCTTGCCGACCGTGCCGTCACCGACCGAGGCCTTGCCGTCTGGTACGTGAACCTGCTGGCAAGCCACCCGGTTCTCACCTGGCGTGCGCACGCGCTACGTGACCGCACCCAGCCCGGCCGCCTGTTCTGGCGCCCGACTGAGAACCCGGTCAAGGACGCTGCACCGCGCGTTCCTGTCCTGATCCCGGCGGCGGAGCCGGTGCACATGTGGCCCGACCCGATTCAGTCCACCGAGTTCATGCGTGAACACCAGGACGCGTGGGATGACTACACCCTGGACACCGTGGACGTGTACCCCAAGCCTGAGCACGCCCCCGCGTTCGATGCGAACTCTACGCTGTTCGCTGGCTGGCTCACCGAGCAGGCTCGTGCTTTCCACGGTCAGCGTTGGGATGCGTACGCTGCCGCCGGTGGCGCGCCGGCACCGGGTGCTCCCGGTGGCCCGCAGGCGCCCGGTCAGCCGGGTGCGCCTCAGCCTAATTTTGGTGGCGCGCAGCCGAACTTTGGTGAGTCCCAGCCCGGTAATACTCAGCCCGGTTACGGCCAGTACGGTAGCAGCCAGTACGGCACTGACTCTGCCACCCCGAACCAGTACGGTAGCTCCTCTGAGGACGGCTCGTACGGTCAGGGTTACGGCTTCGATGACGATAAGAAGTAGTTCCTGAGCTGTAGGCCCAAGAACCTTGATGAACCCGCCGGGATGCATGGTGCATCCCGGCGGGTTCAGCCGTTAACTGCCTCGTGTGTGACCCTCTCGTGCGCGACCCTCAGGTGAGAAGGCGCGCCCGTCACTGCATCCGCCGTGTGCCGCGGTCATAGAATGGAAACCATGCTTTCATCACTTCGCTCCATCAAGCTTGACCCGCTGCTGACCATGCTCATTAGCGCGGTCATCCTCGCCATTATCGTGCCGGCGCGCGGCGACTTCGCCGAATGGTTCAGCACCGGAACAAAGTTCGCGGTTGCCCTGCTGTTCTACCTGTACGGCGCTCGCCTCTCCACCACGGAGGCTATTCGCGGCCTGACCCACTGGCGTCTGCACCTGATGATTCTGAGCTGCACGTTCGTGCTGTTCCCCCTGGTCGGTTTGGCGCTCTCCCCGTTGCGTCTTGTGCTCGGTGATGGGCTGTACATGGGCATTCTGTTCTTGACCTTTGTGCCCTCGACCGTGCAGGCGTCAATTGCGTTCACCTCGATTGCGGGCGGTAACGTGGCGGCGGCGATTGTGAGCGCCTCGCTCTCCTCGATTGTGGGTGTGGTGGCGACCCCGCTGCTCGCCATGCTGCTGATGAACACGGGGCATATTGAGTTCTCCGGAACGGTCTTCCTGGACATCGCCATTCAGCTGTTTCTGCCGTTTGTGCTCGGTCAGCTGACGCGCCGCTGGGTGGGCGAGTTCGCGAAGAAGCCAACCACCAAGTGGCTGGATAAGTTCTCGGTCATGATGATTGTGTATTCGGCATTTTCTGCTTCGGTGGTGCAGGGCGTGTGGACGCGCGTGGCGTGGTGGCAGATCGTGCTGCTGGTTGTGCTCATGGCGATTATCGTGGTGTTCATGCTGTGGCTGACCGACCAGCTGGCTAAGCGCCTGGGCTTCAACCGTGCCGACCGCATTACGATTCAGTTCTGCGGTTCGAAGAAGTCGCTGGCGGCTGGCCTTCCGATGGCGATCATTATCTTTGGTGCGGGCTCGCTGGGTCTGATGATGCTGCCGATCATGATTTTCCATCAGGTTCAGCTGATGATTTGTACCTGGCTTGCGGGACGCTATGCACGCCTGGATGTGGTGGGCGCCGCCTCCGCGAAGGAAGTTCAGTAGGGGCTTGCACCCTGTCTGCTGGGGCTGCTTGCCGGGTGTCTGTTAGATGTGTTTGCCGGGGTGCTCTGGCAGGCGCCTGGCGGGCCGCCCGGCGGGTGCTATCCCGGGCCTCTGAACCTGTGAGATAAGCCTCTGATGAGGGGTTTTAATGGGTTCTTTGGGCCTGGTTGACCCGTCTACAAAGTGATGTTGCGCGCTTTAGTAAAAATTCCCCTGACTAGTGCATACGCGTGCAAAATGTGGTATTTGTACTGGTCAGTTGGTTTTCTGTGGGTTATATGCACTCTATTGCATCAAAGTGACCAGCGAGACAATCAACACTATCGGGTGTTGAGTGTTAAAAGCACTCTAATTTTGCCCTAGAATATTTTCTCGTGGGTTAGACAGATTTGCATCCTGTATGCAAGAATTTATGACTCACATATGGGAACGGTTGAGATTCACTCCCTCACACCGCCCACGAGCGCTGATGCAGCGGATTCACTCCCCGCCCGCATCCCACACCGGAAGAGACTCACTCACTCAACCGGAAGGAAGCTCAAAACCACTTATTCACTCAAACACAACTGGATACACTCAGCTTAATGACGCGCTTAGATTTCATCTATGCGCTAATCGCTGTTCTGTATCCGCCAAGAAAGAGGACACACCATGGCTACCATCATGAGCGTGAACGTATGCGATTCCAAGTACAACGCTGACCCCACCGGCGTACGAGACTCTACTAGCGCTATCCAGAAGGCTATCGATGACGTTGCTGCACAGGGCGGCGGCTCCGTGGAGATTCCCGGCGGCATGTACCGCGTCTCCTACCCCTTCATCGAAATGAAGCACCGCGTCGAGATTTTCGGCCACGGTCAGGCAACCCGAATCGTCGCTTTCACCGACAAAAGCATCCCGTCGTCTAAGAACGGTAGCTACGAATGCACCGGCGTTTTCCACACCGGTAGCTACACCACCCCCATGAGCGGTGGCACCAACCAGAACAAGCCCATGCGTATGGGCGTGCGTGACCTGTTCATCCGCACCAACAAGTACAACCTGCCGCTGGATTCTAAGAGCAACCAGATTTTCCTGGAGAAGCACACCCAGCCCGTTGACAACGTTGCAGGCGTCATCTTCCACACCCGCATTGCGGACGCTACCCCCGGCGAGCCGGACGCAGTGCCCACCCTGTCCAACATCGAAATCTGGGATACCGCCATTGGCGTTGCGATCCTGGGCCTGGACGACCAGGGCATGAAGATTGACAAGATCCGCATCCGCCAGACCCTGCGCCAGGGCCTGCTGGTCGGCAAGCCTGTCGGCCACCCGCTGCGTGCCCGTGAGGGTGACACCCCCGGTGCGGCAGATAACAAGTTCTCCATGATTGACGTCTCTGACGCAAACATGAGCTTCGGCACCTACGCGGGTATCGAGATTTACACTTCTCAGTCCAAGTTTGAGGCGTCCACCAGCTGGTTCAACAAGCGCAACATGGGTAAGAACGCCCTGTACGAGGTGAAGACCCGCCACGTGGGTGCGGGCTGGTTCATTCAGGGCACCCGCAACATGTTCATTGGCTGCACCGCCCAGGAGAACGCCGGTCACGGCTGGCTCGTGGAGTGGGGTAACAACCAGTTCATTGGCTGCCTGGGTGAGTCTTCCAGCTTCCAGGATGCTGTTACCGGCGCCGCTAAGGGCGACGAGGCGGCGAACTGGTACATTGGCCGTAACGCACGCGGTAGCCGCTTTGTGGCTGCTCGTTCGCACAACCCTTACAGCTGGGCGAAGGCTTCCCTGTACGGTTTCTACATTGAGAACAACATTCGCGATATGCACATTACGACTGCGTCCGCGAAGGATGACCGTATTGGTGAGAACAACATGGTCGGCCGCCGCGTTCACGTGACCGGCGCTATGGGCGATAACGTGCTCATCGAGGTGGATCACATTCGCCACGCGACTTTCGCGCCGAAGCAGCTGGAGAAGCGCGGCAACGGCGTGTTCATGGGCTAACCCTCGCGGGTTAGGCTCTGCGGGCTGAGGCTCGTGATCACAAAATCTTAAAACGCACACGTCTGAGGGGCGGGGAGTAATCCCCGCCCCTCAAGCATTATTGCTGGTCCTGTAATAGGTTATTTTTCAGACTGAGCGCGGCGTGCCGACGGTCGGTTATACGCCACAACCACAGCGAAGATAAAGAGAGTCAAGAGAATGAGCGTCACCACCACTGGTGCGGGATCTATCATGCTCATTTGCATGCGAACTCCCCCATCCGGGACCGCCTCTGATTGCAAGCGTATCGCACCGAAGAAAGCCTCCCCCATAGGACTATTTTCGCCTAGGCTAAAGAGCGTATAGATGGTGCTTCCGATGACTACCGCTACAGTGGCTACTGCAGCAGTAGCAAGCGAAGAAATACTATAGATGAACCATTTCATGGCGCACTCCTTTTTCATTACGGGAAATTCCCAAGACACTAAAGAACACGGCGAATCCAAGAAGCACCGCAATAATGGTCACGTTAACCTCCGTCGGGAGCCTAAACATATTCAGGCCCAAAGCAAAAGTTGCCACCACCGAGAGCAGAAGAATCACACCAATAACCACAGAGAATGGATTTCCCTTTTCAGGCGGGAAGATAATACCCACAAGATTGGTCATTACGATGGATACCAGCCCAAACCCAAAAACGGTCAGGATATCTGATAGCTGACCTCCTTGCGCTAGATAAACCGTTCCAAGAACTGCACCTAGCGCAAGCATGATAGTTGCCTGCGAACCAATCAGCTGAAGGTAAAACACACCTGCCGACTGGCGGAACGGAGTAAGGCGACGCAGGGGTTCAGAAGATGCGTACGCGTAGATTCCCAAGAAAGCCGGGAGCATAATGTACGCCGGAGGCGCATTCCAGCTCTTCCAAGGAATTGCGAAAGCTGCCACCACAGCAGATACCAGCACAAACTGGTTCTCGAAGCTACGGAACTGCATCAGCACCAAAGTGCCAAATCGTGTGTTAGCAAGGCTTCCAGGCAGAGCAAGGAAGTAGCTCCTGAGCGGAGTGTAGTCCTTCGGCGCAATTGCTATAGCTAGAGCTAGTAGCAGTCCACATACTCCTAGCAAGGCGAGTACAGCACCCGCTACTCCTAGTACCCCTCCGATAGCTTCCTCAATACGGAGAAACGCCAGCTGGGGCACCCATGGGGCAGTATCTTCGAGCAAACGAATCCGCATATATTCGATGCTCTGGTCGCGCATCAGGCTAAATGCAATAGCCATAAGACCTGCAAGAAGAGCAGGAATCACAAGACCGCGCAGACGTGCCATTCCCACGAGGGTCAGGAGTCGCTCTACTCCCAAATGAATTACTAGCAGAATCAGGTAAGTAACAAGAGCCGGTGACACAACACCAAAGAGGAAGAGCTCCGCAGCTTCCCACCCCACGACAACGCTACAAGCAATAGCCAGCGCACTTGAAAGACCGATAGTAGCTGTTCCAACGAGAATCATCTCGAATACAACACTCGCAATCAAGCGTTCCTTATTCGTCGCAGGAAGAGTGTACGTAAGTTCTGTTAGCTCATCTGCTTTCAGGAATAGAATTCGCACAATTGTGTAAAATGCGGCAACCCAAAAAATAGATGAGATACCCATTCCTTCCAGAATCGGCGCTATTATTTCCGGGTTATTAAATGTTTGCCTAACAACACTGATACTCAGCAGAACATATCCTGCGTATAGTGCTAAGACACCAAAAAACGCGGTGTAACGAATTGGTCGATTTGCCAGAACTCCCCTTCCTAAAACACGGCGGCGCAGGAAGAGGAAATAAAAATGGACGAGCTGATGAACCGCACTGAACCTCATAGGTCCCCCTCGATTTCATCCACAGTTTTTCGGACCATAGCATCGAGAGTTCCATAGCGCTCTAGAAGAACGTCGGTAGCGTCATCCTCGAGCACTACACCGCGGTGGAGGAACGTAACACGGTCTGCGCACCTTTCTAGAAGCGTGAAATCATGGCTACACAGCAAGATTCCGCATCCTTCATTGCGTAATGTACGCATATCTCGTTCAAAGGTGTAAATTGCATCGATGTCGATTCCGTTAAGCGTCTCATCAATGAGAGTGAGCGGTCGACGCAATAGCAACGCTGCAATGAGCTGAGTTTTCTTGCGCATACCGTGGGAGTAATCTTCCATCAGGTCGTGCTGTCGACCTATCATCTGGTAACGCTTAAAGTACTCCGCTACAGCATTCTCATCCACTTTCTCCTTGTACAGAGAGTGGATAAAACGCAGGTATTCCAGACCGGTCAGAAATTCCGGCAGGTAGTCGTTGCTTGCCAGGTACATCAAGGAGGTGCGAGCAGCAAGGCTCTGGTGTTCATGACCGCTAATCTGAATATTGCCCTTCTTGGAGTGTAGAAGGTTACTTATCAGTTTCATGAGCGTGGATTTTCCAGAGCCGTTAGGTCCAATCAATCCATGAATCTCTCCGGAAGAGACTTGGAGCTGAACGTCGGTGAGGGCGGGTTTCCCAGCCCCGTACGCGTAGGTAATATCGTGCGCGTCAAGAAGCATTTTTGTCACACCCTTCGTTGTGTGTTGACCAGAAATTATTCGGTGATTGCCAAGTTATGCCGGGGTGCTCAATGCGCCTGCGGTCGTGCAATCAACGATGCCCGCACGGAACCTGAACAGCGGATGTTGTCGACATTTTTACTGCTTCAGACCGTGTTGTCTGCCGTGATCGGCCCGAATACAGATAGGTCCAGTCTGGTCGTACGCCAGGCTGGGCTCATGCACTTAAGTGTAATATATTTAGGTGTGTATCACGACACTATCTAACTAAAAAATTTTCTCATGAGGCGTTAAGCGTATACGCCTGAGGGGCGGGGGATTAATCCTCGCCCCTCAGGCGTTTAACCCGCCCACAAAACAGCCGAAAAACCGTAGAAAAACAGGGCAGGGGAGCGGGTATCACAGCGCCCGGTCATCGCCTCCACACGCCCAATGCGGTACCCTTGAGCAGGAACAGGTCTACCGGTGCCCAGACCCGAACACACCAACGCACCTGCGAAGACACACTCAACTTCAACACCGTATTCACCGCATACAGCCGTATTCACTCGATTCACTCACCACGCCGCCTTCAGCACCGAACGCGGTACCCATCGAAAGAATTGAGCCCCTCATGCCCGATACGCCCATGAGCATCAACGCCATCAACTACGGCGCAGACCCCACCGGTGCCAAAGACTCCACCGCAGCCATCCAGCGAGCCGTCGACGCTGTCGCCGCACGCGGCGGCGGATCCGTAGAACTACCCCGCGGCATCTACCGCGTCTCCTACCCCTTCATCGACATCAAACACCGCGTCGAAATCTTCGGCTACGGCTCCTCAACCATCGTCATCGCCCACTCCGACCGCCCCATCCCCACCACCACCAGCGGCCACACCGAATACACCGGCGTGTTCCACGTCGGCAGCTACACCACCCCCGTCTACGGCAACTACAACGCGAACAAGCCCATGCGTATGGGTGTGCGCAACCTGCACATCCGCACCAACGCCGCTAACACCCCCATCAACAGCTACCCGCTCGACGCGCACACCGCCCCGCTGAACAACGTCGCCGGCGTCATCTTCCACACCCACCTGACCGGCGACCAGCTCAACGAGCCGGACATCGTACCCGTTATCGCCGGCGTGGAAGTCTGGGACACCGCCATCGGCGTTGCCGTGCTCGGCCTGGACGACCAGGGCATGAAAATTGACGACGTGACCATCCGCCGCACCCTCAACCAGGGCCTGCTGCTCGGCAAGCCCGCCGGCCACCCCCGCCGCCCCAACGAAGGCCAGAACTCCGGCGCAGCAGACAACAAGCTACGCGGCGTAGACGTTGCCGAAGCGAACCTCAGCGGCGGCTCCTACGCCGGTATCGAGGTGTACGCGGCACAGGCGAAATTCGAGAGCTGCTCCAGCAACAGCAACCACCGCACCAGCAACAAGGACGCCCTCTACGAGCCCGCCACCCGCCACGCCGGCGCAGGCTGGATCGTGCAGGGTGAACGCAACATGTTCATCGGCTGCACCGCCCGCTCCAACGCGGGTCACGGCTGGATTATTGAGTGGGCGCACAGCATCTTTATCGGATGCGAAGCGGAAGGCTCCAGCTGGGCAGGCACCGTCAGCGGTGCCGCCCGCGCCGACGAGGCAGCCAACTGGTACATCAGCCGCAACGCGCGCGGTACCCGCATGGTCGCGCCCGTCTCCTACAACCCGCCGGAGAAGCCCGCCTCCCTGTACGGCTTCTACATTGAAAACAAGATTTACGACCTGCGCATCACCGAAGGCACCGCCAAGGACGACCGCATCGGTGACGGCAATATGCTCGGCCGCCGCGTGTACATTACCGGCGCAATCGGCGCGAACGTGGTTATTGAGGTCGAAGAGCTGCGTCACTCCACCTCGCCCGCCGGACAGCTCACCAAGGAAGCCTACAACGTGATGCGCGGCTAGCGGGGCTGGTAGACACGCCCGAACCGGTTCAGGACTTTCCTGCGAATCGTGAGGTAGGTGCGTGTGCCCTAGTGGGCGCGTTATACCGCTACATATCAGCTAAAAATCAAAGCAGCTGCGAATGGAATACATACCATTCGCAGCTGCTTTGTCATTTAGAACAATGTTTAATTTTTAGTTGATAAAAGTCTCAATTAAATATTGAATAAAATATCAATATGTACTTTAAACTTTCTATGGCGGTGTAAAACAGTCCATTCACTGTACACCACCATAGCCGTGCAATAGCATGCGGAACGATTACCGATTGGCACACACCAAAACTGCATCGTCGCACGTCAGCCCCTATTCATCGCCACTTCTCACTATTCCTCAACGCGTCCCTTTCCCCTTCTCCTATTCGCTCCATGTTGGCGACCCCAAAGTCGACCCTAAAAACCGGTTCCTTCCGGCCGGTTCCCAACCACAATTACATAAGGACACCCCATGTTTTCGGTTATCTCCCGAGCGTTCACACCCGCTCCCCGCGCACACCGCGCCCTTGCGCTCACCCTCGCGCTCGCCCTCGGTGCTGTACCCGTCACCTCCGCGGTGAGCGCACAGCCTGCCGCTGCAGAACCCGTCGCGAATCTGCAGCTCGTCATCAAGGCACAGCAGCCTAAGGACGACCCCGCATACCTAGAATGCGTCGCCAACTTTGTCGGCACCATGAACGCCACCCCCGGCGTGTGGGCGGTCTGCCACGGCTACCTCGACAGCGAAGAATACACCGTCACCCGCCGCCACAGCACCGCAACCGTCACCCGCGGCCAGCTGGTGCGCATGCTCTACCGCATGGCGGGATCGCCGACCGTCAAGAACCTGCCCAAGACCTCCCCCTACAAGGATGTGGCAACCACTAACCCGGACTACCCCGCCTACATCTGGGCGGCGGATGCGGGCATCACCTCCGGCTGGGATGATGGGCTCTTCCACCCGGATGACTACGCCACCCGCAACACCCTCGCCGCGTTCCTCTACCGTGCCGCAGGTAGCCCCGATGGTGCCGCACGCATGCGCCAGATTCGCCGCCCGCTACGTGCCGAAGCTAAGAAGGTTGAGCAGTTCAAGACCGAAAACCGTTGGGCAGCCCGCACGCTCGGCGCCTACCCCGAAGTCGACCGCGACGGTGACGGCGTAGCAGACGTGGTGGACCCCGCCAGCCCCCTGTACTTCTCCGACGCCCTGTACATGCTCAAGGCGTACAGCGATAAGGGTCTGAAGGTTGTGGGTACTCCCGCCGTTGACTAGGAAGCCGCTGACTAGGAGTAATGCCGACTAGATTCAGTGCTAACTAGATTCAGCGCTGACTAGCGCATATATTCACCGCCCGCCGGCGCGACCCAATGGGTTGCGCAGGCGGGCGGTGTGCTGTTCCGGAAAGTTGCGAGCGCCCGCGTCGCCGTGCAATCGCCTCCGTGTAATGAAAGGCGCCTGCGCTACACCCGCTAAGCTAGAAGGCATGAAGATTGCCACCTGGAACATCAACTCAATCCGCGCCCGCGAAAACCGCGTCGAAGACTGGCTCGACGAACACGACGTTGACGTGCTCGCCCTGCAAGAAACCAAAACCAAAGACGAAACCTTCCCCTTCGACCTCTTCGAATTCATGGGCTACGAGGTTGCGCACTTCGGCCTGAATCAGTGGAATGGCGTGGCAATCGCCTCCCGAGTCGGCCTCGAAGATGTGCAGCGCGGCTTCGACAACCAGCCGCACTTCGGCAAGCCCGGCGAACCCGAGGTGCTGGAGGCGCGCGCTATCGGTGCAACCTGCGGTGGCGTGCGCATCTGGAGCCTCTACGTGCCCAATGGTCGCGGCCTGATCGATCCGCACATGGACTACAAGCTCCGCTGGATGGAGGCACTCCGCCAGAACGTGCACAACGAACTGGCTGCCAACCCGCAGGCGCAGCTCGCCCTGGTCGGTGACTGGAACGTCGCCCCCGAAGACACCGACGTGTGGGATATTGACTTCTTCCTGCGCAACGAAATGACCCACGTGTCCGAACCTGAACGCCGCGCCTTCGCCGCCCTACTCGATGAGGGCATGGTGGATGTAGTGCGCCCGCACACCCCGGGCGAGTACACCTACTGGGACTACCAGGCGGGCCGCTTCACCAAGGACGAGGGCATGCGTATTGACTTCCAGCTGTTCTCGCCCGCGCTCGCCGCCCGCGTGGAACGCGCCTGGATCGATAAGGTCGAGCGCGCCGGTGAAGGCGCAAGCGATCACACGCCGGTCGTGGTTGAGATTGCCGACTAGACCGAGCGCATAGCTTGCCGTAGAACCGCGTGTAGCAAGGAGGCGGGGGAGGGGTCCCTCGCCTCCTTGCTGTATCTGCAGGTGCTTCTGTTCCTGTGCGCCTGCCCTTGTGTGTCTGTCCCTGTGTTTCTGTTGATATTTCGGGGTTTCTGTGTAGCTTAGTTGAAAAGTTCGACTAGACGAACTATTGTTAAATTCCGCCCGGGACGACAGGCAAAAGCGCATTATGATGCCTGCGCAGACACAACCGTGTCCCTGTTGCCCCGGCGCGGCAAATTCCACACATCAACCACATGCTTAAACCCGTGACTTCCAATGAAGGATGCCTCATGAACGCTTTCACCCTCGCAGGCAGCAACGCACGCCGCCTCGTCCAGGCGCTCTGCGCCGCCCTCGCACTCACCCTGCTACTCGTGCTCACCGGTTGCGGTAGCACCTCCAGCACCACCGATGGTGCTAAGAGCAGTAGCGGCAAGAAGACCGTGCTCACCACTTTCACCGTGCTCGCAGACATCGCCCGCAACGTGGCGGGCGACGACCTGAACGTCGAATCCCTCACCAAGCCCGGCGCAGAGATTCACGAGTACGAGCCCACCCCCTCCGACCTGAAGAAGGCGCACGCCGCCGACCTGGTGCTCGACAACGGCCTGAACCTCGAATCCTGGTTCGCGAAGTTCGTTGAAGAATCCCACGCTAAGCACGTGACCGTCTCCGAGGGGGTCACGCCCATCTCCATTACCGAGGACGCCTACGAGGGTAAGCCCAACCCCCACGCCTGGATGAGCCCCAGCAACGTGCAGAAGTACGTGGACGTGATGATTCGCGAATTTAGCGCCCTCGACCCCACCCACGCCGCCGACTACAAGTCCCGCGGTGAAGCCTACAAGAAGCAGCTGCAGGGCGTGCGTGACGAGCTCGTCAAGGAAATCTCCACCCTGCCCGAGAACCAGCGCGCACTCGTCACCTGCGAAGGCGCCTTCTCCTACCTGGCGGCAGACGCGGGCCTGAAGGAAAAGTACATTTGGGCGGTCAACTCCGAACAGCAGGCGACTCCCTCGCAGATTTCCTCCGCAATCGATTACGTGCGCCAGAACCAGGTGCCCGCCGTGTTCTGCGAATCCACCGTCTCTGATAACCCGATGCGCCAGGTAGCCGACGCCACCGGCGCGCGATTCGGCGGCGTGCTCTACGTGGACTCGCTCTCCGATGCGAACGGCCCCGTGCCCACCTACCTGGACATGATCCGCTACGACGCACGCACCATCGTGGCGGGCCTCAAGGGCAACTCCTAAACCCCGAATAAACCCGGCATAAACCCGGGTAAACCCCAAACCCCCGATAGGATAGGAGGGGCGGTCGCCTTCACGGCTCCGCTCCTCCCACGCCGTTAACACTCGCTCACACAGCACCCACTCACCACCACACAAGCAAGTACACCCGTCGCACGCATACGGTGACCACCAGAAAGAACACAAGGAATGAGCACTCTTCTCAGCTGCGAAAATGTGCACGTGAACTACGGGCCAGTCCGCGCCCTCACCGGCGCATCCTTCACCCTGGACACCGGGCGTATCTGCGGCCTGATCGGCATGAACGGCTCCGGCAAATCCACCCTTTTCAAAGCCATCATGGGGGTCGTGCCCGTGCACGCCGGCAGCATCACCCTCGACGGGCAGCCCGTCGGCGGTCACCGTGGCGGCCGCGGCAAGAACGCGCACCACCGCGCCGGGCTCGTCAGCTACGTGCCGCAGAGCGAAGAAATCGACTGGACCTTCCCCATCTCCGTGCGCGAGGTCGTCAGCATGGGGCGCTACCGCAACCTCGGCATCACCCGCCGTCTGCGTGCCGCAGACCGTGCCGCCGTGGATGAGGCGCTTGCCCGCGTGGAACTGACCGACCTTGCCGACCGTCAGATTGGGGCGCTCTCGGGTGGCCAGCGTAAGCGCGCCTTCGTGGCACGCGCTATCGCCCAGGGTGCCCAGTTGCTGCTGCTTGATGAGCCCTTCGCCGGTGTGGACAAGCGTAGCGAGGCGATGCTCATTCAGGTCATCGAACAGTTGCGCGACGAGGGCGCGACCGTGCTGGTGTCCACGCACGATTTGGCGACCCTGCGCCAGTTCGCTGACGAGGCGCTGCTGCTGCGCGGTGAGATTCTGATGCACGACACCCCCGAGAAGGTGCTCGCCCCCGAGAACCTGGTGCGTGCCTTCGGCATGGAAGTGAACGCCGGTGCGCCGACTGCCGCCAGCGCTACTACCTCCGGCTCTACTGCGAACAGCTCTGCGGAAGGGAAGAACTAAATGGACATCCTCAACTTTCTGGTGGAGCCGCTGACCCTGCCCTTCATGCTCCGCGCATTCGTGGTCACCGTCATTGCCGCCGCCGTCTGCGCCCTGCTCTCCTGCTGGCTCGTGCTGCTCGGCTGGTCGCTCATGGGCGATGCGATCTCGCACGCGGTGCTGCCCGGCGTGGTGCTCGCCTACATTTTCGGTGCACCCTTCGCGGTGGGTGCGGTCATTGCCGCGCTCGTGGCGGTGGCGCTCATCGGCGGGGTGCGGCGTAGCGGCCGCGTGCGCGAGGACGCCGCGATCGGCATCGTGTTCACGACCATGTTCGCGTTTGGTCTGGTGCTGATTTCGGTGACGCCGTCGAATACCGACCTGAACCATATTCTCTTCGGTAACGTGCTGGGTGTGTCCTGGTCGGACGTCTGGCAGGTCGCTATCCTCGCGGTGATTGTTGCCGCCGTGCTGCTGGTGAAGCGCCGCGACTTTGTGCTGTACGCCTTCGACCCGGGCTTTGCGCAGGCGGTGGGGTTGCGTCCGCGTCTGCTCGGCGCGCTGCTGCTGATTATGCTGGCGCTGACCTCCGTGGTGGCGCTACAGATTGTGGGCGTGGTGCTGGTCGTGGCGATGCTCGTCATCCCCGGCTCCACGGCGCGCCTGATCACTGACCGGTTCGTGCCCATGCTCGCGGTGAGCGTGGGAGTGTCCCTGGTGGGTACGCTGACCGGCCTGTACGCCAGCTACCACGCGGATGTATCCCCCGGCGGTGCCGTGGTCGTCACGCAGGGCCTACTGTTTGCCCTGGCGTACGTGTTTGCTCCGCGCTACGGCGTGCTGGGCAGGCTGCGTGCCCGCCGGCTCAGCGTGACGGCAACAGAGCGTGACGGCACCTGAAACCCCGGTAGCGACGGAAGCTGAGCTGTCAGCTTCCTAAGTAAGCTCACTGAATACACTCACCACATACAGCAATAGGCGGAAAGTCCCACCGTGGGGCTTTCCGCCTATTGCTATCTTCTGAAGGTTGGGGGCGCGTACCCGCCCGGATTTCCGGGCTAGAAGTCCGCCTCTACCACCCTGTATCTAACGTACCGTGCGGGATACGAACAGGGAGGCGGTCGCCTCCGCACCCAACGGAATAATCGTGCCGCCGGGCTTTACAGCACCGGCCGCGTCCGTCTCGTGCAGGTTGCCGGAACCGGCACCAACCACGCTCACGTTCACCGCTTCAGAGAAGGGCGCACCCTCCTCAATGTGCAGGCGCACGCCGGGCACAAAACCGTGGCCCTGCAGGTAGCGCAGCAGGCGCGGGTCGTCATCGTTAATGCGTTCGAGCACGACCGTTTCGCCGGGTTCGCACTGGCTCAGCGGCACGGTCTGCGGAAAACTAATGTGCCCCGAAGAGTCGGGGATCGGGTCGCCGTGCGGGTCGCGGGTAGGGTGACCCAGCAGGGTGTCGATGCGGTCCACCATGAAGTCGGATACCGCGTGCTCCAGAACCTCCGCCTCGTCGTGCACACGGTCCCAGGTGTAGCCGAGAGTCTCCACGAGGAACGTCTCGATGAGGCGGTGGCGGCGAATCATTGCCAGCGCGTAGGAGCGGCCGGTTTCAGTGAGCTCAATAGCGCCGTAGGGCTGATGCTCGATCAGGTCGGCGGCGGCGAGGCGCTTGAGGCCGTCAGATACCGAAGAAATGCGCAGGCCCATGCGCTCTGCCAGGGCGGATGCGGTGGCAGGGGTTTTGGTCCATTCTTCGAGGCTCCAGATTTCCTTGAGGTAGTTCTGGGTGCTGACGGAGAGTTCTGAAAGGGGCATAAAGATAAGTTTACCTTTTCTCTGGTTTTGCCTGCCGGGATGATGGGTGCGGAAGCGGTGAAAATCCAGGCTTAAAGAGCGTCCCGCCCGGCGGTTCACCCCTGGCAGGGGGCGACCATCACGGGCGGGATCGGGTGTTCGGTTCCGCACTGGCAGGTACGAAAGGCTGGCAGACGCGAAAGAATGAGGGGTGCGCGGCGGCGGTTAGGTGGCGCGGCGGCGCGAACGGTCAATGCGGGTCAGCAGCTCGATGAGTGCACCGCGTGCCGCCTGCTCCTCGTGCCAGAGGGAGCGGACGAGGGTGCGGCTGACTGCCTGGGTGGTGATGCCGAGTGCGGTTGCGGCGGCTTTCTGCTGGCCGCGCACGCCGGGTACGAGCAGGTTGACCACGCGCCATTCGGCGTCGGTGCGGTCGGCGCATACGCGGTAGAGCAGGCGTGCGGATCCGGCGGCGAGGTCGGCGAGGTGGCGGTTGTCGGCGCTGACGCTGATGCAGCGTACGGGTGCGCCTCCCTGTGCTTCTTCGACGGCGAGGCGTGAGAATTCGAGGGCATCGCCGGTGCAGTCGGTGGTGCTGACGGCGCCGAGTGCGCCTGCGAATCGGGGGATGTTGAGCTCGCCGATTCCGATGCCGACCCAGAAGCCGTTATCGCGCGCGGCAATGAGCGCCGCGTGTAGTGCGTCGCTGGCACAGTCGAAGGCACCCTGAATTTCGTCCGGATAGGTTTGTGCGAATTCAACTCGGGGGTTGAGCTTTGTGAGTTCGTCCGACAGCGCAGTGAGTGAGTGCTGTGCGGAACGTTGAATAAAGGTTAGAACGAACACCTTCCTATTATGCCGTAAAACCTTCAACAAGCGGCGTAAGGTTCGCCGTAATACCGGCAACATTTAAAGCCCCAAAAATGCGCATTGATAAGGGGAATTATCGTGAGCGTGCACTGTGTGCAGAAATCCTCAAAAGGACGTAGAACACCCCCGAAAGGAAAATAATTTTCATGCAAGTGCACGTTGAATTATTCGCTTTCGGGGGCGTTGAGTGGAGTTGATAGACGGGGCTACCGCGGAACTACTGTGCGTTCGTTACCTGCGAGATATGGGGCAGCTGACGCAGCGGCTTCTGGAACACCATCACCACCAGCGACAGGAAAATGAACACCGCGTAGAACAGCGCCGTGTACGTAATGCCCCAATCAACAATGAGGAAGCCTGCCAGCAGAACAGCCAGCGGGGTCAGCGCCATGTTCGGGATGCCCTGCACCGAGTGCACACGACCGATCATGTGCTCCGGGGTGGATGCGTTAATGTATGCAATGATGCTCGAATTGAAGGAGGGAAGCACAATACCCGCCAGCACAATCAGCAGGCACACCGCCCACAGCATCGAATGAACCACCGGCAGCAACAGGTAGCAGGCCGACATGATGGCCAGGGAGGTGATACCGAGCGGGCCGAGCGCAAACTTCTCGGTCAGCGGGCCGACCAGGAACGAACCGAGCAACACGCCCACACCGAAGGCGCTCGCAAAGATGCCGATGAAGAGCGGGTGTGCGCCCTCCAGGGTGTAGTAGTAGATGAAGGTGAGCGGAATACCGACCGTTCCAAAGTTCGCAAGTGTTGAAACGAACGCAATGGATACCAGTACCTTGTTCTTCAGGATGTACTCGAAACCGGCTTTTGAGTCCTGCCAGAAGCTGGTCTTCTCGCCCTCCTCCTCTTCCGCGGGCTGCCGACTAGCGCCGTAGGTCTTGGGCGCGACGATGAATGCCAGCAGGTTGACGACCGCGTGAACTGCGGTCATGAGCACGGTCGAGAAGCCGATAATGATGCCGGCGACCGGGCCGCCCAGCAGGTTGGCGGTGGACTCGCGCGTCTCACCCATACCGGAGGCGTACCCCAGGTGTTCCTTGGGGACTACGCGGGTGATGATGGACTGTTCACTCGGGTAGTCGAAGGTGGAAATGATGGCGGCGAGAGAAATCGTGATCACCAAAACGTAAATGTTGGTGACGTTGAAAACGAGGTAGAGAAGAATCGCTATCCAGGACAGTGACTGGCCGATACAGGATAGTGCCAGACACTTTGAGGGGCCGATTCTGTCAACCCACGTTCCAGATACCGCTCCGGCGCAGGTGGCGAGAACGCCCGCGACGAAGAGGGTGATACTCGCAGCTTCGGGGGAGCCGGTCAGCGCCAAAATAATGATGGGCGTGGTGATATAGCTCATCGAGTCTGAGAGCTGGTTGGCTCCAATGGCGAAAAGAGTATTTCTAAAATCTTTATTCTTGAGTAGCTCGGTGTTGACACTCATGGGGTACCTCCACGATGGGGTTTAAGGTGTCGCGCGGCGTGCAATCCGCCGTGTTGTAGTTCGTTGCGTGTAGTTCGTCGTGCGCAATTGTGTGAGTGAATACCCTGACAGTCGGCTGTGTCTGCCTGTATGTGCCTGTTTCTGCTTGTGCCCGCCGGTCATGATGGGTGGTTGAGGATGCACGGAGCGGCTCATCGGGAGCCACCCCTCCGCACAAAAGTGTGTCGCGCGATACTTTAGATTCTATAAGAGACGTGAATCATATGCGTGAAGGCTAGTTGAAAAACTTTCCTCATTTTGGGTATTGACATTAGGGTTAGTATGACTATAATTCATTCTTGGTGCTTTCGGTGTCTAAACCTTCGGCGGCTAAACCCTGACTAAACCTCAGCTAAACCCGAATCCGGGCACGCCAAAGACCCCCGCAACGCAGCGGGGAACTACTCAGCGGGGCGCTACTCCACCAGGCCCGCGAAGCCCGACAGAGCCAGCACCTCCTCAACATCCTGCGGCACCGAACGCGCCACCCACGGCGAATGCACCAACACCGCCCGCCACTGACCGCGCGACACCGCCACATTCAAACGATTCGGTGACAGCACAAACCCGGCACCGCGCCCAGAATCAACCCGCGACGACGCCAACGACACCAACACCACCGCAGCCTCCTGACCCTGGAACTTATCCACCGTGCCCACGCGCACGCCAGCACCCGAAGGATCCGCCAGTCCAGCGGCAATCAGCGCCTCACGCACACAATCAACCTGCGCGTTATACGCCGCCACCACAATGCAATCCTCAGTCGCCAGCGGGCGCGGCTCAGCACCAGCCGCCGGAACCCACTCGCGGCCCAACAACTCGCGCACGCAATCCACCACCGCCTGCGCCTCCTGCACAGAACGCACCGAACACCCCGAATGCTCCACCGGATACGACACCACACCCGGCTCAACACCCTGCAGAGTACGACCAGCCGTAGCCGCCGCGCTCGCCAACGCGCCATCATAAGACAGCCACGAAACCCGCTCGCACAACGCCGAATCCATACGCCACGACTCACCCAAGAAATAGCCAAAACGCGGATCCAACGCCGCCGCACCATCAGACAACCAACCCAGCGCCGAAACATCCACCGGGTACGGATGCACACCCGTCGACACCTGCGGCAACTGCTGCGGATCGCCCAACAGCAGCACCGAACGCGCCGCACGAGCCGCCGCCACCGTATTCGTCAGAGAGAACTGGCCAGCCTCATCAACCACCAGCACATCCAGCGACTCGGCAGGCACGCGACGCTCACTCACGTAATCCCACACCGTGCCGCCAAACAGCAGACCGCCCGTACCAGAAATCAGCTCCACCAGCTCAGAATCAGACACCTCAGACCACGGGGCGTCCGGGGTCACCGACTTGCCGCGCAGACGCACCGCACGCGAAACATCAAAACCATCACGGGCACAGCACGCCAACATAAGATTCTCAATCACCGCGTGCGACTGAGCCACCACGCCCACCTTCGCACCCTCCGCCACCAGGCGCGCAATCACGTGCGAGGCGAGGAAGGTTTTGCCCGCACCGGGAGGTCCCTGAACCGCCACATAGGAGTGGTCGAGGGCGCGAACCGCCGCGTGCACGGCATCCACCGTGGGCAGGTCAGAGGCGGGAAAATCAACCTCACGGGGTAGATTTTCTGCATTTTTAGCGTTCGAGGTGCTCTTCTTGAGGCGCGGTGCGCGGCGGAACAGCAAATCCGCGGAGGCGCTCTTCACCCCCGTCAGGGAAGCCGCCGCATCGAGCACGCTCGGCAGGGCGCCGGGGGAGGCGGGGGCATCGGAGGGCGAGGGCTCATCATCTTCATCGGTGATAGGGGCGCTAGGCATGAGAGCGCCGTCGAAAAGCAGCGCGTGCACATCAGCCTGCAAAGCCGCCTCAATCGTCGCCGTAGACACCGGATCGCCAGGACCAATACCCGAAGGCAGGGCGCCGTGCGGCTCATCCTTCACGCGGATGCGCTCCTGCAGAAGCACCTCCAAGAACTCGCCGGTAGACTCTGCGGCAGTCTCGCCGGTCAACCCTTCGGCAGCCTCTTCGGGGTCCGCAGAACCCTCAGATCCAGCGCGGAAACCGCCCTGCGCCACCGCCAGCACGCGCATGCCAAAGAACCCCGTCGCCGCCAACTCGGCGGGCACACGCTCACCCGGATTCGACGCACGGAAATAATTCAGCTGCGACTCCATACGGTCCAGCGCAATCTGCGGGCTCACCCCCGCCTCATACGCACAAAACACCGCACGGTCAGAGGGCGCAATCACCAGGCTCGGGTCAGCCTCAATTCGCGCACGCAACAGGCGCACCTGTGCGCCGCGCACACGGTACCAGCCGGGGGCGTCCTCAACCTCGGTGGGCTCCTTCATGGCGGCGGCAAGCGCCTCCAGGTCTGCGGGGGTGTTCAGAAGAGCATGCGCATGCTCCGCCGAAAGCATCTGCACCCGATCAAGGTACGCGTAATCGCGGCTCGCCACCCACGCCGTCGGGCCGTCCTCCAGGCGGCGAATGTGCTCACGCCAGAACGGGGCGCGCTCACGGCGGTGGTAGTTCGTCATGGACAGCAGCATCGCTGCCTCAAGCTCGCCAGCACCCCAGCCGTGCTCCGCCGCGTGCTCCTCCAGGGAGGCAAGCTGGGCATCCAGCAGGCACTGCAGGCGGTACTGTTCACTGTCGTTCTCCACCGCGGCGGGCACCCGGTACATGACCAGATGCTCTTCGGTTTCGGGGTCGTCTCCAGCAGCGTATTCGGTGACGAGCTCCGGGGCATCGGTCGCGAGAGCAAGAGAAGCCGCCGCGTTCAGGCACGCCGGGCACTCGCCGCAGGCCAGAAAATACGGGATGCGCTCGGCAAGGTCCGCCGGTTCCACACCCTCGTTCAGCGCCTGGGTGAGCGAGAGGAGGCGCTGCTCCTGCAGGCGAATGAGCGGCAGAATACGCGCCGAATCAACCCGGTGAGGTTGACCGGCGGGGGAGAAGTGCTCGGTATGCTCGGTGGGGTTAACGGGGTCAGCGGGCTCCGAAGCGGACTCAGTGCCGTGCTCCAGGCAGAGGTCGAGGCGCACCGCGTTCTTGGTACTTTCGGTGGCGTTCTCGGCGGCACCGGCGGTCAGCAGGTGCGCCGCCAAGGCACCGCGCAGTAGCGCACGATGCGCCGCCTCACCCAGGTGCGGGGTGCAGACAATTCGCGCGGTGCTGTTTTCCGGTACGTACTCCAGACGGTCAAGCTCCACCGTGTAGGTCAGCCCCGCTGCGGAGGTTGCCACCAGGGGCATCGGGCGTGCTGTACCGCCCGCGTGCTCACCGCCGACCACTCCACTGCTCGCCGCTCCAGCACTGACCATGCCACCTTCGGCTAGCACTCGCAGGCACTCGCGGTACGCCTCGCGGGCGCGCTCGGACTTCTCGGCGGTCGGGCGTGCAGACTGCTTCTGCGCACGCTCCTGAAGCTCGGTGTAGAGCCGCAGCTCGCAGGTGGAGGTGGCGGTCAGGTCAGCGAGGGTGAAGGTAAGGTCCATGGTGACTTTTCTGCTGGAGGAGAGAGAAACAAGGCGGGCGTGAAACCCGCCGGGTAAGTGGGTGGGAGCTCCGGTTGAGGAGCCTGTCGGCGCCCCGTGCCACCCCTCACCCCGAGAGGTTGATTTTCAGGTTTCACGTGAAACACTACAGAAAATCAACCTGCACAGGATGATTTAGGGGGTCTTTGCTGCTTCCACAGTAGCTTTCACAGTAGCTTCCGGCGTGCTAGAAGCACTAGAAGTACTCGGCGCGCTGGAACGGTTCGCAATCGCCGCCGCCGCGGCGTCCACGCGTTCCTTTGCGGCGGGTAGCGCATCCGCACCGCCCAGATCGTTCAGAATAATCGCAAAAATCAGGCGGGTGCCGTCGGGTCGGGTCGCCACACCGCACAGCGAAGACACCGTGTACAGGGTGCCGGTCTTCGCCTGCACAAAGGTGCGTGCGTGCACGGCGTTCGCCGCACCAAAACGATCGGACAGGGTGCCGCTCACGCCCGCCACCGGGAACGTGCTCATCAGCTGCTCCGCATGCTCATCAGCATTCAGCAGGGCCACAACCTGCACGAGGGTTCGGGCGGTCACGCGGTCCGTCAGCGACATGCCGCATACGTCCGCCTGCACCAGGTTTTCAATGTTCACGCCGGCATCCACGAGTGCCTGGCGCACGGTCTGCTGTGCTGCTTCGCCGCTGCCTTCCTTACCGGCGGCGATGGCGGCGCAACGGCCGAGCACCTCAGCCAGGGCGTTATCGGATTTGAGCATCATGTGCTGTGCCTGCTCCAGCAGGGTTGCCGATTCGACCGCGGCGATTTCAACTGCTTCCGCGGGGGCGGTGCGGCGCTCCGCGAGGGTGAAGCTCATGCCGGACTCCTTGCCAGCGGTGTTGAGCGCATCCACGAACGCCTGCTGGGCAGCAACCGCCGCATCGTCCGGGCGTACCGGGTTGCTTGCGGTCGACTTGCCCGGCACCGTGTGCGATTCGAGCGCAATCGGGTGAATGGGCGTGATCTGGCCGGACGCCACGTCGGCAGCATCCCAGCCGGGGTTCACGCCGGGGCCACTGAAGAAGGTGCCGTCCAGGTAGACGGGCAGTGCCGCGGCAGGCTTCTCACCCTGAAGAAGCGCCTTCACGGTCAGCTCGGCGAGGGTTCCCAGGCCTGCGCGTCCCACAATCTGCTTCGGGTTGGAGGCGCCCGCACCGAGCAGGGTGTCGCCGCCCGCCATGAGGTACAGTCCGGCGGCATCGTGGGTGACGCGGGTGCGCAGGCGTGCCTGCAGGTTCGCGTAGTGGTTGAGCGCGAACAGGGTCAGCACCTTAAAGGTGGAGGCGGGTACGCGCGCGGTGTCGGCGTTGGCGGCGTACAGGTCGGCGGGTGCGGTGGCCGCCTTGATGCTGGGCAGGTTGCCGTCCATGCCGGTGACGAGCAGGCTGTACTGCGGGTAGGTGCCGTCCGCGAAGAGTGCGATGAGGGCGTTGCGTAGCTGCTCCTGTTCTGCTTCGGGCAGTGCGGGGGCGAGGGTCGGGGTGGCGCTGGGGGTTGCGGAGGCAGTCGCCTCGGCGGTGCCGGTGGGGCTGCCGGTGGGGCTTGCGGAGCCTTCGGGGCGTTTCTGTTCGGTTGCGGCGGTTCCGCAGGCGGTGAGGAGGAACATGCCGCCGAGGGTGAGGGCGGCGCGGCGGGGGAGGGTGGTGATCTGGGTGTTGTGCTTGTTGGAAGGCATCTTTTGAGCATAGCGGGCGGATGGGGTGCCTATCGAATTTACGCGCCGGTGCTGGGATGCTCATATCGCGCTCCTGCTGCCCCTTATGACCCCTATCTGACCTGTCCGGCATGGTGGCGGGGTGCGTTGGCGGGCGTGGGACTAGGGGGAACGTTAACTGTGGTGTGAGCGTGGTAATTTACGCTGGTTTTGGCGCCGAATACGCGGTTTCGGTGTGCGTGAACGGGTTACAATGGGTGAGTTCAACACCTAACTTTCGCACCTTGCGCGCCGAAGTCGCCGCGAAAGTGACTCTAACTCACGAGAAAGAAGGTTCCGATGGAACTCGACGTCACTATTGAAATTCCCCGCGGCTCCCGCGTGAAGTACGAAGTGGACCACGAGACCGGCCGCCTGCGCCTGGACCGTGTGCTGTTCACCTCCATGCAGTACCCCACCGCTTACGGCTACTTCGAGAACACCCTGGGTGAGGACGGCGACCCGCTGGACGCAATGCTGATCCTGGACGTTGACGTTGTTCCCGGCGTGCTGGTTGAGGCTCGCCCGGTTGCTGTGTTCAACATGACCGACGAGGCTGGCGGCGACGCTAAGGTTCTGTGCGTTCCCACCGACAAGCGTTACGACCACATCAAGTCCCTGGCTGATGTTCCCGAGCAGCTGAAGGCTGAGATTCAGCACTTCTTCGAGCGTTACAAGGACCTGGAGCCCGGCAAGTGGGTTAAGGGCGAGGGCTGGGAAGACCTGGCTGCTGCTGAGAAGATGGTCCAGGAGGCTATCGACCGTTTCGCAGCTGAGGGTCACTAAGCTGCCGCGCCGTTAGGTGCACCCGGTTTTTAGGGGGCGTGTTCCCTGCATCTGGTTCGTGCGAGTTTTCGTGCGTGCTGGAGGCGGCGGGCACGCCCCCTTTTGTTGTGCTCGGAGCCGTTGCCCAGGGCTTTGTAGAGGTCGATTTCAACAAGTACTTTGCGCGGTGGGGCTTGTAATATTTCTGAAAGTTCAGATTTTTAAAGATATTTCTAAAGTTCTAGTTGCATAAATATTCAAGTTTAAAGTGAGATTTTAATAAACTTCAGGTTTACATTGATATATATTTTTTCACGAGAATGAAATATTTGCTTGTGAATACTCAAAACGGTGAATTTTCAGAGTAGGGTTGAAGGAGTGCGGTGTAAGAGCGTCGACGAAGCGTAAACGCCACACACTATTGTCATCACTCAACTCAATTTAAGGACTATCATGTCTGAACTGTCACGCCGGCATGTGTGCCGGCTTTCGTCGTTTGCCCTGGTAAGTTTCTTCGTATCACCTCAGAGCAATGCATGGGGTGTTCAGGACCCTGTTGGTTCTCCCCAGCAAATAGATGGGTGCACTGTTGCCCCGCTTCGTGAAGCGTGGTTGCCGACTAATGGTGCAGATAATGCCATTCTGTGGTTTCAGCTCCTTCCCTTTTCGGGCCCCTATGCTGGGGTGCATGCGCTTCCGTCGATAGAACTGATGGGGAATCAAGAAGAGTCAGCCTTGTATGAGGTAATTCGTCCCCATATTCGCCGTGATACGGGGCAGTGGCTGTCCAAAATTCCCTCGGGTCAGCAGATTGTGGTTGAACTAGAGCAACTGAGCGGATCGCAAGAATACATAGTGCAGATGAATCGCTGGCAGCCGGGTTCCATGGGGCTGACAAGCCATTCTCCTGAGGGGTACCCGGCAGCACCATCGCTGGTGGTGCGTAGGGAATCGGGCCTGAGAGTGATTCGTTCGCGTGGTGCCTCATTGGAGAGTGCCGAGTATTTTTGTGGTGTTTCCCAAGGGGAAAAGAAGGAAAACGCATCTTTAGGTGCAGATGGTGATGCGTTTGTTCGAGTTCACCGCTGGGAATGGGGGTTTGAAGTCAGCGAGGATATTTCTCAGCCGGAAGAGTTACTGCAACGAGGGTACTTTGGCATGTATTTCCCGGGCCGTAGCGAATACGGCGGGTCAACTGTGTCGGCTTCCTATCGGATTAGTGTTAGGACGCCGGGAGGCGTGTTGACATGTACCACAATAGCTGCCCCATAAAACAATTATGGGGGTAATCGCAGGGTTGCGGATTCGGGAAATCTTGCTCTGCAAAAAGAGATGATTGATAGGGGGTTGGTACAGATTTAATAGAATTAAACATCAAATCATCTATATGTATAGATATTCAGGAAAAATTGGTGGGTTGGCATTCAAACTATTTGAATGCGTTTGAACTATATGACTTAAGAAAGGAATACAATATGGTTGATTATAGTAAATCAAAGCATGTGAATGTTTTGGATTTTGGGGCAGACCCAACCGGTACGAAGGATTCCGCACCAGCAATTCAAAATGCCATTAACTCGGTGGCCGCTGTTCCCGGTGGTGGTTCTGTCGAGATTCCTTCGGGAATCTATCTTGTGAGTAATGATTTTATTAATCTCAGGGATAGGGTAGAGGTGTATGGTCATGGATTCTCAACACAAATTATTGGGTTTAATAAAAACCCGAAGATTTTAAGAGATGTTGATGGTGACGATATGGAGTGTCAGGGGGTATTTCATATGGGGTCATACAATACCTTTGTGGGTGATATGGGAACAAATATACCAATGCGTTTTGGGGTGCGGGATATGTTTATTCGTGCCGCCAATCTTAATCTTTTGAATCCTAATATTCGTAAAGGATTTTTTGAGTATCAAATTGCTCAGGGTAAGCACGTTGCTGATAATTATATACCGGATAATATTGCGGGCATTATTGTTCATACAAGATATGATATTTTTAATGAACCTGAAGCTGCCCCTATTATTTCAAATGTTGAAATCTGGGATACGGCAATCGGAATTGCCATCCTGGGTGAACATGATCGTGCTATGAAGGTTGATAAGGTCCGCATTCGTAAAACTCGCAGACAAGGGCTCTTGGTGGGAAAGCCGGTGGGTCATGTTCAGCGTAGAACAGAGGGTTTGAACTCTGGAGCTGCGGATAATAAGTTTGTGATGGTTGAGGTCTCTGATGCCAATCTTGGTGGCGGATATCATGGGGCAATTGAGGTGTATGGGGCTCAATGTAAATTTGTGGCATGTACCGCCTGGTTTGCTATTCGCAATAAGCCAAATTCCGACCTTTATCACGATAGAGATCAGTACCGCAGAAAGTCTGGTGCCGGGTGGGCGATTTTTGGCGAACGGAATATGTTCATCGGATGTACCGCTCAGGAGAATGGCGGGCACGGGTGGGTCGTAGGTTTCAAGGATAATCAGTTTATGAATTGTCTAGGTGAGTCTTCGAGTCTCGAGAATTCACTTATTCTTAAGGGAACAGCACGCACTGATGAAGCAGCTAATTGGTATATTGGACGAAATGCTTCTGGAGCACGCCTAGTATCGCCGCGTTCGGCTAATCCGAAAGTTGGCCAGCGTTCCTCGCGTTACGGGTTTTATCTGGAGAATAAGCTGGATGATATTAGTATTGTGGCCGGTTCATCGCGTAATGCCCGTGATGGTAATAAATTGACTTCGAATGACGGTCGGCACCTTTTCTTTAGGAGAGATCGCAGTGTCCCCTGGGGCAATTTCTATATTGATATTAATTTTGTGGTCTATAGGACCTCGCAAGATAATGAGATTAATCGGAATAGTCAAAATGACGTAAAAGTTTAATCATTCTGAAATAATTGCGCGGAGAGTGAATCCCGAGTATGTTCAAAGGGATTCACTCTTCTTCTACTCTCACACCTTTCACCGAGGATAGAAAATGAAGAAAAACCTTTCGACCCGCGGCGCGGCGGCACTGTTGGCACTGGCTATGGGGTACATGGGTCAGGGCGTAGCCCAGGCGGCATACATTCAGCCGAAATCTGCACAGCCTATTGAAGAGCTGGAATTTGATGTTAATTGTTTTGACATGCACTTTTATTACGGCAAGAACGTTATGACCAATTTGTACTGGGCGGAATGCGCCGGCCTGATTACGAAGAAGCAGGTTGTTGGGCTGGCCACAACCCGTGAAGATAAGTTGCCGAACGGGGTCATGACCATTTCGCGTGGTCGCTTGCTAGAGTACCTGTACCATCTGGCTGGTTCACCCGAGGTGAAGAACCTACCGGAGAAATCCCCGTACACCGACCTGACCCCGGGCGATGCGCGCTATAAGGTTGCTATCTGGGCGACCCGTGTAGGTTTGAGCGCTGGTTGGTCTGACGGCTCCTTCCACTACGACACTCCGGCGAGCCGTGGCGCCTACTTTACCTTCCTTTATCGTGCCGCGGGTAGCCCCAAGGTAACTTTGGAATCCCTGGATGAGGCGAATGCTGTGCGTGCTGAGAAAGGCGCTGCTCCCATCAAGGAGGGGAGTGAGTTGCATCGAGCAATGAGCTGGGTTTATCAGCATGCTTTAAGAAATTTCGGTGATGACCTCGAGGGTATCTGGTTGGGTATTAATAACACCGAGTACAAGAGGTGGGAAATCAATAGAACACCGGATTTCTATTACGCTTCGTACCCCACTATTTTCACCCCTCTCATGATTCTTGATTACCGTGAGGAGTTGGCACCGATTGTGGCTCGTCTGCAGTCGCTGTCCTAACGGCAGGTGAGCGGGAGGGCTTGCTGGGGGCGTGTTCCCCGTGTCTGGTTCGTGCGATTTTTCGTGCGTGCTGGAGGCGGTGGGCACGCCCCCTTTTGCTGCATCTTTCGCCTTTGTTGTGTCTTTCGCCGCATCTGCCTGCGCGCCGGGCGTAGTTGATTGCGCAGGGTGCAGATTCTGAGTATGGTCAAAGAAATTCACTCTTCTTCCGTTCTCACACCTTTCACCGAGGATAGAAAATGAAGAAAAACCTTTCAACCCGCGGCGCGGCAGCACTGTTGGCACTGACTATGGGCTTCATGGGTCAGGGCGTGGCCCAGGCTGCGCATATTGATCCGAAACCTGCACAGCCTACTGAAGAATCCAAGGCTAATGTCAACTGTTTCGAAATGTACGGCGAATACGGCAGGAACGCTATGAACAGTTGGCAGTGGGCGGAGTGCACCGGCCTGATTACGAAGGAACAGGCTGTTGAGCTGGACAACATCGATGAGTGGTCCCTGCCGAATGAGGTCATGACCATTTCGCGCGGCCGTTTGCTGGAGTACCTGTATCAGCTGGCGGGTTCACCCGAGGTGAAGAACCTGCCGGAGAAGTCCCCGTACACCGACCTGACTCCGGACGATGCGCGTTATAAGGTTGCTATTTGGGCGACCCGGGTGGGTTTGACCACCGGTTGGTCTGATGGTTCCTTCCACTACGACACTCCGGCGAGCCGTGGCGCCTACTTTACCTTCCTCTATCGTGCCGCGGGTAGCCCTCAGGTAACTCTGGAGCCCCTGGGTAAGGCAAATGCTGCACGATATAAGAAGCGTTTCGCCCCCATTAAGCGGGGTAGTGAGTTGCATCGAGCAATGAGCTGGGCGTACCAGCATGCAATGGCGAAGCGGGAGGATTATGACCTGCCCATGAACTTCAACTACCCCAGGGCCGATTACGTGACATGGGACGCCTATAGGGTACCGGACTACTACTTCGCTTCGCACCGCACTATTTTTATTCCTCTTATGATTCTGGATAGTCACGAGGAGTTGGCGCCCATTGTGGCTCGTCTGCAGTCGCTGTCATAGCGGTAGGTGAGCGGAGGGCTTGCTCCCTGCGTCTGGTTCGTGCGATTTTTCGTGCGTACTGGAGGCGGTGGGCACGCCCCCTTTTGTTGTGCTCCTTGGCTGTGTTTGTGGGTGTCGGAAGGGCATGTGTAACCGAACTATTCTTCGGAAAACAGCCTCAGGGTACCTCCAAAGGTGCTAATATGGGCATATTACGAAGAATAGTTCGTATAACCTGAGGTTCTGTAGCGGTGAGGAGGAAACCCCATGGCATTCGACGCAACGGAGTTCGCGCAGGAATTTGGTGCCCAGGTTCGTGCCGTCCGCAAGTACGAAAAAATCACCCAAATGGAGTTGGCGTGGATGGTTGGGCTCAGCGATAAAACAATCCGCGATATTGAGCGTGGGCTACCCGGCCCGTCAATTGGTGCGGTCCTCAAGGTCGCCCAAGAGCTCGGCATTGAGCTGACTATTGCCAACCCCCTCACCTAACCCCTCCCCACACCGTGCTAGAAGGCTGAACTGGAGAAAAGCCATGACAGATGAACTTATGGCAGATGTCTATAAAGATGGTGTTCTCGCCGCATATTTGAGGCGAGATGCTAATGGGTTGATTCATTTCACCTACCGAGCAGAATATAATGGTCCGGCAGTTGCTACGAGCCTGCCTTTGGGTACGGAATATACTGCAGAATCAATTCCTCCTTTCTTTCAGAATCTTTTGCCCGAAGGCTATAGGCTTGACGTTGTCAGTTCCGAGAAAAAAATCAGCAAAAATAACACCCTGGGCTTATTGCTGGTGATTGGTTCTGACGTTCCAGGCGATGTGCAAATTATTGAGCACGGGCGGGAACTGTACACCGCTCCTGCCGCGTTGGTTAACCAACCTGAGGCTGTTTCTTTTACAGAGCTTATGGGTACGGTTGACCGCCGAGGACTGCCTGGCGTTCAAGAAAAGCTGAGCGCTGTCATGAAAACCCTACCTGTACATTGGAAGGGCGCTGGCTACGATGCGCTTCTGAAAATCAGCCCGCAACGAATGCCTGGGCTCGTAGAAAACGAAGCTGCCCACCTCACGGCGGCCGCACTCATGGGGATTCCTGTAGCTCAGCATGAGCTTGTCTATGATCGGGACGGCGTATCGGGTTTGATGGTTTCTCGATTCGACAGAACACCCTCTGGGGGACGCATCGCCATGGAAGATGGTGCCCAAATTTTGGGTATTCCTTCAGGTGAGAAATACACGGAAGACAACCATGCCGTGACAACAGAGAGCGTCATTCAAGCAATGGTGAAGCTTGCTGCTTCCCCGGCTATTGCCCGAAGGAATCTTTACCTGCATTTTCTCTACGCCTGGCTGACAGGCAATGGGGACCTGCACGCAAAAAATATTTCGCTCCTCAAGGGACGCCGTGGATGGGAAGTAGCTCCTATCTATGACATCCCCTGTTCGCTTGTACACATTAAATCCCTGTCTATGGCGCTTAGCGTGAACGGAAAAGATAACTCGAATCCCGGTGACGGTTCACCACCCGAAGACTGGAAGATTACTGTTGACGATTGGCTTGCTCTTGCCGATACCATCGGTCTTCCACCCAAGGTGCAGAAAGACGCCCTAAAGCGTGCTCTCAAAGCGGCTCGAGCAGTTCGCTGGCCCACAGCCCGAGCCGCCCCGGGATATGTTTTCAACTCAAATGCCTCACCGTTTAAGGCCATGCAGAAAGAGTTGGAACGCCGTCAGGACGAGTTTGAAGAGTACCTTCATCCGCGCTCCTAAGGCTCCTGACTTCTTGAGCCTTCGTTATTTCTAAATTCTCCTCGTGAAGTATCTATATACATAGACACTTCGTATTTCTACAGAGGAACTTTCTACAAAGGAACCACCATGCAGAATGGACGCGCAGGACGCCTGCACCCCGCCGTCGGCACTGCCCGCCGCCACCTCGCTGCCGCCCTCGAAAAGCTCCTCGGCGCCGGAAGCATCAAAGCCACCGGACGCTCCCGCACCGCATCCACCCCGGACACCGCCGACCTGCCCCTACTCCTGGTCGCCTGCAGCGGCGGCCCCGACTCCCTCGCGTTGGCAGCCATCGCCGCGCACTTCGCCCGCCGCGGCGACGTACGCGTAGGCGCCATCATCGTCGACCACGACCTACAAGAAAACTCCGCCGCAGTCACCGCGCAGACCGCGCAGACCCTCACCGACCTGGGGCTTCACCCCGTCATCACCGAAAAAGTGCAGGTTCCCGTCGGCAACATGGGCCCCGAAATGGCGGCGCGCACCGCCCGCTACACCGCCTTCACCCAAGCCGTCGAGGCGACCGGCGCCCGCGCCGTACTACTCGGCCACACCCTCGACGACCAGGCAGAAACCGTGCTGCTCGGCCTAAGCCGCGGCTCCGGCACACGCTCCCTGGCGGGCATGCCGCCCGTGCGCGTCGAAGAGGGTGTCACCTACCTGCGGCCCTTCCTTGGCCTGCGCCGAGTAGACATGCTCGACATCTGCGACGCCGAAACCCTCACTCCCTGGATCGACCCGACCAACACCGACCAGTCCCTCATGCGTGCCCGCATCCGCCACAGCGTGCTGCCCTACCTGGAGGAGCACCTCGGCGGGGACGTTGCCCGCTCCCTGGCGCGCACCGCCTCCGTAGCTGGTCCCGACGCCGAATACCTCGACGAACAGGCACAGGCAGCCTACAAACAAGCGCTCCTACCCGCCGGAACCGCCGTGCGCGGCATCGAACGTGAAGACGCCGTGCTGCTGGACCGTGCGCAGGTGGCGGCGCTGCACCCGGCGCTTCGTTTGCGTGTGCTTGCCACCGCCTGCAAAGCCGCCGGAGGAGAGAACCCCGGCTTCGAGCGACTGCAGGCGCTGGACTCTTTCACCGCCGAATACGCGGTAGCTGGGCCCGTTCAGATGCCCGGTCACGTGAGCGCGTACCGCCGCCGCAAAATTGTGCATCCGGCAACCGGTGAACGCCTGGACGTGCTCGTATTAGTGCCAACTCGACCCTAACTAGGTGCCCAGCTAGGTGCCCGCGGAGCCCCCTCAGCACACACTATCTGCGTGGTGAGGTGCGCCGCGGCGCCGTTTTAAGCCATACTTAAGGCGAACACCATCCACATTGTCCGCTGTGGGAAGGCATGAAACCCCTTTACCCGGGGCCCCCGGCGGAGGCGCAGAGCGCTAAAGATACGAAGGAATACATCGTGCAGGCTATCGACGTGCAGGACGATATTAAGAACGTTCTCTTCAGCAAGGAAGAGATTAACGCAAAGGTCGCCGAACTGGCGGCGCGCATCGACGAAGACTACGCCGGTAAGGACGTGCTGTTGGTGGGTGTTCTCAAGGGCGCCATCATGATCATGGCTGACCTTTCCCGCGCTCTCAAGGGCCACTACACCATGGACTGGATGGCTGTTTCTTCTTACGGTTCCGGCACCAAGTCCTCCGGCGTTGTGCGTATTCTCAAGGACCTGGACACCGACCTGGTGGGCCGCAACGTCCTGATCGTTGAAGACATCATTGACTCCGGCCTGACCCTGGCATGGCTGCAGCAGAACCTGATTTCTCGCGGTGCAGCTTCCGTTGAGATTTGCACCCTGCTGCGCAAGCCCAAGGTCGTCAAGGCTGACGTTGAGGTCAAGTACGTCGGCTGGGATATCGAGCCCGAGTTCGTTGTTGGTTATGGCCTGGACTTCGCTGAGAAGTACCGCAACCTGGACTGCGTCGCAACCCTGCACCCGCACGTTTACTCCTAAGCCTTCACCTCAGCAACCATGCTGTAGGTGGTGACGCCCCGCCTCCTCACGCTTGTGGGGGAGCGGGGCGTTGCTGTACCCGGTGGTGGATGTACCCGGCAAAGAAAATGCACTTTCAGCCCCGCCGAGTGCTACAACCCTTTAGCCCGCAGGTGAAATAGAGAAGCCCGGTACCTAGCCGCTCGCCGGGGTAGGGTACATTTAAGGTTGCATCGTTGGGTGTTCCGGCTGGCATGCCGCACTCCCGACGGGTTACAGCCGCAACGTAAGGACAAAGCATTGGCGCAAAACCCCAATACTCCGCAGAAAGGCTCGGAGGGATTCCTGAAGAAGCTGATTAACGGCCCCTGGTTCTGGCCGGGCGCAGCTCTCGTGATCATGCTGGCTTTCCTCATGACCTCCTTCTTCACTCAGCCCTCGCGTCAGGTGGACACCAACGTGGGTCTTCAGATGCTCAAGGACCACCAGGTCAAGAGCGCAAAGATCTACGACGGCGACCAGCGCGTCGAGCTGCAGCTTAAGGACGATTACAAGAAGGGCAACGACAACTACGGTAAGTCGGTGCGCTTCTACTATGTGCAGCCCCGCGGCGAAGAAGTTGCTAAGGCAATGGAATCCGCCGAACTGGAAAGCTACACGGACCAGCCGGTTGAGCACAGTTTCCTGGGCTCCCTGGTGTCCCTGCTGCTGCCGATTCTGCTCTTTGGTGTGCTCTTCTGGTTCCTGATGGGACGAGTCGGAGGCGGCTCCTCCGTGATGAGCTTCTCCAAGTCCCGCGCGAAGAAATTCACCAAGGACAAGCCGGAAGTTCGCTTCAGCGATGTCGCCGGCGTGGACGAGGCGCTCGCCGAACTGGAAGAAGTCCGCGAGTTCCTGGCTGAACCCGAAAAGTTCACCCGCCTGGGTGCAAAGATCCCCAAGGGCGTTCTGCTGTACGGCCCTCCCGGCACCGGTAAGACCCTGCTCGCCAAGGCTGTGGCGGGCGAGGCAGGCGTGCCGTTCTACTCGATTTCTGGCTCTGACTTCGTTGAAATGTTCGTGGGTGTGGGTGCCTCCCGCGTGCGCGACCTGTTCAAGGAAGCGAAGAGCGACCCCGCCGCCATCGTCTTCGTCGACGAGATTGACGCCGTTGGCCGCCGCCGCGGCGTCGGCATGGGTGGCGGTAATGACGAGCGTGAGCAGACCCTGAACCAGCTGCTGGTTGAGATGGACGGCTTCGACGGCAACTCGAACGTCATCGTCATTGCGGCAACGAACCGACCCGACGTTCTGGACCCGGCGCTGCTGCGTCCCGGTCGTTTTGACCGCCAGATTGGTGTGGACGCCCCCGACATGAAGGGCCGCGAACAGATTCTGCGCGTGCACGCCGCGGGCAAGCCCATTGCCAACACCGTGGACCTGGCGCAGGTTGCGAAGCGCACCCCCGGCTTTACCGGTGCTGACCTGGCGAACGTCATGAACGAGGCGGCCCTGCTGACCGCCCGCGATAACGGCAACGTGATTGACGACCGCGCTATCGATGAGGCAATCGACCGCGTCATGGCTGGTCCGCAGCGTTCCTCGCGCATCATGAACGAGCACGAACGTAAGGTCACCGCATACCACGAGGGCGGTCACGCCCTGGTCGCGGCGGCACTGCGTAACTCCGCGCCGGTCACCAAGATTACTATTCTTCCGCGTGGCCGCGCCCTGGGTTACACCATGGTCATGCCGCAGGACGACAAGTACTCCACGACCCGCCACGAACTGCTCGACCAGATGGCCTACGCGATGGGTGGCCGTGCGGCTGAGGAAATCGTCTTCCACGATCCCTCGACCGGTGCCTCTAACGACATTCAGAAGGCGACCGACACCGCCCGCAAGATGGTCACCGACTACGGCATGAGCGCCGTCATCGGTTCCGTGAAGCTCGGCAGCGAAGACACCGAACCGTTCCTCGGTGGCGGCGGCGCTTCGGCACGAAACTACTCCGACGCGACCGCGGCAAAGGTCGACGCTGAAATCCGCGCCCTGCTGGACCAGGCACACGACGAGGCATTCCAGATTCTGCTGGAAAACCGCGATATTCTGGACCGCCTGGCGTACGCCCTGCTCGAGAAGGAAACCCTGCTCGAGAACGAGATCGCCGAAATCTTCAAGGACGTTCGCAAGCGCCCCGAACGTGAGTACTGGTACTCCAAGCCGACCCGCGAGCGCACCAACATCCCGCCGGTGAAGGCACCGAGCGAGCTGGCGAAGGAAGCTGAAAAGACTGAGGAAGCACCTGCAGCTGCACCGGCAGCTCCCGCTACGGCACCTACTATTCCGGTAGCACCTACGCAGCCGCTGCCGCCTCAGGCGCCTCTCACCAACCCGGACGCCGACCCGACCGTCGCAATGCCCGCCCAGCAGTACCCGAACTACCCCGCCCCTCCGGCGCAGCGCCCGGAGAACGGCACCCCGAACCAGAATGGAGCAGAGAATGAGCGAGGTTAAGAACGCCGTCGACCAGCCGCGTATTGAGGCTGCCGTCCGCGAGATTCTGCTCGCGATCGGTGAGGACCCGGACCGTGACGGTCTGCAGCAGACCCCGGCACGTGTGGCGCGCGCCTACGCGGAGTTCTTCTCGGGCCTGCACCAGGATGCCGGCGAGATTCTGGGTACGACCTTCGATATCGCCCACTCTGAGATGGTGCTGGTGAAGGACATCCCGTTCTACTCCACCTGTGAGCACCACCTGGTGCCTTTCCACGGTGTGGCGCATGTGGGTTACATTCCCGGTCCGGATGGTAAGGTGACCGGTCTGAGCAAGCTCGCCCGCGTGGTGGATCTGTACGCTCGCCGCCCGCAGGTGCAGGAGCGTCTGACCACGCAGGTGGTGGAGGCTCTGGAGGAGCACCTGAACCCGCGCGGCGCGATTGTGGTGATTGAAGCTGAGCACATGTGCATGTCGATGCGCGGTGTGCGTAAGCCGGGCGCGAAGACCGTGACTAGCGCGGTGCGCGGTGCGCTGATGAACGGCGCAACCCGTGCGGAGGCGATGAGCCTGATCTTCTCGCAGCGCTAAGCATTCGGGACAATCACATAGCTATACGACAGGGGGCAGGATTCTAAGGAATCCTGCCCCTGCACTGTACCCGTGCGCTGTGTAGCCGCTTTTCTTTGGTCGTATGACGAGTGCCCTTGCGTGAAGGGCATTATCAGCTGTAGAGTAGTACCACTAGTACCGGCACCACTCCTTCGGGAGTACAGGACCGGTCTTCTTTTTTATTAACGCTACGTACTGCGCTCTTCACGTACCGTTGTTGATGAATGCATAACTGTTCCTCATAAGGAGCGAAAATAACCGCGGCCGGTTCCGCCCATCAGGGGTCTGGAGCCGGTCATCGTTTTTAAACGATGACCTTAGTAAGACAGAGATGGCTTACATCCCGTGTAGTTATACCCTTAATATCCTTATATTGATATTATTAAAGAGTTCCGATGATGAAACGATATCAAGTGATGGATAGTGTATGTCTTCAATCGTAAAACCATTTAAAACATATGAACAGCAGGTTGGAATCTTGCGCCAGCGAGGTATGCTCGTAGATTCTCAGGAACATGCCGCTCACGTCCTTGAGCGTGTTAGTTACTACCGTCTGAGTGGTTACTACTATTCATTCCGGCGACCGGCGGGAAGCGTGCATCGCTCGGATACTTTCATACCCGGAACTGTCTTTGAAGATATCGTGGCCCTGTATGAATATGACCGTAATCTTCGGTCCATTGCGTTTTCGTATTTCTCGCAGTTTGAGGTGTATTTGCGGTCCCGCCTAGGGAATTTACTGGGGGAAGTGGATCCACTCATATACGAGGATGAAACCCGGTGCGACCTTCAAGGCAGTAAAAGGCGCACTGCGTGGAGCAGATTTACGAGAAAAAGCGAACAGCTTATTCGTACTTCTGAAGAAGAATTCGTGAAGCATCACCGTGAACAATACGGCGGGAAGTTGCCCGTGTGGGTTGTGGTGGAAGTTCTAGATTTGGGGGCTCTACAGAATCTGTATTTGGTCTCTCCGCCAAATATTCGACGAGATATCGCGAAAGCTTTGGGGTGTACTGACCCTCAGTTGGAAACTTGGATTAATTCGCTGCGGGTAATGCGCAATATTTGTGCGCATCAAAGTAGGTTCTACAATAAGCTGCACCCAGAGCCTCGTTTGCCACGTGTGTTGAGAGGTGGAAGAGTTGAGAGTCCTGAAATCCGTGAGGTTGTTGACCTGTTTGGTGTGCCGCAGGCTGAAGAGAACCATAAGATGTGTAAGACCTTCGGCATGCTCACCCTCCTCAAATATCTGATGGACCAGGGCGGAATCGGGGATACGGAATCTCTAACCCGGATTCTGAAGGAACGTCCTGATATTTCCGTTCCTGGGGTTGATGTATCGCGGGCTATGGGTATACCCCAAGGTTGGGAAGAAACCCGTTTGTGGAGCTAAAATCTTCACAGCTTATGGACACGCTGAAAGGGGCGGAGGTGAAAACCTCCGCCCCCTTTTCGCATCGCCAAAGTGCTCTGAGAATGTGTTCTGAGCCGGTACCTTCCGCGGCCGTGGCGGCGCCGATCATGCCGCACCGCAGAAGCTAGAAGAGCCCCGCCGCTAACGCTGCAAGCTACCCTTCGCCTCGCTCGGATTATCCCAACCCAGGGCAAGAGTCGCGATCAAGCCCACGGCAATGAAACCGCAACCGGTCGCGGTGCCGAAAGCAATCCAACGCACGGCAGGAGCACCTTCAGCGAGCACAATAGTCACCAGCGCGGCAAGAGCTACCAGGGAGAGGATCCAAGCTCCAGTCTTCATATTCACAATGAGTCACTTCCTAGAGTATGTATGTGTGGGTGCGCGCCGCCGACCGGGAACGCGCCCGGCACGGTATGCGTGCCCTCCCAGCATACCCTTAAATAAGTATCTGTAATGCAAGTATTGCATGCCGTGTCCCCAGAATCGACCCCACAGCTGCCCCAACCCCCGCCCCAATCACTGTGGCAATCACTGCGCCGAACTCCACCGCACCGCAGATTCGGTAAGATAAACCCATGACTGAATCCACACACACCACCCGTGTAGCCCCCCTGCCCTGCGACGCGCTCGCCGCCGAACGCACCCTCGTGATGGGCATCCTCAACGTCACCCCCGACTCCTTCAGCGACGGCGGACAGCACTACGCCGCCACCGACGCCATCGCCCGCGCCGCCCGCATGATCGCCGAGGGCGCCTCCATTATCGACATTGGTGGCGAGTCCACCCGCCCCGCCGGTGCCGTGCGCATCAGCGTGGAGGAGGAGCAGCGCCGCATCCTGCCCGTCATCGAGGCTGTCGCGCAGATGGGCACCACCATCAGCGTGGACACCATGAACCCGCAGACTGCCCGCGCCGCCATCGCCGCGGGTGCGCACATCATCAACGATGTGTCCGGTCTGAACGTGAGCGATGAAATGATTGAAACCGCCGCCGAACTGCAGGTGCCGTACATCCTCATGCACGCCCGCGGCACCTCCCAGACCATGGACAGCCTGGCGGAATACCCGCGCGGCGTGGTCACCGAGGTTGTGGAGGAGCTGACCGGTCTGCGTGAGCGTTTCCTCGCCGCCGGTGTGCTGTCGCAGAACCTGATTCTTGACCCGGGTCTGGGCTTCGCGAAGGGCGGTATGCAGGACTGGGAGCTGCTCGCCGCCATTGACGAGCTGCAGGGGCTGGGCCACCGCCTGCTCATTGCCGGTTCCCGCAAGCGTTTTATCGCCAACGCCCTGACTGCGGCGGATATGGCGCTGGCTGAGCGCCTGAACGCGAGCGGCTTCACTGCAACCGATGCCGGTGAGGCTGAACGTGAACTGTGGCAGTCGCTGTCGGAGCCGCGCCCGGCTCAGCATCGTGCCGCAGCTTCTGCGGCGGTGACCGCCCTGGTGGCGGCGCGCGGCGTGTGGGCGGTGCGCGTACACGACGTGCCCGCCAGCGTGGATGCGGTGACGGTCGCCTCCGCGCTGCGCTCCGTAAGCTAAGGCTCTGTCAGCTAGAACCACCAACCCCGCCCACAACCTCCGATTACCCGAATACCCTCTAGGAGACCCCCAATGACCCAGGCAGATTACGCCCGCCACGACCGCATCACCCTCACCGGCATTACCGCCAAGGGCTACCACGGCGTGCTCGACTTTGAGAAGCGCGACGGCCAGCCCTTCGTCGTGGACGCGACCCTGTACAGCGATTTTTCCGCCGCAGCCGCTACGGATGACCTGACGAAGACCACGAATTACGCGCTCGTGGTTGACCTGATTCACCGCCACGTGACGAACGGTTCCCTGGACCTGATTGAGACCCTTGCGGTGAACATTGCCGAGGGTATCCTTGCGATGTTTGAGCTTGTGGAGGCGGCGGAGATTACCGTATCGAAGCCGCAGGCGCCGATTGAGTTGCCGTTCGGTAACGTTGCGGTGAGCGTGTTCCGTGAGCGTGCCGCGGAGCGTGTCGTGGAGGGCGGCCGCTAGTGGCTGGCACCCAGACAACCGATACGCAGAAGCCCAACACCCTGAAACACCGCGCGGTGCTGGCGTTGGGCTCGAATCTGGGCGAAAGCGAAGACACCCTGGAGCGTGCCGTCGCCGACCTGGTGGCGGGCGGCGTGCAGCTGGTGCGCGCCTCCGGGCTGTACCGTACCGCCCCGGTGGGTGGCCCGGTGGGTCAGCCGGATTTCGTGAACGCGGTCATTGAGGTGGCCACTGACCTGGGCGCCTACGAGCTGCTGAAGCTGTGTAATGCGGTGGAGGCGGCGCATCACCGTGAGCGCCTGGTGCGTTGGGGCCCGCGCACCCTCGATATTGACGTGATTGACTATGACGGCGTGATTTCTGAGGATCCGGTGCTGACTCTGCCGCATCCGCGGGCGCAGGAGCGTGCTTTTGTGCTGGTGCCGTGGTCGCAGATGGACCCTCAGGCACGCCTGACGGTCACGCGTCGTGCGGAGCCTTCGGGGGAGCGCGCCGATGAGGTTCCTGCGCCGCTGAGCCGCGAGGTCGTGAGCGTTGCGGAACTGTCCCGCACGCTGCTTGGGGCGGATGAAGACGCTATCAGCTATATGCGTGAGATGAAGGTACCTGATCAGCCTTAAATGTGGCACTCTGGAAGGTAGAGGAACCTACCGAAAGGAAACACCATGAAGCCCCTGAGCTATCGGGCGATTATTGTGGCGGCGGTGTGCGCTGCCGCGGTCGCTCTTATGGTGAATTCCGTGATGATTGGCGCCGGTTTTGGCGAGCTGAATTTCTCGTGGATGCTCGGCACGGTGTGCCTGCTGGTTGCGGCGGGTGCCGTGTGGCTGGGCGTGCAGGTGGCTCGTTATCGTCGTATTCAGACGCGTGAGAAGGCGCCGCATATGGGCCCGATTCTTGCGGCGCGTGCGGTAGCGTACGCGCAGGGCTCCATCATGACCGGTGCCCTGTTGACGGGCTGGTGCGGTGCGATTCTTGGCTACCACCTGGTGATGGTGTCGACGCGCGGTTTTTCGGTGCTCTTTTGGGAGGTTCTCGTTAATTGTGTGGGCAGTGTTGCCCTGCTGATTGCTGGCCTGTGGGCGCAGCATTGTTGTCGTATTCCGCCGGAGGATGATGAGGATGCGGCCTCCTCTTCCGGTGCTGTAAAGCCGCGAGAGGGAGGAACCTATGTCGGCTCCTAACCAGAATAGTTATTCGCCAAATGGTCGGTACGGGCAGGACGCTCAGAACGGCCAATACGGTCAGTATGGGCAGAGTCAGCCCGGTCAGCCCGGTCAGCAGGGTCAGTACGGGCAGAACCAGTATGGGCAGTACCAGCAGGCGGCTTACGGTCAGCCTGGTGCCCAGCATGGACAGCAAACCCAGCATGACCAGCAGGCGCAGTATGGACAGCAAGCACAGTACGGTCAGCAGGTTCCGCCGGCTGCCGCGTACCCGAACGCGCCTCAGCAGGTGCCTTCTCAGCAGGTGCCCGCTCAGCCCGCGCAGCCGGTAAGCTCCCAGCCGGTTCCTGCGCAATCTGTGCCGGAGCCGCAGTGGGTGCCCGCCGCCTCCCGCTACCTGACGGTTCGTTTTGTTCACACTCTTTCCGCCCTGGCGCTCCCGATTCTTGCGGGCGTTGCCTTGTATTGTGCGGGTGCGTTCTTCGGCGGTCCGGAGGCGCTACGCATCGTCGGCCTGGCTGTGATTGCGGTGTTTGGTCTGTGGGGTCTGTGGTGGATTCTGACCACTCCGCGCCGTACTCGCGCGCTTGGTTACGCCCTGGAGTCGAATCACCTGATGGCTCGCCGCGGTATCGTGTTCCGTTCGATGAGCTCTATGCCGTACGGTCGCATCCAGTATGTTGATGTGGATTCGGGCCCGCTGGAGCGCATGTGCGGTGTTGCCCGCCTGACGGTGCGCACCGCGGGTACGACCACCGGCACGATGGTGCTGTTCGGTATTCCGCTGAATGTGGCGGAGGAGTTGCGCGCGGATCTGGTGCGCCGCGCCGATGAGCGAATGGCGGCACTCTAATGAGTATCCCGGTTCCGGTTAACCCCGCGCCGCAGCCTCCTGCGTCTCAGGTGCCGCAGGAGCAGAAGTGGTGGCGTGCCGATATTCGCACGTTCATCATGAACCTCTGGTTCGTTATTCTGCTGGCGTTTGGCTTCTTCCAGAGCATCATCCTGAATATTCTGACCACCCCGCCGAACGAGTGGGGCGCGCGCCTGACGCAGGCATTCGACGAGAACAGCAGCTATTTCAGTGCGACGTACTCGCAGCTCATCGGCTTCGGTGTGCTCATGCTGATTCTGGTTGGCGGCTCGATTGATTGGTGGTTTACCCGCTACAGCCTGGACGATTTGGCGATTCACCGCCGTAGCGGTTTTCTGTTCAAGAAGAACCGCACGATTCGCCTGGAGAGCGTGCAGAGCGTGGACATTTCGCGTCCTCTGGTGGCGCGCCTGCTGGGTGTGTCGGAGCTTCGTTTTGAGGTGGCTGACGGCTCTTCGGAGGCGCTACACATCAAGTACGTTTCCGCCCGCAAGGCGGAGGTTCTGCGCCGTACCGCGATGGCGAGCATCAACCTGTTGCGTTCGGAGGCGGCGGGCCGCCCGGTCGACGTGCTGCCCGAGAGCATGCAGATTTCGGCGGAGCGCATGCCGGATGCAGATCAGTTGCATCAGCCGTACGAGGCCTCCTATGGTGCGCCCTATGAGGCATCTTATGGTGCGCCCGCGCAGGACGGCGCCCAGCCCGCTCATCAGCAGGCGGCGCCTCAGCAGGGCGGCTACTCGCAGCCTGCACCCGAGCAGGGCATCCAGCAGCCCGGCGCATCCCGCCGCGGCGCTCGCATGCCGATGCCGGTCGCGGCTGACCCCTCGCAGCCGCCGATTTTCCGCATCTCGAATATGCGTCTGATTGCCTCCATCATGCTGGAGCATCTGGTGTGGCTGGTGCCCGCCGTGGCTCTCATGGTTGGTGCCGCGGTCATTGCCGCGATCCTGGACGGCGAGAGCCCGTTCCTGATTTTCATGGCGTTGCTACCCGGCACCTTTGTACCGCTGCTCGGTTACTTGGGTACGTTGTGGGCACGTTTTGATGGTGCCGCGAACTTCAAAATCACCCCGAGCGGTCAGGGTGGTGTGACTCTGCGGTACGGTTTCACCGGCACGCACACTCAGAACGTGATGGTTGAGCGTATTCAGGCACTCGCCGTGGAGCAGTCCATCCTGTGGCGTGTGTTTGGCTGGTACCGCATCAAGATGACCATTGCCGGTATTGGTGTTGAGCAGAACGATAACCAGAAGCTGGTGACCCGCAATATTGCCCTGCCGGTTGGTAATAGGCAGGAGGCACTGATGGTGTTGCGTCTGCTTCTGCCCGCCCTGGATGAGTTGCAGGCGCAGGTGCTGCTGGATACCGCCGACGGTTCGCTGAAGCGTCAGCAGCCGCAGGTTCCGGCAATGATTGTGACCCCTTCGTCGGCGCGCTGGATGGATTTGCTCACCTGGAAGCGTAACGGCGTGACCACGGTCGGTTACACTGCCGGTTCGGTGCAGGCGACTACCCGCATTGATTCTGATGCGGCGCGTTCGAGTGTTGGTGAGCATACGCGGGGCGACCTGCTACTGATTCGTGGCGGCTACTTTATCCGCACGCTGTCGATTGTTCCGGTCAGCCGTGTGCTGAGCGTGAGCCGAGGTCAGGGCCCGCTGCAGCGTGTCTTCGGATGCGCGAGCGTGCATTTCGGTACGGTGCCCGGCCCGGTACGCACGCTCATGATGCACCTGCCGCCGCGCGTCTGCGAGGACCTGGTGTGGCTGATGACGGTTCGGCTGGAGGGTATTGAGCCCTACTACCGCGTACCGGTGATGAGTGGGCACCCCTAAGCCAGCCCGTCAGCTGAGCTTCCCCGCAGGGTTAGCGGGCAGCAAAACTACAGAACGGGCCCTGCCGTCGGTGTTCTTCGTGACACCGGCGGCAGGGCTGCCGTGAAAGGGAGAATATACTTAAAGCCGTGATACAGCATTCAAAACCTGCGCGTTTGGGCATTGGAATTATTTCCGCCGGGAGGGTCGGATCCGTCCTCGGTGCGGCTTTGCGCGCCTGCGAGCACACTATTGTGGGTGTTCACGCGGTATCTGAGGCTTCTCAGGAGCGCGCCGCGATGCTGCTTCCCGATGTGCCGCTGCTGCCGGTGGAGCAGATTGCTGAGCATAGCGAATTGCTGATTCTCGCGGTTCCCGATGATGAGCTGCCGGGCCTCATCACCTACCTGGCGTCCTCGGGAAGTATTACCGCCGGTCAGATTCTGGTGCACACCTCTGGCCGTCACGGCACCGAGGTTCTCGCACCGGCAACCGCGCTGGGCGCTATCGGTTTGGCGATTCACCCCGCCATGACGTTTACCGGCATGTCCATGGACCTGCAGCGCCTGAACGGCACCTGCTTCGCAGTGACCGGGCCTGCACCGTTCATCCCGATTGCTCAGGCACTCGTGGTGGAGATGGGCGGCGAACCCGTGCACGTTGCCGAGGCCGACCGAGCGCTCTACCACGCAGCCTTAGCGCACGCCGCGAACCACCTCGTGACCATCCTGGGTCAGTCCCAGCAGATGCTCGCCTCCATCGGTATTGAGGACCCGGCACGCTACATGGGGCCGCTCGTTCGAGCCGCCGTGGATAATGCGCTCGCCAGCGGTGAGGGTGCTCTCACCGGGCCCGTGGCACGTGGAGACGCCGGCACCGTGAAGGCTCACCTTCAGGCTCTGAATGAGTACTCAGAGCATGAGAAAACAGGTGATATTACAGACTCTTATGCCGCTCTGGCACACGCAACCGCAAAAAGAGCGCATAATAGAGGTTTGTTAAACGATGAACAACTGGGACGAATTGAAAATCTGCTGGGTGAGTCTTCGGACCGCAACCACCCCGGCGATATTGATGATTCAGCCCCCGAAAACAAGGAGTTCTCGTCATGACTGAGACTTCGATGCCCCGAGTCGTGACCACCATTGCGGATTTCCGCACGGCAATCACCGAATCCCTTGCCGCAGCGCAGGAGGAACTGGACCGGGCCGCCCGCCAGGAGGCGGAGCAGAACGGCACCGCAGTTCAGTACACGAACGCATCCCTGGGCTACGTGCCCACCATGGGCGCCCTGCACGACGGCCACGCAACCCTGTTGCGTCGCGCCGCTGAACAGAATGATGTAGTGGTCGCCTCCATTTTCGTGAACCCGCTGCAGTTTGGCCCCGGCGAGGATTACGAAGCATACCCGCGCACCCTGGAGGCGGACGCTGCCCTGGCTGGTGCCGCCGGTGTTGACATTATTTTTGCCCCCGAGGTTGAAGAGATGTACCCCGACGGTGACCCGCTCATCCGCATTTCGAGCGGCGAGCTGGGCACCAAGTTTGAGGGTGCGACCCGTCCGGGCCACTTTGATGGCGTGCTGGCCGTGGTCAATAAGTTCTTCAACATTATTCGCCCCGCAGCCGGTAACCACCCGGTGAATGCGTACTTCGGTCAGAAGGACGCTCAGCAGTACATCCTGATTCAGCGTATGGTGCGCGATTTCAACCACGACGTGACCATGCGCCCTGTGGCGATTGTTCGCGAAGATAACGGCCTGGCCCTCTCTTCGCGCAACGGCTATCTGTCGGATGAGGAGCGCGAATCGGCTCTGGTGCTCTCCCGCACCCTGGCCATGCTGCGCGAGAACTCGCTGAACCGCGGCTTCCACGAGATTGACCTGGAGGGCGCGCGCGAGCGCATCAACTCCACCCCGGGCGTGCGCCTCGATTACCTGGAACTGGTCGACCCGATGACTTTCGGCGAGCCGACCGAGGATTCGGAGCGTGTGCTGGCCCTGGTCGCCGCGTATGTGGGCCCGACCCGCCTGATTGACAACATGGACCTGCGCTAAGCGTTCGCTGAATTTCGTTTAGAGACTTCCCAACACACTACACAGATAGGTATCACCGTGAGCACTGAGCACCACGCCGCACCGGCGATTGCTGATATGTCCGAGCAGATGCAGATTCGCCTGGAGAAGCGCGCGAAGCTGATTGAGTCGGGTCGTGAGGCATACCCGGTGGGCTTGCTGGATTCCGAGGGTAACCGTGTGGAGCCCAACCACATCGAGGATCTGCGCGCCGAGTACGACCCGAAGCTGGAGTCCGGCGAGCTGAAGGCTGGCGACGAGACCGACCGCGTGGTGCACGTGGGCGGCCGCGTGGTGTTCGTTCGTAACACCGGTAAGCTGTGCTTTGCGACCCTGCAGGGCGGTACCGAGGGTAAGCGCATCCAGGCGATGCTGTCGCTGGCTGAGGTGGGCGAGGAGTCCCTGGCCGAGTGGAAGTCCCTGGTTGACCTGGGTGACCACGTGTTCGTGACCGGCCGCGTGATTGTGTCTCGCCGCGGTGAGCTGTCGATCATGGTGACCGACTGGAAGATGGCCTCGAAGGCGCTGCGCCCCATGCCGGTTCTGCATAAGGACCTGAACGAGGAAACCCGCGTGCGCCAGCGCTACCTGGACCTGATGGTGCGCGAGGAGGCCCGCGAGCTGGTGAAGAAGCGTGCCCTGATTACCCGCACCGTGCGCCGCGTACTGGACGAGCACGGCTACGTCGAGGTTGAGACCCCGGTCCTGCAGCTGATTCACGGTGGCGCGACGGCTCGTCCGTTCCGCACCCACCTGAACGCTTTCGACCAGCCGATGACCATGCGCATCGCGACCGAGCTGCCGCTCAAGCGCGCCGTGGTGGGCGGTATTGAGCGCGTGTACGAGATTGGTCGCGTGTTCCGCAACGAGGGCGTCGACTCGACCCACAGCCCCGAGTTCACCACCCTGGAGTGCTACGAGGCGTACGCCGACCAGTTCGTAATGGCCGAGCGCATGAAGGAGATTATCCAGAGCTGCGCGAAGGCTGTCGGCACTGAGCGTATTGAGACTGAGAACGGCACCATTGACCTGTTTGGTGAGTGGAAGTGGGTTGGCGTGTACCCGGGCCTGTCCGAGGCCGTGGGCGTCGAGATTACCCCGGAGACCGACGCGTCCGTTCTGCGCGAGATTGCCGAGAAGCACGAGGTTGATATCGACCCGAAGTGGGACGCAGAGAAGCTCGTCATCGAGCTCTTCGGCGAGATTGTCGAGCCGACCCTGGTGAACCCGACCTTCGTGTACGATTACCCGCCGAGCGCCCAGCCGCTGGCCCGCCCGCACCGTTCCGGTGCGCCGCTGATTGAGGCCTGGGACCTGATTATCGGCGGCATGGAGCGCGGTACCGCGTTCTCCGAGCTGATTGACCCGGTGATTCAGCGTGAGCGTCTGACCGCCCAGTCGCTGCTGGCTGCCGCCGGTGACGATGAGGCGATGGAGCTGGACGAGGACTTCCTGCGCGCCCTGGAGCACGGTGCACCCCCGATGGGTGGCCTGGGTCTGGGCATTGACCGTCTGATTATGTTGCTGGCGGGCGATCAGGATCCGGAGCGTCCGGGTACTGTGGTGCGTCAGCCCGGTATTCGTGAGACTATTCTCTTCCCCCTGATGAAGCCGGAGGCCTAAGCTTCCCCTTCACCTGTGAGGGTGTTAATGCGGCGGGTGCCGCGGATACGGTTGTATCTGCGGTACCCGCCGTTTTCTGTGTACTCTTTTGCACGGTGTATAGCTTCTGGGGTGGGGTTTCTGTTTATTTACACAGGTCAGGGGTGTTTTTACTCTATTCTGGTGCTGATTTATGCTGCTCTATTCACTCTGGCGGGGGTTTCTGCTCTTATGCATGAACGCGTTACATAGAAAATAATGAGGGGTTGAGAGGTGGCAGAATTTCGCTTTTGAATAGGGCTGAAATGTATGGTGTGAATGGTCTAATGTGCAGGCTCGTGCGGGCGCTATATTGCGCTCAGATTGTCGGGGACGCCGGGGCGCATTATTAGGTGTCTTTGTCTCTGGGGGCTGTGTCTGCTGTCTGGAAGAATCCAAAGTATTTGCACTCTAAACTTCACTTTAATGTTCTTGTAGCGAGTGCAGATTTAGCGGGGATGCACAGAAGCGATATATCGCTGCGGGTGATTGGTGCATTGTTTCAATGCTCAGAATGTTTTCGGTATTTTTAATATATTTCTGTTACTATATGAAGGAAAATTAGTACATAAATATATCCGGCACACTATTTTCTCAATCCCGATAGAGGCTTTTGGGTTTACTCCACAGGATATATGCAACAGATGAGGAGGTGCCTCAATGGCACAGAAGGTTCGCATCATCCTTGAAGATGATCTCGATGGCGGTCCCGCAGACGAAACTATCCGTTTTGGCCTGGACGGCGCGCACTACGAAATCGATTTGTCCTCCGCAAACGCAGCTCGCCTGCGTGACGCTATCCGCCCCTTCGTAGCGAAGTCCCGCCGCGTGCAGGGCACCGCTACCCAGCGCACCCGTGCACCCCGTGGCACCGCTGCTCCGGTCAAGCGTAACCCCGAGACCGCAGCAATCCGCGAATGGGCTAAGGCTAACGGCCACAAGGTTTCTGACCGTGGCCGCATCCACCAGGATGTTCAGGACGCATACTACGAAGCAATGAAGGCTCAGGACTAAGAGTTCCAAGACTAAAGGCTCTCAGCATTCACGCTGTCGGAGGGTTTGGCGCTTTAGGGTGCTAATCCTCCGGACGCTAAAGGCGGATGGTGTTATCACCATCCGCCTTTAGTTTTGCCCCGGTATTTCTTGATATGTGTTGCATATCTGCTGGGGGTGGTGGGGTGTTTTTATATCACCGATTCCAATTAACTATTTACATGTAAAATATATTGATCCTTTGCCGTTGCCTGCTTCTGAATTATCAGCAGGAAGAGTAGAGGAATCGGATGCGCAATCCGGTATCGAGTTCGGACTCCTCATTTAGATTTCATGCATTGGCAGGAACACTAAAGGTAGTGGTGCATTAATCTCTTCAAGGCGGGGGATATGCGCTGTGATATTCACGCGGTCGTTGAGTCGAGTATTCCATCGAAGAGGCTGGAATGTACTGACTGAAATTTTTGAATAATTGGGGACCCTGCATCTTCGGTGGTGCTTTCGAAACGTACGGGTTATCTCTTGATGGGGCACCGAAATGATGCGGGAATTATCCGGGAAATAGGTGCCGTGTTATCGGGTAAATATTTTTTGCGAATTATTGAAATTTCTCACTTAAACATATAAATTTTTAAAAATTTCTGCAATATATTCATGCACGTGCAGGAAACAAGCGGTTTGGGTGTTGGTCTATGTGGGTTCTTGTGTGTTTTCCTCTCCAAGCATGTCTCCGTATCAGCGCTGCAGCCCATCAAAACCACCCCCGAGCCCCTCGGTGCCCACCTGTAGCACCTCCCCGCCAGAAGCCCCGAAACCGCACCTAAACCGCGCCTCAAACGCCCCGAACAGCTTATCTGTTCTCTTGATGGCGAACAGACGCCCATCAGCCCGCCCTTTCGGCCGCGCTCAACGTACTCTTGTATCAATAGGAAAATGCAAGGAGTGCGTAAATGTTTGAACGCTTTACCGATCGAGCTCGGCGCGTTGTGGTGCTTGCCCAGGAAGAGGCACGCATGCTCAACCACAACTACATCGGTACCGAACACCTGCTGCTCGGTCTGATTCACGAGGGCGAAGGCATCGGTGCTCGCGCCCTGGAATCATTGGGCGTTACCCTGAACGCAGTACGTGAACAGGTTCAGGACATCGTCGGCCCCGGCCCCCAGGCCCCTAACGGCCACATCCCCTTCACCCCGCGCGCGAAGAAGGTTCTCGAACTGTCCATGCGCGAGGCTATTCAGCTGAACCACGGCTACATCGGCACCGAACACATCCTGCTGGGCATGGTTCGTGCCAACGAGGGCGTGGCAAACCAGGTGCTGGTCAAGCTGGGCGCTGAGCCCGCTGCCGTGCGCCAGGCTGTTATGGACCTGATTTCCGGCTACCCCGGCAACAACTCCGGTGAAAAGGAAACCGCCGGCGTGGGTGCAGGTAACTCTCGCGAAGGCACTCCCGCGGGTTCGACCATCCTGGATCAGTTCGGCCGCAACCTCACCGCAGCAGCACGTGAGGGCGAGCTGGACCCGGTCATCGGCCGCCACAAGGAGATGGAACGCGTCATGCAGGTCCTCTCCCGCCGTACCAAGAACAACCCCGTGCTGATTGGTGAGCCCGGCGTCGGTAAGACCGCCGTCGTGGAGGGCCTGGCACAGGCTATCGTGCACGGTGACGTCCCCGAAACCCTCAAGGACAAGCACCTGTACACCCTGGACCTGGGTTCCCTGGTCGCAGGTTCGCGCTACCGCGGTGACTTCGAAGAGCGCCTGAAGAAGGTCCTGAAGGAAATCCGCTCCCGTGGCGACATCATCCTGTTCATTGACGAGATCCACACCCTCGTCGGTGCAGGTGCCGCTGAGGGCGCGATTGACGCTGCCTCCATCCTCAAGCCCATGCTGGCTCGAGGCGAACTGCAGACCATCGGTGCAACCACCCTGGACGAGTACCGCAAGCACATTGAGAAGGATGCCGCCCTGGAGCGCCGCTTCCAGCCGATTCAGGTTGAGGAGCCCTCTCAGGAGCTCGCCGTGCAGATCCTCAAGGGTGTGCGCGATAAGTACGAGGCACACCACCGCGTCACCATTACCGACGAGGCTATTGAGACTGCCGTGAACCTTGCGGCACGCTACATCTCTGACCGCTTCCTGCCGGATAAGGCTGTCGACCTGATTGACGAGGCGGGCGCACGTCTGCGCATCAAGCGCATGACCGCACCCCCGGAAATCAAGCTGCTCGATGAGAAGGCTGCCAAGCTGCGCCAGCAGAAGGAAGACGCCATCAACTCCCAGGATTACGAGAAGGCCGCAGGCCTGCGTGATCAGGAGCAGAAGGTCCTGGCTGAGAAGGAAGAAGCCGAGAAGGCATGGCGCGAAGGCGGCGACGCATTCGGCACCGTGACCCCCGAGGTTATTTCTGAGGTTCTGGCCGCTTCCACCGGTGTTCCGGTCTACAAGATCACCGAGGAAGAGTCCAGCCGCCTGCTGACCATGGAGCAGGAGCTCCACAAGCGCGTCATCGGCCAGGAGCACGCTATCGCGGCGCTGTCCCGCGCTATCCGCCGTACCCGCGCAGGTCTGAAGGACCCGCGCCGTCCCGGTGGTTCGTTCATCTTTGCCGGCCCGACCGGTGTGGGTAAGACCGAGCTGGCTAAGGCACTTGCCGAGTTCCTCTTCGGCGATGAGGATTCGCTCATCACCCTGGATATGTCCGAGTACCAGGAGAAGCACACCGTCTCCCGTCTGTTCGGTGCGCCTCCCGGCTACGTTGGCTACGATGAGGGCGGCCAGCTGACCGAGAAGGTCCGCCGCAAGCCCTTCTCCGTGGTCCTGTTCGACGAGGTGGAGAAGGCTCACGCCGACCTGTTCAACTCGCTGCTGCAGATCCTGGAAGACGGTCGCCTGACCGACTCGCAGGGTCGCGTGGTGGACTTCAAGAACACCGTCATCATCATGACCACTAACCTGGGCTCGCGTGACGTGAACCGCCGCATCCCGGTCGGTTTCCAGGCGATGGATGACGCAACCGCCGATTACGAGCGTATGCAGGCACGTGTGATGGAGAACCTCAAGGAGCACTTCCGCCCCGAGTTCCTCAACCGTGTGGACGACATTATCGTCTTCCCGCAGCTCTCCGAGTCTGAGATTCTGCAGATTGTGGACCTGTTCGTGGGTCGCCTGGCTAAGCGCCTGGCGGAGCAGGATATGTCCATTGAGCTGACCAACGCTGCGAAGGTTCTCATGGCGGCTAAGGGTTACGACCCGTCCATGGGTGCTCGCCCGCTGCGCCGCGAGATGCAGCGCAACATTGAGGACGCCCTGTCCGAGAAGATCCTCTTCGGCGACATCAAGCCCGGTGAGAAGATTACCGTGGACGTTGAGGGTGAGGGCGACTCCGCGAAGTTCGTCTTCTCTTCCCAGCCGATGAAGGAGCTGGCTCTGGACTCGGTGCAGGAGCTGAACGAGAGCGAGTCTTCCGAGGCTCCCGCAGCTGAGGCACCTGTTTCTGAGGCTCGAGAGGGTCAGGGTGGGGACTAAGCCCTAGGTAGCTAGGTTTTAGCGTACTAAACGCCTGTGGGGCGGTACCGGAATTATTCGGTACCGCCCCACAGTCGTTTCTATGCTTTTATAAGCCCCAGGAGCCTCTAGGAGCCTGTCTGCGGCGAGTACTAGAGCGAGACGAGCACTGCATCACCCTGCGTGACTTCGCGGGCGAGAGCGTCCGCCAGCAGCCCCGTATAGCAGCGCTGCAGCTGCTCGGCGGCGGGGGAGAGCGCATACAGCGCCTTGAGCGGGCGGTGCACCGCGGCGGGTGCATCCGCGGGGAACGCAAAGTCAGGTGACGCCGTATCGCCAGCCGCAGCTACACCCGCGCTCAAAATCAGCTCGCGATTCACCGGCTCATGCGCCGCACGCAGCACCGCCATGACCGCCCCGCGCACCTGACGGTCCGTGCCGTGCCAACTCTGACCCTTGGGAGTGTAGTCCGCCTCCGGCTTGCCCGCCGCAACCCAGGCGCACAGATCCTCCACCGGGCACAGCTCGCAGGTCGGGGACTTTGCCGTGCAGACCAGCGCGCCAAGCTCCATGGTCGCCGCATTCCACAGGCAGGAGGTGGAGGTGTCGGCGGGCATGAGCGCCTCCGCCAGGCGAGTCTCAGCAGCCGTCAACGAACGCGAGGGTAGCGCCTTGCCGGAGATAGCGCGCGCATGCACGCGGCGGATATTCGTATCAATGACCGTGGCGCGCAGACCAAACGCGAACACGCTAATCGCCGCCGCCGTGTAGGAACCCACGCCCAGCAGAGCCAGTAGCGCATCGTAGTCGGCGGGAACCTCGCCGCCGTGCTGCTCCACAATCGCCACGGCGGCACCGTGCAGACGCTGCGCACGGCGCGGGTAACCCAGACGGCCCCAGGCGCGCACCGCCTCCGAGGCGGGCTCTGCGGCAAGGTCGGCGGGGGTGGGCCAGCGGCGCATCCACTCCTCCCACACGGGTAGAACGCGCTTGACGGGGGTCTGCTGCAGCATAAACTCACTGACCATCACGCCCCAGGGGGTGCACTCGTCACGACGCCACGGCAAATCGCGTGCCTGGTCGAGGAACCACCGGTTGATTCGGTGGTGGAGCGCCTCGATATTCGTTCCTTCGGGCAGGATAGGTTCGGGGCGCGTGCGTGTGGTGCGTTTGGGCTCTGAGGTCATCCGAAAAGCCTACGCTACAGGGCATATATTCCCAAAATCGCATGAACAGAGTTCACTGTGAATCTAAGGGTTAAACCCGGTATCCTTAAAGGTATGTCTGAAAATGGTCCCGTTCTGCCTCCCGAAGTGTACCGCCGCCGTCGTATCGTGGCGGTTATTGCTCTGCTCGCTATTATTTTGCTGCTGGTTGCCGGCGTGACCTCCATGGTCGGCATGATTAACGGCAAGAAGGACGCCACTGTAGCCTCCACCGCGACGCCTTCCGGTGCGCCCTTCCAGAGCTTCAGTGCTCGCCCCTCCGAAACTGCTTCGGCTACCCCGTCCGCTAGTGCGACTGCCTCTGCGACCGCGAGTGCTTCGGCGACCCCCTCGGTGACCGCTTCTGCGGCGCCCACTGCAAGCGTGACCACCGCTGCGGTAACCCCTGCGGCAACTACTCCCGCGGCGACCCCGACTGCTCCCGCACCGACTCCGAGCGTGACCACTGCGGCTGCTGTTGCGGCGTGTACCGCGAACGACCTGAAGGTGACCGTCACCCCCGCGAAGCGTACTTTCGCGGCCGGTGAGCAGGTGTCCTTCCACGTGACCTACACGAACTCTTCGAAGACCCCCTGCGCTGTGGGCGGTGAGGACGCGAACACCGGCGTTGATCTGAAGATTACCTCCGGTGCGGCTCAGGTGTACACCCGCAGCCTGTGCGCGGCGACCGCTGTTCAGAAGTCTGAGGTAGCCGCAGGTGGCGAGGGTGCAACCGACCTGGCGTGGGATCGTAAGATCAACGTTCTGGGCTGCTCCTCCGCGTCGACCGCTCAGAAGGGTTCCTACTGGGCTGCGGTGACCGTCAATGGTGTGAGCTCGGCTCCGGTGAACTTCATTATTCAGTAGTTCACGTCTATAGTTTTCGCCCCTGTGTGGGCGTGAGAAGCCCCCGTGCTGGATATTCTCCGGCGCGGGGGCTTCTAGCTTTTATCCGGTTATTACTTGGAGGCGCGAGGCTTGGCGAAGCGGCGCTCGCCCAGGTACCCGAGCAGACTACCGAAAGCGGTCCACTGCAGTGCCGCCAATAGCAGGGTGGACAGGTCGGTCACCTCAAAGGAGTTGGGGATGACCTTGAACCACAGCAGTGGCAGGTAAATCAGAAAGAGAATGGGGGATGCCCACACGAAGAACGGAACGGGGCGCTTGGCCGACGGATACTTAGCTCGTGAGTACGACATTGTGACCTCCAGGGGGGTGTCATGATGCTTGAGGCATCAGGGCGCGGAGGGAACTCCGCTTTCACTACATCATAATGCAAAAGGTTCTCGTGAGGTCAGAAAAATCCCCCGTGCCGGTTCTTCTTCGGCGCGGGGGGCTCTCGTATAGGTCTTTTGTTAGAGGTACTTCTCCAAGCTGCTCTCTGCCATGCGGGACAGCTGCTCACGCACCGTGCGGGCACGAGCCTCACCCACACCGTCCACGGCGCGCAGGTCCTCAAGGGATGCCGCCATCAGAGCCTGCAGGCTACCGAAGCGCTCCACCAGACGCTCAGAAATAGCGTTCGGGATGCTCGGAATACCGGCGAGCAGACGGAAACCGCGAGGCTGCAGGGGGAACTCCAGGTCGGGGTTCTCGCCAAAACCGACAGTGCGGGCAATCGTGCGCAGATCCACGATAGCCATATCGTCCAGGTTCTGAAGCGCCTCAACACCGGCGGTAATCAGCTCGTCGTTCACCTCGGGCAGGTAGTCGCGCAGAATCAGGTCGCTAGCGGTCATCTCGGGGGCGCGCAGCTCCTCCAGCTGCAGGGCAATCAGGCGGCCGTGCACGCCGAGCTCCAGCACGTAGTGGCTGACCTCGCGGATAATGCGGTTCACCATCTCCATGCGCTGCAGGGTCATTGCCACATCACCCAGGGAAACGTTCGATTCAATCTCCAGGGCAGACAGGCTGGAGAGCACTGAACGCAGGCGCTTCTTATAGCTTTCAAGGGTCTGAATCGCCTGGTTTGCGCGGGCCATCAGGTACTGGCTGTCTTCAACCATGTAGCGGGTGCCGTCAACGTACACCGAAATCACGGACATCGACGCGCTCACCGAAATCACCGGGAAACCGGTCTGAATCGCGGTGCGTTCGGCGGTGCGGTGGCGGGTGCCGGATTCGTTCGTGTCAATGGAGGCGTCCGGCATGAGCTGTACGCCGGCGTGCAGCAGGCGGGTGGCGTCGCGGTCGCAGATGATAGCGCCATCCATCTTCGCCAGCTCGCGCAGGCGGGTTGCCGAGAACTCGGTGTCGATGTTAAAACCGCCCGAAGATAGGGAGGATACGGTGCGGTCGGATCCGAGTACGATGAGTGCGCCCGTACGGCCACGCATGATGCGTTCCAGGCCCTCGCGGAGCTCGGTGCCGGGGGCGATTCGGGCGATAGTTTTAAGCAATAGGTCACTATAATTCATCTGCACGAAAACCATTGTACCCGTAAGGGTGGTTATTGAGCCAGGTCAGGGGCGGAACGGCGGGCTAAAGTGCCTCAAAAACGAATGGATATTCTCGATATTTATACGGGAGTGTACGGAGCTAAACTGTCTGCATTTAAAGGTAAAAATCTGTTCTGCGGTACCCCATTTCGCCGTGACCAAACACCGCGCACCATATCGCCCCAGACCCTAAAATAGACCCATGACCGCGCGCACGAAAAACACCAAAACCGCACCCGCCTACCGCTGCACCGAATGCGGCTGGACCACCGCCAAATGGGTAGGCCGCTGCGGCGAATGCCAAACCTGGGGCACCGTCGAAGAAGCCGCCGGGGGCACCCGCGCGCGTACCCGCGCCGCATCCAGCGTGCAGAAACCCGCCCAGCCCATCGCAGAAGTCGACTCGCGCGTAGCCGCCTACATGAGCACCGGAAACCCCGAATTCGATCGCGTGCTCGGCGGCGGACTCGTACCCGGCGCGGTCATCCTCATGGCGGGCGAACCCGGCGTGGGCAAATCCACCCTGCTACTGGATGTTGCCGCCACCTTCGCGCGCGGCACCGCTCAGAATGCGGGGCAGAACAACCCGGCACACAACACCCCGGCACAAAGCGTCCAGCCGCCGCGCCCGGTCCTGTACATTACCGGCGAGGAATCCGCCGCGCAGGTCAAGCTCCGCGCCGACCGCATCCGCGCCATTGCGGACACCCTCTACCTGACCAGTGAAACCGACCTCGGCACCGCCCTGGCGCATATTGAGCAGGTCAACCCCTCCCTGCTGGTCATTGACTCCGTGCAGACCCTCGCCTCCGCGGAAGTTGAGGGTAGTGCCGGCGGCGTGACCCAGGTGCGTGAGGTTGCCGCCTCCGTCATTGCCGCCGCGAAGGAACGCAATATGTGCACCCTGCTCGTGGGCCACGTGACCAAGGAAGGCACCATCGCGGGCCCGCGCCTGCTCGAACACCTGGTGGACGTGGTCTGCCAGTTTGAAGGCGATAAGCACTCGAATATCCGCATGCTGCGCGCCATTAAGAACCGCTTCGGACCCACCGACGAGGTGGGCTGCTTCGACATGCACGAGGACGGCATCGCGCCGGTGCTGGACCCCTCCGGCATGTTCGTTTCGAGTACCCCGCACCCGGTGGCGGGCACCTGCGTGACCGTCACGATGGAGGGCCGCCGACCCCTGCTCGCGGAGGTGCAGGCACTGCTGGATCAGGCGGTGGCACCCGCCCCTCGCCGTACCGTCTCGGGTCTGGATTCGGCACGTATTCAGATGCTGTTGGCAGTGCTGCAGCGCCGCGCCGGGCTGAACGTGGGCAAACTCGACTGCTACGTCTCCACGGTGGGCGGCGCAAAAATTGCCGAGCCCGCCGCCGACCTGGCGTGCGTCATGGCGCTTGCCTCGGCGGCGCAGAATAAGCCGCTACCGCGCAAGCTCGCGGTCTTCGGCGAGGTCGGTCTGGCGGGTGAGGTGCGCGCCGTGCCGGGCATCCGCCAGCGCATTGCAGAGGTGGGCCGCCTGGGCTTCACGCACGTGCTGGTGCCCGCCTCCCCGACCGGCGTGGGGGACGTGCCCGAGGGCGTGACCGTGCGTGAGGTAACCACCCTGGGTGAGGCGCTCGCGCTGCTCTTCCCGCAGAAGTAGCCGCCCGCGCATCAACAGCATAGAGATAGCGGAGGAGGGGGGCTCCCGGCTGGCGTGAATGCCGGCCGGGAGCCCCCTCCGCTGTATCTTGACGGTTGCCACTGACCCCGCTAGAACCCCGCTAGGAGGAGCGGCTCTCCTCCTCGTTCTCGTGCAACATGATGTTGATCGAGCGGGTGTTGAGCTTGTTCGTGTGGTGGGTGTTCACCGCGCTATCGGTCACGTCATCAACCACCGTGGAGTCGTCCATGTCAGCGTCAACAATCGGGATTGCCGAGGTGCGCGGTGCATGCTTCGTGACTGCCTCGCCCAGGGGCACCAGAACCGCCACGGCATCCTTGTGGGACATGCCGGTCGCCTCCATAAAGTCCACCACGATCAGGCGGAGCATCAGCACCAGCGACTCGCCCTCAAAGGTTGCCACACCCATCGTGCGGGGCTCGAGGGTGCCGGCAAGCTTAATCATGCGTTTGCGGGCTTCCATCATGTAGTGTTCGCGTTCGCTTTCGGTCGGGGCAGACATGCCCAGGCCGAGGCTCTGCGCCGCGAGCGACAGCTCGGTCAGTGCGTCACTGAGTGAAAGCTGCGCGGCGGTACGCAGCTGCACGTGGTGAATCGTGGACGCCATGCGGCGGTTAAGCACGCGGTCGTTACGAATTGCCAAGTCCACCGCGGCTAGGGTCTTCGACATGCGCGCCAGCTCGCCTTTACTCTTGCGGCTATTCCAGGACAGCTCATTCATACCCTGCGCGGTAATCAGGTCGCCGCGGCACGCGTCATACAGCGGTTGCAGAGCGCGGGCATCGAGCAGGCTCTGGTACGCCTTGTTGTAGTCGTAGTAGCGGATCGCTTCGGAGGACAGCTGGAAAACCTTCGCGAACGCATCCATGAGAGCTTGGGCGCGGGCACGCGGGTTCTTACGCGGGTCGCGTGGCATCAGGTACATGGCGAGGAACGCGAAGGCGCCACCGACAATGCCGTCGAAACTGCGGGTGAACGCATCGTCAGGTACGGGCAGTAGCAACGTGAAACAGGCCTGGAAGCTGAGCTGAATCGTAAAAATAATGCCCTTATCAATAAATCGGGCAATAATCACGGTCAAGAAAAGCACCACTGCCGCCTGCCAGGTGCCATGACCGAGCAGGATCAGTAGAAGGTCGCCAATGAGAATGCCGAGGGTCACGCCGAAGGAGACCTCAAGGATTCGGCGGGAATGCTTGGCGCCGCTCACATAGCCCAGGGATACGAGGGCAGCGACCGGCGCGAAAATGGGCTCGTGGTGGCCCAGGACGCGCTCAGCGAAAAGCCAAGCGCCCATAGACGCCGCAACAATCTGCACAGACTGAAAGAAGTCAGCCCGGACGCGTTCAACGCCCTCACGGATGAACTGTCGGGTGTTCTGTTCAGTAGTGCGTAGAATGTCTGCGAATCGTGCCATGGGCACCATCATACCGGCGCGTGTGCGGTGCACAAGGGGGTAGGGGAGTGTTGGGTTGAAGTGTGAGAGACCCCGCGCCCTGTACTTGCCCTGTACCCGCGCTGTAGCCGCCTTTTTTGAGGAAATCTAATAAAGCCGCTTTTCGAGCCCCTGTTACGCAACCTAGCCGCGGAGGCGGCGCGCCACCCTCGCCAGCAGACCCGGCTGGGCGGGGTGCATCTCGGCGGTTTCAGAAGATGACTCAGGCTCAACGGTGACGGGGCGCGTTTCCTCGGCACCGTGCGCGCTGTGAATACTGTGCGCCCCGTGAATACCGTGCGCGCTGCGCCCGCCACTAATTGCGCGGGCACGTTCGAGCTGTCGGCGGTGCTCGGCATCCCAGGAGTGCGCCCGGTCAGACATCGCCCACTCGAACCCCGCGGTGAGGGAGGTTTCGGTGAAGAGATCTCGGGCGGCACGGACGGTCGCACCCAGCGGCTCGGGGAGCGCCGGGACCTGCTCCACGGCGGGGAAAGGCACGGGAGCTTCTGCGTTGCCGCGAGCGTCTGCCTCACCATGAGTTTTTGCATCAGGGGCAAGAACCTGTGCAAGCAGGTAGGCGCGCTCGGTGCGCAACACCTCCAACAGCTCGGTACGGCGTGCATCCGATGCCACCGCCGCGTGCCGCAGGGCGGCGGCAACCATCAGCTCGGGAACACCACCGGTGAGCATGCCCAACGGCAGGGTGAACTCGCCCAGACCGTACAGGCTCAGGGCGCCACCCGCACGCATCTGCGTGAAGGCATCCGGTACGAGGGCGAGCACGGGAATACCCGCCGCGGCGGAGAACACCGCCGGGTGGTAGCGGCTGGTCAGCGTGAACGCCGCCCCGCGGTGCACGGTAACGCTCTGGTCGGCGTGCAGAATCGGCAGCAGGGTCGCCGGGGTGGAGGGGCTGAGCTGCTCAGCGATGCGCTGGTGTACCTGAATATCGCCGCTTTCGGGGTTCTGCGGGTCGCCAAAATGGCTCAGGAACACGGGCGCGTAGCCGTGCTCGCGCCACATGCTATCGAGCAGACGCGCGATCTGCTGCGCCTGCTGTTCGGTGCACTCGTTGACGGTGACGCACACGTAGCGCTCGGGCAGCTCATCCAGTGCCTGACCTGCGGAAACTCCTTCCGCATAGTGCAGGGTACGCGCAGGGGAAGCCGCCAGGTAGTCGGTGGCATCGTCCACACTCAGGCGCGCGTCAATACCCCGCTCACGGCACCAAGCGAGGGAAGAACGTTCGCGCACCGTCACCGAACGGGCGGTGCGCAGCATGCGTTCCAGAACCTGCGCATCCTCGGGGCTGAGCACCGGGCCCAGGGACTGGCCGGTCACGTACACGGGCACGCCCGCATGCTCGGCGGCACGCACCGCGGCGGCGCGTTCGTAGAGCAGCCAGCCGTAGCGGGAGTTGAGGTTGCCGCCGCCGGAGACCACGACCGCATCCATGGCGGCGATAGAATCCGCGAAATCCACCATCCGCTCAACGGTCTGCTCCAGCGGATGCAGCACCTCCGGTAGCGCCTGCACCTGCGGCAGAGCCACCAGCTCGGTGATGGAGGGGCGTTCCCGGCCGGCGTGTAGCTGCGCCAGGATGCACTCGAGCGCCTCGAGGGTCAGCTCGCGTTCAGCCGGCGCCCAGGGGAAGAGGAAAAACGGTAGGTACTCGTAGGGTGCGCCCGCCTCATGATGTACCGCCTCACGATTTGCCGCGCCGATATAGCGCGCCGAATGCCCCACATCGCGGGTCATGAGGGTGACCGCCGCGCCGCCTTCGGAAAGCGCCTGAGCGCTCGCAATGGTCATGGCTTCGTCACCCACGTGGTAGGTGTGCTGGCCGATATCGCCAATGACGAGCACGCGCGGTGCTGTAGAAGGCAACGCTGTAGAAGAACGATTGTTCTCTGTCACGGTTATGCGCCCTTCTGCTCTGCCGACCCGGTCTCAGTGCCGCGACGAACCAGGGACCGCTGATTGAGGGAACGCTTCGCCAAGGAACGCAACGCACGGCCCGGGGTGCGCAGGTGCTTGAGAACCCGCAGGCGCTCCTCAATGCTCTGCTGGCGGCTCTCAATAGCCTGCTGACGAGCCTCGATACGCTCCAGGCGGCTCTCGATAGAGCGCAGAATGTCCAGGGATTCGCGGGTCAGATCGTGCCCGTCAATCACGCGGCGCTCCAGGTCAGCCGCCAAATGCGCCTGGTACAGGTACGCACCCGGTCGGGCACCCGCCTGCAGATCCTCGCGGATAGCGCGGGCGCGCACCATCGAATCGAAGCGGGCATGCTCAGCCTGACGCTTCACGCTGTTCGCCTCGGCACCCTCCGCGTCGGGGCGCAGCGACCAGTACGCCAGCGGCTCATCCACTAGCAGAATATCCGCAACGGAGGCGGCACGCATGTTGAACTCCCAGTCGCCGACCACCGGCAGGGACTCGTCGTAGAAACCGACCAGCTCGTGCAGGCTGCGGCGGTAGAGAATGCCAATCGGCACGGCACGGTTCGTGCGGAATAGGAACTGCAAACCGACGCTGGGCAACCCGTCGTGGAAAATACGCTCCTCGTACACCTCGAACTCGCCCTCGGCGTTCTTGCGTTCGTATCGCTCCACAACGCGGGTGGTACACATGAGCGCGCCGCTTTCTTCGAGCGCCGCGACGGTGCGTTCCAGGAACTCGGGCGCCCACAGGTCGTCATCATCATGAATCGCCACGTACGTGGAGGCGGTCGCCGCCAAACCGGCGTTGGATGCCGCCTCCATGTTGCCGCCGGCGGTGGTCAGCAGCTGCACGCGGCTGGAATCCTGCGCGTTAGAACCCAGCGGGGATGCCTCAATGACGGCGCGGGTTGCCTGCTCGTCGCCTCCATCGTTAATCACACAGACCGTGTAGTCGGTGAAGGTCTGCTGCGCAATGTTCTCCAGCGCGCGGCTCAAGAAGCGGGGGCGGCCCTTCGTGCGGACCAGAATAGCTACGGTAGGGGAAGACATAACCACAATCAGTCGAGGGTGAGCGGGCCCGTGCCAGCCCAGGAACTCAACCCATTATGAAGGTGTGCACTGTTCAGACTCAACCCGCCACCCGTCCACGCCGCAGCAGCAGGCACACAGAGGCATACACCGCCCCTAAAAACTAGCTGATGGACTGTAGCGCCACCATCGCCAGCACACCGAGCACAAAGCATGCCGGAATGGTTACCAGCCACACCAGAAGAATCTGCAGAACAATCCTGGATTTCAGCGCGTTAAAGCGCTGGTTCACGCCCGCGCCGAGCGCCGATGCCGTCGCCAGGTGCGAGGAGGAGAACGGCACCTGCAGCAGGAAGTAGCCGAGCACCTGCACCACCGCGGTCGTACCCTGAGCGACCGCGCCACGGAACGGGTCCAGGCGCACCATCTTGTAGGCGAAGGTGTAGCCGATGCGGCGGCCACCGGTCAGCGTACCCGCACCCAGGCTGAGGGCAATAATGAAGGTGCCCAGCAGCATCCCGCCCCAGGTGAGGGATTGAATCAGCGCCGGATCCATGATGCGTTCACTCAGCAGCGCCCACAGCAGCAGGTACAGGTAGCCGGTCTGCAGGCCGTGGAGCAGCGAAATTGCGGAGGCAGACACCGCCAGCACCTCGCGGGCATGCTGATTCACCAGGCGCGGGTTATGGCCGACCACCAGCCGGTAGAACGGCACCACCATCAGCCAGGACAGCAGAAAAATGAGCGGCGGCAAGTAGAAGAGCGGCAACAGAGTCGCCCCAAAAATATGCGGCAGGAAGGCGAGGGAACCGAAGCCTTCAGCGGCGCTGTCAATCCTCGTTTGGGTCCACCAGCTCACACCGGCGAGGGCACCGACCAGCGCGTGGGTCGAGGAGGACGGCAGCCTCAGGAACCAGGTGAGCACACCCCAAATAGCGCAGACCAGCAGCGACGCAACGATACCGTTCAGGCCGGTGATACCCTCCGGGGCGCTCACCCACGAGGCGGAATACTCACCGAGTAGCAGGAACGCACCGACCACGCCGAGCACGTTGAAGAGTGCGGCAAGGTACAGGGCGGAGCGCTCGCCAAGGGCGCGGGTACGCACCGGAACAGCGACGGAGTTGGAGGCGTCGTGCACACCGGTAACGTAGACCGCGGCAATGAATGCGCAGCAGGCTAGAAGACCCAGGAGCATTAGGATTCCTGAACGATAATGCGGCCGATCTCGGCGGACACATCACGCATAGCGTTGGAGGCGGCGGTCAGCTGCGCCAGGAAGGTGGCGTAGCGGCGGTACCGTTCGGGGGTGTAACGCTCGGCAATGTACGCGTCGTATTCTTCGGCGGTGCGTAGCGCCTGGCGGGAGATACGCAGCATGTCCATCCAGTAGTTGTCGAGGCCGCGAATATCGGCAAGTTTGGGGATGACGGCGGCGGTCAGCACCGCCTGACGCTGAATAATGTCCAGGATTGAGGTGATGTGCGTGGCGAAGCCGTCAATGCTGTGCAGGGACAGCACGTGCGCGGCGCTGGTGAGCTTCTCGACGGCGTTGGTGAGCTTGCGCGCCAGCGTGTACAGGTCTTCACGCGGGATGGGCGGGGAGAAGGAGCTACGCACCTCGGTGAGGGTGCGGAACAGCAGGTTCGTGGAGTCCGCCTCGTGGGTGAGCATGCGTTCGAAGAGTTCGGGGTACTCCGCGACGGGGGAGCCGACCATTTCAGAGAGCAATGCCGCCGCCTCACCGACCTGCGCTGAAATTTCAGCGAGGGAGGCGAGGGATTCGTTGGCGTGGGGGAAAAGTCGGTGCAGCATAGTTCCCAGTCTAACCAGTATTGGGTGCTACGGGTGCGCATAGCCCGCGGGTATCTCACGAGCGCCCGACCTGCACACGTTATGGTAACGACCTGCAAATGTTATAGCGCCGTCCTGTTCGCGGTTGCCCGTGAGGGTTTTAAACAAAAAACGGTGGGGGTCGATTTCTCGACCCCCACCGGAACGTTTAGGGATGTCGGGTTGGGAGCGCCTCTCGGCGGAAGGCCGCTCGAAGCGGCTAAAGATTTGGAGCCCGGGGCTACCTATTAGCAACCCGACATCTTGTAATTATTATCCACCTGTACCCGGCACAGAGTCAATTAGAAATAGGCATTTCACGCCTTTGCGACCCAATGTGGAACCTGTGCCAATTCGCGGCACGAACCCGCATTTTTAGGCGCCTAAACGCTGCAGAAGACTAGAATGCTTCGAGGTTGGTCTGCGATTTTCCCTGCGCAGAATCAGCCTCCGAAGCCCCGTTAGCCTGCTGACCAGCCTCAACGGCACGCAACTGGGCGGCGACCGCCTCCAAATCGTGCGCGATCTGCTCCATCTGCTGAGCCTGACGCGGCAGACGAGCACGACGCTCCACCGCCTCACGCTTCACCTCGTGGCTACCCGGAACCGAACCATCCTGCCCGGCAGAGCGCGCATAATCGGTGCGAATACCCAACGCCACCACGTGCGCAAACGCCGCGCAACGTTCCATCGCAATGTCCATATCGCCGGTGTACAGGCCCGCCAGAATCTCATCAATCGTGCGGACCACCTCGTCGGCGCTCGGCGGGTCGGGAACACCCGCCACCACGTGCGAACGGTAGTCCTCCGCCATGCCCAGCTCAAAGGCGCGGCTCACTCCGCGTGGTGAACGATGCACCACATCCCGCAACCAGTACATACGCCACAGCGCACCCGGCAGGGAGTGGGCGCTCGCGTGCGACCAGAGTTCGGCGAGCATCTCAATTCCGTAGTCGTCGGTGAAGCTGACGAGCCGTTCGGTCATCTGCTCGTCGGTGCCGCGTCCGCGCATCAGCAGGATGCGTGCGGAGGCGTGCGCCGCCTCTTCGCGTGCGGCGGGGTCCATGCCGCCTTCGTGGCGTTCAAATTTCTCGGCGGAGTAGAGGACAGGTCGGTGGTGGGTGCGGTGACGTGAGCGCCCGGAGGCGCCGGTTGATGTTGCGGGTGTAGACATAGGATTTCTCAGTGTACCGTTCATTGGCTGGGAGCCGGTAGTGTATAGTATTTCTATCTGCACATTTTCAATTTTGTGTGGATAGGAGCGCCTTTAGCTCAGTCGGTAGAGCTACGGACTTTTAATCCGCAGGTCGTGGGTTCGAGCCCCACAGGGCGCACTAGCCGACCCGTCGCCTCCCGCTTTGCGGGGGTCGGCGGGTTTTTGCGTCTTCACCCTTATGCGCGGGGTTTTACCCCGTGCCTATCCTGTGTGGTGGGGCGTGTCCTGCCGGGTTGGCCTGGCAGTTTTGATTCGTGTACGTTGACCCGAAAAGATGAGGAAACCCCGTGAGCGTCACCATTAAGAACCCCGAAGAAATCACGATTCTTGCCACTGGCGGCACGATCGATAAGTTCTATTCGGTGGCGGGCACCATGGATATTGGTGAGCCTGCCGCTAAGGATCTGCTGGATCGCGTGATTACCGATATCCGTTTTGATATTCGCCCGCTGATTGGCAAGGACAGCCTGGACATGACCGATGAGGATCGTGCCGAGCTGACCGAGGCGCTGAACGCTGTCACTAACGACCAGGTGCTCATCACTCACGGTACCGACACCATGCCGGAGACTGCCCGCTACCTGGTCGAGCATGCTGACCTGGGCGATAAGGTTGTGGTGCTGACCGGTGCGATGCAGCCCGCCGTGATGGCTCGTTCGGATGCCGGCTTCAACCTGGGTGCCGCTATTGCCGCCCTGAACCTGCTGGAGCCGGGCGTGTACATCAGCATGAGCGGTCGTATTTTCCCTGCTGAGAGCGTGCGTAAGGACCGTTCTCGCGGCATTTTTGAGGGCTAAGATGGCTGATTCCGCTCGTACGCGGAGGGGCGAACCGGTTTCTGCCGCTGAGCTTGCGCAGGTGGCGGGTTCCTCGGATCTTATTCCGCAGGAGCGTATGTCGCGGGAGCATATGTCCCGGGAACATATGTCGCAGGCGCAGCTCATGCAGCTACAGGCCATGGAGGAGCTGGAGCAGCAGGCTGACGAGTTCTGGAATGTCACCAGCGATTACCCGCTGCCGGCTAAGAACCTGTACCTGGTGCGTGTGCTGCTGCTGGTCGTGCCCTCGCTGATTGTTGTTTATTACTTCATTCGCGTCACGCTTTTCCCGATTGGTGCGGTGCCGCTGGTCTACCTGGTGATGCACATATGGCTTGCCATGATTTACCGGGCGAACCGTTCGGTGAAGCTGGTATTGCTGGCGAATGTGGTATCCGGGGTCGCGGCGGCCATTATGACGGCGTTCTTTGTCTATGCGCTGGTGACGGTGCAGGGCCCGCAGACTCTGCTGGACCGTGTGGGCATGTTCTATACGGTGGGCCTGCTGACGGTTATGGCGTCCTTCGCCTTGGAGGTTCTGTTCTCGCTGTTCTATAGTTTGGCGGTTCGTAGGAGCTTGCGTTTGACGCGGCAGAAGCAACAATCGGAGCAGCAGGGCGCAGAAGAGCAGAAAGCAGAAGAGCAAAAGGCAGAGGAACCGAATCCGGCAGAGCCGAATACCGAGGCTCCGAATACCGAGGAGCCCGCTGAGGCTTCGCGTGTAGCGGAGCAGAGCTAACGCACACCGACGGGCGGGGAAATCCCTGCGCATCCGCGCCTCTGTCGGGTGATGCCTGACAGGGGGGTTGACGGGGCGATAATCGGCGGTGTGACACGCTCTCAGTGATGCCCAGCCACTGCTCAGATTCCCCTAAAGTACGCGTGATACGGTAGAGAAAGAAACACAACCCGCACCTGCCAGGAGGTCACCCATGGGCGCTACACACCTGAACACAGATGCCGCTTCATCCGCAGAACACCCGGATGAAGATCTCAGTGTGCAGACTCGCTATCAGGCGCCTATCCGCCAGGCGACGCCTGCCACGCCGGAGGTGTCCGTTCCGCTGAACGTGCCACCGGTGGTGACTGGTTCGCATCCGGTTATTTCGGCGACTTCTACCGTGATCATTCAGGATGGTACGAATCCGCCGATTGTGGTGCGTACGCACCCGACGGGTCCTCTACCTCCGTTCCCGGGGCAGGGTCAGTTACCCGCTTTTCTGCGCACCTACACCGCTGATGAGGTGAAGGAGCGCAAGCAGAAGCTCAAGAAGAACCTCCTGGTCCGCGCCGTTATTTTGTGTATTTTGGCCCTGGTTGAAGGCCTCATTATTTCTCAGTACACGCAGCCGTTGGCGATTTGCTTTGGCTTTGTCGCGGCGCTTTACCTGGTGGTTCAGATGTGGCCGCTGATGCGCCCTCCGCATGATTCGGCGGACGCCTCCGTGTATAGCGTTTGGGCTATCTGCTCCCTGATTGGGTTTGTTGCGATGGGGCTGGTGCTTTCACCGATTACATTCCTGCTGCTGATGCTCGACTGGGCTGGGGTTTCGATGGGCCTGGACCCCCTGCTGATACTTGTTGTCTTGGGCCTGGTCTGGTTGAGTGAGGTCGGTCTATCGTTGCTGACCATTTACCGCTTCAACAACTTGCGAATTGCGATGGCGAACCAGGCAGATTCTCCGTCGCTACCCGACAGTATTTCTGCGACGGTTGACCCGTCCACTTTTGCCTAAAGTTTTTTGAGGCGGCGCGGTAGACGAACGCCGCGCCGCCACACACATCACACACTCGCTCATACGTTTTCCGCACACTATCAGCCGATATCCGAAAGATTCAGCTATGTCCGCAGTCGAGTCCTCTCCGCCATCCGCTCCGAACACCACGCATCCTACGAAGCCCGCCACCCCCACTCTCGTGTCTGTGGCGGGTTGGGTTCTGCTCGCTATTGCTGTGGGCTGGCTGGCGCTGATTGCGTACACCGGCATCTCCTATGCAACCACCCATTTGTCGCATTTTTCGACCTGGCGTGCCCAATCGCTGGTGGATGCGCAGGCGTACTACCCGGTGCTTTTCCTGATGGTCAGCGCGTTCGGTAACGTGACCCTGCATGGTTTCTGCACGGTGGCGTATCTGCGTGGTTACCGGTGGGCGGCGTTGGTGCTGTCGGTGGCGTTGGCGTTGGGCGTGTTGGCTTCTTTGCTGATTATGCTGACGGTGGCGGCTCTTCTGGGTACGTTGAATGGTGCGCCGAGCCAGGATGTTGAGCTGCTGCTCAGTAGCTCTTCGCCGCTGTACACGCCGGTGTATATTGCGGGTCCGTACATGCTGGTGTGTGTTGTGGCGTTGGCGCTGGTGTGGTCGCGTCAGTCGCGTTCTTACATGGAGGCGCGCCGTGATTGGCGTGTGCGCCGCAGCGAGGATTACCTGATTTAGCCTCAGAGGTTCTGGCCGCGGCTCCTGCGGCTCACCGATAACTTTATTTATCCAACCACTATTCACCCAACCACAGTTAGGATGACTCGTGCACCCTACTTCCGAATCTGCGCACGAATCCTCATCGCAGACGAGCCCCGGCTCTACCACCCCCGCCGCCAAGCGCACATATGATGAGAGGGCGGCGTTTGAAGAGGCAAAAAGAAACCTTGGCATAGTTGGCGATAGGGAACAGGAATATAACCGAGGACTGGAGCTTCTTAGCAAAGCCTATTCCATCGGTATGACGCTTATTCTGGTGTATTTCCTCCTGGACGCGTACCAGATTCTCGTGACTGCGGGTCGTAGTGTGAACATCGGCTCGTTCCTTAGCTATGCCCTGCCGAAGGTTCTGCCTGACGCCCTCTTGGTGGTGCCGTTCCTCTGGATTGTTCTGGGGTGGGTCAAAGACGGGTACATTAATCCGCGCCGCCTGACGATGCTGTACCTTCTGCTGTGCTTTGTGAGCGGTGTGCTCTCGTTCGCCGGTGTTTTTGGTATGGCGCAGGTGCTTTTCCCTGCGTTTACTGCTTTGGATTCCGCATCGCATCCTGCTGCTGCTTCGTCTATCGTGACGCAGGTTTTGGTTGCGGTCATTACGGCGGGTAGCGCTGTTCTCCTGTTCTTGCTGACTCGCCCGGTGGTGGGTGCGGTTCCGAGCCTAGCGGTGATTCGCAAACAGATGAGGGATATCGAGAAAAACACCTCGGGTGCTGAGGATGAAGAAGAACTGACTCGCGAGGATGTTCTTCGTCAGCTTGAGAAGGAAGAAGGTCCGGTCAAGGACTCTACCGAGCAACTGTTGCGTGAGCTTTCTGCCGATTATGCGCTCTCGAATGATCCGGTGGAGAAGAACCGGCTGCTGGATGAGATACAGCAGGTTCAGCGCGCCCAGAAGGCGGGTGTAAAGCCCAATCTTGGTGGCGCCTCCGCTGGTGAGTCGGGTAAGCCCCACGAGCAAGCACACGGGGGCGAGAAGACAACTGCTGGCTCTACCGCGCCTGCCGCGCCTAAGGTGGTGCTCCCGCCGCGCCCGAAGGCGTTACGTATCGTCATGTGGTGCGCTACAGCCATTATTATTCTGTCCGCAATCCAACGTATCTATGTATCTATCCATAACGAGGTGCCAGACCGCGTTATAGAAAATATGCCGGGCATCATCATTTCAGGCATATTCGCTACCTTCATCTTCTCTCTCATACCGATTTTCGTCCTCCGCCGACTGGTGAAGGGCCGTAGATGGGCGTACTTCCTCACCCTCTTCGGTAGCGCTTTTATAGTTTTTATCGGGGTGATGAATCTGCAGGCTTTCATCTCGGCTGATTATTTCTCCAGGCTGGCGGATGAATCACTGACTTCAAGGCCCCGAGACTACGTAGTTTCCATTGTGGTGAGTGACATTATGGGAGCTTTTCTCACGGCCTTCTACCTGGTGATAGTTGTGCTGCTCCTTAGCCGTTCCACCAGGTCGTATGTGGCCACTGCGAGGTTCGAGCGGTTGAAGGCACGCGAACAGGTGAACGCCGGTGATGGCTGGGTCGTTCTCCATCAGGATGCAGAAATGGGCGCTCGCCTGGACGAAGAGCAGACACGAGAGCAGACACGTCGGGAAGAGAAGGAAGCTAACCGACGGGCTGAGGAGGCGGTCGCTCAGCAGTACAAGACGACCCGCCGCACGGATGCGCAGAAGAACTCCCGTAACAAAGAGCGTGGCTACAAGGATACTTCCGTGTACACCGAGGAAGGCTACCGCCTCAACTAGGGCGAGATGCCCCTCCCTATGGGGAGACTCTTTGCTACCCGCCCTGCGCTATAGCGTGCGGGGCGGGGCGCGAAGAGAAGAAAGGAACAATGATGTCAGAACGTACCCCAAAACAACCATTGAACGACCCGGAGTACACGGTTCCCGAGTACAGCGTGCTGCTACCGCCTGACGAGGCTGAAAATAGCACGGCAGAGGGCGATGCCGCCTCCAATAACGTAGCTTCCGATAGCGCTGCAGATAGTAGTGCAGCAGAGGATAACGCACCCGGCGACAGCACCCCCGAGCACGCTACTACCGACTACCGGGAGGCGACCGCCGACTACACCGCGACTGTCTCCGCCGAGCAGGTAATTCCGAAGCGCCCGCAGGCTATGCGTAGCGTCATGTGGTGCGCTGCCGCCATTATCGTGCTGGGACCCTTGAGTAACTTTCTGCCGATTCTAAGCCGGTCGTATATCGATTTTGAGATGGTGGTGAGTGTTCTCTTCTCTGCCTTGGTGGTTACCCTCATCATCTCTGCCATCCCGATTTTTGTTCTCTGGAAGATCTGGGATGGCCGCGAGTGGGCGCGCATTCTTACCATCATCTACTGCGCTCTCGCGGCTGCTAGCGGTGTGCTTATTCTTGCGGATAATTTCTCGGGGTTAAGCTCTAGAGCGGCTGCGGCGTCCAGCCTGGTGCGTATCGCGAGCGGCGTTTTTACTCTCGTTCTTTACCTCCTGATGATTGTGCTGCTGAATCGTGCTCCTATTAGGATGTACACACAAATCGTTAGCGGGGCACGTGCGCTAGAACGCCAGCAGATGCTGTCTGAGACGAGACAGGCTGCCGGTCAGGTGCCGGCAGAACTTCGGGAGCTTTTCGATGACGACGAGGACGGCGAACGCACCTCGTCAGAGGGGCGCAACCCTCGACCCCCGCACCGTAGCGCGGGATGGGGAACGTAAAAGGAACACCAGCCTCAGGAGTTCCGGTGCTAGCCCTCGAAATGGTGTACGTGGTTACCTGGATACCTCTGAATACGCTGAGAAAGGGCACTGCCTTCCTAGGGTGCGGCGCGCCTCTTTATATCCTTAAGGTAAGGCTCTTTAACTCCCGCTCCGTGCACTGTAGCGCGGGGTGGGTGCCAGAAGAGAAAGTGCCAGGGGAGAAAGGAACGACGATGTCAGAACGTATCCCGAAGCAGCCGCTGAATGACCCGGAGTACACGGTTCCCGAATACAGTGTGCTGTTGCCCTCCGAGGAGGCTAAAAACAGCACGGCAGAGAGTAACACCGCCTCCAATAACGTTGCCCCCAGTAGCGCGGTAGACACTAACACGGCAGAGAATAATGCACCCGGTGACAGCACCCCCGAGCACGCCACTACCGACTATCGGGAGGCGACCGCCGGATACAACGCTACCGCCTCCGAACATGCGGGTTGGGTACGTCCGAAGGCTCTGCGTAGCGCCAAGCGGTGCACCACCGCGATTATTATTCTGTCGCTTTTCACCACTATCCAGCTCTTCCTGCTCTACGGTAAACCAATCGCCGGTGTGGAGACGCTACCTGACCTTGTCCTGCGTATGCTAGGGTACCCTCTCATCTTTGTTCTTATCCAGATTTTGCTCTTCTGGATGACCTGGAAAGGACACAGGTGGGCACACATACTTACCCTCATGTACAGCGCCTACGAGGTCTTGAGTCGCATGTATTGGTTTGCGCAAGATTTCCTCGTGGACTCCCGCTATATCACCTTGTTGATGGATGAGTTGCAATCCTCCGACTCTGCAGATTTTGCGGTCGCTTTTCTCATACGTACCGCGATTGGTGTTTTCATTACTGTCCTCTACGTCCGGAATATTGTGTTGCTGACTCGTCCCTCTGCGTGGGCGTACACTGCTACCGGCAGCAGCGCACCGAACAACCAGGTGGTTGGTCAGAATCCGTCGGAACCTGACGCGAACTCCAACGAGGGCGGGAACCGCCTCAACTAGGATATTTGCCTCAAACGGCGCCACTACCGCCAAAAGGCTCAGAGCATGAAAGGGTGGGGATACCAGACGGTATCCCCACCCTTTCGCGTTAAACATCGCAATCTTCTAGCTGGTAAAACCCTTTGAGTTACCTAAAAGGTTCCAGGCTTCGTATAAAAACTCTACTAGGCTCGAAGAGCTTACCCTATACTGAAAAAGTATTATTCTCTCAGCTAACTACATCAAATAACTCTTATAGGCATGTTTCAAACAAATCTACCTAAAAGAGTACAACAATCACCGACTGACGCACCGTAGTGCGAGCATATGAGAGAAAAAACGACGATGTTTAACAATACTTCCGGTGCCCCCGCGGGCACACTGGCACCTCAGCTTCCGATTCCTGCAAGTGTCCGCCCCGTGCACGGTGTGCCGGGTGCCCAGCGCGTTATCAATCTTCCGCCGCGCCCCATCGCCATCTGGGCGGTATCCCTATTCTTGGTGGTGTATGTGTCCACATACCCCCTGCAGCCTCTTGTAGGTCTAGAATTCACGGGTGCTTATATGTTTGCAGGCATGACTATGGGGCTTACGATGATTCTCCCTATTGTTCTTGGAGTAGTCTCTGCCTGGTACCTCACTGAGGGGTATGAGTGGGCGCGAGTGGTGATTATTATCGAGGGCGCGTTACGCATGATCCTGGATCTTGTGTATGTAGCTCTCTGCGCTCACGTTTTCTTTGACAACGAATACAATTCACAAATGCTTAGGGTATTGTTCTTTGGCCCGTTTATGACTCTTGAAGTCTTGTACGCGAAGCTCGCCTTTGATTTCATCAGCCGCATCGTGATTATCGTTCTTCTCTGCCAGCCGCAGGTTGGGTGGTACATCCATATGCGTGGAGACTTGCGACGCATGGGCGTAAAGTAACCTCGCGGAGGTGTAGCTGGCTTCCGGGGCGTCACCTCCACCGGCTGGAGAGAACACAAAAGGGTGGGGATACCAGACGGTATCCCCACCCTTTCGCATCCCCGGCTCACGACCGAGAAGAACTCACGTATTATTCAGCAGATTCCTGCTTCGCCTTCGAGCGGCCACGCAGGTACTCGATAAAGACCGGCACCACAGAAACCGCCACAATAATCACAGCAATGTACTCAATGTTGTTGTGCACGAACGGGATACCGCCCAGCAGCACACCCGCCAGACCAATCGAACCAATCCACGCAACCGCGCCAACAACATTCCACAGGTGGAACTTCTTACGGTCGTACGAAGAAATACCCGCCGCAAGAGACACAAAAGTACGAACAATCGGCACGAAACGACCCAGAACCAGAGCCAAGCTACCGCGCTTCTGGAAGAACTCCTCGGTAGTGTGCAGGTTCTTGGTGCTCAGAATCTTCGCGTCATCCTTGAAGATCTTACGGCCGTAACGGGCACCGATCTGGTAGCCAACCTCAGCGCCAGCAATAGCAACCAGCACCAGGACCGGGAACGCAACCCACAGGGACAGACCCATCTGCTCATGCAGCATACCCAGAGCAAAAATCAGGGAGTCACCCGGAAGAATCGGGAAAAGAACACCGGACTCAATAAATACGATAATTGCCGAAACAACCAGAACCCAAGGGCCGGTATCGAGCAGGAACTGCTCAAGGTCGAGACCCAAGAGCGCAACCGGAAGATGCGCCAAAGCGGTGGCAAGAAAAGTCATGAAAAATCCTGAACTGTGAGTGGACCGCACGCACGGATCGGCGCCGGAGTAACACCAGCATAGAAAGCATACCTATGGTGAACGTTGTGCAAAACTATGCGGAGGCTGTGTATTACTGGCACAATTCTACCGGCATTTACGCCGGATGCACGGGTGAGCGAGGCGTAAATCTCCGCACCGGCGGAACCAAAACCGTGCGAGGTGATGCGGCGCTCGCACGCCTCCCCAAGTAGTGACCGTCCGCCAGGCTAGAGGATGCGGGGTGTGACATGATGGGAAGAGAGCACGGCGCGTCGCGGCGTAGCGATTGACCCAACCACCCACCGTTGGAGAGAACATGAACCCCCAGCAGTCAGCATCCAGCCCCGCCGATTCCCCACATGCTGATTCCCTGCATGCCGAAGCCCGCGAAGTGTTGCGCCGCCTCACCGGTGTTACTGATGCCGAGTTCCACGACGGCCAGTACGAGGCGATTCACGCCCTCGTAGCCGACCGTGCCCGCACCCTCGTCGTGCAGCGTACCGGCTGGGGTAAGTCCGCGGTCTACTTCATTTCTTCCCTGCTGTTGCGTGCCCGCGGTATGGGCCCGGCGCTTATTGTCTCCCCGTTGCTTTCCCTCATGCGTGATCAGGTTGAGGCGGCGTCCCGCGCGGGAGTGCGCGCCGCCATGGTGAACTCCGCGAACGTCACCGAATGGGACGAGATCCGTACCCGCCTCGAAGCTGACGAGCTTGACGTGCTCCTGGTCGGCCCCGAACGTCTCAATAACCCGGCGTTCCGTGAGCAGTGGCTACCGTACCTGCTGCCGCGCCTGGGTCTGCTCGTTATTGATGAGGCGCACTGTATTTCTGACTGGGGCCATGACTTCCGCCCCGACTACCGCCGTATAGGTTCGCTCATTAAATCTCTGCCGGCGGGCGTGCCGGTGCTGGCGACTACCGCAACCGCGAATGACCGTGTTAGCCGCGATATTGCCGAACAGCTCAGCACCGATACCGCCGCACCCGTGCATGTGCTGCGCGGTCCGCTGTCCCGCGAGTCCCTGCGCCTGGGCGTTCTGACCCTGCCTGATGAGGCGCAACGTATCGGCTGGCTGCTCACGCACCTGAACAGCCTGCCCGGTTCGGGCATTATCTACACGCTGACTGTCTCTGCGGCAGAAGATACCGCAAACGCTCTGCGTGCCAGCGGCTACGAGGTGCTCGCATACACCGGTAAAACTGACCCGGATGAGCGGCTGGTTGCGGAGCAGGCGCTCAAGGAAAACCGGGTGAAGGCTCTTGTTGCAACGAGTGCCCTCGGTATGGGTTTTGACAAGCCCGATTTGGGTTTTGTCGTGCACCTGGGCGCGCCGTCGTCGGCGGTGAGCTACTACCAGCAGATTGGTCGCGCCGGCCGCGGTGCCGTCAATGCGGATGTTCTGCTCCTGCCCGGTCGCGAAGACCGCGCCATTTGGGAGTATTTTGCGACCGCCTCCATGCCTGATGAGGAGCAAGCGCTGGCTGTTTTGGATACCCTCGCCCAGTCCCCGGAGGGGCTGAACATTACCGCATTGGAGGCGCGCGTTCAGTTGCGCCGCTCCACCCTGGAGCTTCTGCTGAAGGTGCTGGACGTTGAGGGCGCGGCAGTGAAGGAAGGCAACTACTGGCGTCGTACCTCTTCGCCCTGGCAGTACGATAACGCACGTTACGCGGCGGTGGCGCAGGCGCGTGTGGTGGAGCAGAACGCCATGCTCGAGTATGAACGCACTAGTCAGTGTCGTATGCTTTTCCTGGCTCAGCAGCTTGATGATGCTTCCGCTGTCGCTTGCGGTCGTTGCGATGTGTGTGCAGGCCCCTGGTACCCGGTCGACGTTCCCACTGAGGCGCAGCAGGCAGCACAGAGTAGCTTCAATACGGTGGGCGTGCCCCTGCAGCCGCGCCGCATGTGGCCGAGCGGGCTGGATCAGCTGATGGGTGCGGATGCGCCGCGCGGTCGTTTGTCTAAGGACGAGCAGGCTGAACCCGGTTACGCTTTGGCGCGTTTGAGTGACATGGGGTACGGTACTCGTCTGCGTGAGCTTCTGGCAACGAATGAGCTGGGTGAACCGGTTGATTCTGAGGTTCCTGCCGAGCTGGGTCGCGCCTGCGTGAAGGTGCTTGCTGCGTGGGAGTGGGCGGAGGCGGGTCGTCCGGTGGCGGTGTTGACGCTGCCTTCGCCGGTGCGTCCCCGTTTGGCTCAGTCTCTGGGTAGGGGTCTTGCGTCGGTGGGGCGCCTGGTGGATTTGGGTCAGGTGTCTCTGGTGGGGGAGCCGCGTTTCTTTGGCGGCAATAGCGCGTTCCGTTGTGCGGATGTGCTGCGCTCGTACCGGGTACCTGCAGAAGTTTTGGACTATGTGCGGGAGCATCGGTGCCCTGTTCTGCTGGTGTCTGATGTGGTGGATTCGCGGTGGGCGTTTACGGCTGTGGCGCGTGAGCTACGGCTGGCGGGTGCTTCTGCGGTGTATCCTTTCTCTTTGGCTGCCACCCACTAGCCGCGCCCATTAACGTTTATTTATTCCCCTGACGAGGTTGTATGTCATATTCGGAATATTCAAAATTGACGGTCACAGACGGCTCTTCCGCTGTGCTCAGCGATATTCCCGCTCGCCCCGAACACAGCGAGTGGATGGTGCGCGCCCTCGCCGAGGGTGCCGCCGCAGGTGAGCGTGGCGAGATTCCTATCGGTGCCGTGGTGGTGGATGAGCAGGGCGTCATTATTGGTTCGGCGGGCAATACTCGCGAGCGGGAGCATGACCCCAGCGCCCATGCGGAGGTGAACGCGATTCGTCAGGCGGCGGCGCATCGTGGTCAGTGGCGCCTGGACGGGTGCACGCTCGTGGTGACGGTTGAACCGTGCCTGATGTGTGCCGGCACGATTCTGGCGTCGCGCGTTTCGACGGTGGTTTTTGGTGCCTGGGAGGAGAAGACGGGGGCTGTTGGCAGTCGTTACGATGTACTGCGTGACGGCAGGGTCGCTCCGGCTCCCGAGGTGTATGCGGGGGTGCATGCTGATGAGTGCGCGCAGCTGATGGTGGACTTCTTTAGGGAGCGCCGCTCCTGACCTCCTCTAAGCCTCACCCCTAAAAATGGTTTGTATAACACGAAAAGCCGCGTAGAGGCTGCGTGGCTTTTCGCGTTATTTGTACGAAAAACCCCATTTCTTTGAAAAATACTTCAAGAATTTCAAAAATGACCCCTGTTTTTCCAAGAAAAGCCCACTACATCACACACAATCGGGTCTACCATATATAGGCATTGGAGCCTCCGCCTGCCCGCGCCTGTCGTTTAACACCCCGCGCGGTGCCCGCGGAGGACTCCCAGAAACTCACCCGAACCGTCCATTCTCTGAGGGGATTTAACCGTGTTAAGCGTTGACAATATTTGGGCAAAAGGGCGCCACACTCCGCTTTTTGACCGCACCACCTTCTCAGTGGGCGAGGGTGAAGTCATTATTGTTCAGGCGGATAGCCAGCTGGAGCGTACCTCTCTCGCGTTGGCGCTGACTGGTCGCCTTCCCCTGTCCGGCGGCACGATTAGCTGGAGCAAGGGCGATGATGAGCCTCGCCCTATTTCGATGAAGCGTCTGCGTGCTCTCAGCAGCGTGGTGGACTCTCCCGATGTGACTGCTCCTGAGCAGCATATGCGCGTGCACGATTACGTGTCGGAGATGCTGTCCTATGACCTGCCGATTTTTGGTCGTTCTCGCGCGAGCCGCTGGCTGGCTGAACGCGGTCTGGAGGAGCTGGACGGGCTGTGGATGGAAGAGATTAGCGGTGAGATGAACATTGAGCTGATGGCCGCTTTGGCGAAGCATAGCCCCTCTGACCTGCTGGTTTTTGATACTCCTTCCCGTCACCTGAACCACACGTACATGTGGCTTCCGTACCTGAAGGAGCTTGCCGCGGATGAGGACCACCCGCGCACGGTGGTGGCGGTTGTGCCCCATATTTCGGAGTCCTGGCATGGTGCGCGTGCTGTGGTCGGTCGTGCCCCTGAGGAGAACGCGCCGGATCCTGTTGAGGGCGAGGTTGAATCCTCCAATGATTCCCCCGAACATGGCGAAAACGCTGAGAAGGAGTAAGAATGACTGTTCTGCGTGTTGCACTCGTTGAGCTGAAACGCCTGACCAGCGGTGTTCTGCCGGTTTTGGTGCTGCTTGCGATGTCTTGCATTCCGCTGCTGTACGGTGCCCTGTACCTGTACGGTAACTGGGATGCTTACGGCCATGTGAATGGCATTGTGGGTGCCCTGGTGGTTGAGGATGAGGGCGCGACGGATTCTGAAGGTAAGCAGGTGAACACCGGCGCTGATGTGCGCCAGTCTCTGCTGGATGCTGGCACGTTTGATTGGCGTCAGGTGCAGACTCGCGCTGAGGCTGTTGAAGGCGTGGAGAACGGCACCTATGACTTTGCGATGGTGATTCCGAAGGATTTCTCCCGTAATCTGCAGAGTGCCGGTTCGTTCAAGCCTGATGCTGACGGCAAGACGGGCACTATTGATCCGCGTGCGGCGGGTATTGAGGTCATTACGAATGATGCCAATAACTATGTGCTGACGAATATTGTCACGAAGGCGGGCACTTCGGTGCGTGATTCGGTGGCGGAGAAGGTCGGTAATTCTACGGCGAATTCGCTGTTGGCTAGCTTCACGACGATTCATTCGAAGATGGGTGAGGCTGCTGATGGTGCGTCGAAGGTGAATAACGGCACGGTGAAGCTGGCGGATGCGATTGTTCAGCTGAAGGATGGCACCGCCACGGTGAATGATGGTGCCGTGAAGCTGAAGGATGGTACTTCCTCCCTGGCTGATGGCCAGTCCCAGTTGTTGGATGGTCAGAAGCAGTTGGCGGAGGGCGCTGCGAAGCTTGCTGATGGTGTCTCGACTTTGGATTCGGGTGCTGCGAAGCTGGATTCTGGTGCTGGGAAGCTTGCCGATGGTGCTTCGAGTTTGAAGGATGGTTCGTCGACTTTGGCTTCGGCGGCTGCGTCTGCTTCTGATGGTGCGGCGAAGTTGAAGGACGGTTCGGCGACCCTGGCTGAGGGTACTGCGAGCTTGAAGAGTGGTTCGGCTTCGGTTGCGAAGGGCGCTAATGATTTGGCGTCTGGTATCCATCAGTTGCGTACCGGTATGGATCAGGCGGGTATTCGTGAGTTGCCGGCTGAGTTGAACGCGATGTGCATGCGCCTGCATGAGACGGATACTTCTGCAGGTAGTGGCGATTTTGGTCGTGATCTGTCGAATACTGTGGTGTCTGCGACTGCTCAGAAGATGCGTGCTCAGTTGGCTCCGTTGGTTGAGGCGGGTACGTTGACTCAGGAGCAGGCTGATCAGCTGGTGGCTGCTGTTGATTCTGAGGAGACGAAGAATGAGGTTGCTGAGCTGAATCAGAAGGCTCTGCAGTCGTATCTGGCTACTCGTGATGCTGCCGCTGCTGATGCTCTGTCGAAGCTGAGCACGTTGAAGTCGAGCCATTGTATTTCTGATGGTTCGTCGTCGACTGCGGCGAAGATTCAGACTTTGGTGTCTGGTGTGGATTCGCTGGATTCTGGTGCTACGTCGTTGGCGAAGGGCGCTTCGTCGCTGGCTGAGGGTGCCGCTCGTGTGGATGCTGGCGCGTCTTCGTTGGCGTCGGGTTCGGCGGCTCTGGCTGATGGTAATTCTAAGATTGCTTCGGGTGCTTCGAGCCTTGCGAGTGGTTCTGCGACTCTGTCGGGTGGTGCTTCTGAGCTGAAGGAGGGTACCGGTTCTTTGAAGAGCGGTACCGCCGAGCTGAAGGATGGTAGCGGCACTTTGGCGGAGAAGGAGCAGTCTGCGGTTGATGGCCAGCAGAAGTTGGCTGATGGCGCGAATGAGTTGAAGGATGGTGCGTCGAAGCTTTCTGACGGTACGGCGAAGCTGTCTGATGGTTCTTCGCAGCTGAATGATGGTGCTTCCGAGTTGAAGGATGGTACGTCGTCGCTGGAGAGCGGTCTGGCTTCGGGCGCTAAGCAGGTTCCGAGCCTTGCGCCGACTGAGCAGGCGAAGGTTGCGGATACGATGTCGAACCCTGTGGCTCTGTCGCATGAGTCGCTGGCGTCGGCTCGTAACTATGGTGAGGGCATGGGTCCGTTCTTCATGTGCTTGGCGCTGTGGATTGGCGGCTTGATGCTGGTTCAGACGTTGCGCGTGATGAATAACCGTGCGTTGGCTTCGCATGCTCCGTCGATTCGTGTGATGCTCGGTAGCTGGATGCCGTTCGGCCTGGTGGGTATTGCTCAGGCGACTCTGATGTTCGCCGCGATTAAGTTCGGTTTGGGCTTTGAGATGGCTCATCCGTGGCTGGTGTGGCTGTTCCTCTGCTATGTGGCTTTGGTCTTTACCGGTTTCATCCATGGTTTGACGGTGATTTTGGGTGCGCCGGGCAAGCTTGTTGCTTTGGTCATTCTAATTCTGCAGCTGATTACTGCGGGCGGCACGATGCCGTACGAGACTCTGCCTGAGTCGATTCGTTGGATGCATGACTTCTTCCCGATGGGTTATGCGGTGGCGGGTACGCGTCGTTTGGCGTATGGCATTAATGAGTCGAGCCTGTGGGGCATCATGCTGGTTTTGACTCTGTGGGGTCTGGCTGGTCTGGTGTTGGGTTACATTGGCACGCGTCGTGATCGTACGTGGTCGCTGAAGAAGCTTGCGCCGGAGATTACGGTGTAACGCGCCATGTTTGGTCGCACCGGGGAAAACTGTCTAATAAAATAGAGATATATCTGCAAAAAGGGAGGGAGGACTTCTGATGTTGCAGCGCCCAGTCGCTGAAGCTGCAAGTCGTCGTCCCGGCCGTACAGGTAGAACTCAGTTGAAGTTGTTCAACGCTGCTATGGAAATCATGACCCAAAAGGGGCTTGAGTACGCCACTGTTGAAGAGGTGGCTGCCCGGGCGGGTGTTTCTAAGGGAACCGTGTATTACAACTTCGGTTCTAAGAAAACCATGGTGGATCAGCTGGTTCAGTACGGCACGCAGTTGCTGCTGAGCGATGCGCGTCGCGCGGCGTCGGTTCATTCTGACCCGCGTGAGGCTTTGCGGAGTGCTATTCGCGCCGCCTTCCAGTATCTTGAGGACCGTCCGGGTTTTACTCGGCTGTGGCTTTCGGAGGCGTGGAAGGGCGCGGATGGTTGGACCGAGGCGATGAGCGATAACCGTCTGAATCTTCTGAATTATTTGGAGGAGATGACGGAGGCTGTGGCTCGCCGCTATACGGTTGATACCGCTCAGAATCCTCGTGCGATTGCGATTTCTATGTTCGGAGCGATTTATATGCTTGCTATGGATCGTGAAGTGCATCAGGCGGAGCGCAATGCTGAGGATGCAACGCGTGCTGTCATGCTAGTTGTAGATGGGTATATCCGTCATTAGGTGGACCTGTTGGGGTCTGCAGACGTGCCGGGACTTTCGGGGTCGGGTGTCGAAAAGGGCACGGGTAAAGGGGCCGTGAAGAGGGCGACACCCGGCTGCCGTACGCGGCACGATAGGTAGGCTCGTTCTTGCCCTCTGGTCGGGGGTGTGCTATAGTTTTCCACTGTTGGTGGTGTGTCCGAGCGGCCGAAGGTGCATCACTCGAAATGATGTTTGGTGTAAAAGCCAACGGGGGTTCAAATCCCTCCACCACCGCACCAACGAAAACCCGTCGAGATTCGTCTCGGCGGGTTTTTGCATGCCCGGATTGTTCTGGAGTGGTGCTGGCGGGTGCGTTGGTGGGTGGCTGCGCGGCGGTATTCGCCTAGTTTTATAGGGTGTGTGCCACTTCCGGGGCTTTACCGGTGCTTGCTGATTCGGGGGTGGGTAAAATCGTATTATGCGTATTAAGATTCTTGACCACCCGCTGGTCTCTCACAAGATTAGTGTTCTGCGTGATAAGAACACTCCGTCCCCGATTTTCCGTCAGCTGGTTGATGAGCTGGTGACCCTTCTTGCCTATGAGGCGACTCACGAGATCCGCGTGGAAGAGGTTGAGGTTGTGACTCCGGTGGCGACTACTACCGGTGTTCGTATTGCTGATCCGAAGCCGCTGGTTGTTCCGATTCTGCGTGCTGGTCTGGGCATGCTGGAGGGCATGACCCGTATGGTTCCGACCGCTGAGGTTGGCTTCCTGGGCATGGCTCGTAATGAGGAGACCCTGGATATTGTGACTTATGCTGAGCGTCTGCCGGAGGACCTGACTGGCCGTCAGGTGTACCTGCTGGATCCGATGCTGGCTACGGGTGGCACTCTGATTGAGGCTATTAAGTTCCTGCGTGAGCGTGGTGCTGAGTCTGTGACTTGTGTGTGCCTGATTGCTGCTCCTGAGGGCATTGCTGCTCTGGAGAAGGGTATTGAGGGCATGGAGAATGTTGACCTGTTCCTGGCTGCTCGTGATGAGCGTCTGAATGAGAAGGCGTACATTATTCCGGGTCTGGGTGATGCTGGTGACCGCCTGTACGGTTTGGCTGAGTAGTCTTTCAGCGTTATTCACGTGATGTGAGTGGGGCGCCTCTGCATATGTATGTGTGGAGGCGCTTCGCTATGTCTTGCGGGTGTTCGGCTGGTTGCGCGCCGCAGTGTGGCGGTGTGTATCGGTGTGTGTCTAATGCGTCTGGGGCTTGGGTGGCGATGGTGCTGCTGGGTGTCGGCGTGGGTTTTTGAAACACACCACCTATTATGTGACAAGGAACACAATAGAGTGCTTGAGGGTGCATCAAAACTTCAAGCATATTCACAGCTCCACATGAAAATGCAGGTTGTAACCCATACATAACAGAAACCGTGAATATTTATGTGACGAAAAAGCTGAAAGCCTCAGGTTCCGCATGAAATCTCCCAAAATGGGGAAGGGTATTGTACTCCTCTTGGCGACAAAGGAGAATCCACTATGTCGAATCCGCTTGATTTATCCGTCAAATAGGAGAAATATTAAGTAAGAGGATTGAGACTCGAACAGGTATTGGGGACTGTTTGACTCGGCGTCACTTCCGGCGCACCCCACACCACGTACGACTGGGATCCCGTACACAGACTTTGAGAGAAGGTTGAACCATGTCAGGCGCTGTACCTGGATATGTACACATCTCCCAGCGCGGCCGCGCTGCTAAGCGTCAGGTCGTGCAGCCTCAGCGTCCCGCTGCGCCGGCTGCCACGTTGCGTCCGATGACTTTCTCAGCCGGTGACTCTGTCCATAAGCAGGCTCAGGAAAATGAGGCACGCGGCTTTGTGCTCTATGTGGGTTTGAACGAGGAGCTTGCTGCCGCGAACGGCACCTCCCTGGTGCGTATCGTTCAGGATTTGCGTACTTATGCACACCATCTAGCTCCCGAGTCGGAGTCGTACGCCGCTGTGGCGTTGGCTCCTGTGAATGCTGAGGGTAGCGACCTTGAGGTGGTGCGTAATGCGCTCGGTGATCCGACCGCAATGTACATGCACCCGGAGGCGCATGTCGCCCGCGAAGCAGAGACCACGAATAGCCACTCCTCGGGTGTGCTGATTGATTTGGCGCGCCGCGAGGTGTTCCTGGATGGTGAGCCGCTCATGCTGACCTTCAAGGAATTCGAGCTGCTGGCACACCTGGTGGAGAACGCATCCCGCACCGTGGGTCGTGAGGAACTGCTGAAGGCGCTGTGGAGCTCGGGCGACGAGCATCCGCATGAGCGTACGATTGACGTGCATATTCGTCGTCTGCGTTCGAAGCTGGGTCGCCTGTCGGGTACCGTGCGTACGGTGCGCGGTCAGGGTTACCGCTTCTTTGAGCACCCCGAGGTTGTTGTCTGGGCTGCTCCGGAATACTCGATCTAGCGTGTACAGAATTTAGCTTCTGCAGAGTGCACCCCGGTGTGCTGGCGTGATGCCGGTGCGCCGGGGTTTACTTGTGCCCGCCTTATGGGTGTTAGTGTGCGTGTGGCGGCGGCGTGCGGGACGTTCCGGCGCCCTCTAGCTAGAATGGGTGTATGGCTGAAAATTCTTCCAACACTGCATCTGGCTCGCACCGCAGCGGGGTCAAGCGTCTGATTATTATGCGCCATGCGGAGGCTGATTGGGGTCTGAATGATTTTGATCGTCCGCTGACGAAGCGCGGTCATGAGCAGGCTGCCGCCGCTGGCGCCTGGCTGGCGGCTCGTGGTTATATTCCGGAGCAGATTATGTCGTCATCGGCTTTGCGTACTCGCCAGACGACGACGTGGGTTTCGGATGGTTTGGGTGCGAAAGCGCCTACCGCTCATCTGGATGAGGGGCTGTATGAGGTGTCTGCGTCCCGCATTATTTCGCGCATTAACAGCGTTTCGGAGAATGTTCATTCTCTGATGGTGGTGTCGCATCTGCCCGGTGTGCAGGATGCTGCGCAGCGTTTGATGAGCCCTGATTCTGACCCGAATGCGTCGATGGATGTGTACTACGGCTTCCCGCCCTCTTCTATTGCGGTGTTTGAGGTGCCGGGGGAGTGGGCTCTGCTTGATGGTGCGGATGCGCGCCTCGTGGATTTCAAGAGCTTCTAGACTTCGCGCCTGAATGAAAAAGGTAAAGTAAAAGCCCCGTACCAGCTGGTACGGGGCTTTTTGTGGCGGAGACGGGGGGATTTGAACCCCCGGTCGAGTTTAACCCCGACCCTTCATTAGCAGTGAAGTCCATTCGGCCGCTCTGGCACGTCTCCACGGTGCGCTCGTGAGCGCATCCCTATAAGAATATAGGCTGTTTTGCGCTTGGTCAATTCGGCCCATGCTTTGGGGGATATCTCTGAGTTCGTGTTGCTCTATAGGGCGGACTATGGGTTGTAGGCTTTGAGGCTCATACACATTTTCGATAGACTGCTACTGTCCGACCGATAAATAGAGGGCGTCTCTGGCGTGTGATCTTTTCATGCAACGTTGCCAGAGTTGTCTTATTTACTCAACGAAATGAGAAATCATGTCTGAAAACCCCAACAACCCCCAGCCCCAGTTCAACCAGGACCCCCAGTTCAATCAGCAGGCTCCTTACGGTGTGCCCGTTCAGACCCCTGAGCAGCAGGCTCAGGCGAAGAAGGCAAAGACCCTGTCGATTGTCTCTCTGGTGAGCGGTATTGTGAGCTTCTTTGTCCTCGGTTTCATCCTTGGTGCTGTAGCTATTGCGACCGGCCGCCTGGCTATGAATAATCCCGAGTTGAAGAACCGCGGTATGGCTATTGCCGGTACTGTTCTGGGTGTCGTCAGTATTATTTTGCTGGTCGCATTGAAGATTTTTGTAAAGCAGTAAGATTGAAGCTACCTGCAGTAGCCTCATGATTTGAGGAAGCCCGCGAGCGCTCGTGCGCACGCGGGCTTTTGCATGCCCGTTCAGTGGCTTTCCTCTGCGTCAAGATGCATCGTAAGTACCCGAATGACGAATTCGTTTGTGTCCACCTCAGTGATGGGTTAGGGTGGGTAATGTTTGTAATGTTTAATACACACCATTCACACGAAAGAGGGACCATATGTCTCAGAACCCGCAGGACTCTAACTCCTACGACTACAACCCGGAATACGGCAACCTGAACGAACAGAACGCTCAGAACGCTCAGTACGGTCAGCAGCAGTACCAGCAGCCTGCTCAGTACGGTCAGCCCATGATGGTGCCCGTCGGCATCGTTCAGAAGACCCCCGAGCAGCTTGCCGGTGAGAAGGCCGGCCAGACCTCCATGGTGCTCGGCATTATTGGCCTGATCTGCAACTTCTTTGTTAGCTGGTGGCTGATCGGTCTGCCCTCGCTGATCATGGGTGTTATCGGCATTATGAAGGCTAATGAGGCTGAGCGTTTTGGTACTGCAGCTTCGGGCGGTCGCATCATGGGTTGGATTAACGCAGCTTTTGGTGGCCTGTTCTTGGTTGTAATCGGTGGTTTCCTGCTGCTGGGTCTTATCGGCGCGGCAGGTGCTGCTTCTTCCTCTTCCAACCACTTTACTGAGCTGGTCAGCACCCTGGCACTCTTCTAAGAGTTCTTTCACAGGGTATAACGGAAGCCCTGTTCCTCAATGTGAGGAGCGGGGCTTTTGCATATCCGTTAGAGCGGCTAGCTAATGCATTGCAGTGCATTGTGGGGGCTTGGATAGCGGATGTAGTTGTACCCGTTCCATTCATGGGTTAGGGTGAATTAGGTTTAACACACACCAGCCGTACGAAAGTGAGATGCCGTGTCTCAGAATCCTCGGGGTTCAGACCCCTACGACTACAACCCGGACTACAACCGTCTGAACGAACAGTACAACCAGAATAGTCAGTATGGGCAGAATACTCAGTACGGCCAGTATGGCCAGTATGGCCAGGGTTCTTACGGCCAGTACGGGCAGAGCTCCTACGATCAGTATTCCTATGACCAGTACGGTCAGAATTCGTACGGTCAAGACTCGTATGGTCAGAATCAGTACGACCCGTATGGCCAGCAGTACCAGCAGCAGTATCAGTACGGTCAGCCCATGATGGTTCCTATTGGTATTGTTCAGAAGACTCCCGAGCAGCTTGCCGGTGAGAAGGCTGCTCAGACTTCCACAGTGCTGGGTATCATCGGTCTGGCGTGTATTGTGACTCTCAGCTGGTGGCTGCTTGGTCTACCTTCCCTGATTCTGGGGGCTATCGGCGTTATGAAAGCTAATGAGGCTGAGCGTTTCGGTGCCGCTGCTTCGGCAGGTCGCATCATGAGCTGGATTAGCGTAGCCATTGGTGGCATGTTCCTGGTGCTTTTCGGTGGAAGTCTTCTGCTGGCGATTATGTTGGCGCTTTCTGATTCCGCAGCCAATTCCAGACTGGTGGATGTTGCGCAGATACTGGCACTTATCTAAACGCTTTAGCCCTTCAAGAGAATCTGCAAGAGCCCCGTTCCTCAATGCGAGGAGCGGGGCTTTGCTGTGTATATGCCTTATGTTTCGTGGATTGGTCCTGACATGCTTGTTCCCCCGACAGGGAAGGTCTAGGGTGGGCTTAACACCCGGTATTGAAAGGTCGTGGATACAATGTCGTCCTACTACCCGCAAGAGCCCAACCCCTTCGACCGGAATTTCGGCTACAAAGGGCTAAAACAGAATAAAAGCACGAGCGAACACTATGACGACTACAACCCGAATGACCGCTACGACCCTGATAGCCGGCCTCCGCTGACATCGGTTCTGAACAAGAGAAGAGAGCCTTCTGAATGGGGTCTGGGGGAACGAGCCTCCCAACTCTCACTTGCCTTCGGCGTGCTCAGTCTTGTCAGTGTTGCGGTATGGGGCTGGTGGCTTTTCGGTATCCCTTCTGTTGCTCTGGGTGCTCTTGGTCTATGGAAAGCTAAGGAAGCAGATCGCTACGGTGCGATTCCTGCCGCGGGTCGCGTGCTGAGTTGGGTGGCCATTGTCAGCTTTGTGCTCGTGAACGTTTGGACACTGTGGGCGTGGTTTAACACCAGCCGATAGGTGCATCGGTGAAAGCCCAAGCCGAGGTGATTAACTAGTGTGTGGAATGTGAAAGGTTATGATGCCCCAAAATAATGAAGTTTTTGATTACAATCCCGAATATGCCAAGCTCTACCAGACGAACAATAGCCAGCCGTCTGACGCTGACGACATGGACGACCGGCAACAACGCGCGAGCGAGCAACCTTCCGACGTGCGAAGGGCGCAAGAGGGTAAAAGGGCAGCGAACGTCTCCCTACTTTTCGGACTCCTTGGTCTCCTGTTTTTCTTTCTAGGGTGCTGGTGGTTTGTCCATGATTATGACAGCAGTGGTTTGCAGGTAGTTGTCGTTGCGCCGTTGCTGAACGTCTTGGGTGTCTGGCAGGGGCGGGTAGCGAAGCGGCACGGTGTGCCTGCCCTAGCGGGTCGTATTCTCAGCTGGGTGGGTGTAATTTTTGCCCTTCCCTTCGCCATCATCGTCGCATTGTTCTTGATTGTCCTGACCGGCGGCATATAACGACGCTCCCGGCAACTCAAAACGGCGTATGCAAAGAGCCCTGTTCCTCAATGCGAGGAGCGGGGCTTTGCTGTGTATATGCCGTATGTTTTGCGGATTGGTCCTGACATGCTTGTTCCCCCGACAGGGAAGGTCTAGGGTGGGCTTAACACCCGGTATTGAAAGGTTATGATGCAACGATGCAGGATCCAATCCTTGGCCCGTATTCCGACCCAGTAGCTGGTCTGCGCTCGAAACCTCATCGCCACAAACAGGGTGCTGATATTGAAGAGCCCCCTATGATGCAGAGCGGTGGGAAAACAGCGACTAATCTAGGGGAGCGAGCCTCCCAACTTTCACTCACTTTCGGTGTGCTCAGCCTCATCAATATCTTGGTGTTGGGTTCGTGGTTTTTCGGTATCCCCACCATCATCTTGAGTTTCCTTGGTCTACATAAAGCTAAGGAAGCGGATAGTTACGGCGTAGTTTCTCTTGCGGGTCAAATCCTGAGCTGGACAGCTATCGCCATGCTTGCCCTTGGGTACGTACTGATTGCGTGGGCGTGGTTCAACGCCAAATAAGTTTTTGCGAAGCACTAGGCTGAGGTATTCAACTAACGCGTGTAGATTCTGAAAGGTCGTGGATGCGATGTCGCAACTACCCCAAAACAACGAAACTCTCGATAACATCCCCGAATACAGCGAACCCTACCATGAGAACAGCAACGGGCGCCCCAGTACTGTAGCTACGGGCGGACAGTTACAACCCGCGAGTGAGTTCTCAGAGGATGTCTTGAGCCAGGAAACTGGACGGTTCGCCGCGAACCTCTCCCTACTCTTCGGTGCCCTCAGCTTTGCGTGCATCCCCGGTGTCCGTTCGTCGCTGTACTTCATCCCCTTCTCACTGATACTGAGTTCCCTAGGAATCTGGCAAGCGCGAGTGGCGAGACGGCACGGTATGCATGCCATCCTGGGCATGATACTCAACGTGGTGGGCATGATCATTTTTCTGCTCCTAAGCGCCCTCGTCGTATTCCTCACGATTCTCTTTTCTGGCCTTAAAGACTACTGACGCCGGTCTATCGAGAAGCCTGCATGTCCTCTCGCTCTAGTACTCAGGGGAGGGGCTAGTGGGTGTAATACCTCTCCAACGTTAAATGTGAAAGGTTGTGGATGCGATGTTGCAGCTACCCCAAAACAATGAAGCCTTCGATAACAACCCCGAATACGCTAAGCCCCACCAGGGGAGCGGTAGCATGCAGTCTGGTACGGACGACCAGCCGCTACCCGCGAGTGAGTTCTCTTCGAGCGTGTGGAAGATGGGCCCTGGCGAAAAAGCCGCAAATCTCTCCCTGATTTTCGGTGTCTTCGGTATGCTTGCTCTCGCCCTAGCGTTTTGGTGGGTTTCCCATGGCTTTGGTATCGGTATGCCAATAATCATTGCTGTGCCATTACTGAGCCTCTTGGGTCTCTGGCAAGCACGAGTGGCAAGACAGCACGGTGAAGACGCCAACGTGGGTCTGCTTCTCAGCGGGATAGGAATTGTCATTGTTATCGCCATTGTCGGCTTCATCGTAATGATTGGGTTTGCTCTGTACGGCTTCAATGATGCAGGCCCATCGACGAGCCTGAGCGCTCTCTCACTTCGATAGCCACGTAACACCCGGTATTGAAAGGTTGTGGATGCAATGTCGCAGCTACCCCAAAACAACGAAGCTTTCGATAACAACCCCGAATACGCCAAGCTCTACCAGGCGGATGACAGCCTGCAACCCGACGTTGACGGCACGGACGATTGGACGCAACCTGCGAGCGAGCAACCTTCCGACGTGCAGAAGGAACAGGTCGGTGAAAAGGCCGCGAACTCCTCCCTGATGTTTGGATTCCTCGGTCTAATGTCTCTCTTCCTAGGAATTAGCTGCCTTGCCAATGACCTTGAAGCTGGTCTAGTTCCAGCCCTCATTGCGCCATTCCTGAGCATCTTAGGTATCTGGAAGGCTTTCGGGGCAAGAGAGTATGGTGTCCGTGCCACCGGAGGCCTAGTCCTCAGCCTGGTAGGAATTATCATTGCCCTTGCTATCATCGCCCTCATCCTGTTGATTCTGAACGCCTTATCCGGTATCCACTAACGATGCCCCCAGCAACTCGAAATGGTGTGTGTAAAAGCCCTGCTCCTCAATGCGAGGAGCGGGGTTTGCTGTGTATATGCCGTATGTTTTGCGGATTGGTCCTGACATGCTTGTTCCCGTGTGGGGGAAGGTTTAGGGTGAAGTTAACGCCCCTCGTGTGTGGAATGTGAAAGGTTGTGGATGCGATGTCGCAACTACCCCAAAACAACGAAGATTTCGATTACGATCCCGAATACGCCAAGCTCTACCAGGCGGATGACAGCCTGCAGTCCGAGGCTGAGGACACGGACGAATGGCAGCAACCTGCAAGCGAACTACCTCTCGAGGTGCAAGGGGCGCAAGACGGTGAAAGGGCAGCGAACTTCTCCCTGCTTTTCGGCTTCCTCGGCCCGCTGTCTTTCTTTCTAGGGTTCTGGTTGCTTGTCCAGGGTCTTGGACCAAGCAGCCTGATGATATCTCTCGCTGCGCCGGTGCTGAACATCCTGGGCATCTGGCAGGGGCGGGTAGCGCAGCGGTACGGTGTGCGCGCCCTAGGAGGTCGTATTCTCAACGGGCTGGGGCTATGCTTCTTCATTGGTATTGCCTTCCTCATCATGTTGATTGCAAACGCCTTGTCGCACATCAATTAACAACGCCACCGGTAACTCGAAACGGCGTATGTGAAGAGCCCCGTTCCTCAATACGAGGAACGGGGCTCTTTGCGCTCCACACGAGGAGTAGAAGCTATAACGCGGATGGTAAGGGATTTGAACCCTTGAGACGGGGTTACCGCCTACTGGTTTTCAAGACCAGCTCCTTCGGCCGCTCGGACAACCATCCATACGCACCAGAGACCGGCATTTTATGGCAATACCGTGCCGCAGGGCACTACGAGATTATCTCATGCGATAAGCTTTCTGTAAATCGCGCACCAACGATGGTGCTTCCGGCAATGAGGAGGACTCATGAGAGCAATTATTGAGAACAGTCACGGTGGACCTGAGGCTCTGACAATCAGCGAAGTCCCCGCACCCGTACCCCGATCCCACGAAGTCCTCATCCGCGTTCACGCCGCCGGAATCAACCGCGCCGACGCGCTACAGCGCCGCGGATTCTACCCGCCGCCCGCTGGCGCGAGCCCCATTTACGGCCTCGAAGTAGCCGGCGTTATTGAGGCGGTCGGTGAGGGCGCCTCCGTGGAGAACCGTGGCACCCCCGTCATGGCGCTCCTCGCTGGAGGCGGCTACGCCGACTACGTGACCGTCCCCGTCGACCACGTGCTGCCCGTACCCAAACAGCTGAGTTTCGCCGAAGCCGCCGGCATTCCCGAAGTCGCGGCAACCGTCTACTCGAACCTGGTGCTCACCTGCGGTATGAGCATGAACCCCGCCGAAAACCTTAAAGAAGACGGTGAACCCGCGGTGGTGCTCATTCACGGCGGTACCGGCGGTATCGGTGTGCACGCTATTCAGCTGGCGCTCGCCGCGGGTACTCGTGTGTTTGCGACCGTTAGCACCGAGGAAAAAGCAGAATATGTGCGCTCACTAGGTGCTGAACCCATTATTTATACCGAACATTCGTTCCGTGAAGTTCTGCTGGCTGAAACCGGCGGACGCGGCGCCGATTACATCCTCGACGTCGTGGGTGGAAAGTACCTGGACGATAACCTGCACACCCTCGCCGACGGCGGGCACCTGTGCATTATCGGCCTGCAGGGCGGCGCCAAAGCAGAAGTGAACCTGGGCTACATGCTCACCCGCCGCCTGTCGGTGCACGCCACGAGCCTGCGCACCCGTTCGGATCAGCAGAAGGCTGAGATTCTGCGCGGCGTACGCGAACACGTGCTGCCACTCATCGAATCCGGCAGGATTGGCGTGGGGCTCGACCGTATCTTCGACATGGAGGAGGCGGCTGCCGCCCACGAGTACTTCGACTCGGGACAGCATCGCGGCAAGATTGTGCTGCGCATGGTCTAGAATCGTTGCGCTCCCCGTGGCGTCGCATCATCTGAGCGTCGCATCAGGTGGGTGCCGCGGGGAGCGTTGCGTGAGGGGCGTGATGAAAATCTGGGTCGAAATGATTAACTGACTGCTGACATCTCGTCACTAAAAGAGATTTAGGGTAACCTAAGTATAGGGAGGTTTGCGGGTCGCCGCAGAGCCCAACGCCGGCAGCCTCCACAGACCAACAAACACGGCACACACACCACGCAGAGGAGGACACATGGGACTTAAAAGCTACCTGCAATCACGCCGCGACGACGCCGAACTCGGCAAGGGTATCTGGCGCCGATCCCACGACCGGTTCATTCGCGGTATTGACCGCTTCCACCAGGTCCTCGAACGCCTGGCGGCAACCGATTCGTCCGCTTCCATGATCGAGCTCATCGTGCCGGACGCCAACGCGCTCGCCGACCTCATCCCGCGCGTGCGCGCCGTCACCATGGAAGCGCACCGCCTCGCCCCCAGCGATGGCGATATTCCCGCCTCCCCATTCGGCACCTACTCCGATCTGAACCGCGCCCTCTCCAAGGCGGGTAACGCCGTGGCACTCTGCGCGGAAGCACTCGCCATGGCACGCTGCTTCGGCGAATGCGCCACCGGATGCGACCGCCAGGTGAGCGTGCACCGCCGCGTGGAAACCGTCATCCAGCACATTGAGGATGCCGAACGTCTGATTCAGCGCGCCCAGAAGGAAGCCGCCGGCGAGCTGATCTTCGACGATGGAATCCCCGTGGGCCGCACCCAACTGGTTGAGGCATAGCACCGGTTGAGGTATGGCGCCGGGCCTAAATTGCGGTCAACAGGCGAGTTAGTTTGATGTGCACTTCAACAGGCGATACGCTTAAAGAGGAGGTGTAGGACGCTTCTTATGCGGTTCCGTCACAATGGAGGTGACGACACAATGCGATGGTACGCGCGGAAGAACCGCAGGCTTTTTCCTGCCCCTCTACGGCACAACCCAATGCATATACAATTCACGGAAGAAGTCACACACCATGTTTGAATTCCACCGCAATGAGCGTGCGCGTCAGCTGCGCCCCAGCCTCTCACGCTCTTGGCTCCTCGTGCGCGCCAACTCCTCCGAAGAAGTTTTTGAAGAGGCCTTCGAATCCGAGGCTGACTCCATCATCATCGACCTCGAAGACGGCTGCCCCCCTGAAGAGAAGGACGCCGCCCGCGAACAGGTCGTCCGTATGCTCAACTCCGGCGTCGTCGCATGGGTGCGAATCAACGCCATCACCACCGAACACTGGTGGAAGGACGTCAAGGCCCTCAAGAACGTGAAGGGCCTGCGAGGCGTCATGCTCGCCACCGCAGAGCACGCCACCGACATTGACCGCACCGCAGCCGAGCTGCCCCCCGGAACCCCCATCATCGCACTGATTGAGTCCGCACTCGGCGTGCACCACTCCGTCGAAATTGCCCGCACAATCGGCACTTTCCGCCTCGCATTCGGCGCAGGCGACTACCGCCGCGACACCGGCTCCTCCGCAACCCCCATGGCGCTCGCCTACGTGCGTTCGCAGCTGGTCATCGCCTCCACCCTGGGCGGTCTGCCCGGCCCCATCGACGGCCCGACCCTCGGCGCATACGGCGCTGACCTCTCCAAGGCGTGCGGCTACGCGAACGACCACGGCATGACCGGTAAGATCACCCTGGACATCCGCCAGACGGAGACCATCAACGCGGCATTCTCCCCCAGCGAGATTGAAATCGAAGAAGCACACCAGATGCTCGACGTGCCCCTCGACGGCCCCCGCGACGGCTCCTACCTGCCGCGTTACCTGCGTGCAAAGAAGGTCAAGGAACTCGCCAAGGTCTACGGCCTGTGGGGCAAGACCGACAGCGACTTCCAGCGTGCCTCCAAGTAAGGTGCTGACGTAAAGTACACGCGTAAAAAGCCGCGCATCCGAACCCTGAACAGGGAATCGGATGCGCGGCTTTTGTCTGCCTAAAACCTCATGAGGCTACAGCCTGGCGGACTGCCGGTCGGCGGTCTAGTTGCGGGGCGACTTGCCGCCCGTCAGCGCATGAGCGCACACGTACGAAGTTACCAAAGAAATCACAATCGGCACCAAGAACGAGGTGTCATCCTCATACACGGAACGGTAGAAGAACCACACCGCCAGGGAAACCACCAGCGCCAACACGTACACCAGAGCAAAACGCATCGTCGGGCCCATCGGGCGTGCAGAGCCCGCGGAGGCGCGACCAACCTGCGAACGGTTCTGCAGGCGCTGAGCATGTGAAGAACGAGAAGACATGAGAATCTCCTAAAAATCGACTGTGACATCCTGCGAGATACGTGACATCTCTCAGATGCTAAAAACCGCCGCAACACACCGGAAACCGGCACGCGTTACGGCGGATGTGGAGCCCCCAGTGGGATTCGAACCCACGACCTTTTCTTTACGAGGGAAATGCTCTACCCCTGAGCTATAGAGGCACATACGCTGCCGTTCCCAACTGCCCGAAAGCAACCGGCGAACAGTGCATACCCCGCAATAGTACCAAAAAGGCGGGGGAGAGGCTAATTACTTTCAACACCGCGACCGCAGGGGCGAGCAGGCGGCAGGGATCCTATGGCGTGTACTGCATTCACCCCGCAAGCCCGCCCGAAGATAGGGAATGTTCAGGGCAGGGGCATACAATAAATCCTGTAACCACGGCGGCTGAGCGCACCTCGCAGTGCACATCAACCACAGACTGATTGACCACAGACTAGCCCGCCACCCGTAGAGAGAGGAACCCCCATGACTTCACCCCTCAACCGTCGCACCCTGCTGCTGGGCGTAGTGCCCGCCGCCGCCCTGGGACTGAGCGCATGCGGTTCCAGCTCCTCCCAGCCTTCCGCATCGGCGTCTGCGAGCGGTTCGGCGAGCGCATCTGCAAGCACCGCCGCTACCTCGGCAAGCGCATCCGCGAGCGCTTCGGCATCCGCTGACCCTTCGGCTTCGGCAACCGCCGATGACGGCTACGTCGGTTACCGCCTCAACCGCGAAGTACCCGGCGCAGGCACCGCAACCCTGTACACCGACTACCAGTGCCCCTACTGCGCCAAGGCAGAACCCAAGTTCGAAGAAGCCGCCAAGAAGCTTGACGGCATCATGAACGTGACCGTGCGTCACATGCCGCTGAACATGCACGCCAACGCCGTACCCGCCGCGCTCGCCGTAGAAGCCGCAGCAGCTCAGAGTAAGCACGTTGAAATGGCGAACAAGCTCTTCGCCACCCAGAACGACTGGAAGAACATCAAAGAACGCGATAAGCTGCGCACCCTCTTCAATGACTACGCCAAGGAACTGGGCCTGAATACCGAAGAATTCGACAAGGTCCTACTAGCCTCAGACACCGTTAAGCCCATTCAGCGCGACTACGAGCACGCCGTCAAGATTGGTGTGAAGGGCACCCCCACCTTCGCCGTGAACGACAAGGTCGTTGAGGGTCTGGATTCCTCCTCCTCGGTGGACGACCTGGTCAGCACCTTCAAGCGTGAAGCTGGCGTGAAGTAGTGGCGCACATTCAGCTCTCCGGCGGTCAGCGCGCCGAAATCCACCCGGACGGGTTCAGCGACCACGGCTACGTCCTCGAAATCGGTGGCGCCGAGCAGTCCCACGTGGACGTGCAGAACCCCGACTACGTGTTCTACGAGTACCTGCGCCGCATCGCAAACGCGGTGGATGCGCTCGCACCCGCCGGCGAACCCATCACCGCCGCACACCTGGGCGCCGGTGCGCTCACCCTCGTGCGTTACATTCAGGCGACCCGCCCCGGCTCCCGCCAGGTTGCCGTGGATATTGAGCCCGAGCTCATGGGCTTCGTGACGGACCGCCTGCCGCTACCCGCAGGCACCGACTGCCGGTTGGTGGTGGGGGACGCCCGCGAGCAGCTGGCGAACCTGCCCGAACTGCTGGGCGTGCCCGGCTTCGACGCGATTATCCTCGATATCTTCACCGGCATGGATGCGCCCGCCCACCTGGCGAATCGCGACTTCTACCGCGAACTCAAGGACGCCCTGAACGAGCGCGGCATGGTTGCCATCAACGTGGGTGACGACGCGGGTCTGCCCTTCTTCCAGCTGCAGGCAACCGCCATGCTGGAAGTTTTCGACCACGTGTGGTGCCTGTGCGAAAGTTCCATGATTAGCGGGCAGAACGAAGGTAACCTTGTGCTGGTTGGTACCGCCCGCGAGCTGGATGAGGATACCCAGGACTGGCTGTACGCCCTGGGCCCGCATCCGGCGGAGGTGCTCACCACCGATGAGCTGCGCGACCTGCTGGAAGAGCTGGCTGAGAGCTAAACCCGGCATACAAAACTGTTGAGGCGGGTACCTAGTAGGTACCCGCCTCAACGGTTTTCTCTATGAGTTTTCTATAGGGGTTTTCTATACGCCGCGCGCCGGCAGAATTTGGATTTTTACTCGGGACTTTGGTTTTACTCGGGATTTTGGTTTTACTCAGGTAGCGGCATGGGAACGGGGTCCTTCCCGTCATCCTTCTGCTGGGGAGAACCACCCTTCGTGGTGGTCAGCGTAATACCCACGCTCGCGGTCATCAGCAGGACAATCGCCACCCAACGAATCGGGCCGGTCTCCTGATTCAGCAACGCCCAACCGGCAATCGCCGCGATAGCGGGCTCCATGCTCATCAACACGCTAAATACGCGCTCCGGCAGGTTGCGCAGAGCCATCAGCTCCGCGCTATAGGGAATCACCGAAGCGAACATGGCGGTACCAAAAATCATGAGGAGCAGCATCGGATCCTGCGCCGCGTTCCAAATCGGCTGAGGCGCCGGAACAACCGCCGCCACCGGGGCAATAAACGTAGCACCAACAAGCATCGCCACCGCCAGGCCGCTCGCACCCGGAACCAGGGCACCCACCTTCGCGCTGGAGCGAATGTACAGCGCCCAGAACACGCCAGCAATCAGCGCGAACGTCAGGCCCAGGTAGTCGGTATCCTTGCCGACCGCCGCCTCATAACCGAGCACCAGCATGCCCGCCAGGGCGCAGAGCACCCACACCGCGTCGCGGAGCCTGCGAGTCAGCATAGACGCCAAAGCCAGCGGACCCAAGAACTCCACCGCCACCGCCAAACCAATCGGGATGCGGTCAATCGCGCAATAGAAGAAGCCGTTCATCAGACCGAAAGTCATACCGAAAATGATGACGGCATGCCACTGCTCCTTCGACCAGGACAGCGCACCCGGCGGCATTTCGCCGCCGCGGCGGGTACGCCAACGCGCAGCCAACCACACGGCGCTACCGACCACAATAGAGGCAATCGCCAGGCGGCTGACGCTAATAGCCAGCGCACCAAACAGCGGGAAAAGAGTGACTGCGAAGGCGGCACCGAACTGCAATGAGGAGCAGGACATCAGCACAAACATAATGCCCAGCGCGGGGCGTTGGTGGGTGGTATGCGACAAGGTTCTCCTCCCAGCGCCTCACGAGGAGGCGGTGCATCTCTCAAGGTGTACACATGACGTATCGATTTGGGCGGGGGCAAGAACCTGAACAGCGCAGTTAAAGAGCGCACCCCGGGCAACACGAGATACTATCCTACTCGTTACCCGGGGGTGCTAGAAACCGTTGACACGGCTAAAGCTCAGCCGTTAGAGGCCCTTCGCCTCACGGTCAGCCTTAATCTGCTCGGCAGAAGGAATCGTAATGGAGCTAGTCGCCATATGCGCAATATCCACGCCGTGAGCATCCACCGCACCGGGCAGATAACGATCGGGATCCTCCAAAGTGCCCTCCTCCTGCGCCTTCTTCTGCGCACGAGCGTGAGAAATTGAAATGCCGATACTCGCCGCCACCAGCAGAGCAATAGCAGTCCAACGAACCAGGCCGGTAGCCTCACCAAGCATCACAATACCCACAGCCGCCGCAATCGCAGGCTCCAGGGACAGCACCACGCTATAAATATGCGCGGGCAGCAGACGCAGGGAAGAAACCTCACCCAGCGCCGGCAGGGCAGAAGCCAACAGGCCCATCAGGCAGCCAATAGCCAGCAGGTTCACATCCTGAGTGACCTTCAGCAGGTTATTGCCGCTCAGGATAAACGGGAACGGCAGAACCAGCAGGGTCGAAACAGCGTTACCCATGACCATGCCACCCATACCCGGGATGAGCGCGCCCACCTTCTCCGTCGCCAGAATGTAGGCGGCACGAGAAATAGCGGTCAGCACTGCAAAGAACACACCCACCAGGGCGAAGTCCTCCGGCTTTGCCTGCGACTCAGCCGTCAGAATCGCCATGCCCGTAAAGGACAGCGCAATCCACACCAGGTCCAGCTTGCGGCGCGACATAACCGTCGCCAGCACCAGCGGACCCATAAACTCAATAGCCACCGCAATCGCCAGCGGAACCTGCTCAATCGCCACATAGAAGAATGCATTCGCACCCGTCAGCGCAATACCCATGACAATGACCGTCAGCCACTGTTGGCGGGTCCACGAACGAATCTGCGGGCGGAAGAACACCCACATCAAAATGGTGGAGGTCAGCAGGCGCAGAGTCACCACGCCCCAGGGGCCCAAATCGCCCATCAGCTGCTTAGCAAGAGCCGCACCGAACTGCGCCGAAATAATCGCACCGGTCGCGTACGCAACACCCAACCCCTGAGTCGCCAGGGGAGAACGCGCAGCATTGGGCGTATGGGTGGAAGAAGTCATAGCAATCCTTATTAGTCCAGAAGAGGTGTCAGCCGCTATCTGTTATCAGGCGCAACCCGAATATTCGTGAAACAGGTCACGCACTATGCAAACAATGAATAGTGTGTAATCTACGACAATTTTACGCGCTTTAAAATCCGGCGCAAATAAAGACCAAAACACCTTAACAAGCGGTCAAAAAACCACACGCCCTCGGTGAAATTTCACCCCCACACCCCACCACAGACCCCATATTCAGGAAATATTCACCAAGCCGTGATTTACTGAGAGCATGCTTGACCCGAAGAAATCTCTATTCGATGAAGACGGCAACCCCCGTCCCGCGCTAACCACCACCCTCGACAACGTACTGCGCATGCAACGACCGCTCGCGCTGTCCATCGTCAAAAAACTCCGTGAAGCGCACCCCGACGAAACCCCCGAACAAATCCACAAGCGCCTCGACCGCACCTACCTGCGCGACATCACCGCCATCGGCGGCGTCACCGGCGCATCCGCATTCGTGCCCGGCGTAGGTACCGTCACCTCCATGAGCCTGTCTGCGCTCGCCGTCGGCGGCTACCTCGAACGCACCGCACTCTACGCCCAGGCAGTCGCAGAACTGCACGGCGTGCACGTACACGACGCTGAAACCGCCCGCTCCATGGTCATGGCAATCATGCTCGGCGAAGAAGGCTCCCAGCTCATGAACACCGTGCTGCTGCAGACCGGCAAGGCAGGCGGCGTCTCCAACAAGTGGGGCATGCTGCTCGGCAACTCCTCCAGCGGTAAGATGTTCAGCGTCGAACGCACCATCCGCAACCTGTTCATCCGCCGATTCCTCATCCGCCAGACCGGCGCACTGCTCGGCCGCGCCCTGCCCTTCGGCGTGGGCGCAATCGTTGGCGGCGGCGCAAACCTGACCCTCGGCAAGGACGTTGTGCGCAACACCCGCCGAGCCTTCGGCGACGCACCCGCCTACTTCCCCGCAGAGCTCATGATTACCCCGCGTGCACCGCGCGTACAGGGCGGCGAAGGTTCGGAAGGCTCCTCCAGCGTGGCTGGCTCCCTGCTCAAGGGCGTCAAGGATGCAGGTAAGGCAGCTGGCAAGGTTTTCACCCGCGGCAAGGGCAACGACACCGAAACCGGCCACCGCCGCATGCTCGGCCGCTAAACCCGCTGGCTAACAGAACATAGCGAAGACCCAAACACACTAAAGACCCAATACACTAAAGACCCCGAATCCCTGAATGCAGGGACCCGGGGTCTTCTGTTTTAATCCTTCGCTACGGACTAAGCGTTCTTCGCGTGATCCAGCAGCTGAGCCGCAATACCGTTATAGGTGTGCGGAGTCAGCGCCGACAGACGCGCCTCAGCCTCGGGGGACAGGCCCAGCGTAGCCACAAACTCCTTCAAGCGAGCGGCATCCACGCGGTGACCGCGAGTCATCTCCTTCAGACGCTCATACGGGTTCTCCATGCCCGGAACACCCGCGATAGCCTCAGCACGCATCACCATCTGAATCGCCTCAGCCAGAACCTCCCAGTTCGCATCCAGGTCAGCGGAAATAACCTCGGTCGCAATATCCAGACGCTCAAGACCCTTCACCACATTGGAGATAGCCAGCACCGAGTGACCAAATGCCACACCAATATTGCGCTGCGCCGAGGAGTCGGTCAGGTCACGCTGCCAACGAGAAGTCACCAGGGTCGAAGCCAGCGAATCCAGCAGAGCGTTGGAGAGCTCCAGGTTAGCCTCCGCATTCTCAAAGCGAATCGGGTTCACCTTGTGCGGCATGGTCGACGAACCGGTCGCACCAGCCACCGGAATCTGACGGAAGAAACCAATCGAAATGTAGCTCCACACATCGGTGCAGAGGTTGTGCAGCACGCGGTTGAAATGAGCGATATCCGAGTACAGCTCAGCCTGCCAGTCGTGCGACTCAATCTGAGTGGTCAGCGGGTTCCAGGTCAGACCCAGGTGCTCCACAAAACCACGAGAAATCTTCTGCCAATCAGCGCTCGGCACCGACGCATAGTGCGCCGCGTAAGTACCGGTCGCGCCATTAATCTTGCCGAGGAACTCGGTCGCCTTCACGTGCTTGACCTGGCGCTTCAGGCGGTACGCGAGCACGCCCAGCTCCTTACCCAGGGTGGAGGGGGTAGCCGGCTGACCGTGAGTACGGCACAGCATCGGCACGTTGCGGCCTTCCTCAGCCAGCTTCAGCAGAACCTCAATCAGGTTCTCAGCGGCAGGAACCCACACGTTCTCAACAGCATCCTTGATGCCCAGCGCGTACGCGAGGTTGTTAATGTCTTCGGAGGTGCAACCGAAGTGAACCAGCGGCACCAGGTGGCCCAGGCCCAGGCCCTCCAGGCGGCGGCCAATGTAGTACTCGACAGCCTTCACATCGTGAACGGTGACTGCCTCAATCTCAGCCAGCTCCGCCACAGAATCAGCGTTGAAATCGGTCACAATGGCGCGCAGGCCCTTCTTCTGCTCCTCGCTCAGCGGGGACAGACCCGGCAGCACCTCGTGCTCGCACAGGTAGATGAACCACTCAACCTCAACGTGAATGCGGTCGCGGTTCAGCGCCGCCTCAGAAAGGTAGTTGGTCAGGGGTGCGGTGGCGGATGCGTAGCGTCCGTCCAGGGGGCCCAGCGCAAGTTCGCCGGTGCCCAGGTCAATACGGCCAGAAGGCAAGAAGGTGTTATTGGTGTGAGACATAACTCTATTTTTGCATGAATTCGCTGAAAAAAAGAGGCGGGCAGAGCATATGGACGTGATGGGTAGCTCGGTTAGCTGCAGAAATATGACAAAACGAGGGGGCGCAGAAGGAGTATTTTTCGGGTCTTGAGGGCGTAAAACGTGCGAATTTTTCGAAACAAGCCTGAGTTATCCACAGGTTGGCGCACTCGGCCTGCACAGTCACCGTGGCAGATTTAGCCTAAAACAAACCCGCCGCGAAAGGACACACCATGAACACCATCGTAGACACCACACCACCTCCCGCACCCCACCTGCCCCGGATCGAACCAACCGACATCCTCCGCGCCGCAGGACACATGGGCATCGGCACCGCAGCCGGACACGCCCTCGCCACCCAGCTTATGGCCGCCGCCGCGCTCGCCCGCACCAAAGGCGCAGAACTCTCCCACAGGATGCGCACCGAAGCCCAAGAAATCCGCACCGCACACCAACGCGCCAACGAACTCAACGGCGACCACTGGGCGTCCGAAGCCGGACGCGCCTACCGGCGACAACTCCAAGAACACCGCGAAAAAATCCGCAACCAAGCCGAACAAGCCGAAGGCGCCGCCGCCATGATCGCCGCCGCCGGTGAAGAACTCGCCAACGACCTCACCGCCAAAGCGCAGGCAATCCAGACCGCCGCCTCCGCGGTAGATAACCTACTCGGCAAACTCGCCGATAGTGCCGCCGACGCACTCGAAAAACTCAACCCCGGCGAAATCATCGCCCGCTCAGGCGTGCAAAAAGCCCAGTCAACGCTGGATTCACTCATGCACGTGAATCTGCCCGACGGGCTGAGCTCGCTCATCCGAACCCACTAACCTCACCCTAGGAGACACCATGATTACCGGACCCACCGTTGCGCCCATCGGTGACCTCAGCAACTCCGCAGGGCCCACCGCAGGCACCATCAGCGTTGAGCTTGAAGAAATGCCCGCCATCGCCGACGGCCTCGACATTGTTAGCCGCACCTGCGCCGACCGCACCATGCCCATTCTCGGCATCGCCACTGAAACTCGATTCTTCCTCGGAATCAATGGACGCGCCCAGCAGGCTGCCGCCCTCTGCACCGGCCTTGCCGCAGACCTCGGTATGAGTGCCGCAAAGTTCGGCGTCACCGCTGCTGCCGTCCGCGCCGCCCACAGCTCCTACCTGCAGGTCGAAAATACCGTCGCAGGCTGGTTCGATTCCATGGGCATCGCAAAGGACGGCAAGCTGCCCGACGGACGTAGCACCCGAGACCACTTCCGCGGACTCATCGCCGGAGAACCCGGCGAAGCTGAATACCTCTTGAAGCTCACCATTCCTGAGCTCGGGTACTTCTCGGCCTATTGGGTATTGCCTCATTCACCTGTAGTAGCAGCCATTATCTTCGGCTTCACTGCCTACATGGATGCCAAATGGAACCCCGAGATTGCGCGCCCGCGTATTGCTGGGCGACTCTCCGCTGTAACAAAAATACCCCAGGGAATCATTGAAAAAGTCTTGGCAGTAGGCGGAGTTGGAATCGTCGGCCCCCTCCGCGATCCGGATTCTGATAAGAAAGCGCATAACATGCGCACTGCCTCAGCCGACGAGTATGGGGTTAGTGCGCATTCCGGCGAGAAAGACCGTCTCACAGTGGACGCTAGTGCTGAACGTTTGCAGGCAGCCGCCAAGGCACAGGACCAGGAGTTTGAACGCTCCCAACAGGACCCAACTAAGGGTGAACGCGGTGCCGTGCTCGTCACCGTCATGTACGAAGCAGGACACGAAGGCGACCCAGCCCATGCCCTATATGTGGTGAGTATTCCGGGCACTAACTTTTCTTCCTTTGGTGGGTCTCCTATGGATGTCCCTGGGGCTCTTCGCGAAGCACTGGGTAACGATACTCTGGAGAACCCCGCCTATCAGATGGTTCTGCAAGCTCTCCGTGAAGCCGGAGCACCTCAAGGCGCCCGTGTGTACATGGAAGGCTTCAGCCAGGGAGGCATGATTGCCTACAACATGGCGAATAGTACTGAAGTCGCTAAAGAGATCAACATAGTGGGTGTCTACGCTCAAGCTTCCCCGCTACGAGGTCTACCGGCTAAACGCCGCGATTTTGGAGTGGACTACGTGGAAGGAGATGGAGACCCGGTTCCTGACTCCGCTCTGAGAGAGGGCGGATGGAGCCCCGATGAACGCGATACCGCAATTACGATCTCAAATTTCAAACATGACGGAGGGGCATATAGGGAAACCCTGCAACGCGAAGGATACGGACACCAAACTCTGGGTGCTCTCAGAGCAGCCATGGGCGACAAGGGTTACGTGCAAGGGGAACAAAAGGTCACCTCGGGCTCCGCTATGCCAGATGGTTACACGTTTGAAGAACGTCTGAACGAGTATGGATTACGTGGGGCTAGGTACACTCAACAGGCTCTTGATGCTGGGGTACAACTTGATCCTCGATTTTATTACGAGGCCGCAGACCAATATACAGATGGAGAACTACACCGAGTAGATAGTGTAGTGCGTGGCAACGTCGAAAATACTCGGCAGAAAATCGAAGATACCATTGCAGATGCCCAGCTGGGCATGGAGATTGCCAAGCAGAAGGCAGAGGGCCTCCAGCGAGAAGCTGGAGAAACCGTACAGGCGGCTGCTGGGCAAATTCCCGCCATCATCGAGGGCGTCCAAAAGAGTATCCCTCACCCCGAGCCGACTCCGGAGGAAAAGCCTCAGAACCCGAAGCCTGCCTGGCCCGAAACCCCTGTGCCGCAGATGCCGAATTCAGGTTCCTTGCCCGCACCGAACATTGCACCCACACAGCCCGTGCTATCAGCCGCAAAGCTGCTGGGCTCTAATACCGAGGCACCTGCCAACCGTGGATTCATCGTCAATGCACCGCAGGACACTCAGCCCGTCAGCCGCATGCCCATGGCACCGGCAGAGGACATCGACCCCGGATTCATCGTACGCCCGGAAGCACAACCCACCCTGGGGAGCCTCGCACCCCGCCTCATTCAGGGCCTCCCAGACGCGGTTGAATCGCTACCCCGGATTGGTGACCTAACGGCTATGCCGCATGTCGCCGGTGGCGATAGGCAGGGTGGAGACTACGGTGGTGTTGAGTCGCTCATTCCCATCCTGCCAGGCCAGAAGCCGGCACCCATGCTCCCGCCCAAGAGCATTGACCCCGGCTTCCTCGCACCAACTCCGCCCGAGAACATCGACCCCGGGTTCCGCGCCCCAGGCCCTCCCGAGGACCTGACTCCCCTCGAGGAGCGTGAACCCCTGATGGTCTAAACACCGAGTCTAAAAGCCCAATCTCAACGGCTCGGTGGAGGGTGGAGGGGACGAGTAGAGTAGAGAAGAGAAAAGGAGGGGCGCCACCGGGAACAACCCCGGCGGCGCCCCTCCATCTTTGCGTACAGCGCTCGCGGCTAGTATCTGCTGTCTGCACAGCTACAGCTTGCTCGCGACCTGCTCTCCAGGTGAGAAGCGTTAGCCCCCGAGCCGTCCGCAGGCACATACTGGAACCATGAGCCAGTCAGCTGAACACGCCAATATCCCGGTCCGCCCCGTCTTCAACACCCTGCCCAGCTACGCGGCAGGCAAGCCGCCCGCGCCCGTTGAAGGCCTCACCCAGTACAAGCTCTCCTCGAACGAGAACCCGCTGGGTCCCGTACCCGAGGTCGCGCGCGTCCTCGCAGAATTTGCGACCGTGCACCGCTACCCCGACCCGCTCTCCACCGCCCTGTGCCAGAAGCTCTCCGCGCGGCTCGGCGTGGACGCTGACGACATCGTCACCGGTGCCGGAAGCCTCGGCGCGCTCAACCAAATCCTCAAAACCTTCGCCGGCGTAAACACCGACGGCGTGCAGGATGAAGTTATCTACGCTTGGCGTTCCTTCGAGGCATACCCGATTCTCGTCGGCATTATGGGTGCTCGCAGTGTGCAGGTGCCGAACCTGCCCGACGGCTCACACGACCTGGACGCCATGGCGGCAGCCATCACCGACCGCACCCGCCTGATTCTGGTCTGCACTCCCAACAACCCGACCGGCCCCGCCGTCACCGAAAGCCAGATCCGTGCGTTCCTGGCGAAGGTGCCCGCCCACATCCCCGTGGTGATTGATGAGGCGTACTTCGAGTTCTGTGCCGCCTCCACCGTGCCGGAGGGTGAAGAAGCCCCGCTGAACGGCCTGGACATCTACCGCGACTACGAGAACGTCATCATCCTGCGCACCTTTTCCAAGGCGCAGGGCCTGGCGGGTCTGCGCGTGGGCTACTCGATTTCGCACCCGCAGATTACGCAGCACCTGCGCGTGGCGGCAACCCCGTTCGCCGTGACGGCGCTGGCGGAGGCGGCGGCTATCGCCTCCATCGAGCATGAGGATGCGGTGATGGAGCGTGTGAGCCACCTGGTCTCTGAGCGTGAGCGGGTGACCGCTCGACTGCGGGAGCTGGGCTACGATTTCCCGAGCACGTACGCGAACTTCGTGTGGCTACCCCTGGGGGAGCGCACGGGCGAGTTTGTGCAGCTGATGGCTGAGCATGCGCTGTCGGTGCGTGCGTTTGGTACCGAGGGTGTTCGTGTGAGCATTGGCGAGGTGGAGGCGAATGACCGTTTCCTCTCGCTCTGTGAGGTTTTCGCGAAGGGGCTCTAGAGCATCGTGTGAAGGGGTGGGGGTGCCCACCCTGCCCTAATTGAACAATGTACTATTTTCCCTTGTCGAGGTCCGTTTGGGCGTTTCGAATGGTTCTCGCGCGGAAAAAATGATGACCCGAAAAAGCTCTCAAGAGTTAAATTAAACCTCCTATATATTCTGTAAAAAGAATATACGGGAGGTTTAATTTAATGATGTTCAAATAGTGAATGACAGGGCATAATGCGCTGTGTTATCAGCGTAACTGCCGCGAGATAAAGCCGAAAAGAGTAGACTGGTAACTACATATGCCCAGACCCTCACAGGCTTGCCGGAACACCTCAAACCCTGCACCATCAGGTGAACGTTGAGGCTAAAACCCAAGCCGCTGAGGGCCAAGCCCTCGTCACGTGTGGAGGTTAGATGCACGAGAACGACAAGTACCCCGGAGTGCCCGAACGCATCCAGCTCATGGATGAAAACGGCACCGTACACGAACACCCCACCTACAGCCGGTACATCGAAGACGTCAACGCAGACACCCTGCGCGAGGCATACCGCCTCATGTACACCACCCGCCGATTCGACGACGAGGCAACCGCCCTGCAGCGCCAGGGTCAGCTCGCCCTCTGGGTGCCCAGCCGAGGCCAGGAAGCCGCACAGGTCGGCTCCGCACTCGCCTACGCACCCAACGACTACATCTTCCCCTCCTACCGTGAGCACGCCGTCGCCCTGACGCGTGGCGTGGACTTCCGCGACCTGATCACCATCTTCCGCGGCTCCACCACCCACGGCTGGGACATGAAGGCACACAACTTCCACACCTACACCAAGGTGCTTGCCGCGCAGACCCTGCACGCCGTCGGCTACGCCATGGGCCTGAACTTCGATGCCGACATCGAAGCTGAAACCGGCACCCGCCGCACCGGTCAGGGCCAGGCAACCGACCCCGCCGAGGACACCCAGAAGCCCGCCGTGGCGGTCTACTTCGGTGACGGCTCCTCCACCGAGGGTGACGCCCACGAATCCATGGTTTTTGCCGCCTCCTATAACGCGCCGGTGCTCTTCTTCGTGCAGAACAACCGCTGGGCTATCTCCGTGCCCTTCGAGGTGCAGTCCCGCGTGCCGGTGTCCACCCGCGCTGCAGGCTACGGCTTTGAAGGTATCCGCGTGGACGGCAACGACGTTCTCGCGGTGCTCGCCGCAACCCGCTACGCCATGGAGAAGATCCGCGCCGGTGAAGGCCCCGTGCTGATTGAAGCTGAGACCTACCGCCTTGGCCCGCACACCACCGCGGACGACCCCACCAAGTACCGCACCGATGCCGACCTGGAAGGCCCTCTGCGCCGCGATCCCATGCTTCGCCTTGAAAAGCACCTGCGCGATAACGGCTACGCCGACGATGCTTTCTTCGAAGAGGTTGCAGAATCTGCGCAGCAGGTCGCATCCGGCGTGCGTGAGGCAGTGCTGAACTCCGAAGTTGCCGACTTTGAGCGTTTCTTCGACCGCGTCTACGCGCAGGAACACCAGCAGGTGGAAGACGACCGCGAGTTCTACCGTAACTACGTTGCAGGCTTTGAAGAGGAGTAAGCATGAGCGAGAAAATTGAACGTTTGACCCTCGCCAAGGCGATTACCCGCGGCCTGGAAGACGCCATGGAAGCCGACCGCACCGTCGTCATGCTCGGCGAGGATATCGGCAAGCTCGGCGGCGTGTACCGTGTGACCGAGGGCCTGCAGGCACGCTTCGGCAACCGCCGCGTCATGGATGCGCCCCTGGGCGAGTCCGGCATTATCGGCACCTCCATCGGTATGGCGCTGCGTGGCTACCGCCCCGTGCCGGAGATCCAGTTCGACGGCTTCGTGTTCCCCGCCTACAACCAGATCACGAGCCAGCTGGCGAAGATCCACAACCGCACCGACAAGCAGTACACCGTGCCCGTGACTATCCGCATTCCGTACGGTGGCGTGATTGGTTCGGTGGAGCACCACTCCGAGTCCCCGGAGGCGCTGTTCGCCCACACCGCGGGTCTGCGTATTGTGACCCCCTCGACCCCGCACGAGGCGTACTGGATGACCCGCAAGGCGATTGAGTGCCCCGACCCGGTCATTATTTTTGAGCCGAAGCGCCGCTACTGGCTCAAGGGCGAAGTGGACTTTAACGACACTTCCTTTGATCCGTTTAGCGCCCAGGTGGTGCGTGAAGGTACGGACGCGACCATCGTTGCGTACGGTCCGCTGGTGCCGGTTGCTCTGGCTGCCGCAGAGGCTGCCGCGGAGGATGGCCGCTCGATTGAGGTCATTGACCTGCGCTCGATTTCCCCGCTGGATGTACCGACCGTTGCCGCTTCGGTGGCGAAGACTGGCCGCCTGATTGTTGCGCACGAGGCGCCGACCTTCGGTGGTATGGGTGGCGAACTGGCCGCGGCGATTACGGAGCGTTGCTTCTACAGCCTGCAGGCGCCGGTGATTCGCGTGGGTGGCTACTACATGCCGTACCCGGTTTCCCGCGTTGAGGAAGAGTACGTGCCCGATATTGACCGTATTCTTGAGGCGGTCGACCGCGCTTTTGACTACTAGGCATTCCCTGATTTGACGTATCAGCGTGTTGCGCTATGGCGGGTTGCAAGCCCGCACAGAATATTCCGTATAGGGTATATGCCCTAGTGAGAGGTAAAAATGTCCCAGATTTTCCCGCTCCCTGACGTGGGTGAAGGCCTGACCGAAGCAGAAATCCTCAGCTGGAAGGTGGCAGTCGGCACCGAGGTCGCCATCAACGACGTCCTCGTCGAAATTGAAACCGCGAAGAGCGTCGTGGAACTTCCCTCGCCCTTCGCCGGCACCGTCGAGGCGCTGCTCGTTGCCGAAGGTGAAACCGTTGAGGTGGGCACCCCGATTATCAGCATCTCCGGCGGCGACAACGCACCCGCAACCCCGGTAGCCCCTGCCGCGGCAGAGGCTGAGTCCGGCACCGCGCTGGTCGGCTCCGGTCCCAAGGCGGATGCGGTGAAGCGTCGCGCCCGCAAGCGCCCCGCCTCCGCAACCCAGCCCGCACCGGCTACTGCGGCACCGGTCGCACCGGCTGTTCAGGCACCCGTGGCGCACACCCCCGCCGACCCGGTGAACCGCAACCAGGGCCTGTTGAGCGAGCTGGCTGAGCGCGCCTCCCGCTTTGTGGAGAACACCCCGCTGAACTCGGTGGTGCAGCGTCTGACACCTGAGCCCGTAGCGGCTCCCGCGCCGACTTTGGCCCCCGAGCAGGTTCCGCACCGCCCGACCCTCGCGCCGCCTCCGGTGCGTCTTGCCGCAAAGGAACTGGGTGTTGACCTGGCGAACGTGACCGCTACCGGTGCGCGCGGCCAGGTGACCAAGCAGGACCTCATGAACTATGTGGCGCACCTGAGCGATGTGCAGCATAGCGGCGCCCGCCAGCCCTTCTGGCAGCCCGCAACCACCCCCGGTGACCGCATTGAGCGCATCCCGGTGCGTGGCGTGCGTAAGGCGACCGCGAAGGCGATGGTTGCTTCGGCGTTTAGCGCCCCGCACGTGTCGATTTTCGTGGACGTTGATGCCTCCCGCACCATGGAGTTCGTGAAGCGTCTGAAGAAGTCCCGCCACTTTGAGGGTGTGAAGGTCACCCCGCTGCTGGTGCTTGCCGCCGCGGTTATTTGGGCTGCTGAGCGTAACCCGCAGGTCAATGCGACCTGGACCGATAGCGAAATCCAGATTAAGCACTTTATGAACCTGGGTATTGCTGCGGCGACCCCGCGCGGCCTGATGGTTCCGAACATTAAGGACGCTCAGGAGCTGTCCCTGCGTGAGCTGGCGGTTGCGCTGAACAACCTGACCACTCGCGCCCGCGAGGGTAAGACTCAGCCCGCTGAGATGGCGAACGGCACCCTGACCATTACGAACATCGGTTCGCTGGGTATTGATACGGGTACCCCGATTATTAACCCTGGTGAGGTGGCGATTATTGCCTTCGGTACGATCAAGCAGAAGCCGTGGGTGGTTGATGGTGAGGTTATTCCTCGCTGGGTGACGACCCTGGGCGGTTCCTTCGATCACCGTGTGGTGGATGGTGACTTGTCGGCTCGTTTCATGGCTGATGTGGCTGCGATCCTTGAGGAGCCTGCACTGCTGCTGGACCACTAGGCGGCATGTTTTAGCTAGTCAGCGTCGTATTATTGCGCTGATTAAGTCATGCAGATACAGAAAACCTCCGGTACCTTTCGTAAGGTACCGGAGGTTTTCTGTACGGTTTATTCCTATCGCAACGAGGCGCGGGCGTTTAGAAGCCTAGGCGTCCTGAAGACTAGGCGTCCTCGCGTGCCACCTGGTCGCTCGGGTATTTGTCCACGCGGCGGTGGTACAGGCGTCCCAGCAGGCCGCCGAGGATAGCGCCGAGGAAGCTCAACGCCAGAACCAGCAGAACCGCCAGCAGACCGTTCGCGAAATCGCCCGCAATCAGCTTCTGCAGGGACAGGGATGCGACACCGTTCTGGAATAGCTGAGGCGCGAGGAAGGTCGCCAGGGAACCCAGGATGAGCGCCATAATCTGCCAGAGCCATACGGCGATGCCCTGCTTCACGCCGGCGAATCGTGCCATGCGTCCTGCCGCGTAACCGCCCACCAGGTAGGCGAAGAAGATGAGCACACTCAACGCCACCGCGACCGGCACGGCGTTTGATGTGCCGCTGAACAGGCGGGAGACCACTGAGGCGTACTCGATGGATTCGCTCTGACCGGTCAGAGTCAGCCACGACTGGATAGCCCACTGGCCACCGTCCATGAGGGAGATGGTCATCAGCCAGCCGAGCAGGCCGGGCAGCAGGTGCATGCGGGAGTAGCGGCTCTTCTGCATGGACAGCGCGGTTGCGGCGGTGAGGATGGGCTCCGAACCGGCGGCTTCACCTGCGGGGGTGGGGATGACGAAGTGGTCATCTGCAGCGGGAGTGGCCTGCGGGGCGCTCGATGCCGCATGGGCGTTGCCGGGTGCGGGCACCTCGTAGCTTGCAGCGGGGGCAGGTGCGGTAGCGGGGGCGGCAGTTGCGCCACCGCGTACGTTGTCCGTGCTGGGGGCTGCAGGCTTGTCGAGCCAGCTGAGGTTGTCGTCTCCGGGGGCACCGAAGTCGGCGCCGGTTTCTGCGCCTTGAGAGGTGGTACCGGGGGAGAGGATCGGCTGGGTTGCGGTAGCCGCCTCGTTGAGGGGGCGGGTTGCATCCTGCGAGGACTGTGCGGAGGACTGCGCCGAGGAGCTCGACTCGCGCGCCTTTTCGTGGGCGCGGCGTGCCGCGTTCAGCTCCTCATCGGTCAGGACCACGGTGGGGTCGTCGGAGGAGAATGCCGCCTCCCACAGGTCACTTTCGGTGGGCGTGGATGCCGCGGCAGCCGGGCGCTGCTGGGGGGTGTTGTTCTGTGCGTTCATTAAGTCCTTTGTATCTAATCCTGGGCGCTGATTTAGCGGTTGCGGTCAGCGTAGAAGGCGCGTGCTTCTTCCATAGCTTCTGCGGAGAAGGTGTGCGGGTGCGCGGGGCGTTCGTTCTCGTCCAGGGTGCGGATGACGCGGCCGGGGTTGCCCACCACGAGGGAGTTTTCGGGGACGTCCTTGGTAACGACCGTGCCTGCACCGATGACGGAGTTCTTGCCGATGGTCACGCCGCCCAGGATGATAGCTCCGCTACCGATCCATACGTTGTCTTCAACGGTGATGGGTGCGCCTGCTTCCCAGTAGTCGGCGCGGTCGCCGGGGTGGAGCGGGTGGGTGGGGGTCATGAACTGTACGTTGCTACCAACCAGTACGGTGGAGCCGATGCGGATCGGGCAGACGTCCAGGAAGACGGTGCCGAAGTTGAAGAAGGAACCGTCACCGATGTAGGTGTTCACGCCGTAGTCGAAGCGTGCGCCGGGGCGGATGTGGGCGTGTTCGCCCAGGTGACCGAGGTGTTCACGGTAGACATGCATTGCCTGTGCATGCTCGCCGCGGGCGTAGTGCTCTTCGGCGAGGACGGTTGCAGCGTAGATGCGCTTGAACTGTGCGGCGCATTCGGCGTCGGGCATGTAGACGGAACCGTTGGTCATGCGGTTGAAGGTCTCGCCGGTGGGGCGCTGCGGGGTGTGCATTAGTGGGCTCCTCCCAGGAGGTAAGCAAGTGCGATGATGGCCATTCCGAACAGGATGACGACTCCTCCGGCGATAGCGAATCGTTTGGAAATTTCGCGGAGGAGCTTCTTGAACTGCTCGTCGGTGATGTCTTGCTGTCGTTTACTCATGCTTTAAGTATCCCAGAGTTGCTTGGGTTTACCTGAGTGTTGCGGTGTTTATTGCGGTATCTGGGGTGGGCGCACGGCGTGATTTTCAGCGCGGGAAAAGCTACCGCTGAGTTGAAGCGTGAGGGCGTGGGAAGGCACAATCAATGCATGACTGAGGCTCAGAAGAACACGAACCTGCAGGATGCGGCGGCACCTGCATCCCCCGCTGGCGCATCGGCCGGCACGTCCGCTGGCGCGCATCCGTTGGCGCATCGCCCCTGGTTGAAGAACTATTCTTCGTGGACTGCCCGCGATATTGAGCTGCCCGAAACCTCGCTGAGCCACCTCATTGACGAGGCGGTTCGCACCGTACCCCACAAGGTTGCGTTGGAGTTCTTTGGCGCGACCACGACCTACGCCGAGTTGGGCGATCAGATTGAGCGTGCGGCGGAGGGTCTGCGCGTGGCGGGCGTGCAGGCGGGTGACCGTGTGGCGCTGATTTTGCCGAACTGCCCTCAGCATATTGCGGCGTTTTACGCGATTCTGCGCCTGGGTGCGATTGTGGTGGAGCACAACCCGCTGTACACGGGTGCGGAGTTGCGCCACATGTTTGAAGATCACGGCGCGAAGGTTGCGATTGTGTGGGATAAGATCGCCTCGCATATTACGGGTCTTCCGGCAGATATCCGCCCGAACCATATCTATTCGGTGAACATGATTTCGGCGATGCCCGCGCTGATGCGTACCGCGCTGAAGCTGCCGTTGAAGAGTGCGCGTGCTTCGCGTGAGAAACTGACCGGGCCTGCACCGGGTACGGTGTCGTGGGCTCAGCTGGTGAAGAGTGAGCGTATTGATCCTGCGCATCGCCGCCCGACCGCGCACGATATTGCGCTGCTGCAGTACACCTCGGGTACGACCGGTCTGCCGAAGGGCGTGATGCTCACGCACCGCAACCTGGAGTCTAACGGCCGCATGGGTGAGGCGTGGATTAACCCGGGCGATGACGAGGTGATTTACTCGGTTCTGCCGCTCTTCCACGCGTACGGCATGACACTGGGCGTGACGATTGCGTCGCTGTGCCGTGCCCGCCTGGTGCTGTTCCCGACCGTGGACATGGACCTGATTTTGAAGGCGATGAAGAAGACCCGCCCGACCATTCTTCCTGCGGTTCCGCCGGTGTACCGCCGCCTCATGGATGAGGCGAAGAAGCGCGGTGTGTCCCTGGAGGGCATCCGTTACGCGGTGTCCGGGGCAATGAACCTGCCGCCTGAGCTGGTTGCCGAGTGGGAGGAAGCTTCCGGCGGTTTCATGGTGGAAGGCTACGGCCTGACCGAGTGCGCGCCGCTGGTGTCCTGCAACCCGCTCAATGACACTCGCCGCGCCGGTTTTATTGGTGTTCCGTTCCCCTCCACCGATATTCGTGTGGTGGACCCGGAAACCGGTGAAGACGTGCCCGATGGCGAAGAGGGCGAGCTGTGGGTGAAGGGCCCTCAGCGTTTTGCCGGCTACTGGAAGCGTGAGGACGAGACCGCGAAGACCATCACCCCCGAGGGTTGGTTGCGTACCGGCGATATTGTGCGCCTGGATCAGGACTACTTCATCCAGATTGTTGACCGCATCAAGGAAGTTATTATTACCGGCGGTTTCAACGTCTCCCCGACGGAGGTTGAAGTCGCCCTCAAGCAGCACGATACGGTCGCGGATGCGGCGGTGGTGGGCATTCCGCTGCCCGCCGGTGGCGAGATGGTCGTTGCCGCTGTGGTTGCGGCTCCCGGGCGTGTGGTGGAGGAGCACACTCTGCGTGAGCACTGCTATTCGAAGGTGACCCGTTATAAGGTTCCGCGCCGCATCGTGGTGGTGGATGATCTGCCCCGTTCGATGCTGGGTAAGGTTCTGCGCCGTAAGGTGCGTGAGCAGTTGATTGCTTCGGGCGAGTTCGATCAGTAGCACTGGCTGATTCTCCGCCCGCTCGTAACGGGTGGGCACTCCCGTAATGGGTGGGTAATATGGACGCCGGCTTGGGTTTTTGCACCCGGGCCGGCGTTTTGTGTGCGCCTTGTGTGCTCCTGAATACACCGTCAATGACGCTTTGTGACCTGGCAAATAATCACCACATGACGAATTGTGACAAAATATGACGACCTTGACGTTCTGTGTCTCATGAATGGCTCTTAACTTCCACACCCGCCCCCGTGCGTGCTGTAATTGTCCCATCATCATTCCCATCGGATGTGCTAGTACCAACGTCAGCACCCGGCGGAACGCATCATCATTCAACAGAAAGATTCATAGCCGTGAAGAAGTTTGCTGCTGCACTCGCAGTTGTCCCCCTGGTCTTTGGCCTGGCAGGCTGCGGTTCCACCAACTCCTCCTCCTCTTCCTCCAGCTCCAAGAAGGTCACCATCGGTGTGGTTGGCTCTGAGAAGTTCAACAAGACCCTGAAGGAAGAAGCTAAGAAGCAGGGCATCGACATTGAGTACAAGGAGTTCAGCGCGTACACCGAGCCGAACCCCGCACTGGACGCCGGTGACATCGACATGAACCGCTTCCAGCACATCGCATACCTGTCGAACTACAACGTCAGCGCCAACAAGGACCTGCAGATCGTCGGCCCGACCGTAATCTACCCGATGGCTCTGTTCTCCAAGAAGCACTCCAAGCTGGCTGACATCCCCCAGGGCGGCGAAATCGTTATCCCGAACGACACCGTGAACGAAGCACGTGCACTGAAGCTGCTGAAGACCAACGGTCTGGTCACCTTCAAGAACGCTGACGTTGACGCCCCCACCATCGACGACGTTGACACCTCCGCCTCCAAGGTGAAGGTCACCCCCGTTGACGCAACCCAGACCGTGGTCGGCATGGAGTCCGCTGACGGTGCTGTCGTCAACAACGACTTCCTCAAGAATGCAGGCCTGAAGCCCGCAGACGCTCTGGCGCAGGACGACCCCAAGACCGACCCCTCCGCTATCAAGTACGTGAACCTGTTCGTTGCTCAGAAGGACAAGGCTGACGACGAGACCTACAAGAAGGTCGTCGAACTCTTCCACACTAAGGCCGTCATGGACGTTGTCCAGGAAGAGACCCGCGGCACCGCTGTTGAGGTCAACGTCAGCACCGACGAACTGCGTCAGTCCCTGGCTAAGGAAGAAGCCAAGCTGCGCGCTAAGAAGTAATCTTCTGAATACACGCCTCCTCTAGGCATACGCAAAGGCGGTAAGTCTAAGCACCCGATGCGGGTCACGACAGGCTTACCGTCCTTTGCGTACCGGCGTTAAGGCCCTTTAACGCCCCAACCACGACATATAACGGATACAAATTTATGAGTGAACTGGTACAGAGCTTCGGTGACAGCACCGAGCCCATGGTGGTTCTGGACGGAGTCTCCAAGGTCTTCGGCAGCGGCCCCAAGGCAGTAGTTGCTGTTGACAACGTCTCCCTCAGCATTAACCGCGGCGAAATCTTTGCAATCATCGGCTACTCCGGCGCCGGTAAGTCCACCCTCGTCCGCCTCATTAACGGCCTGGAAACCACCACCAGCGGCACCCTGACCGTTGGCGGCTTCGAGATTTCCGGTAAGCGCGACTCCGAACTGCGCGAAGCACGCACCAACATTGGTATGATCTTCCAGCAGTTCAACCTGATGAACTCCCGCACCGTGCTCGGTAACGTTGAGTTCCCGCTGAAGATTGCCGGCTGGTCTAAGAAGGACCGCCGCGCTCGTGCCCTGGAAATGCTCGAGTTCGTGGGTCTTGCCGACCGCGCCGATCACTACCCGAACCAGCTTTCGGGCGGTCAGAAGCAGCGTGTGGGCATTGCTCGTGCGCTTGCAACCAACCCTGCCCTGCTACTTGCCGATGAGTCCACCAGTGCGCTGGACCCGGAAACCACCCATGAAGTGCTTGCACTGCTGAAGAAGGTCAACCGTGAACTGGGTGTGACCGTCGTGGTGATTACCCACGAGATGGATGTGGTTTCCACTATCGCTGACCGTGTGGCAGTCATGGAGTCCGGCCGCGTGGTGGAGCAGGGCAACGTGTACGATGTCTTCTCCAATCCGCAGACCGATGTGGCGAAGCTGTTCGTGGCAACCACCGTGAAGCTTGCCCCCACCGGCAAGGAAGCGGCTGAGCTGCGCGCAAACCACAAGGGTTACCTCATCAACGTTGAAATCGTGGAGGGTAACCAGGAGCTCGGTAAGGTACTGTCCTACCTGGGCGCCCGTAACGTCCGCTTCAACATTGTGGGCGGCGGTATCGAGACCCTGCAGGGTAAAGCGTACGGTACCCTCACCCTGGAACTCTTGGGTGAAATCACCAGTATTGATGCCGCCGTTGCCGAGCTGAAGACCGTCACCCGCGTGCAGGAGGTGCGCTAAATGTTTGTTACTACTCTTCCGCTGGCTACCTCGAAGACGGACTGGTCTGAGTTCCTGCCCGAGAAGCTGATTCCGGCTATTGGCGACACCTTCTACATGGTGTCTATTACGATGCTGTGTGCAGGTCTGGTTGGCCTGATCGTGGGTGCGCTGCTGTACACCACCCGTGCAGGTAATATCTTCCAGAACCGCTTCGTGTACACGGTTCTGAACATTCTGGTGAATGTAATTCGCCCGATTCCGTTCATCATTTTGATTGCGGCTCTGGGCCCGCTGACGAGCGCCGTGGTGGGTACCCGCCTGGGCGTAAACGCGGCGGTCTTCGCGATGAGCTTCGGTGCAGCATTCGCGATTGCCCGTATTGTGGAGCAGAACATGGTCTCCATTGACCCGGGTGTGATTGAGGCGGCTCGCGCGATGGGCGCTTCGAAGATGACCATCCTGTTCACCGTGATGATTCCGGAGGCGCTTGGCCCGCTGATCCTGGGTTACACCTTCCTCATCATCGGCGTGGTGGATATGTCCGCTATGGCCGGTTACGTGGGTGCTGGCGGTCTGGGTAAGATCGCGATTGTGGACGGCTACCAGCGCTTTAACGATGAGATCACCTGGGCTGTTGTGGCGATTATTATCGTCCTGGTTCAGCTGGTTCAGTTCCTCGGCAACTTCCTGGCGAAGAAGGTTATGCGCCGATAGGCTCGTGCCCCCATGGGCACAGCTGATAAAGCATAGAAGACCCCCGGTCTGCTCTCTACGAGCGGGCCGGGGGTCTTTCTTCGTACCGGGTTCTTCGTACCGGTGGAGGGGCGCTAAGTGCTTAGCCTTGCGCCGCCTCAGAGTGCTGTGCCGCCTTAAGCTTGGCGATCCAGGTGCGTGCCGCCTCCCAGAGCTGCGGGTCCTTGAACGAATCGAAGTGTCCAAAACCGGCCGGTGCCTTTGCCGGGTCTGTGCCTTCCGGAACGTAAATCATGACCTTCGTACCGGCGTCACGCGCCGCCTGCGCGCCCGCGGGGGAGTCCTCGAATGCCAGCGCCTCGTGGCCTTCAAAGCCGAGGCGACGTGCCGCCTCCAGGTACATGTCCGGGGCGGGCTTACCGGTGGGAACATCGTTGCTGCTGACCCAGGTGCGCACCAGCGGAGCATAACCGTAGCTTTCCATCTTTAGGGTCAGAATGTTCGCGGTGGAGTTCGACGCCACCGCAACCGGCATGTGCTCGCTCAGGAAGCCCAGGAACTCTTGCGCACCCTCAATCAGGTCCACGCCGGAGCTGATGACCTCGTGCTCGGTGGTGAGCAGGTCCTTCATCACGCGTTCATGGTGCGCGGCGTACTCTGCGGAGGCGGTGTCCGGCTTCCGACCGTTCTGCGCCTCGTAGGAGAGCAGGGCAAGCTCCTCGGCGACATCGGCTGCTGCCAGGCCGGTGAGGCGGTGCTCCACCTCTTCGGTGAAGGGAACAGACCAGCGGGCGAAAAGCTCACGCTGCACATCGTTCCAGACGGTCTCGGAGTCGAGGAGGATGCCGTCGCAGTCGAAGATTGCGCAGCGGGGGAACCAATCGGAGGGTACTGTGTGTTCAAACATAATGTCAGTCTCTCACAGGGCTTTAGGCTATGGAAGCGGTGGCCCGGTGCGTGAGAAAACATGCGGGGCTCAAACCGGGTGAGGGCACAAAAGCACGCAGTGTAAGTACGCTACACAAACGCGGACATGAAGAAACCCTCCCGCCGCATCCAGAACGGACGCAACGGGAGGGCAGAAGCTAAAACAGCTTAGAGAGCGGACACCGGCTTATGGGTCACCTGACGCATAAACGGAATGGTCGCCAACAGGCCCACATAGACCAGTGCCAGACCCAGCGCAATAGCGCCGAAGGTCATACCGAACATCTTCGTCAGAATCTCACCGGAAAGACCCTGCGCCGCAATCAACGCCGTCAGCGGCAGACCCAGCAGCGCAGAAACCACGCTAATGAGCACCAGCGGACCGAAAACCACGGTAAGGCGCGAAGCCTGCAACATCCTCGTGGGGGTACCCATCATATTCAGCGAAGAGTACAGGGAACCACGCTCGTAAATGGCGGCACTCTGGTTCAACACTGCGGAGAGAGTGACCAGCAGGTACGAGAAGAACAGCATGAGCAGCATGCCCTGGAACATGTCCGACATGATGGTCATGAAGGGGCCGGCGGCGGGGCCTACCTCCTTCGCCGTTTTGTTCATCTCACCCGCCAGAATCAGGATGGGGCCGAAGAAGGTCACCAAGAAGGTCGACAGTGCCACACCCGAAACCTGACGCCACGCCCCGCGCGGGGACTCCAGCACCGCACGGTAACCGAGCAGAACCGATGCCTTCTGGGTCATACGCACACGAATCTTTGCGTACGCCCACACCAGGAAAGTACCGATCAGGTCGATAGCAACCATCATCAGCAGACCCGGCAGAGCAATGAAAATCGCTAGGTTCTTAATCGCACTATCGGCACCGCCGTCCTGGAAGGGTGAGAACATGCTAAAACCCTTCGAGGTCGAAGCCAGAATCATCACGGCAATGACCAGAACAACACCGATACCCAGAGCAATGTAACCGGCGGAACCAGCCTTCGCGCGGGTACGCACACCCAGCGGGCTGATGCTGACCTTCGCCAGACCGAAGAGGGAGCTGAGGGCCGCCAGAACCATACAGCCCAGGAAGCAGTAGAAAATCACGCTCACCGGCAGGAGCATATTCTCAGCACCCAGCGGAACGTTCATGAAGTGCAGGGCGCCGAACGGGAAAATCAGCACCAGGTAAAGCAGCAGACCGATGATGAAACCCACAAGAGAGTACACCAGCGCGTCCGCCACCGACAGACCCACAATCAGGGTCGTGGAGGCACCAATCAGACGCAGGGACGCCAGACGCTCATCACGGCGGCGGGCACTCAAACGAGCAGCCGAAGCGCCCAGGGTAAAGAGGGGAACAATCAGCACCAGAGCGGCAACCCACGCCAGACCCATGTAGAGCTTCTGAATGCCCATCAGGTTGATCATTTCGTGGTCAACGTTGGCGTGCTCAAGCCACGTACTCAGCGCCTGAACACCACCGGCAACCGTCAAAAACAGTGCCGAGGAGGCGGCAAAAGCCAGCACGGGAAGAATCGCCTGCGAACTCCATAGGGTTCGCTTGGCGAGTAGAGCATAGATTTGCATTATGCACCTGCCTGAGACTGAGCGCCGAAGCTCTGAGCATGGTTCTGGGAAGCGGGAACACCGCCCTGGTTATTGCGCTGATCGCTCACAATCTGGCCGTCCTGCAGGTACACCACGCGGGAGCATGCCGCCGCCACGTTCGGGTCGTGAGTCACCACCAGCAGAGTCTTACCCTGCTGCGGAATCATGGTCAGCAGCAGAGCCATCACCTCACGCGCGGTCTTCGAATCCAGCGCGCCGGTCGGCTCATCCGCGAAAGTCACGGGGGCACCGTTCACCTGGGAACGGGCAATAGCCACACGCTGAGCCTGACCACCGGACATCTCACCCATACGGCGGTCCAGCATCTGCCCCAAACCCAGACGGTTCAGCAGGTCAGCCGAAATGGAGCGCGCCTGCTGGCGGGGAACACCGGCAATCATCGCGGCGAGGGAGACGTTCTCCTCCGCGGTCAGCTCGGGAACCAGCAGACCCTGCTGGAACACAAAACCAAACGAGTTAGCGCGCAAGGAGGTGCGCTCACGCTCGCTGAGGGACTCCACCGCCACCTGACCGGTCGGGCCATTGAACAGCACAGAACCGGCATCGAGCTTGATAATGCCCGAAAGTGCGTGCAACAGAGTGGTCTTACCGGAACCGGAAGGACCCATAATCGCCACGGACTCGCCGGGGTAAATATCGAGGCTCACGTTACGTAGCACCGGGTTATTGCCGTACGACTTGTGCAGGTTACGGGCAGAAATAATCGCACCGCGTGCAAAGGGCGCCTGCTGCATCTGCTGAGGCGCCTGAGCCGGGTAGCCCTGCGGCTGACCCTGATAGTAGCCCGCCTGGCTCTGCTGACTCGGCTGACCGGACTGACCCTGCTGGGGCTGACCGGGCTGAGCGGAATACTGACCGGCAGGCTGCGCCGCCTGCGGAGGGGTCATTGAATACGGGTTCTGAGCCTGGAACTGAGGGTTCTGGGATTGAGGATTCTGCGTCATGACAACCTTCATTGGGTATGAACTAACGGAAGTACATTTCTATCATCTCAGCTTCTTGGCGGCTCACCCCTCCGTCTGGGGGCTGAAAAATATGGGAAAACCCTGTAAAAATTCGCCCGACCGGGCGCTCAACCGCCCCGCACCTCATACCGCGGTATGAGCACGCCTCAGCAGAAAGGATAAGCCCCGCCCCCCCCTTGAACTGCACCGAGGCCTTGAACCGCACGGAGACCTTGAACCGCACGGAAGCCTTGAACTACACGGAGGCAGTGCCATACTAGAAGGATGACCGACGCACAGAACACCCCCATCATCACTCCGGTAGCCGACCCCGAGGCAGGAACCCGCATCATCTTCCTGCGCCACGGCCAGACCGACTGGAACATTGACCACCGTTTCCAGGGCGGCACCGACATCCCCCTCAACGACACCGGCAGGGAGCAGGTCCGCACCGCTATCGGCGCCCTGCAGCAGGCAGCGGCTGAGGGCACCACCGTGGACGCTATCGTCTCCTCGCCCCTTTCCCGCGCCGTAGAAAGCGCCGAAATCGTAGCCGAAGGCCTGGGCGTACCCTACCGCGGTGCCGTTGACGGCTTCCAGGAACGTTCCTTTGGTGATTTGGAGGGCCAGGTCGCTACCCGCGAGCTGATTCTCGCCTCCCGTCAGTCCAATAACGCGTACAACGTGGAGCCGAAGAAGGACTTCCTCGCCCGCTCCCTCGCGGCGCTGAACCGCGTCCGCCGCGAATACGAGGGTCAGACCGTTGTGGTCGCCGCGCACGGCATGCTGATCGCTATGACCATGACCGCCCTGGTCGCTGAGCGCCACCCCGAACTGCTCAACGAGGACGGCATCTACCCGATCCCGGTGAACGCCTCCCTGACCGAGGTGCCCCTGCAGTACCTGGATGACGCAATCGACCGCCTGCTCGTGCAGCACCTGGAACCCGAGCTGGGCCCCGAAGAGGTCCCGGCGGGTGCCGAGAACACGACCCTCACCCTGATTCGTCACGGCCAGACCGACTGGAACAAGGCGAACCTGATGCAGGGCATCACCGACATTCCGCTCAATGACACCGGCCGCGAGCAGGCACGCACCACCGGCAAGAAGCTTGCCGACATGGGCCTGGAATTCACCGTGCTGGTGTCCTCGCCGCTATCCCGCGCCCACGAGACGGCGCAGCTGGTCGGTGAGCACTTCGACCTGCAGGTGCACAAGACCTACCCCGAGCTGGTGGAACGCGCCTACGGTGCCGGCGAGGGCCTGGACATTCCCGCCCCCGAACGCCGCGCCCCGGAACGCTACTACCCGAACGTGGAATCTGAGCGTGACGTGTACATTCGTGCGGTGCGTACCCTGCGCAATATCGTGCGTGAACTCTCTGAAGCCTCGGGCGACCAGAAGATTATTGCCGTCAGCCACGGCAGCTTTATCCGCCGCGCCCTCTCCGCCGCAGCCGGTGAAGAATGGACCGTGACCGTGCCGAACGCCGAACCGCTCACGATTGACGTGCCGGGCCTGTTCGCGTGGGACTCGACCAAGCAGTTCGACGAGGCGGGTCGCCTTGTTTGGTAAAGCACAGTTTGGTAAAGGACAACCCGGTAGCGGTCGCTCCGGCGCTCGCGTGTGGCGGCTGATCCTCTGGCCCGTCACGGCGCTGTACTGTGCGACGGTGGCGAGTATCGTGTTCGCCCCCGTGCACGTGGACGATAACGAGATGGGCGGCCGCCTGGCACAGTTTTTGGATAGCGGCCACGCCGAGGGCTGGCTGCCTGCGTTCATCACCTATTCGAGCATCGAGCAGCTTTCGAACGTCATTATGTTCATTCCGGGCGGTTTTCTTTTCGCCCTGCTGCTCAAGCCGAAGGCTCGCCCGCACGTGCTGTACGCGGGGTTCCTGGTCAGCGCCTGCATTGAGACGATTCAGAGTTTCATGCCTGATCGCACCGGCGACCCGGTGGATGTGCTGATGAACGGTTCCGGTGCCCTGCTGGGTGCGGCGGGTGCTTTGGGTGTGCATCGTTGGCGTCGCGTGCGTCGCGAACGTACAGGTAAATAAGGTTCTGTGCCCGGTGGAGGCGCTGATTTCGTGGGTTCTCGGCGAGGGTTTTCGTCGAGGGTTCTCGGAGCCGGCGCCTCCACTTTTTGTCCTCATGAGGGCGCAGTGTAGGTGCTTGGCGCTGTGCGGATGGTGGGGAGTGGGAAAACCCAACAGTTCATTAGGTCAAACAGACATAAACAGGCAGTGACCTCCAACGTAGTGTGGTTTCGGTAGGGAACAATCGGGTAATATTCCGGCAAATACAGCGTTTTATATTGACTTGCCCACAAAAACCCACATAAAATCAAGTATTACCCTCAAGCGTTCTGCCGGCTCACTGAAACCATGTCTCTCACGGTCCTGAAAGCCGAGCAGAACGCAGAAAAGAACGCACAGATTTCCTCCCACTAGCCCAAAGGAACACCAGATTTATGTTCGCAGAAGAACGCCGTGCCGAAATTGCAAAGCTTGTTGCCTCCGCACGTCGTGTCAACGGCGCTGACCTTGCGCGCCGTTACGATGTGACCATGGAGACCGTGCGTCGTGACCTCGCCGCACTGGAAGAAGCAGGTAAGCTCCGCCGTGTCCACGGTGGTGCCGTCACCATTGAGCAGTCCACCTCCCTGGAGTCCTCCATCTCCTCCCGACAGGGCATGAACACCCCCGAGAAGCGCCGCATCGCCACCAAGGCATACCAGATGCTGCGCGACTCCGAAGCAGGCTCCATCGTCCTGGACGCAGGCTCCACCATCGAAATTCTCGCCGACCACATCGGCGCCGAGAACTTCAGCCTCAAGACCGGCAACGACCGCATCATCATCACCCACGCACTGCACATTGCAGTCAAGCTCGCCGAAGCCGAGGGCGTCACCCTTGAACTGGTTGGCGGCCAGCTGCGCAAGATGACCTGGGCTGCTGTTGGCGCACGCGCCGCAGAGCACTTCGGCACCATGCGCCCGGATATTGCTTTCATTGGCGCCAACGGCATTGAATCCCACTTCGGCATCTCCACCCCCGGCATGAATGAAGCCATCGTCAAGACCGCAATTTGCAAGGCAGCCCGCCGCGTGGTCCTGCTTTGTGACTCCGCGAAGTTCGGTCAGGAATCCCTGGTCCGCTTCGCCGGATTTGAGGATATTGACACCCTCATTACTGATCGCGAGCCCGAAGGTGCCCTCCGCCAGGCACTCGAGGCCGCAAATGTTGAGATTGTGATTGCCTAATGATTATTACTTTGACCGCCAACCCCAGCCTGGACCGCACCATTGAACTCGGTGCACCCCTGGCTCACGGTGCCGTGCAGCGTGCTGTCGGTGCCGTACAGGATTCCGGTGGCAAGGGCGTAAATATTTCCCGCGCCCTGCAGGTTTCCGGCGTGCCGACCCTCGCCATTGTGCCCGGTGAAGCCACCGACCCGGTGCTGACCGCACTGCAGGCTGTGGATGTTGAGTTCGCTAACCTGCCCACCGGTGAGCCGATTCGCTCGAACATCACCGTGGTTGACCCGGACGGCACCACCACCAAGCTGAACGCCCCCGGCACCGTTTTTGACGCCGAACTGCGTCAGAAGCTGGATGCGCTGGTGGTTGAGCGGTCCAAGGGTGCCGACTGGGTGGTTCTAGCTGGTTCGCTGCCCCCGGGTCTGGAGCCGACCTACTATTCCGAGCTGGTGGCGGCACTGCGCGCCTCCGGCTACGAGGGCAAGATCGCGATTGATACCTCTGAGGCGCCGCTGATTGCGACCGTCGCCGGTGAGCACAAGCCCACCCTGATTAAGCCCAACTCGGAGGAGCTGGCTCAGCTGACCGGTAGCGATAACTGGGAGGAGCTGGAGGCTAGCCCCGAGCTGACCGCCCGCACCGCCCAGAAGCTGCTCGGCAACGGCATCGAGTACGTGCTTGCCACCCTCGGCGGCGGCGGTGCAGTGCTGGTCACTGAGCAGGGTATCTGGCACGCTGTGCACGAGCCGATTCAGGTTCGTAGCACTGTGGGTGCCGGTGACTCGTCGCTGTCCGGTTTCTTGATTGCTCACACCCGTGGTGAGGATGCCCCCGGTTGCCTGGTTCAGGCGGTAGCTCACGGTTCGGCTGCTGCTGCTCTGCCCGGTACCCGTATGCCTTCGCTGGAGCAGACCACTCCTGAGAAGGTCACTGTTCGTCAGCTACAGCTCTAAAGCTCTAATTCGGGCTGTTTCCGCACCTCCAGCTTTTATTCCCAGAAGGGAATATAAGCCGGGGTGCTACCCCAACAGCCCACACGTACACGAACGCAACACACACAGCACACACTTTGAACTCATAGGGGAGAAGCCCGGCACCGCTGAGCGAATCCCCGCCCCAACACATACCCGAGGAGGGAATATGTCTGATCTGATCACCGCAAATCTCGTCCTGCTGGACGAGAATCTCGGCGAGACCCGATTCGACGTAATTGCCAAGCTCGCTCAGGCAGTCGTAAACGCCGGACGCGCTACCGACTTCGAGCAGCTCTACGCGGCTGCCGAGGCACGCGAATCCAAGACCGACACCGGCATCCCCGGCGGTATTGCGATTCCGCACTGCCGTAGCGCCGCCGTCACCGAGCCGACCCTGGCAATGGCACGCCCCAACCCGGCAGTTTCCTTCGGTGCAAAGGACGGCCCCGCCGACCTGATTTTCTTCATCGCTGCACCCGATGGCGCTGACCAGGCCCATCTGAAGCTGCTCTCCACTCTTGCACGCTCCTTGATGAAGAAGAGCTTCACCGCGTCCCTGCGCGAAGCCTCCTCGGCTGAAGAGATTGTTGAGCTGGTCAACGGTGCGCTCGGCGTGGGCGAGAAGAAGGCAGAGGCTAAGCCCGTCGAGGCTGGACCCGCCGCCGCACCTGCCGCCTCCGCTGAGGAAGCGCCCGCTGCTCCGGTGAAGAAGATTGTTGCTGTGACCGCGTGCCCCACCGGTATCGCTCATACCTACATGGCTGCGGACGCCCTCAAGTACGCTGCTGAAGAGCTCGGCTACGACCTGAAGGTTGAAACCCAGGGCTCCTCGGGTAATGAGAAGCTGACCCAGGCTGATATTGATGCCGCAGACGCCGTGATTTTCGCGGTGTCCGTGAACGTGCGTGAGCGTAACCGCTTCGCGGGTAAGCCCTTCGTCGAATCTCCCGTCAAGCGCGGTATTGACGAGCCTAAGGAAATGATCGCGGAGGCTCTGGTTGAGGCCGAGAACCCCAACGGTGCACGCGTTGCCGCTGCCGCATCCAGCGGTGAAGACAGCGCAGGCGCTACCGAAGGCGCTTGGGGCTCGCGCATCTACAAGGCCGTGATGACCGGTATCTCCTACATGATTCCGTTCGTTGCCGCCGGCGGTATTCTGGTCGCCCTGGGCTTCGTTTTCGAGGCAATTACGGTGCCGAACCTTGGCGATGTGAACACCAAGGCGATTCTCGATTCGGCAACCCTGTTCAACCTCGGTAATGTGCACTGGACCCTGTACCTGGGTGCTGTTTTGCAGACCATCGGTGGTTTCGGTCTGAGCCTGATGGTTCCGGCTCTTGCCGCGTACATTGCGTACGGTTTGGCTCAGCGTCCCGGTATCGCTCCGGGCTTCATCGCCGGTTCGGTGGCTCTCGCCGTGAACGCGGGCTTCCTCGGCGGTATTGTTGGCGGTATTCTCGCCGGTCTGATTGCGTACGCTCTGGGCACCCTGAAGCTGCCCCGCTGGCTTGGTTCGATGATGCCCGTGGTCATCACCCCGCTGGTGACTTCTCTGGTTGCCGGCCTGGCAATGTACCTGTTGCTCGGTGCGCCCCTGGCGTGGGTTATGACCACCCTGCAGGATTGGCTGACTTCCATGTCTGGCGGTTCCGCTCTGGTGCTGGGTCTGATCCTGGGCGCCATGATGGCTTCTGACCTGGGCGGCCCCATCAACAAGGCTGCTTATCTCTTCGCAACCGCTGGCCTGTCTTCGGGTGCGACCGTGAACCAGGAAATCATGGCTGCCGTCATTATTTCCGGTATGGTTCCGCCGCTGGCTATGGCTCTGGCAACCACCCTGCGCCCCAAGCTGTTCAACGAGAACGAGCGTGAGAACGGTAAGGCTGCGTGGCTGTTGGGTGCATCCTTCATCTCTGAGGGTGCTATTCCTTTCGCTTCGGCTGATCCGGCTCGCGTGATTCCTTCGACTATTGTTGGTGGTGCTATCGCCGGTGCAATCTCCATGGGTGCGCACGTGGCTTCCCCGGCTCCGCACGGTGGTATTTGGATTATTGGTCTGGCGCAGAACCCGCTGATGTTCCTTGTGGCTGTTGTTGCCGGTACCGTTGTTTCGGCGCTGCTGTACGTGGTGCTGAAGTCCCTGGGTGCCCGTTCTAAGGCGTCCGCATAAAGGCCGTATAACCTCACCTTCATTTGATCGTCTGTTTGCAGGCGCGAGCGTGAAAAAACACGTTACACTGTAGACAAACCACAGATAGGACATGAACTCTATGACTACCTACAAGGGCGTCGGCGTATACGCCGGCCGCGTTATTGGCCCCGTTCTTCAGATGCCTAAGCCCATCGAGGAACCCAAGGATGGTCTGCGTCTGAGCGGTGAGACCGCTGAGGCTGCAGCACAGCGTATTAAGGACGCGTCGGTCCGCGTCAAGGAAGACCTGCTGGCTCGCGCAGAGAACGCAAGCCGTGACGGTAAGGCTGTTCTGAAGTCTACTTCCCAGATGGCTACCGACCGTGCACTCATTAAGAGCGCTATTAAGCTGGTTGAGACTCAGGAGATGGCTCCCGAGCGCGCAATCTGGGAGGCTGCAACCTCCTTCGCAGACCAGATGGCCGCCCTGGGTGGCTACATGGCTGAGCGCGTCACCGACATCCACGACGTGCGTGCCCGCATCGTTGCTGAGCTGACTGGCCAGCAGGCTCCCGGCATCCCCGTTTCTGACGAGCCGTTCATCCTGGCTGCTATTGACCTAGCACCGGCTGATACCGCAACCCTGGACCCCGAGAAGGTTATCGCGCTGATTACCTCTGATGGTGGCCCCCAGGCGCACACCGCTATTCTGGCTCGCGGCTTGGGCCTGCCCGCTATCGTTGCGGCTAAGGGTGTGACCGAGATTGCTGACGGCACCATCGTCTACGTGGACTCTAACGAAGGCATCGTTGATACCGAGCCCACCGACGCTGACCGCGAAGCAGCAATCAAGTACGCAAACCGCAAGCCCGTCGCTGACTTCGACGGTCAGGGTGTGCTGGCTGACGGCACCCGCGTTCCGCTGTACGCAAACGTTGGTGACGGCAAGTCCGCTGAGAAGGCTGCAAGCCTGAAGGCTGAGGGTGTTGGCCTGCTCCGCACCGAGTTCGGCTTCCTGGGCCACGACGCTGAGCCTTCCATTGAGACTCAGGCTAAGACCTACAAGTCCGTGTTTGACGCATTCCCCGGCAAGCACATTGTGGTTCGTACCCTGGATGCTGGCGCTGACAAGCCGCTGCCGTTCCTGAACGTGAACCCCGAAGAGAACCCCGCACTGGGTGTTCGCGGTTTCCGTACCGACTGGACCGTTCCGGGTGTTCTGACCCGCCAGCTGGAGGCTATTAAGGCCGCTTCGGAGAACTCCGACGCTGACATCTGGGTTATGGCTCCGATGATTTCGACCACCTCCGAGGCACGCAACTTCGCGAACATGCTCAAGGAGATTGGCCTGCCCGTTCACGGTGTGATGGTTGAGACCCCCGCAGCTGTGATGAACGCTGAGGCTATCCTGGGTGAGGTCGACTTCGTGTCCATCGGCACCAACGACCTGACCCAGTACACTATGGCGGCTGACCGTCTGCTGGGCGACCTGGCGCACCTGAACAACCCCTGGCAGCCCGCAGTGCTGAAGATGATCAAGATGACCGTTGAGGGTGCTCAGCGTGCATCGGTCACCGCGGGTAAGAAGAAGTACGTGAGCGTCTGTGGTGAGGCTGCGGCTGACCCGGCTCTGGCTGTTGTTCTGATTGGTCTGGGTGTTGACACCCTGTCCATGAACGCTGGCGCTATCCCCGCTGTGGCTGCGGTTCTGAAGTCTGTGACCAAGGAGAAGGCACAGCAGATTGCGGCTATCGCTCTGCAGCAGATTTCTTCTGCTGAGGCGAAGGAGAGCGCACGCAAGGCTCTGCCGATTCTGGACGAGCTGGGCCTCTAAGCCTTTAAACGATTCCGGGGCTGCCTGCCGCCCCTTGGTGGGGTGTGCTGGGCGGTGCTCGGGTTCGTGAAAATGCCGGGTGTAGAGTTTTATTTCTGCATTCGGCATTTTTGTACTTGTTAGCGTATGGCTGAACGGTACAATTTATAGAGTAAGGGCGGGTCCTGAAGCGCCCCGTTCATTTAGAATAGGTACTGATATATTTTCGGTTCCTTAATCAAAGGAGAAACATAATGGCAGAGCGCGAAGCCACTATTGCAAGCCGTGTTGGCCTGCACGCACGTCCGGCAGCTATCTTCGCTGAGGCAGCTGGCGACCTCCCCGTTGAGGTGACCATCGCTGCTAAGGGTGAGCCCGCAGATGAGGCTATGGACGCTGCATCGATTCTGTCCCTGATGTCCCTGGGTGCAAAGCACGGCGACGTTGTTGTTCTGCGCGCTGAGGGCGAAGGTGCTGAAGAGGCTCTGGACTCGCTGGTTAAGATCCTCGAGACCGACCACGACGCTGAGTAATTGACTTTCGCCTCTGAGGTGGACCCCTAAGCGGTGCGCTTCGGATGCTGTGAAGGCTACCGCCTTAAAGCGTGAATATCCCGTCACTTCGGTGGCGGGATATTTTTTATTATGAATAATTCATATTTCATGCGTTATGGGTGGAGGCATAAGGGGGTTATTTTCCCGCTAAATCTTAATGTATAAATAACCTTTATTTTTCCTTGGAAATACCCGCAAAAAATATTCACCACAATATTTTCTGTACAGTAGCGACCCCGCTTTTTCTTCATATCAATGGAGTTTTCTGCCGCGGGGGCCGCAGAGCGCTTTTGGGCCGCAAAAGCCCAGCAGAAAAGTGCCAGCAGAAAAGTGACATTTCTGCCCTCCAGTGCTACCGCAGAATCGCGCCCTTGTTAGACTAAAAAGGCACTGTCTATCTGGGAGGGACATTGGCAGAATCGAGGAACACCCCCGCGGCCTCCACCTCGCGGGAAGCTTCGCATGCAGGCGAAGCAAACACTGCCGCAACGGAAGGAAGCGAGCAGAATACTACCGCGGGCTACATTGCCGGTAAGCGCGGTTTTCCCCTGGTTTCACTAGACCAGGTCACCGACGAGAAATTGCGCCGTGTGTTGGCTCAGCAGGCCCCTGCCGCGAAGGCTCAGGAGGGTACCGTCGCAGCAGAAGCTGTCAGTGAGGTGCTACAGGAGGCCGTAGCGGACATGGGCATCCCCGCGCAGGAGGTAGAGCCCGCCTGCGACCCCGAGCTGCGCCCTAACGGTCACGGTGCGCGCACCGTCATTGACCCCTCCCTCGTACCTGACGACGACCTGGACGCATACCGTGAGGACACGGCCCCCATCACCGCCAGCAATATGGTGACCGAGGCGGCGCTGACCCGCCCCTCCCAACCGGTGCCCATGACCGGCATGATTCCGCAGGTGCCGAACTCTCACGCAGCCCGACGCTACGGCGCGGATCCTGCCGCAATGCCGAAGACCGGGCCCGTCTCGATGCCCACCACCTCCGTACCGCTGGTTGATAGGGGCGCTCAGGGCCTCCCCGGGCGCGGTAGTGGCGGCCGTTGGGGTTCGCGTCGCCTCCGCTCCTTCGTGCGCACTGAGGAGGCGGCACCCGCCGCCCCGCGTGGTGCCCAGCGCATCGCTCAGCGCCAGTTTGTGCCGACTATCCGCACTGACGAGCATGAGCGTCGTGAAGCGTTCCGCCGTGAGAAGGAGTACGCCCGCGATACCCTGAACTTCACTCTGCGCCTGGCTGAGGCGATGTTCCACTACGGTGCGGACGCCATGGATGTGGACTCGGCGATTATTGCGGTCTCTTCGGCGTACGGGCTGGACTCGGTGGAAGTCGATATTACGAACCAGTCGGTGACCATCAACTACACCTCAGACCCCGATATTTACATGGAGTCCCGTATCGCCAAGCGCAATGCGAACGCAGACGAGCGTTTCACTCACACCCTGGTGCGTGTGGTGCGTTCCTCCACTGAGAACTATGAGGCGCTTTCTGAGGTGTACGGCCTGATCTATAAGATCACTCGTGGCGGCATGACCCTGGAAATCGCCGATTTGAAGCTGAGCCAGATTACGCACCGACCCAAGCCGTTTCCGCCTCTGGTGGTGTGGGCGGCGAATTTGGCGTGTGCTGGAACCCTGACGGCGGCGCTGGGGGCGAGCTTTGCGACGGCGTTGAGCGCGGTGATTATTTTTATCCCCGTGTACTTGCTGATTCAGTGGTTGAGTTCGATTGGTATTCCGGCGTTCTTCCGTATGGCCGCTAGTGCGGGTCTGATGACCTTCTTGGCGATTTGGCTGGGCGGTGAAGGGTCCATTCTTTCGGTGCTGCAGCGTCAGGGTGAGCCGATTTCGGCGCCTCTGGTGGTTGCTGCGGGCATGATTATGTTCTTGCCGACTCCGCGTCTGGTGGGTGCCGTGCAGGATGCGATTAACGGCTTCCCTGTGACGGCTGCGGGTCGTTTCGTGTCGACGGGTATGAGCTTCTTGGGTCTGGTGGTCGGCATTGCGACTGCGGTGAGTGCGATCAATATTTTCAATGGCCCGACCCTGGATATTGAGCAGCTACGTTTTGAACCGACGACTCCGCTGGTGGCGTCTTTCTTCTTCCTTGTGGCGATTGCAACCTTTGCAATTACCTTGCAGACGAAGCTGGTGAAGGTCGGTTGGCTGATGGTCATTACGGGCTGCGGTTTGGCGGCGTATTACGGCTATGAGTTGCTTGCCGGTCCGAGTGCTGGTCGCGGTCCGACGGCGTGTGCGGCGGTTGTGATTGGTGCGTTGAGCACGTATTTTGCGTACCGTCTGCATGTGCCTCAGGCGATTTTCTCGATTCCTGCGATTACGTTCTTGCTGCCGGGTCTGTCGTTCTTCCGCGGCATGTATCTGCTGACGGTTGAGACGGATGTGATTCTGGGTATGCAGAATATGATTACGGCGGTTTCGATTGTGGTGGCGATGGCTTCGGGTGTTGCTCTGGGTAATTACACAATGCAGTATGCACTGCAGCATTTTACGACTCCGCGGAATGTGGAACCGGCAGATTCTTAGCCCTCCTTCAAGGGTATATAGCCAATATTGCATATATTGGATGTAGGGAAGGGGCGGTAGCTTGCGAGTTCACCTCACAAGCTACCGCCCCTTCGCTATACCCATTGAGCCAGCTCCCACACCGGCTCTTGTACTGCGCCTAGCGAGCCGTTCTAGCGAACCGTCCAATCCACCGGCTCCGCACCCTGCTGCACCAGCAAAGAATTCACGGTCGAAAATGGGCGCGAACCAAAGAAACCACGATGAGCAGACAGCGGCGAAGGATGCGCCGACTCCACGCTCGGGTACGGCTGCAGCATGGGTGCGCACTTGCGTGCATCCGCGCCCCACAGCAGACCCACCAGCGGCTGGTTACGCGCCACCAGCGCACGGATAGCGCACTCGGTAATCTCCTCCCAACCCTTGCCGCGGTGCGAACCCGCATCAGACTCACGCACCGTCAAAACCCTGTTGAGCAGCATGACGCCCTCATCAGCCCAACAGGACAGATCACCGTGATCAGCCGGGGCGATACCCAGGTCGTCCTGCAGCTCCTTGTAAATATTGTTCAGCGAACGAGGCAGCGGCATGCCGCGGTGCACCGAGAACGACAGACCCATCGCATTGCCCGGGGTGGGATAGGGGTCCTGACCAATGATGAGGACCTTCACCCCGCTCATCGGGCGGCGGAACGCATTGAAAATATCGGCGGCAGGCGGGAACGTACGGTACCCCGCCGCGTGCTCCTCACGCAGAAAAGCGCCCATGGCGTGAATCTGCTCTTCGACGGGGGCGAGTGCTGCCGCCCAATCCTCGCTCATAATGCTGCTGAGGGGCTGGTTCATGAATCTCCTCGGGGAATCTCCTGGTGCTGATGCGACCCGGACGGTGACGAGTGCGGGACGAATGCTTCTCCTCTAGACTGAGGCTCTCCTCAAGGGTGAGGTTCTCTTCTAGTCTGAGTTTCTCTTCTAGACTAGGGGATGACGAATACACACGCTAGGAGACGCCAGCTGCGGCAGGCGAACTACAGATAGGAGGGAACGTGTCAGAACAGGAACGCGCTGAAACCGCGCAGAGCCAGCCAGAAGCACAGAGCCAATTGGAAGCGCAGAGCCAGGCGGAAATAGAAAACCAGTCGGAAGCACAGAATCAGCTGGAACTGCTGAGCCACCCCGGCGGGCTGACCCCGGTGGAGCGCCGCATCCTTGAGGTGGAGCGCCGCCGCTTCAAGCACCAGGGCTCCAAAGAGAAGGCGATTATCGCCGCCGGATTCACCCCGATTGCCTACTATCAGCGTCTGAACGTGATGCTCGATGATGAGCGGGTACGCGCCGCAGCGCCGCAGATTATCGACGTTCTGCGTGCCCGTCGAGACGCTGACTAAGGGCTCGAATTGCGGGAGCCGCGCGAGCTCTCCAACTCCCGCATCCAACCCCGCACACCTTAGGTTCAACCAGAGATTGAACACTGTGCGGTGTCCGTCTCTTTCACAGCCGGTGGCGGGGCGTTCACGTTGGTTCTCGCTAATTGAGCCGGTACTCTAGGTACTAGAACACCAAGACCGCACCTTCCGTAGCCGCGCCCGCGCGCTAGACAGGGAGGCACGGTACCAGCCGGTAAACAGAGACCCGTGAAATGAGGATAAATGAGCTACCCCCGCGACGAATTTGATGAGGTAGACGAAAATACCGCCCGCCGCGGAACCTACCGCGCGGTCAATGCTGACCCGGCTAAGAGCCCCAAGGGCGCTATCCCCCTGGTAGCTGCAGGCGTAGTCGGTCTGCTCATCGGCGGCGCGATGTACGTGTACGCGCCGCGCACCGCCTCCCCGCAGTACTCGGCGTCCACCGCGAAGAGCAGCTCCGCCCCCGCAAGCGCATCGGCGTCCTCTGCGCCGGCTAAGGCTTCCGCGTCGGCAAGCGCTACGAAGACCGGTCTGGCTGAGTCCATCTCCGTGGCGGTCTACAATGCGGCGGCTCCGGCGGGTAGCGCATCCGGTGCGGCGGCACTGCTGACCGGTTACACCATCAGCGAGACGGCAAACTACACGGGTGCGGCACCGGCAACCAGCGTGGTCTACTACGCTGAGGGCTACCAGTCGCAGGCGCAGAGTATCGCCTCGAAGCTGGGTATTACTCAGGTGCGTCAGGCAACCTCCGATGTGCAGATGGGCAACCACGAGGTCATCGTGATTCTGTCCTCGGATTACACCCCCTCCGCTACTGCAGCGGAATAGGTTCAGGCGGTTGCCGGGGTGATTCCAAGCCCGCGAATCTGAGCCCGCGCCGACTGTTTCTGCCATAACGACTTCTGCTCAACCCCATCTCAACCCCATCCGCGCAATTCCACTGATGCGCCGGGTGGGGTTGATGCTTTTAACACCCCTCACGCGCCCCCGGTAGGCACACCGGTAACGCCCCTTTTGGCGGGCTTAATGAGTGCAGATTAAGCACTGGGCGATTAACCCTTCAACCTTGGGCTTAAACGTTTGCTCCATGCCGGTGCGGGTGCCACAATTGATGTAGCGTTCGGGTGCTTTATGCCCTACTCTGCCCGCGCCTCCGTAACCGGGGTGTTGTGGAGGGGCAGCCACCCGATTTTAGATGTACCGCACCCGCAAGGGTGAAGGAAGAAATCCGATCGTCCAGGAGGACACTTATGGCAAAGCTCATTGCTTTTGACGAAGAGGCACGCCGCGGCCTTGAGCGCGGTTTGAACACCCTCGCCGATGCAGTGAAGGTGACCCTCGGCCCCCGCGGCCGCAACGTTGTGCTGGAGAAGGCGTGGGGCGCCCCCACCATCACCAACGACGGTGTCTCGATCGCGAAGGAAATCGAGCTGGAGGATCCGTACGAGAAGATTGGTGCGGAGCTCGTCAAGGAAGTTGCTAAGAAGACTGACGACATCGCAGGTGACGGTACCACCACCGCTACCGTTCTGGCTCAGGCACTGGTTCGCGAGGGCCTGCGCAACGTGGCTGCTGGCGCTGACCCGCTGAGCCTCAAGCGCGGCATTGAGAAGGCTGTTGAGGCTGTGACCGAGGCTCTGCTCTCCTCCGCGAAGGAAGTTGAGACCGAGGAAGAGATCGCTGCAACCGCATCTATTTCCGCTGGCGACGCCGAGATCGGCAAGCTCATTGCTGAGGCAATGGAGAAGGTCGGCAAGGAAGGCGTCATCACCGTTGAGGACTCCAACACTTTCGGTCTGCACCTGGAACTGACTGAGGGTATGCGCTTCGACAAGGGCTTCCTGTCCGGTTACTTCGTGACCGACCCGGAGCGTCAGGAAGCAGTCCTGGAGGACCCCTACATCCTGGTTGTGAACCAGAAGATTTCGAACGTGAAGGACCTCGTCCCCGTCCTGGAGAAGGTCATGCAGTCCGGCAAGCCGCTGCTGATTGTTGCTGAGGACGTTGAGGGTGAGGCTCTGGCTCTGCTGGTGCTGAACAAGATGCGCGGCTCCATCAAGTCTGTTGCTGTGAAGGCTCCGGGCTTCGGTGACCGCCGTAAGGCTCAGATGGCTGATATCGCTATCTTGACCGGTGGCCAGGTCATTACCGAAGAGGTTGGCCTGTCCCTGGACGCAGCAACCCTGGATATGCTCGGTTCCGCTCGCAAGGTCGTTGTGACCAAGGACGAGACCACCATCATTGAGGGTGCAGGCGACGCAGCGGCTATCGAGGGTCGCGTTGCTCAGATTCGCGCAGAGATCGCTAACTCCGACTCTGACTACGACCGTGAGAAGCTGCAGGAGCGCCTGGCTAAGCTCGCCGGTGGCGTTGCTGTGCTGAAGGCTGGTGCCGCAACTGAGGTTGAGCTGAAGGAACGTAAGCACCGCATTGAGGATGCTGTGCGTAACGCTAAGGCTGCTGTTGAGGAGGGTATCGTCCCCGGTGGTGGCGTTGCTCTGATTCAGGCTGGCGTGAAGGTCTTCGACAAGCTGGAGCTGACCGGTGACGAGGCTACCGGCGCGAACATTGTGCGCGTGGCTATTGACGCACCGCTGAAGCAGATTGCTGCTAACGCTGGCCTGGAGCCGGGCGTTGTGGTTGACCGCGTTCGTTCCCTGCCTGCTGGTACCGGCCTGAACGCTGCGACCGGCGAGTACGAGGACCTGATGGCTGCTGGTATTGCTGACCCGGTGAAGGTGACCCGTTCGGCTCTGCAGAACGCTGCGTCTATTGCTGGTCTGTTCCTGACCACTGAGGCTGTTGTTGCGAACAAGCCGGAGCCCGCTGGTGCGGCCGCTCCCGGTGCGGACGGCATGGCAGGCATGATGTAGTAGAAATTTATCCCTGATGGGGTAAATTTCTACGGAATCCGTGGCACGCGAAGCGTGACCCGGTGGTGACCTAACGCTGGTACCCAAACCGGCGCAGGTCCACGCATCCGTATGAGGCGGGGGCGGCTACCATGAAGGGTGGCCGCCCCCGCTTTTGTGTGCCCATGCGTCCTGTCCCGCCGATGGAGGCGGTAGAATGGCTCCTTATGGAATGCGCCTATTTTCGTGATGACCTCTGCTCCTCCTGCCCCAGCATTGAGACCGCCTACACCGCGCAGGTGCAGGCGAAGCAGGAGCACGCCCGCGCCCTGCTTGCCGCGTACCCGCAGCTGCAGTGGCTGGACCCGGTGACCAGCGCGGAGGCGGGCTTCCGCAACAAGGCGAAGCTCGTGGTAGGCGGTTCGGCGAAGAACCCGACCCTCGGCATTGTGGATTACCGTACGGGCGCCTCCACTGATCTTGGCGAATGCCCGCTCTATATGGAGCCGATTCAGGCGGCTATTCCGGTGTTGCGTGAGCTGATTCAGCGCGCGGACTTGACCCCTTATGACATTCCGAATCGTCGCGGTGAGCTGAAGAATATTCTGGTGACTGCTTCGGCGGCGGGTGAGCTGATGGTGCGTTTCGTGTTGCGTTCGAAGAAGCTTCTGGTGCCGATTCGCCGCCAGATGGACTGGCTGCAGGAGCGGTTGCCGAATCTGGCGGTGCTGTCGGTGAATCTGCTGCGTGAACCGGTGGCGCGCGTTGAGGGCGATGAGGAGATTATCCTCTCGGAGCGTCAGACCCTGCCGATGCAGGTGAACGACCTGACCCTGCATTTGCGCCCGCAGAGCTTCTTTCAGACGAACACGAAGGTTGCTGAGGCGATGTACGCGCAGGGCCGTGAGTGGGTGCGTGAGGTGGCTCCGCGCTCGCTGTGGGACTTGTACTGCGGTGTGGGTGGTTTTGCTCTGCATGCCGCTTCGGTGATGGATGGCGGCTCGGTGACGGGTATTGAGATTAGTGCGGAGGCGGTCGCTTCGGCGCAGCGCACGGTCGCTGAGTACGGGCTGGAGGGCGTGGGCTTTTCGGCTCAGGATGCTCCGGAGTTCGCGGTGTCTTCGGGCACGGTCCCGCAGATGCTAGTGGTGAACCCGCCGCGCCGCGGTATTGGTGAGAGCTTGTGCGCGTGGATTGAGGGTTCGGGTATTGACCGTGTGGTGTATTCGAGCTGTAATGCGGTGACTTTAGCGAAGGACCTGGAGCGCATGCCCTCGTATGCGCCGGTGCAGGGCCGCATGCTGGATATGTTCCCGCATACGGACCACTACGAGGTCATGGTGCTGCTGCAGCGGCAACTATGATATTAAAAAAATTTTGATAGACGAGTAATGTAATCATAATAAAGTTCGGGGGATGAATAATCTAAATGAGATTTCCAAGAGTTGTTAGGCTGGCTATACCTGTGGGTATATTATTGCTTGTTTTAAGTCTATTTTTGGGAAATGTAGAATTAGCTTGGTCTAATATTATATCCAGTCTTGGAATGAATTCTAGTAATTCCTCTTTATTTGAATTTATGCTACCTCTATTGCAGCCCCTGTCTATTTTATTTATATCTCTAGGATTGTATGAACTTATTCTAGTTGGTTTGGATACATTGTTTTTTTATATTTTTGACAGTAATTCCTGGAAGATGATTCTTAAAGGTCGTACTGAAATTGCTCTGTGGAGAGTGAGAATTACATATCGCTGGGATAAGTTGTATCGATTTTTGAGGCTGTGGTGGTTGCCTATCGCTACTGGAGGTGGGAATGAAGTTTGGAATGGCCTGCATGGAAAAGTGCTTCCTTCATGGTTAAGAAATATAGTTAAAGATATGCTGGTCTTGACTATATTTTTACTTTCGATTCATATCTATCTATCCCTGGGGGTAAATAATCCAATTAAGATTACAGGTAAAGATATTGTGGAAAATTTCCTGAACCTTAAGCTGGATGTGGCTGGGATTTTCTCGAGTCTGCCCCTTGCACTTACTATAATCACATTGCTACCAACTATTTTCTTCTTTTATTTCTATAGTCAAAAAAGAGATATTCGGAAGATTGTAAGTAAGGAGGGTAATAAGCGCCTTGAGGAATCTGTTCTACTGTATGAAGAATTAATGGCGTGGATTGATCAGAACCTGTATAGAATATCAGAAAACTATAACTGTGCTATTTTGAATCAGGAGCATATAGTTGAGTTGAGATTGAAGAAGGTTTTTTCAAACTACTCGTCAGTTAAAAAAGGTTATTCTTATGGAATTTCTAGAATCGATAATTATGGATTTCAAGATATTGATGGAGTGGAAGACATTTCGCAAATTGTTAATAGATTACGGGAGGATAGATTAATTGAATATTCTTGGTTGATTGCGGTACAAAAACATGATATTTGGCGCTTTTATATTGATTTGATACTCCTGGGCGATCCAAAGATTATTAATCGTATACTTTATACGCGTTCTGGAATGGTTGATGATATGTCCAGAAGATCCCGATTCTTGCAAGAAGCTACGGAAGAAATATTAGATGCAAGAAGAAAAGATTCACGTGATGATTTAGCACGGGAGATATATGCAAACCTTAAAAGAATATACGTATTGAAGCGTGGAAGTGATGCCATTAGGAAGTACCTTTACTCGTCAAGGACTGAGAAAGTTCTTGTAAGGGTTCTTCAAAAGGAAAAGTAGCGAGACACCTGACCTCAGATGGAAAATTTCATTCATGTCCATAAGCGAATATAAACTGGCCTCTTAGGAGAGACTACGTAAAAAGCGGTGGCGCCTCGGAAATAATCATCCGAGGCGCCACCACTTTTTTGTGCCGTTATTGATGAGCGCAAAATTTTAGCCCTGCGCCGCGAAATCCTGCGCGGCGAGAATACCCGCCGCGTACGCCGCCTGACCCACGTGCTGGGTTGCGTCGTCAATCAGGCTGACCAGGCGCATACCGCGAGTTACCGGCGGAGTCCACGAACGGTCAATAATCTCGCTCAAATCAGCCTCGCTCAGTGTCTGCGCGTAGTCGGCAAGCGCCTCGCCGGTCGCCACAAGGTATTCCACCAGCAGCGCAGAATCTTCAACCACGATGGAACGCGCCTGCTCGGCGGTGTGGCCGTAGCCCATGGTGTCGCCCAGCTCGCCCAGGTTGAAACGCTCCCTGAAGCCCTGAGCCTCCCAGACCTGCGGCTGACCATTCAGGGCGGAGAGCTGCATGTCCATTTGTCGTCCGGCGTGCCAAAGGAGCCAGGCGATAGAGTTCGGGTGCCCGCCCGGGTGGGCGTTGAGCGCCTCGGGGGATAGCCCCTTGATGGCTACGGCGGCTTCGATGCCGGGGCGGCTGGCGGCGTCACGCAGAATATCGTGGGTTTTCATAAAGTCCTCCTGAAAATGTTGGCTGCTCGTAGGCTGGCTTCTCGTAGGGAGCCGGGTAGTTTCAGTCTACGCCCGCACGGGCTGAGGGGCGGCTGGGGCCAAGAAAAAATGTGGCGCGCGGGAATAATACTCATTTCTTCCCGTTGAACTCTGCGAAGACATCATCATCTAAATTTCACAGGAGAATAGTATGACCACCCCCGCTCAGCTGCACTTTGACATGGTCGTCATCGGCTTCGGCAAGGGCGGCAAGACCCTCGCCGGCGCATACGCCAAGACCGGCAAGAACGTTGCCCTCATCGAACAGTCCACCGGCATGTACGGCGGCACCTGCATCAACATCGGTTGCGTACCCACTAAGGCGCTCGTACACCGTGCCGATGAGTTCCGTGCCAGCGGCGAGCGCACCCTTGAAGAGGCAAACGCCGCCTACGAATCCGCCGTGGTCTTCCGTGACAAGCTGACCGGTGCGATGCGTGCAAAGAACCGCGAGATCCTACTGTCCAACGAGACCGCCAAGCTCATTGACGGTCACGCACGCTTCATCTCCGACACCGAGGTTGAGGTCACCGCGGGCGAGGACACCCTGCGCGTTACCGCCGACTACTTCATCATCAACACCGGTGCCGTGTCGGTGATCCCGCCGATTGAGGGCATCCGCGAATCTGAGCGTGTGCTCACCTCCACCGAGCTACAGAAGCTCACCCCGCGCCCCAAGCGCCTGGGCATTATCGGTGGTGGCCCCATCGGTGTTGAGTTCGCCGGTATTTTCTCCTCCTACGGCACTGAGGTGACCATTCTGGACGGTGCACCCGCCCTCTTCGGCCGCTACGATGAGGATGTTGCCCAGGTTGCCCGCGAGATTATCGCAGATCAGGATATTACCGCTCATACCGGCGTGCGCGTGCAGTCCTTCAAAGACGGCGCTGACTCGGTGACCGTGACCTACCTCGACTCCGAGGGCGCTACCCAGCAGCTGGAGGTGGACTACGTGATGGTTGCGACCGGCCGCAAGCCCGCCACCGAGGGCCTGGGCCTGGAGAACACCAGCATCGAAACTAACGACCGCGGCGCAATTGTCGTGGATGAGCACCTGCGCAGCACCGTGCCGAACATCTTCGCGCTTGGTGATGTGAACGGCGGCCCGCAGTTCACCTACATCTCCCTGGATGACTACCGTGTGGTGCTCTCCCAGCTGGCCGGTGATGGTTCCCGCTCCACTAAGGACCGCAAGGCTGTGGCTTCGACCATCTACATGAACCCGCCGCTGTCCTCCGTGGGCCTGACTGAGCGTGAGGCAATCGAGGCTGGCCACAAGGTGAAGGTCGCTTCGAAGCCGGTTGCCGCGGTTGCCGCGATGCCGCGTGCGAAGACCCAGGAGAACCCGCGCGGCATCATGAAGTTCGTGATTGACGCGCAGACCGACCAGATTCTGGGCGCCCAGCTGCTGGTCATCGAGTCCATGGAGGTTATTAACCTGGTGGCTCTGGCGATGCGCCACGGCATTACCGCTTCGCAGCTGCGCGATGAGATTTACACTCACCCCTCGATCACTGAGGGTTTGAATGAGGTTCTTGCTGTCGCGGTACCCGTGAATTAGGAGAACTAGAATCCGCGTCTGGATTCGCGGTTCACGTAGCGTTTCTACTGGTCAGAGTGCTTCCCTGCCCGTTCCGCCCGTTGTGCTATCAACGGGGGTGCGGGTGGGGAAGCATTTTTGTTAAGGTTCAGATATACCTTGGTATCTAAGCATGCCCTAAGATGGTTATGAGATAAGCGCAAGCTCACTGTGTGGGTGGTCGGTGCGAGGGGGGCTCGGAGGAGAGCACTCACTCGCTACTACGCCCACCGCAGTGCACCGCCTGCGCTGCGCATACAACCTATAGGCACAAACCGGGAGAATCATGGCACTGCCCAAAATCAAGCCCTACACCTACGTTGACCGTGAACACAGCAACCGCGTGAGCTGGCCTGTGGACCCCTCCCGAGCTGTACTGCTCGTGCACGACATGCAGGTACACTTCGTGCAGGCTTTCGAAGGCGCTGATCTGGGGGAGGGCAACGCCAACCCGGACGCTCAAATTAACGTCGCCATTCAGAATCTGCGCCGCCTCATTGACGCCGCCCACGCCGCCGGCATTCCCGTCTACTACACCGCGCAGCCGCCGCGCCAGAACCCCGAAGACCGCCGCCTGCTCATCGACTTCTGGGGCGACGGCCTGCAGAATGACGAATCCGCCCGCGTGCTTGACGCACTTGCACCCACCGACCGCGACACCGTGCTGACCAAGTGGCGCTACTCCGCGTTCGTGCGCAGCCCCTTCGAGGACCTGCTCAAGGAATCCGGTCGCGACCAGCTCATTATCGGCGGCGTGTACGCGCACATTGGCTGCCTGACCACCGCCCTGGAGGCGTTCATGCGCGACATTCAGCCGTTTATGGTTGCCGATGCGCTCGCCGACTTCTCGGAGGAGGAGCACCGCCTGGCGTGCGAGTACGCTTCGGGTCGTTGCGCCCGCGTGCTGAACACCGCCGATGTACTCGCCGACCTGCAGACCGCTGAGAGTGCTGAGACCGCTGAGGAGGCGCGCGCATGAGCTGGGTGATTGTGACCGGCGCGAATGGCGGTATTGGTGAGGCAACCGTCCACCAGCTCATTAAGAACGGTTATTCGGTATTTGCGGCGGACCTTGCGGAGCAGCCCATTGCTTCCTTCACCACCTACGGCGATGCGATCTTCCGCTACCGCGCCGTAGACGTCACGAGCGAAGAATCCGTCACCGCCCTCGCCAACGCTGTAGCGGCGCTCGAGGAACCCATCACCGGTGCGGTGCTCGCCGCGGGCATCGCCCACAGCCAGCCGCTCCTGGAAACCAGCTTCGACACCTGGAAGCGCCTGCACGCGGTCAACTCCGACGGCGTGTTCCTGTGCCTGCGCGAATTCGGGCGCATCATGATTGGCCAGCAGGAAAGCGACCCGACGAACAGCCGGTCCCTGGTGACGGTCGCCTCCAATGCGGCGCGTGTGCCCCGCGCGGAGTTTGGCGCCTACGGTGCGTCCAAGGCGTCGGCGGCGCGCGTGAGTTCCAGTTTCGGTCTGCAGCTTGCCGCGCACGGTATTCGCGTGAACTCGGTCTGCCCCGGAACCACCCGAACCCCCATGGTGACTGACGCCTGGGAGGGTGAGGACCGCTCCGCCCTGCCGGTTGCCGGTAACCCGGAAACCTTCCGTCTGGGCATTCCGCTACGCCGTATTGCCGACCCGGAGGATATCGCTTCGGTGAACGCTTTCCTCATTTCGGAGGCGGCACGCCACATCACCATGCAGGAGATCGTCGCCGACGGCGGCGCGACCCTCTAACGGCACCGACGCACCCCACTGTATCTGCGCCCGGACTGTACCCGAGCTCGGACTGTACTCTATGTACTTCCGGCGCGAACCCACACACCACTGATAGAAGTACGATGACGAACCTTCCCGACTTTATCTTTGCCACCGGCACCCGCGTCCTGAGCGCATCCGGTGCAATGACCCCTGCCACCTTCGATAATGCCCTGGACGAGGCGAAACGTGCCGGTAGCGCCGTCGTGGGCCTGATTCCTTTTGACCCCGATATGCCCGCCTACCTCTTCGTGCCCGAACGCCTGGAGGAGCATCAGGTGCCGGTCCCCGAGCAGACCGTGGAACTTGCTGATCCGGTATCGGTCACCGGTCGGCAGAACGACCGGTTCCGTGCCGCCGTGGCAACCGCCGTGGAGCGCATGAAGGCCGGTGAGCTGAGCAAGATCGTGCTTTCGCGTGTGCTCACCGCCCGCTATGCACCCGGCACCCTCAACCTGCAGGCGCTGTACAACAACCTGCGCGCCCAGCAGCGTTCCGCCTTCAACTTTGCGGTGCGCCTGCCCGATGGCGAGCGCGGCATGAACGGAAGCTACCTGATGGGTGCCTCCCCGGAGCTGGTGTTCCGCACCGAGGGCCGCGCCTTCAAGACCCACCCGCTTGCCGGTAGCGCCCCGCGCATTGCCGAGCCCGGTAGTGCCGAGGACGAGGCGATTCGCGACCGCCTGTTCGCCTCACCGAAGGACCGTGACGAGCACGCCTACGTCATCAACGATATTGCCGAGCGCCTGGCACCCATCGCCGAGGAGCTGAACGTGCCGCAGGTGCCCTCGCTGCTGCAGACCCCGCAGCTTTGGCACCTGGCGACCCCTATCGACGGCGTGCTGAAGGAGGGTTTGACCTGCCTGGACGGTGCCCGCGCGATTCACCCGACCCCCGCGATTTGTGGCGCACCCACCGAGAAGGCTCTGCAGCTGATTCGTGAGCTGGAGTCCTTTGAGCGCCGCTACTTTGGCGGTCTGGTCGGCTACATGGACGCCGAGGGTAACGGCGAGTGGGCGCTGGTTCTGCGTTGTGCCCAGGTCAGCCCGGACGAGGCGGTGCTGTATGCCGGCGCGGGTATTGTGGCTGAGTCTGATCCAGAGCTGGAACACACGGAGACCGGTACGAAGCTCGGTAGCTTTGGCCGCGCTCTGGGCGTGGATACCCTGGGTGAGGATACCCCTTAGGCGCTGTGTAGGTACTGGCTTGAACGCCTTGACGAGGTGGAATGCAACGGCTGAATAAAACAGCAGAATAAAACGACTGAACGCGCTCGCTGGCATGGCGGGCGCGTTCAGTCGTTTTATGAGCTGTTGTATGAGTTGTTGAGGGATTGAGCGTGGCTAATCGGTGAGCAGGCGCTTGAGTTCCAGAGGAGTAGCCACCGGCAGAAGCTGAGCCTCAACCTGCGTGGGCTCACCCTCGGCAGGGTTCTCCACAGCCAGGGCGATGAGCATCTTCTGCGCGTGCTCGGGGTTCTCCGCATCGGGCAGTGCCACGGGTACCCACTGCAGGCTAAAGCTTCGCTCGATAGCCTCGCCGCCCTGATTGTCGACATGGGGCGCGCTAAAAGTCGCTTGGGCGGTCAAGCTGTCCTGAGTCAGTACGCGCAGGGCGGTCGGCTCGGGAGCGTTGCTGTCCAGAAGGTCCCCCGGGACCTCCTCGTTCATGGCAAGTTCGAGCGCATCCAACAGGTCATCGGTGAGCTGCACCCGAACCAGGGACGGCACTACGCTTAGGCCGTGGCCGGTTGCCTTGAGCACCGCCTCCTTAGCAGTCCACAGCGCCACCGAGAGCAGGTGCAGTACGGGTGCGGGGCGTTCCTGCGCCACCCGCTCATAGAATGCACGTTCTTCATTGGAGAGTGCCAGACGCGCAAAACCGGAGAACAGGCGCGTATCCAGGGTCTCAACATCCACGCCAAGCACCGCCGAGGGGTTACGACTAAACGCACCCACGACTAGCGGATTCACCTGCGACATATTGAAATTCACGCCCGCAATACGCGGCTTACCGTGCTTCTTACCGCTGGTGCACAGGGTGCAGGAACGATCCACCTCAATCTCAGAAGCGGCACTGGAAGGTACATCTAAACGCGCCGCCGCCATGGCACGCATGAGCGCCTGAGTGCTCAGGTAGCTGACCGCCGCCGTGGAGGTCGGCAACTGCGCCGCATGCTGCTGCTCAGCAAGGCCCAGGTAGCTCAACCAGCTAAAACGCAGGGATCCGTACATCGTGCGGGTGGGAAGAGCGAAAATCTGCACGCGCTCGCTCGGACGGGGGCGCTCCGGGTGCTGTGCGCTGGGTGTTTCGGGGGCAGAATAGCTCATAGGTTTAGTGTACCCGCCCGGCATTACGGCAAATGGCGCTACAAGTCTGCTTGAGGTTGTCCACAGCTGTAACCGCGCGCTACGCACCCTCGCCGCCGGTGCGGTAAAGTCATCACAGACATCATTACGGACAGCCGCCCGCACGATAGAGCGGCGGCACAGAAAGAAGGCACCGTGAACAGCACGCAAGAGATCATTGCCGCCGCAGACGGCTCGGCGCTGGGCAACCCCGGACCGGCGGGCTGGGCATGGTATATCGACGACGACCACTGGGCGAGCGGCGGCTGGGCGCACGGCACCAACAACATGGGTGAGCTTAAGGCTGTTCTGGACCTGTTTGAGGCGACCGCATCCCGCCCGGAGGCGAAGCTGCGCGTGTACTGCGATAGCCAGTACGTCATTAACTCGCTGACCAAGTGGATGCCCGGCTGGAAGAAGAAGGGCTGGAAGAAATCCGACGGCAAGCCCGTGCTCAACCGCGACCTTCTGGAGGCGCTGGATCAGGCGCTGACCGGCCGCGACTACGAGTTTATTTGGGTGAAGGGACATGCGGGTCACGAGCTCAACGAGAAGGCGGACTCCCTGGCGAATGGTGCCGCGCGCGCCTACCAGGAGGGTCGCGAACCCGCGCACGGCCCCGGCTTCGGCGCGTCTGCTGAACCTGCGGCTGTGGAGCCTGTGGCTGTTGAAGCGCCGATTGTGAACGCTCCGTCCACAGAACCTGCGCTCTCTGACGTTGCCCTCTCTGAGGTTGCGCTCTCTGAGGCAGCGCCCTCCGAGTCTTCCGCGGACGCCCACCTGCCCGTACAGGAGTTCACCGCAGCCGAGATTGAGAACGCCCAGCGCGGTGTGGAGAGCCTGCGCCTGTCCGGTCTGCTGCGTCCCGCCTCCGCGGTGAACGCCCCCGACCCGGAGGCGGTTCGCACCCGCAAGGAGCAGCTGGCGCTCGCGGCAGAGCGCGCCGCTGAGCGTGATGCAAAGGCGCTGGCACGCCAGCAGGAGACCGCTCAGCAGGCATCGAGTGCCGCACAGGCGGAAGAAGATGATGACCTGATCGGTCTGGAAGAGTTCGCGGGCCTGGACCCGAACGATGTTGACCCGGTGGAACTGCTGGGTGAGACGGAAGAACACGCAGAAGAGCAGACGGCAGAGCCCGCCGCGGCGCCCGCACAGACCGTAGAGTCCGCTCAGGTTGAGGCACCCGTGCAGGAAACCCCCGCTTCTGCTCCCGCGCCCGCTGATCCTGTGCCCGCTACCCACGCCGCGCCTGCGTTGAATCCGGAGGAAGCCTCCGCCGCAGAACAGCTGCTCGAAAGCCGCGGCTCCGTCATGGAGGCGGCGCAGCTGGAGTCCATGCTGCACGAGCGCCTGGTGTGGGTGACCGCCGCCGGCAAGTCGGTGTCGCGCTCCTCGGTGCTGCAGTACCGCGAACGCGCCTTCACCCAGCAGGGCGCCCCGCTCAAGCAGGGCGTGCAGGTGCTGGATTCCTCCAGTGTGCTGGTCATGGCTGCGGTTGCTACCGCGCGTGGTCGCGTGAGCCGCTCGAGCATCTGGCATTATGACGCTGAGCGCGGCCTGTGGCGTCTGCGTTTCCGCCAGGAGACCCCCGCCTCCTAAAGCTGAGCTCCTAACGCTCAGCTCCTAAGGATTGGGCTCTTGAGCCCAAAGATTTCCGTGCAATAAAACCCCGCCGCATCCTTAATTGCGAGGATGCGACGGGGTTTTCTCAATAAATGTTCGCCGCCTTCTGGCGAATCTGGCGGGCGGTGTGCCGTGCGGCCGGACCTTTTAGCCGCCCTGCGTGCCGCCTGCCTGGGGGCTTCTGGGCTTATTGCCCTGACCCCTTAGCCGACGAACATGGAGGCGTTAGCCTGCTCGGTGTCTGCGTAGTTCACGCCTGCGCGGGTGAGTGCCTCGTTGATCTGGGTGATGGATGCTTCGACCTGGCGCTGGGTTGCGTGCCACTGGTCCAGTACGCCCTGGAAGTTAGCGGATGCAGAGCCGGTCCAGGAGCTCTGCAGATCGTGCAGGGATGCGGTCATACCGTTGACGTCTGCGGTGATGGATGCGACGTAGGATCGTGCCTGTGCGCTCTTGGCTGCGATGACTTCGGAATCGACATTGAACTGTGCCATGGTTTTCTCCTTTGAGATATGTGAGATGGGTGGGGCGGTTGCCCCGTGGTGGTGCTTGGGGTTTGGATCTCTGGAAGGGTTGAGTTCCTGACCGGAAGCTTGTTATCACTATATCTTTCAAAATGCATCAAATGAGCTAAAAAATGATGATTCGGTAAATCTGTGGATAAACACGCCAGATTCGCTCCAGCATCTCGAAAAAATCGAAAACCCTCCCGAAAATGACGCCGCCATGACGCACACGAGGTTGCCCCCGCTGTTCTTGAGCCGCGCAGCTTCTCCTCCCCGCGCTCTCCTCACTCGCACTGCCGCGAGTTATCGCCCCGCCGCGATATAGTCCCGCCTCCAGGACACAGCAAAACCCCCGAACCGCAGAACACTCAAGTTCCACAATCCGGGGGTTTATGCATCAGTGCTACTTCATCAGCTGATCGTCCGAGACGGGCGGCGGATAGAACGGCAAAGAAATCACGAAGGTAGCGCCGCCACCATCGGTCTCTTCAATGTGAATCCTGCCCTCATGCTGCTCGATAATCGCAGCCACAATGGACAGGCCCAGACCCGTACCGCCGGTCTCACGCGAACGCGAAGCGTCGGTGCGGTAGAAACGCTCGAACACGCGCTCGCGGTCCTCGCCGTGAATACCGGGGCCGTGGTCGCGCACCTCCAGCACGGACAGCGGGAAGCCAGGAACCTCTTCGCGTACGCCCACCGCAATCTCCAGGGGAGAGCCGTCGGGGGTGTAACGCATGGCGTTGGTCAGCAGGTTCGCCACGACCTGACGCATGCGTGATTCGTCACCGAGCACGGTTGCGGAGGTCGGCGCCACCTCTTCGTTCAGGCCCACCAGGGACACCGCACGATCGGGTGCCGTAGCGTAGGCGTCGTTACTAGCGTCCACCGCCAGGTTGAACAGGTCGAAGGGCGCCAGCTTGGATTCGCGGCGCTCATCAATACGCGCCAGGGTCAGCAGGTCTTCCACGAGCTGACCCATACGCTTGGACTCCGATTCGATGCGGCTCATCGCGGTAGCGACAGCCTCATCGGTCGGTAGTGCGCCCTGACGGTACAGCTCCGAGTAGCCTCGAATACTGACCAGCGGGGTGCGCAGCTCATGCGAAGCGTCACCCACGAAGCGGCGCATTTTCGCCTCGCTCTTCTCGCGGGCTTTGAAGAGCATTTCAATCTGGGTGAGCATCGTGTTCAGCGAAACCGCGAGGTTACCGATCTCGTTGCTGGGGTTGTAGTCCTCAATACGCTGAGAGAGGTCACCGGCAGCGATCTTGGCGGCGGTCTGCTCCACGCGAGCCAGCGGCTCGAAGGTGCGGGTCACGATCACCCAGGTCATTGCAATCGCGGAGGCGAGAGTCGCCAAACCAAACGCGAAGGTCAGCACACCCACGAGGGCGACCACCTGGTTCGTTTGTTTCAGCGGCATGGCAATGATTAGGGATGCCGCCTCCGGCAGTCCGGAAGAGTCGTTTGACTCAATGGGCACGGCGAGCACACGCCAATCGGAGGAGCTGCCCACCGCGTTGACGGTGACTGCCTCCTCGTTTTGCTTGCGAACCTTCTCTTCGGTCCAGCCTTGCAGCGCCGGCTCGCTGAACTGACCGCTGTCCTCGGACTTGAGCGAGTACAGCACGTTGCCGTCCTTGTCGAGCAGGTACAGGCGGTAGGTGCTCAGGGACTGTTCCTGATTGCCGGAGGGGCGCACGGTCGCCAGCTGCACGAGTGAGGGGGCGCTGTTCTTCATCTCTTCGTCCAGCTGGTGCACCATCTGGGCGCGCAGAGCGGAAATCGCCACCAGGCTCGTCACCGCAATGGAGAGGGCGATGAGCATGGAGGTGATGAGCACCAGCTGGGTGCGAAGGGAGAGAGACTGGGGGATCCGGTCGAGGGGTTTGAGCGCCACGTTAGCCTCGAGAACCGCGAATCATGTAGCCCACACCGCGCTTGGTGTGGATGAGCGGCTCGTGGTTTTCACGGTTGTTGTCGATCTTGCGGCGCAGGTACGAAATGTAGGACTCAACGATGGAGGAGTCGCCGTTGAAGTCGTACTCCCACACGTGGTCGAGAATCTGCGCTTTGGACAGCACGCGGTTGGCGTTGAGCATCAGGTAGTGCAGCAGGTTGAACTCGGTGGGGGAGAGGTCAATCTCTTCGTCACCGAGGAACACTTCGTGGGTGTCCACGTTCAGGGTGAGGGCGTCAACGCGCAGTACGGCGTCGTCCTCGTCCTGGACGCTGCGGCTACGGCGCAGAATGGCGCGGATGCGGGCGATCACCTCGTCGAGGGAGAAGGGCTTGGTGACGTAGTCGTCGCCACCGGCGCCCAGACCGGTCACCTTGTCCTCGGTGGCGTCCTTTGCGGTCAGGAAGAGCACGGGGGTGGTGGTGCCGTTTTCGCGTAGGCGGCGGGTCACCTCGAAGCCGTCCATGCCGGGCATCATGACGTCCAGGACAATGAGGTCGGGGTTTTCGGCGTGTGCCTTTTCGAGGGCTTCGCGGCCGTTGCCGGCGGTCACTACTTCAAAACCGGCAAAACGCAGGGAGGTGGCGAGCAGTTCAAGAATGTTGAACTCGTCATCGACGACTAGGAGTTTTGCTTCAGTAGACATACTCTATCTTTCTCTCTGAATGGCAGGCTGTACTTGATAAGTGAATGATGTGTGTGAGCTTGCGGCTCAAATCTTTAGGCCTTGTTGCGGCGCATGACCGACAGGATGAGTGCGGCCATGAGTGCAATAAAGGCGACGGGGAGGAGGACCAGCGGAATCTGGCTCATGAGGGCGGGCGGCGTTGCCCCAACCCACTTCATCACGAGCATGGTAACTCCGGTGAGCAGGCAAAGCAGGGCGAGAATCGCGCCGCCTGCACCGAGCCAGCGGATGGCTCCGGCGTAGGGAAGGGGCGCGGGTGCCCGGTCTGCGGTGCTGCGCGTGTCCTGTACGGGTTCGTTACTCATGAATTTAACGGTATCAGCTCACACACAGCTGTTAATGAGCGAAGCCCCAGATTTAGCGGTTTGAGACTCAAATTCACAGCGTATGTGAAGCTTGGGGGAGCGGCCGCGGTGTTTGCGCACGCGAGATGCTTTAATAGGGGTATGTCTGAACAGGTTATTGAACTGCTCCCCGAAACTACGCCCGCTGCTGACGCGCCCGCAGAGTCCGTTGTGCCTTCTGCCGCGCCTGAGAGCACCGATGAGGGTAGCGCTGTACCTGCTGAGACTCAGCCCTCCGTGAACGCTGAAGAGACTGTAGCGGCTGATGCGCCTGCTGAGGAACCTGCCTCCGAGGAATCTACTTCCGCGGAATCTACCTCTGAGGAATCCGCCGCCGAAGAAGCTGAACAGAACGAAGACTCCACCCCCGACCCCTTCACCCCGCTGGACGAAGAGGTGGGTACCCCCTCCCTGGGCGTTCCGCACAAGCTGCGCCGCACCTCCAAGGTGGATGAGATTCTTGCCGCCGCTAAGGATGTGGCACTGCAGGGTGTTCAGGAAATCGCCCCGGCACACGCTATCGGCCTGGTGCACCACGTGCGCGCCGAGGAAGAGCGTCTGAGCACTCACCTCTTTGAGTGCACTCTGCCCGGTTACCGCGGCTGGTTCTGGTTTGCGACCCTCTCGCGTGCGCCTCGCTCCCGCGTGGCTACGATTTGCGAGGTTGGCCTGTTGCCCGGTGACGACGCGCTGATCGCGCCGGATTGGGTACCGTGGGCTGACCGCGTTCGCCCCGAAGACCTGGAAGAGAACGCCGCGCAGGAGAACGCAGAGTCTGCTGAAGCCATTGAGGCAGAGGAATCTGCTGAGTCCGGTGAGCCTGCAGAGAACAAAACCGCAGAGAACGAATCTGCTGTGGAAGAAATTGCAGAGGCTGAGTCCGCAGAGTAGAGCCTACTATTCACTCCTCTTAATAAGGGGCGGGTTAGCAAAATGCATATATAAGGTGTTGTATTGAGTCGTCCAACGGTTATTGTTGGGCGACTCAATGACTTAAGCCGTGGCAAAAGCCGCTGAAAAAGTACATAATAGATTATTGAATTAAGTAACGACTTAGGCAGTGCTATCTAAGCACTGTTGCAGTGATAGCTGGGAGAGATATATGACAGACCTCATCGATACCACAGAGATGTATTTGCGCACCATCCTCGAACTGGAGGAAGAGGGCATCGTCCCCATGCGTGCGCGCATCGCTGAACGACTCGAGCACTCCGGCCCGACCGTTTCCCAGACCGTGGCACGCATGGAGAACCATGGCCTGCTCACCGTTGAGCCGGACCGCCACCTCGAACTGACTGAGGAAGGCCGCCACAAGGCGATCGAGGTCATGCGTAAGCACCGCCTGGCTGAGCGCCTGCTCTCCGATATTATTGGCCTGGAGCTTGAGTACGTGCACGAAGAGGCATGCCGCTGGGAGCACGTCATGAGTGACAAGGTGGAGAAGCGTATCCTGGAGATGCTCAAGGACCCCAAGTTCTCCCCGTACGGTAACGCTATCCCCGGCCTGGAGGACCTGGGCCACGTGAGCGAGAAGAACGACGAGCGCACCGTGCCCATGTCCCTGGCTGCGCGCGACTCTGGCCCCGAGGATCGTTTCACCATTTCTCGCTTCCCCGAGTCCATTCAGACTGACGTTGAGCTGCTGAAGCTGCTGGCTGACGCTGGTATTGTCTACGGCGCTTCGGTGTCCGTGGTTGCTGGCCAGAACGATGACGTGATTGTTCACGCCGATGGTGAAGAGGACACCCTCTCCCTGGATATGGACGTGGCAAACGCGATTGTGGTCAAGCGCGGCGGCAGCCTCTAAGCTCCAGTTTTGAGAGTCTACTAACCCGCTTCACGCTTTAAACGGTGGCATCGCCTTCTTACTTGAGGAGGCGGTGCCACCGTTTTTATGCACTTGTTGGGGTTGCTCTGTCTGGCGTCGGGGGTCAAGCGGCTAGATACCTAGTGGGTGATGTATTTTAGGGCCGGGCTGTATGCGCGTGCGCATATACTCCTCCCTCAACTTTTTGGCAACTGCGCTTGAGTGCATTTTTCGTGTTTTTCGCTTAAATCTGAGGTTGAAATTGAGCGAAACGCCGGGTTCTGAGCGAATTATGGGAGCAAAACCTTAAGAGACGAGGCTCATTCTTAAGAGTTTTGAACCCTGTCCTTAAGGGGTGCTGGCGCATTAAAAGCGAATGTGCGTCCTTATGAAATGCCTAGTCAAACGCCTTAAGTTGATTAAGCTCCCGCAACTAAACGGGGCTCCAGTCATTCAAGCTCGCTCCGTTCCGCCGGGGGTGAAAGCTCAAAATTTAAGCCCGAATGAAGTGACAACTGGGAGTTTTCTGTGTATTCTCGTTTCTGTGCCCAAATCCTAATCGTAAGAGGGCACCGTCGAAGCGGTTCCGCTGAGTTCTGCCAACGCTTCGATGAACGTCTACCCAATATGGCAGAAGCGGGGGACCCAATCCCCAAGCTGGGATACGGCTTCTCAATCGAGAAGCCTCGGGGCTAAGTCACTTCGGTGGCCGAGCGAATCCATGCTCGAGTCCGACAGCTCACCTCGTCAGGCAATGGAGGAATTACTAATGGCTAAGAAGATCGTACGTACCGCAGGTGCAACCCTCGCAGCAGGCGCAATCCTGCTCGGCTCGACCGTTCCCGCGAACGCATTTGCACAGATCCCCGCTGCTGCTGATCTGTCCTACGACTACACCAACTACGAGTTCGACTACACCAGCTACAACACCCCCGCAACCACCTACGTTGCACCCCAGGCTCAGGCACAGCAGACCTACGTTGCTCCCGCAGCAGCCGAGGCTCCCGCTGCACCCGCAGTTGAGACCACCTACGTAGCACCCCAGGCTGAGACCCAGCAGGCTTACGTTGCACCCGTTGCAGCTCCGGCTCCCGCTGCACCCGCAGCTTCCTCCGCTTCCACCGGTAACGCATCCCGCGACGCAATCGTTGCAACCGCAATGAGCGGCCTGGGCGGCGCATACGTTTGGGGCGGCAAGACCTTCGGTGCATGGGACTGCTCCGGCTTCACCTCTTGGGTTTTCGCTCAGCACGGCATCAAGCTGACCGCTTTCACCTACGCAATGAAGAACGAGCTGCGCCCGACCTCTAACCCCCAGCCCGGCGACATCGTCTTCCAGAACGGCTACAGCCACGTTGGTATCTACCTGGGCGACGGCAAGATGATCTCCGCTCTGAACCCCACCAACGGTACCATGGTGCACCCCACCTCCTGGATGTCCGTTGACGGCTACTACACCGCTCTCTAAGCCTTAGCGCATAGAAGCTGGCTCTAGCCCAACATACTTCAAAAAGGCGCCTATCCCGCACGGGGTGGGCGCCTTTTGCGTGCCCGAGATTTGTGTATCCGAGATGTGTGTACCCGGGAGATTCCACGAAAAACCGCCGAGAGTGCACCCTAGTACGGGTGCATTCTCGGCGGTGTGTGTTTGAGGTGTAGGCGGTTAGGGTGCGAGAGCCTGCAGAAGCCTCTGCGGGTCACACCCCCACTCGCTGAGCTCAGCACGCAGATTAGCCCGCGCGGGCTCCTCCCAGAGCTTGAAAGCCTCTTCGGAAAGGAAGATACGCTCGCGACCCAGAATGGAACGTAGGAAGGTCGTACGGCCGGTACGGAAAGCCTCATCGTCAAAGTGGGAGTATTCACTGCGCACCCCGCGCAGGTAGCGGCGATAGCGCGCCGAATCAGCCGCCAGGATAGCCATATCGGCATCGAGGAACAACTGAATATCCGCCGGTTCATAGCCCGCCGGTAGATCGGCAGACTCGGGAAGCTCGTGGGTTGCCGTGGCGCGCACCAGAAGGCTCACCATCTGCAGCTCCTGCTCGGTGAGCAGGCCCGCGGCAACCAGCGGCTCCAGGGAGGCGCTCGCCAGCTGCTCGCTACGGCGCTCATCCTCACCCGGCGCACCCTCATAGACCGCGTCGTGGAACCACGCCGCCAGAATCAACGCCAGGGGAGTAGAACCCTGCGCGCGATGCGTGTAGAGACGGTCCAGGTCGGAGAGCATCTGCGAAAGGTGCCCGCTGTGGTGGTAGGCGCGGTGCGGCTGCTCCCACGCCTGCAGCAGGCTCTCACCCAGCTCCGCCACCTGCGCCGTGAGTTGAGCCCGCAGCGCGGCAGGAGCCTCCACGTGCTTGAGGCGGAGCGTATTGAAGCGGGGCGTAAACGCCGCCTCCCAGGCGCGAAGCAGACGCGGGCGAATCTTCTCGGGGCGCTCCTTGAGCGGAATCCGTAGACCGCTCGTAATGAGTGTGCGAGTCAGCTGTGCGCCGCTGAGCTCCTTCGCGCCCGCCCGTACTAGGTCCTCGTAGAGGTGCGCCGGAACATCGTAGTGGTCGCGGTCGAAGGCGCGCTCACTGATGCCCGCCGTTGCGGCGAACTCGTGCAGTTCCGCCAGGGACACATCGGAGATGAGGTGTGAGAAGACGGTGCCGTGTGCGGGCCAGGTGGGCGGGTCAATGTAGATGCTCATTCGTACATTGTAGGAGCGGTTCTGCCGCCGGGTGTGGGTGTCTTCAGGTGGTGAACACATGTGGTGAACACGGGGTGGTGAACAAGGCTTGGACGCGGTATGAGCGTGGGGCGACTATCGGTGGATACCGACGGCTTGTCGTGGGCTGTGCCGACCTGCGGTGCGGGGTGCTTTATACTGGATAGGTACGCCCTCGTAGCTCAGGGGATAGAGCACTTCTCTCCTAAAGAAGGTGTCGGACGTTCGAATCGTCTCGGGGGCACACAGAACCGGCATTCACGCCGGTGCGAGAAAACCGCCCGTCGCTTGCGTTAGCAGGCGCGGGCGGTTTCGCTGTCCTAGCGTAGCGTGAATATGCTATCTAGCAATCGTATGGGGCACATATTAAAGCTTGGCAAGGTCTATCTTGCCCAGCTGCAGAATTTTTTGGCGAGTTGCCTCATCAGCCATAAGCTCAGCAATATTGTGCGGAACAACCTGCCAAGAAACACCCCAGCAATCTACACACCAGCCGCAACGCTCTGCCTCAGGTATAGCCGAGAGTTGCTCCCAATAGTAATCAATCTCCTCCTGAGTGCGGCACGAAAGAACTACTGAAACTCCGGGTGTGAACGTGAAATCGTGAAAAGCGCCGGAATCTGCTGCCGCCATCCAGGTGCCGTGCAGGTTGAAGTCGGTGAACATCACTGCATCTGCCTCAAAGGGGCTATTTTCTGGATAGTAGTACAGGGTGCCGCGGCGAGCGTCATCAAAAAGGGAAATCCAGCGGTTGGTGGCTTCCTCTGCATTGCCGTGGTTTGTACCGCCAAACATGAAAGAGGGCACGACGAAGGGCCGCGGGTCGCCTTCGGGGTTGGTAAGCATCAGCTGCCAGGTCATACCGAAACGATTACGCACCCAGGCGTAGCGCGGGGAGAAAGGATACTCACCCAGTTCCATCAGCACACCGCCGGTACTTAGCTCTTCGTAGAGTTCATCGAGGTATGCTCGCGCTTGCGCCTCACCACCGAAGAGGAGCGGGTCAAAGTTTAGGATGCAGCTGATGGACTGGTTCGGGACGTACCGGGCATCACCGTTAATGAGCGAGAGCTGAAAGCCGTGGATGCTTAGAGTTGTCGTGAGTCCGGGCACCTGTTCCATGATGGAAGCATCGCGAAAAACCCTGGTATAGAACTGTGCGGCTTCGTCGGCTGAGCCATTGCACCATAGGGCTATTGAGAGGCTCGGAGGTAAGGTCTGGGTCATGCGGTCATCCTAACATGACTATTCTGTACCACCGGTGTGCCGTTGCCGATTTAGGACGTGCGGCGGATGACCGAACGGGTGGGAGCCGCGCAGCAAATGCGGTAGCATGGAATATCGAACGTGTATTCTAGGCAGTGAGGTAGATGATGAGCGACAAACCCGAACAGCAGAAGCAGCCCTTCACCGAACAGGACGGCCTGTTCGCCGCCGAACTCGTCACCCCCGCAGCACCGGTAGACCCTGCACCGGTGGACGAGCCGCCCTTCGATCCCTACTACGACGTACCCCCTGCCGAGGATGACTACTACGCCCCTCCCATGGATACCCCGATGACGGAGGCACCCGCACAGGAGGCATCCGCCGCCCTGCCCACCGGCATGCCCGCCTACAGTGCTTCTGCCACCAGCGCGCCTGCCACCAGCGCGCCCGTTCCTGAACCCGGCGCACCCGCAGCCTTCGCCGCCGCTGACCCGCTCGGGGACTTCATGCCGCCCGCCTACCGCGTCGGCGGCTACGGCGAGGACTTCGACCCCGCCGACCCCTACAGCGAACGTACCCACAGCCTCAACGCCGTGGACCCCGCATCCCTCACCGCCGGGCTCAACGAACGCCAGGAAGAGGCCGTGCTGCACTCCGGCTCGCCCCTGCTCATCGTCGCGGGCGCCGGCTCCGGCAAGACCCGTGTGCTCACCCACCGCATCGCGTACCTGCTCGCAACCCACCGCGCGACCCCCGGCCAGATTCTCGCCATCACCTTCACCAACAAGGCTGCCGCCGAAATGCGTGAACGTATTGAGGCGCTGGTCGGCCCGCGCGCCAAGCACATGTGGATTTCTACTTTCCACAGCTTCTGCGTGCGCGTGCTGCGCCGTGAGGCCGCCGCGCTGGGTCTGAAGTCCACCTTCACTATCTACGATTCGACTGACTCGCAGCGCCTGCTGAGCCTCATTATTAAAGAGCTCAACCTGGACACCAAGAAGTTCACCGCCAAGGCCGTGGGCAACCGCATCTCCGCGCTGAAAAACGAGCTGGTCAGCGCCGAGGCGTACGCATCCCGCGTGGCGAGCGATAACCCGTACGAGAAGACCATCGCGCAGATTTACACCGTCTACACGCAGCGTCTGCGCGCCGCCAACTCTCTCGACTTTGACGACCTGATTGGCCGCACCGTCTTTTTGCTCAAGAAGTTCCCTGAAATCGCGAACTACTACCGCCGCAAGTTCCGCCACATCCTTGTGGACGAGTACCAGGACACCAACCACGCCCAGTATCAGCTGGTGCGTGAACTGGTCGGCGCCCACGCGAAGGCACCGGCTGACCGCGGCCCCTACCCGGACGCCGTGCCCCCCGCTGAGCTGACCGTGGTGGGTGACTCCGACCAGTCCATCTACGCCTTCCGCGGCGCGGATATCCGCAATATCACGGACTTCGAGAAGGACTACCCGAACGCCCACACGATCCTGCTGGAACAGAACTACCGTTCCACGCAGAACATCCTCTCCGCGGCGAACGCGGTCATTGAACGCAACCCCGACCGTCGCCCCAAGAAGCTGTGGACCGCCTCCGGTGCGGGCGCGAAGATCATCGGTTACGTCGCTGAATCCGAGCACGCCGAGGCACGCTACATCACCCGCGAAATTGACCGCCTTGCCGATGAGCACGGCGTGCAGCCCGGTGACGTCGCCATCTTCTACCGCACCAACGCACAGTCCCGAACCCTCGAGGACATGCTCATGCGTGCCGGCCTGCCCTACCGGGTGGTCGGTGGTACCCGCTTCTACGAGCGTAAGGAAATCAAGGACGCCCTGGCGTACCTGCGCGCTCTGAGCAACCCCGATGACGACGTGAACGTGCGCCGCATCCTGAACGAGCCCAAGCGCGGTATCGGCGCCAAATCTGAGTCCGTGGTGGCGGAGTACGCGAGTGCGAACCGTATCTCCTTCTACGCCGCCGCACGCCAGGCCGCCGACATCCCCGGCCTGGGCGCCGCCGCGGTGAAGAAGTACGCCGAGTTCGTGCGCCTCATGGACGACCTGGCGCAGATTGCCCGCACTGAACCGGCCGCAACCTGCCTGGAAGCGGTCCTGGAGCAGACCGGGTACCTGGCGGCTCTGCGCGCCTCTAAGGACATTCAGGACGAATCGCGCGTAGAGAACCTCTCCGAGCTGCTCGACGCCATGGTCGAGTTCGAGACCGAGAACCCCGGCGCCGACCTGGAGCAGTTCCTCGAACACGTGGCTCTGGTCGCCGACGCCGACTCAATCCCGAACCGCCCCGCCAGCGCGGAGGGTGAGAACGCCTCCGCCGCGCAGATTGCCGCCGAAGCAGCTGAGGCGAAGGCGCAGGGCATGGTCACCCTCATGACCCTGCACACCGCCAAGGGCCTGGAGTTCCCCGTGGTGTTCCTGACCGGCATGGAGCACGGCCTGTTCCCGCATCAGCGTGCCCTGACCGATGAGAAGGAAATGAGCGAGGAACGCCGCCTGGCGTACGTGGGTCTGACCCGCGCCATGGAGCGCCTGTACCTGACCCGCTCGGAGACCCGCACCATGTGGGGTAAGAGCCAGTTCAACCCGCCCTCACCCTTCCTGGAAGAGATTCCGGAGGAACTTATCGAGTGGAAGCGCACCGCCGGTTTCTCGGGCTTTGGTGCCTCCGGTATGGGCGCGTACGGCGCTCGCGGCGGTGGCTCTTACGGCGGCAGCTCCTACGGTAGCTCCTATGGCGGCGGCTATTCGGGCGGTTCTCGTTCCGGCTACGGCTCCGGTGGCTACTCGGGGGGCTACTCCGGCGGCTATGGCTCGGGTGGTTACAGCTCCGGTAGCTCACGCGGCTCTTACGACCCCTACGAGTCCCACCCCGCACGCCGTTCTGAGCCGTCCACCGCGGATATTAACGGCTCGGCAAGCTACGGGCTGGCGGCGGCAGCTGCCTCCTCGAAGGTGACGAACCGTTCCCGCGTTCACCAGAGCAAGGAAATCCCGACCCTGGCGGTCGGCGATACCGTGCGCCACACCAAGTTCGGTGAGGGTCGCGTGCTCGCCGTTGAGGGTAGCGGCGATAAGACCGTGGCGAAGGTTCGCTTCGGCTCCGAAGAGAAGCGCCTGCTGCTGCGTTACGCGCCGCTGGAGAAGGTGAGCTAACGCGTCAGGGGCGAGAGCCTAACAACGCCGATGGAGGGGCGGGTACCTGGGGGGTACCCGCCCCGCTCTGCGGGCTGTGCCGGGCGTGTTGTCCGCCTGCTGAGAAGGGCTCCGGGGCTTTGCGGCGCACGGCGGTAAACACCGCATTTTCGCCGGTATTTCGCGGCGGAGGGGGGAGCGACAGCTCCAGTTAGTTACCCGGTGCACACCCTTTGGGTGGAACATACCCAAAATATTTGTGAGCTGAGTCGCTAAAATCTCAGATTTGGGGCTCTGTGAGTGCGAGCTCACGCCGAATCCGATAGAGTAGAGACGAGAGAAATTCCCCGCGTCAATGATGCGTGTGCGCCGGGTGCGAGAGATACCTATCGCACGTACCGGACACACAGGGGAAGACACCTCTAATGACCAGGCCGAGTGCACCAGTACTCGGCACCACTTCGAAGAAGAAGGACACCTGTGGACCTTTTCGAATACCAGGCGCGCGAGCTCTTCGCAAAGCACGGTGTACCCGTGCTCAAGGGCATTGTTGCGACCACCCCTGAAGAAGCAAAGGCAGCAGCTGAGGAAATTGGCGGCCTGACCGTCATTAAGGCTCAGGTTAAGACCGGCGGCCGCGGTAAGGCTGGCGGCGTTAAGCTCGCAAAGTCCCCCGAAGAAGCTTACGAGCACGCTAAGGCAATCCTCGGCATGGACATCAAGGGCCACACCGTTCACCGCGTGCTGGTCGCTGACGGCGCAGACATCGCCGAAGAATACTACTTCTCCCTCCTGCTGGACCGCGCAAACCGCTCCTACCTGGCAATGTGCTCGGTAGAAGGCGGTATGGAAATTGAGCAGCTCGCTGCTGAGCGCCCCGAGGCACTGGCAAAGATCGAGGTTGACCCGCTGGTTGGCCTGGACCAGGCTAAGGCTGAGGAAATTGCTAAGGCAGCAGGTTTCTCCGCAGAACTGCAGGAGAAGGTTGTTCCCGTTCTCGTCAAGCTGGGCGAAGTTTACACCAAGGAAGACGCAACCCTGGTCGAGGTTAACCCCCTCGTTCTGACCCCCGAGGGCACCATCCTCGCCCTGGACGGCAAGGTCTCCCTGGACGACAACGCAGAATTCCGCCAGCCCGAGCACGAGGCTCTCGTGGACAAGTCCGCTGAGAACCCGCTGGAAGCTAAGGCAAAGCAGTTCGACCTGAACTACGTGAAGCTGGACGGCGAGGTCGGCATCGTTGGTAACGGTGCAGGTCTGGTTATGTCCACCCTGGACGTCGTTGCATACGCTGGTGAGAACCACGGCAACGTCAAGCCCGCAAACTTCCTTGATATTGGTGGCGGCGCATCCGCTGAGGTTATGGCTGCTGGCCTGGAAATCATTCTGGGCGACGAGCAGGTCAAGAGCGTTTTCGTGAACGTCTTCGGCGGCATCACTGCATGTGACGCAGTGGCAGACGGCATTGTGAAGGCTCTGGAGATTCTGGGCGACGCAGCAACCAAGCCCCTGGTTGTGCGCCTGGACGGCAACAACGTTGCTGAGGGTCGCCGCATCCTCTCCGAGGCGAACCACCCGCTGGTTGTTCTGGCTGAGACCATGGACTCCGGCGCTGACAAGGCAGCAGAGCTCGCTCACAAGGCGTAATCGCCAGCAAAGGATTTCAAGGAAGTAATATGTCTATCTTTGTGAACAAGGACTCCAAGGTCATCGTTCAGGGCATCACCGGTGGCGAGGGTACCAAGCACACCGCACGCATGCTCGCAGCAGGCACCAACATTGTGGGCGGCGTGAACGCTCGCAAGGCTGGCACCACCGTCACCCACAAGGCAAAGGACGGCTCGGACATCGAGCTGAACGTGTACGGTTCCGTGGCTGAGGCTATGGAGAAGACCGGCGCGAACGTCTCCATCGTCTTCGTTCCCCCGGCCTTCACCAAGGCAGCAGTTCTCGAGGCTATCGAGGCTAAGATTGGCCTCGTCGTCGTCATCACCGAGGGCGTTCCGGTTCAGGACTCCGCAGAGTTCTGGGCAGCTGCTAAGGCATCCGTGGACGAGAACGGCAAGCAGATCACCCGCATCATCGGCCCCAACTGCCCCGGCATTATCTCCCCCGAGGAGTGCCTGGTCGGCATTATCCCGGCGAACATCACCGGCAAGGGCAAGATCGGTCTGGTTTCCAAGTCCGGTACCCTGACCTACCAGCTGATGTACGAACTGTCCGACATTGGTTTCACCACCGCTATTGGTATTGGTGGCGACCCCATCATCGGCACCACCCACATCGACGCTCTGGAAGCTTTCGAAGCTGACCCCGAGACCGAAGCAATCGTCATGATTGGTGAGATTGGTGGTGACGCTGAGGAGCGTGCCGCTGAGTACATCAAGGCTAACGTGACCAAGCCCGTCGTTGGTTACATTGCAGGCTTCACCGCTCCTGAGGGTAAGACCATGGGCCACGCAGGCGCTATTGTCTCCGGTTCCTCCGGTACCGCTCAGGCGAAGAAGGAAGCTCTGGAAGCAGCAGGCGTGAAGGTCGGTAAGACCCCCTCCGAGGCTGCAAACCTGATGCGCGAAATCTTCGCAGCGAAGTAAACAGCATAAAAACGCGGCAGATGCCGGTAGTCCCTGAGGCTACCGGCATCTGTGCTTTTAACGCCCCGCTACCGCCCGCAAATATTGCACTAGAAAATAAGATTGTGCACATAGTGCCACAAAAATATGTAAGTCCGACCATAACCTTTGTATACTGGAGTGCATTGAGCCTAGTCAGAACCATTCTGAGTGGCTCCAAGAAACACCAAACACTCACAGGAGATCACCACACTCATGACCCAGCCCATCTCTCGCCGCGCCATCGCCAAGGCAGGCGTCTGGTCCGCACCCGTCGTCGCAGCCTCCGCAGCAGTACCCGCCTACGCCGCATCCAAGGAAACCCCCGGCGTACAGTACGGCGTGTACGTCAGCGTGCAGAACAACGGCGGCTACGTCGGCTACGCCTCCTCCAACAACACCGGCACCATCAACCCGGCAACCCCCGAGGCGCACTTCACCGCCTCCACCGTTCCGGACTCCGACATCAACTGGGACGACGCAACCTCCAAGCCCAAGAGCGCAACCTACGTCAACGGCGAAGGTAAGTTCACCCCCGTCACCAACTCCCAGACCGGCGCAAACGGCGCATACATGTCCTCCAGCGGCTTCTGGTGGTCTGTGCCGACCAAGGACACCGCAACCGGCACCGGCTACATCCCCGGCAGCAGCGTCACCCTCGCAGCAGGCGCAACCTTCGTGACCGAGGTGGAGTACACCGTCTCCGCCAGCGCCCAGTCGCTCCTGAAGCTCGGCAAGATCAACGGCCAGTCCTGGAGCCCCTCTAGCCGCCAGCTGACCGGTAAGACCACCGAGCTGGTCGCATCTGCAGGCCAGGCAAAGTACCTGTCCGTCGCACAGACCGCCGGCACCTGGACCGCAGAGGTCCCGACCATCACTCAGAACTCTGACGGCACTTACACCTTCAAGGGTCGTATCGTCTACACCACCAGCAAGGCGTACACCATGAAGCAGTCCGGCACCAAGTACTACAGCCAGACCAACTTCATGCCGGCGCAGCTGCGCTTCCCGGCAAATGACGGCTGGGTCTCGTACAAGCAGACCTCGACCGTGCAGGTCGCTAACCTGACCTACTCCGGCAACGGTGCAAGCGGTTCGGAGAGCGTTTCCGGTCAGGCAACCACCGCGCAGATCAACCCGTAATCGGGCTAACCCGTAAGAGCTTCGGGTAAAGGCATAGAGAAACCCCCGGCGGATGAGTTTAACTCACCCGCCGGGGTTTTGCATAACTTCAGTGAGCAAAGAAGAGGCAAATAATAATATAAATATTCTGCATTTAAGTATTTTACTATACCGTATTTGATTTTTGTTTTAATATTTCTTTGAAAACCTTCGATTTTTTGATGTATTACTATTCAGTGAATATTAGATCCAATACAAAATAGTTATCGCGTACATGTCATAAAATTAAAAGGTTTTATAAATATATAGTTCGAGGGGGTTGGGGGGCTTGCAAATACTTGAAGCTAATCCCGTATGGTCTACCAGCGGTCCTGTAAGCGTTTAGTGGCTACCTCATGTTAGAGGATGTCTTGGTGATAATGGGATTCCACTCTCAGGGGGGAGAGAATCGAGTTTCTGAGGTACAGGGGCGTGAGATATGTTCTATTTGGGATAAAAAATCCCATATCTAGGATTTCTTGTGCTAATATCAAGGTATGATACTTGACTTTTATGTGGAGAATTTTGGAAGCTTCAAAGAGGAAGGTGGTTTCTCGTTTGTCCTGCCCAGTATGACAACACAGGCTCCGGCTGAAGGTAAGTCCTGGGGGGATGTTACGTCTCGAGTTGTGGGCATTTTTGGCCCCAATGCATCAGGTAAGACTACTTTGTTGCGTGCTTTGGAAACCCTTGTAAGCGCTATCGCTTCCCCTGGGGAAAGATTGGTGCCTGGTGAAAGATTGTATAATCCGTATAAATTGAACCTTGGGGTCGAGGGTGACAGTACGAAGTATACTATTAATTTTACGAGGGGTAGTGAACGATATGTTTATATTGTGTCTGCATCCGCACAGGGGACTGAAGAAACCTTGTACGCATATAAGAGAAGTCATAAAAGGTTATTATTTTCTCGTGAGCATTTCATGAAAAATAAGATGAATTTTAAAGCTGGCAGCTCTTTGCGAGGCGCAACGCATGAAGTTCGCAATCTGGTTCAATGGAATCAGCTGTTTTTGGGTGTCGCATATAAATATGGACACAAGGATTTAAAGCCTATTGCCCAAGCAATCTATCAGGGTCTGAATATTGATATTTATATGCACAATGAAATGACTCGCGATATTAATATTCGTTGGATGACGAAACAAATAGATTCTGGTCCTGAGGTGTGGAAGAAGATTGCAGAAGCAATTGTTGGATCTGCTGATTTGGGAATTAAGCATATTGAAATTGATAAGCGTGAAATTAAGCCTGAAGTCCTTAAATTTATAAATAAAGTGATGAATGATGGCGAGGATGGTGGAGAGGTCAATAATGCTATTACAGACGAAGTAATTGAGCAGTTGAGACGCTCGCTAACCTTTTATCATTCTGGAGAGAATGGGGAGGAATTTAAGCTTTCCCTAGACTCACAGAGCGATGGCACGAAACAATGGTTTTCCTTGGCTGGACGTGCTATCGATGCTCTCCAGCGTGGATCAGTACTTGTTGTTGATGAGCTTGATTCAAGCCTGCATCCTCTGTTGGTAAAGGAATTAATTGCTCTATTTAAAAATGGCAGAGTAAATAAAAACTCAGCTCAGATTATATTTACTTCACATGATACGTCTTTGCTTGGAAAGAACCCGGATCGGATTTTGGAGCCTTATGAAGTGTGGTTTGTGGATAAGAATCCTCTGGATGGTGTAAGCGAGTCATACTCTATGGATGAGTTTGATAACAGGAAAAGTAACAATGATCAAAAGCGCTATCTAGTAGGTAAGTTTGGTGCAGTTCCGGAACCTAATATGTTGTTGATTGAAAAATACTTGATTGAGGCATAGTGGGTAATATGTGCTCTAAAAGTTATAGGTCTCACTCTGTGCGTAGGGGAGGTACACTCTGTGCGTAGGGGAGGTAGGAGGAATAAAAGAGTAGAAGCGAAGGTTATACTTCTTGTTACAAATGGGGAAGTGACGGAATATGAATACCTTAAAGAAATTATAAAGATGCATCAAGTTCGTGGAAAGATAAGTTATAAAATTCAAGTTTCAAAAGGCGCTCCTCAAACTTTATTTAATGATGTTCGAGCTATGGATACATCAGAATTCGAAGAGGTATGGCTATTTTTCGACAGAGATGATAATGGGTTTAATGTCATAAACTCTTTGTTGTCTGAATCTAAAAGTAGTGGATATAAATCTGTTGTTTCGAATCCTTGCTTTGAAGTGTGGTTGCATGCTCATTATGGGTTAGTTAACCTATGTCCTAGACAAAGCGACGCTATTAAACGGTATGAGAAGATTGTAGGAATTCCTACGGATTCTAAATATATCCCTGATGGTTTTCCGTTTAAAAATTGGAAGACTGCTATAAATAATCTAAATCTGTCTGAGTCTGCAATTTTGAAGCATACTTCAGGAAAATATGGTAATTCGGATGTTAATGAAATAATAGATTCTCCTTCTACTTCAATGGGGAAATTTCTGGAGCATATCGACTTTTTGAAGACTCAGATTCAGACATAGCTAAATAGTCAAAAGATACCAGGTAGGGGGGCTCTCCCACTTAGCAGTACTAAGTGGGAGAGCCCCCTTATAATGGATGGCTTAATACACTTATTGGGATGTTGTGACTAGCCGACCGTCGTGCCGAAGGCCAGACCCAGCAGGTAGGTCACAAACGCCGCGCCGAAGCCAATTAGAATCTGGCGAATACCGCGCTTGAGCGGGGAAGCGCCCGAAAGCAGACCCACCACGCCGCCGGTGAACCCCAGCGCCGCACCCACAAACAGCAGAGACAGCACCATCGCGAATACACCCGACAAGCCAAAGATATAGGGCAGAATCGGAACCAGTGCACCCGAAGCAAAGAACGCAAACGAAGCAGCGGCGGCACCAATATCGGTACCCAAAGCCACGTTCTCCTCACGATCCTCATCCTCGCGGTGAGACAGCGACGGATCGCAGTCACAATCCATGTAGCCGAAACGCTCCATCGCACGGTGATGCGCCGCGTCCGGCTCCATGCCGCGGGCACGGTAAATCAGCTCCAGCTCGTTCGAATCCAAATCCAAATCGTGCGCAACACGCAGGGTCACCTGGGTCGGCTGGGAGGCATCCAACAGCTCACGCTGAGAACGAACCGACACGAACTCACCCGCCGCCATCGACAGCGCACCCGCCAGCAGACCCGCAATACCCGAGAGCAGAACCATCGAGCTGGATGCACCCGATGCGGTAATACCCATAGTCAACGCCAGGTTCGACACCAAACCATCGTTAGCGCCAAAGACTGCCGCACGGAAATTACCCGAAAGCTTCTCGCGACCGTTAGTCGCCAGGGCACGAATAATTTCCTCGTGAATCGCCTCGTCAGCCGCCATTTCCTCGGTGGCGTCCGGGTCCTCAGCGTAGGGGGAGCGGGACTCGGCGCGCTGAGCCATCGCCAGAATAAACACCGAACCGAAGTTCTTCGCCAGAAACTGCAGTAGCTGCGATTGCAGGGAGGGGCGCACGTGCACATTCGCATGCTCGCCGAGCATGTCACGCCAATGCTGCTGGTGACGCTTCTCCGCCTCAGCAACCTGCAGCAAAATCTCACGGTCGGTACCCTCGGCACGGCGAGCCAGGTAGCGGTAGATGCGCGCCTCCGACTCCTCATCGGCAAGGTAGCGGCGCCAACGCTTAATTTGCGTGGGGGAGGGGGAGGTGACGGCGCTATGACGGGTGGCCTGCGGAGCCTCGGTCGCGGTGTTTTCCGGCTGGAGCTTCTCGGTTTCTTCGCCGTGCTCGTGCTGGGTGCTCTTGTGCTGGGGGTGCTCGTGCTGGGCGTGCGTGCTCATAGTTCCCTTTCCACGGGTGCCGTGCGTGCAGGGCTGGATCCCTGCGCCTGATGATGCGTTCATGTCTGTGTGCTCTGTCGTGAACAGTGAACCACTCTAGGGCACTCTGAACAGAAAATCTAGGACGGCCTAACCCGATAATAATGTTCGCCTCAACGTACTCTAGAGTACCCCGCGGGCGAGGCGAAACGTCGGGAAAAAGCACCGAAACAGCACAGAAACGGGGCGGGTGCACCCTCCATATAGGAGAGCGCACCCGCCCGGTTTCGTGATTCTAAAAATTCGTGTCTTTAGAACGCTGGCTTAGATGTTGCCTTCGCCGTTTTCCAGGAATGCGCGGATGAACCACTGGAACTTCTCCAGCTCAGCGGTCTGACCGATCAGCAGGTCCTCGGTGACGGGGTCGGACTCGCCGGCGAATGCAATCGCCTTGCGGTGAGCCTCAATCACGCGGGTGTAGACGTCGTTCAGGGCGCGCAGGTGGTCAGCAACGCGTGCGCGGCCGACGGGGTAGTCCTCAACGGTGCGCTGTGCGACCAGTGCGCCAGCCAGACCGTTGGGGGTTGCGCCCAGGGTTGCCATACGCTCTGCGATGGCGTCAACGAAATCGCGGACGGTGTCGACCTGAGGGTCAATCATTTCGTGAACGGCGATGAAGCCGGGGCCGGTCACGTTCCAGTGAGCGTGCTTCAGCAGCAGGTGCAGGTCGTTCAGGTCGTGCAGACGTGCCTGGAGAACCTCGGAAATGCCCTTGCCTTCTTCGATAGTCAGGCCGGGTGCGGTGTAGTTTGCGAATGCCATGATGGTCTCCTTCATGATGCTGTAATGCTTGTGGTTCGGTGGGGTTTGTATCCCCGCCGAATCGTTATTATGAGTAAATCATTTTAAGAAACCAGTGTCAAGTTTATTTTGAGTAATTCGTAATAAATCGTCATCTGCGTGTTGCGCCGCGCTCGAAAACCCTCATCGCCCAGGCATGCGCAAAGGGCGGGACGTGCGGTATCACATCTCGCGCATCCCACCCTTTACGGTGAAGCGTATTCAGTTTTCTACAGAACTTTCTCTGTAGGGCATCCAGCGTGCGAGCCGGGCGGCTACGCCAGCGCGCGAACCGCCTCCAGGGTCAGCTCCTCATGCTTGAGGCGCACGGTGCCCAGCCCCTCCGGAACCTCCAGCTCGCCCGGCACAACAATCACGCGCATTCCCGCCGCAGTCGCGCTGCGCACACCGGAGGGGGAATCCTCAATCGCCACGCACTGAGTCGGGTCAACACCCAGACGTTCCGCCGCCAAAAGATAGGGCTGCGGGTTCGGCTTCGGGTGGGTCGTCTCATCATTGCCAATAATCACCGAGAAGGTGCCCTCGGGTGCCGCATTCGCGGTGCGGCGAGCCACGGAGGTGGTCGCATTCGTGACGACTGCCGCCGGAATCTGCGCCTCGCGAACCTCCGAGAGGAAACGCTCAATACCGGGCAGGAACTCGACCGGCTGCTGCGCCAGAGTCTCGTGCACCTTCGCCACCAGCAGATTGTTAATCTCCTCATCCGGCAGGTTCACGCCGCGCTCGCGCAAGCGATCCAGGGTGAACTGCATTGACAGGCCCAGGCAGTCGAGGGTGTCCTGCTCGGTCCAGGTGCCGCCAAATTCTGCGGCGAGAGCAACCTTTGCGGCAGCCCATACGGGTTCGGTATCGACGAGGGTTCCGTCGTGGTCGAAGAGAATGGCGGCGGGGAAGGTATTCGTAGTCGTCATGCCATTAAGCCTACCGGTTTATTCCTGGGGCGAGCGTAGGACAACGTCCCCAATCGTCACCAAAAAATCTGCACCCGCGTTCTGGGGGTTCGTGGCGATAGCGAGCAGTGCATCGGCGACGTCCTCACGGGCGATCGTCGGGATGCCTGCAGTTCGCTCGACCTTCGCCATGTCATATATCTTCACCCCGCCCCTGCCGGGCTTATCGGTCAGCCTGCCCGGATGCGCACGCGAAATATACGGCTGATACTCGGTGACCAGGGCGTCCGCCTTAACCTTGTCGGTGAAAATGCCGCGCATGATGACCTTGCACACCAGGCGCATGGGGAGTGAGGCGGTCCGTACCGTATCGCCCACGCCGTAGGCGCTCATTAGAACGCAGTGCTTCACGCCTGCACCCGTGACCGCCTGCATGATAAGAGGCAGACGCTCCTGCATGAACGTGGAGGAGAGAAATTCTCGCACCGTGGCTTTCTGCCCCAGGATGCTAACCATCACGTCCTGCCCGGAGGACGCTGCGGCAAGCCGCTCGGCATCGTCTAGGGTTCCCGGAATAATGGTGAGATTTTGATGCGCCCCCAAAAGAGGCAGTGCCTTATCGGGGTTGCGCACGTAGGCGGTGACCGCGTGCCCTTCCTCCAGGGCTTTGCGGGTGAAGAGATGGCCGGTGCGGCCGGTTGCGCCTAGAACCAGTATTTTCATGTGGGGTCCCCATTCGTATTGTGGTCGTTGCGGGAGCCCGCAAGCGCCCATTCCGGTCAGTATAACAATGCAGTTTCGGTGGGGGTCTTTGCTCGGGGTTCAGGGGACGCGAGGTGGAGCGAAAAATCTGAAAATTTTTTTTGCAGAAGGCTTGCGAAACATAGTTGAGTGGAGTAGACTCAAGTTATGTAATGCAGGGGCACATAGGATAAGCCCCCTCGAAACACGAAAGGAACGTCATGGAGAACAAGTTCACGACCAAGAGTCAAGAAGTTATCTCGGCGGCAAATACTAATGCTCAAACCGCCGGTAACCCCACTATTGAAACCGCGCACATCCTCAAGGCCCTCATGGACCAGCGCGAAGGCGTCGCCGTAGCAGTCCTCAAGGCTGCAGGCTTGGATGTAGACGCTATCTCCGAGGCGGCATCCGCCGAAATCAAGAAGCTGCCCAAAGCATCGGGCGCTTCCGTGCAGAATGCCTCCCTCAGCCGTGCCGCACTCTCTGCTCTGCAGGCGGCACAGACCCGCGCGGAAGGTTTCGGTGACAGCTACGTCTCCACCGAAATGATCCTGCTCGGCATTGCCAGCGGAACCGATAGCACCGCTGAAGCAATGCACAAGCTCGGCGCTACCGCAGAGCTCATCGCACAGACCATCCCCACCGTCCGAGGAGACCGCACCGTGGATACCCCCGACCCCGAAGGCACCTTCCAGGCGCTCGAAAAGTACGGCACCGACCTGACCGCCATTGCCCGCGCGGGCAAGCTTGACCCGGTCATCGGCCGTGACTCTGAGATTCGCCGCGTCGTGCAGGTGCTCTCCCGCCGCACCAAGAACAACCCCGTTCTGATCGGTGAGCCCGGCGTCGGTAAGACCGCCGTCGTGGAAGGCCTGGCACAGCGCATGGTTTCTGGCGACGTGCCCGAATCCCTGCGCGGCAAGACCCTCATCAGCCTGGACCTGGGCTCCATGGTCGCAGGTGCAAAGTACCGCGGTGAATTCGAGGAGCGTCTGAAGGCAGTCCTCGAAGAAATCAAGAAGTCCGAGGGTCAGATTGTGACCTTCATCGACGAGATTCACACCGTCGTCGGTGCTGGCGCATCCGAAGGCTCCATGGACGCAGGCAACATGCTCAAGCCCATGCTTGCCCGAGGCGAACTGCGCCTGATTGGTGCCACCACCCTGGACGAGTACCGCGAGAACATCGAGAAGGACCCCGCCCTGGAGCGCCGCTTCCAGCAGGTGTACGTGGGTGAGCCCAGTGTCGATGACACCATCGGTATTCTGCGTGGCCTGAAGGAACGCTACGAGGCGCACCACAAGGTGCAGATTGCTGACTCCGCACTGGTCGCCGCAGCAACCCTGTCTAACCGCTACATTCCCTCCCGTCAGCTGCCGGACAAGGCAATTGACCTGATTGATGAGGCAGCATCCCGCCTGCGCATGGAAATTGACTCCGCACCGGAGGAAATCGACCAGCTGCGCCGCGCTGTGGACCGCCTCACCATGGAGGAACTGGCACTTGCCGGTGAAACCGACCCCGCATCCGTGGAGCGTCTGGAAGCGCTGCGCAAGGACATGGCGGACAAGAAGGAACAGCTTGACGCCCTCAACGCCCGTTGGGAAGCCGAGAAGGCAAACCTGAACCGCGTGGGTGACATCAAGACCCAGATTGACGAGCTGCGTTCCCGCGCAGAGGTTGCACAGCGTGAAGGTAACCTCGCTGAGGCATCCCGCCTGCTCTACGGCGAAATTCCCGCAAAGCAGGCTGAGCTGGAAGAAGCACAGCGCGCCGAGGACAACGCCAAGAACGAGTCCATGGTCTCCGAAGAGGTCACCGCGGACGATATCGCCGAGGTTATCTCCTCCTGGACCGGCATCCCGGCAGGTCGCATGATGCAGGGCGAATCCGAGAAGCTGCTCGAAATGGAGAAGCGCATCGGTGCCCGCCTGATCGGTCAGGAAGACGCAGTGGTAGCTGTCGCTGACGCTGTCCGCCGCGCTCGCGCCGGCATCTCCGACCCGAACCGTCCGATTGGTTCCTTCCTGTTCCTTGGCCCGACCGGTGTTGGTAAGACCGAGCTGGCTAAGGCACTGGCTGAGTTCCAGTTCGATGACGAGCGTGCCCTGGTACGCATCGACATGAGCGAGTACTCCGAGAAACACACCGTTTCTCGCCTGGTCGGTGCCCCTCCCGGATACGTTGGCCACGAAGAGGGCGGTCAGCTGACCGAGGCTGTACGCCGTCGCCCCTACTCGGTGGTCCTGCTCGACGAGGTCGAGAAGGCGCACCCCGAGGTCTTCGACATCCTGCTGCAGGTACTCGATGACGGCCGCCTGACCGACGGCCAGGGCCGCACCGTGGACTTCCGCAACGTCATCCTGATCCTGACCTCGAACCTCGGTTCGCAGTACCTGGTCAACCAGGACCTGCCCTTCGAGGAGCGCTCCGAGAAGGCTATGGAGGTTGTGCACCAGGCATTCCGCCCCGAGTTCCTCAACCGACTGGACGACATCATCATGTTCCAGCCCCTGTCGGCTGAGAACCTGGGCCAGATTGTGGGCCTGCAGATCAAGAGCATGGCTAAGCGTCTGGAGGACCGCCGCCTCACCCTGAACGTCACCCCCGCCGCCCTGGAGTGGCTGGGTAAGACCGGCTACGACCCGGCGTTCGGTGCCCGCCCGCTGCGCCGCCTGGTTCAGCGCGAGATTGGTGACCGTCTGGCTCGCGGTATCCTCTCCGGCGCTATTCACGACGGTGACACCGTGACCGTGGATGTGAACCCGGACGTTGCCAGCGACGGTCTGTCGGTGACCTCCGAGCGTGAGCAGAAGGCTGAGAACTAAACCGGCTAGATTGGAAAACCCGGTCAGCTGGGTAGTTCCGACGAGCTGGGCAGACTTAGCCTGTGGCTGAGTTTGCACGTTCGAAACCATAAGAAATAGGCCGTGGGGTACCCTCGAAAGGGGGTACCCCACAGCCGTTTAACGCGTTAGAACCGCGCTGAACCGCACTAGTACCAGAGCATTGAGGAGAAGAATGGACCGCTGGACTGACCACCAGAACTTCGCCGCAGCCGGTGAGCAGCGCGAAGAAATCGCCTCCGTGCACCGTGCCGCAATCCGCTCGATTCAGCGCGTTGTCTCTGAGAACGCCACCCCGCACGACGAAGAATACGCCTCCGCGGGTATTGCCGAGCTACTCAAGGGGGGTAAGGTTCTCGTGCTCACCGGTGCGGGAGTGAGCACCGAATCCGGCATCCCCGACTATCGCGGACCCGGCGGCTCCCTGCACGACCATCGTCCCATGACCTACCAGGAATTCCGCTACGATGACGCCGCCCGCCAACGCTACTGGGCGCGCTCCTACGTGGGTTGGCGCCGCATGCGCCGCGCCGAACCGAACCGCGCCCACTATGCGCTCGCCGAGCTGGAGCAGCTGGGTGCCGTGAGCGGCGTGATTACGCAGAACGTGGATGGGCTGCACGCCCGCGCTGGAAGCTCCCGCCTGCTGGCGTTGCACGGCGACCTCTCCCGTATTGTGTGCCTGGACTGCGGGCAGGACGAGGGCCGCGAAAGCCTGGATGCGCGCCTGGACGCGGCAAACCCCGGCTACCTGGCACGCCTTGAAGATGAAGAGTTGCGCGTAAACCCTGACGGTGACGTGGAGCTGGACGAGTACTATATCCGCGATTTTCAGATGGTGCCCTGCCTCGGTTGCGGTTCGACCCGCCTCAAGCCGGATGTGGTGTACTTTGGCGAGTCCGTGCCCGCCGAACGTAAGGCGCTCAAGGATGCCATGCTCGCCGAGTGTTCGGCGCTGCTGGTGGTGGGTTCCTCGGTGGCGGTCATGAGCAGCTACAAGATTGTGCTGGAGGCTCTGCGCGCCGGCAAGCCGGTCGCCGTCATTAACGGCGGCCCGGGTCGTGCGGATGCGAAAGCAACCTACCTGTGGCGCACCGGCGTGGGTGAGGCGCTGGAACTCATGCTCGACGCCGTTGACGCTTAAGGTTGCCGAGGCCGTTACACAGGTCTAGGCGGCGCAGTTTCTCCTGTGAATGCTGTTTCTTCTGCGCATGCTGTTTCTCCGGCGAATCTTACCGCGCGTGCACCAACCCAAGGGTAAGTGCACAAAAGTGCTATTTTGTGTTGCAAGTCATTGCAAATAGCCCCTGGACAGGCGGGTATGTCCACCACGCGGGGATAAAATGATGGGATGGACATTCGACACACTATCACTCGCTTCGGTGCCACCGCCCTGATTGGTTGCGGTCTGGCGGTCACCGCAATCCCCGCAACTTTCGCTCAGAACGGTGAAGAGTCCGTTACCCACGTCTACTCCGACAAGGCAACCTCTCACATTTCTGAGGTCTGGTACAAGGGCGAAACCCTGAAGATTACCGGCGAAGGCTTCCTGACCCAGGACGGCACCTCCGGCTCCATCATCGCTATCAAGCTGAACAAGGGCTCCGTCAAGATTGACGGCAAGGACTACCTGGAAGTTCAGGCTGATGAGAAGGGCAACTTCTCCGTTTCCATTCCCTGGCAGGATGACCTGGACGAGCGCATCTCCGTGGACGTCTACCTGCTCTCCGGCTCCCTGAAGGACAACGACACCGCTCGCGGCGGCAAGGCAGCCACCGTGAAGATTCAGGCTCGTTCCGTTCAGGAGGCAACCCCCTCCGCAACTGCATCTGCTTCTGTGAGCGCTTCCGCTTCGGCAACCGCTTCTGTGGTGGCTACCCCCTCCGCTACTGCTACCTCCTCTGCTTCTGTGGCGCCTTCCGCATCTGCTACCACAACTGCTTCGGCTACTGCCGCTGATGAGGTTATTGCCTCCGTGGATGCTGAGATTAAGAACCGCGCCGATGAGAAGGCTTCCGCTACTGCGTCGGTGAGCCCCTCGGCTACCGCATCGGCTTCCGCTTCTGTGGTGGCTACCCCCTCCGCTTCGGCATCTGCTTCGGCTGCTGCTGATCAGAACGCATCCGTTGCGAACGATGCGAAGGATCAGCTGGGTGATTCCACCTCCGCTACCGAGCAGGTGACCGCTTCGGCTGAGAGCACTCGCTTTGCGAACTGTGCAGAGGTTGCGGCCGCTGGTCTGGCGCCCATCCATAAGAGCCACCCGGACTTCCGCCAGAAGTTCGACAACGACAAGAATGATTGGGGCTGCGAGGTCATCAATAGCGAGGTGACCGACGGTTCCTCCTCCTCCAATATTTCTTCGGGTTCTTCTTCCCGCAACTCTGGCGGTCTGGACAACCTGGGTTCTTCCTCCTCTTCGACTAACTACACTTCTAGCCGCGCTCAGCGCTCTTCCCTTGCTAATACCGGTGCTTCCAATGCCTTCACCATTGCTGGTATGGGCCTGGTAGCTCTGGGTCTGGGTGTTGCTGGCGTGTCTGCTGTGCGCAACCGCAAGAACTCCTAAAACTATTGCCGCCGCCCGGTGGGGTGGTGCGTGAGGGTCCCTTCCCCTGAATGCTTTTGAGCGTTTGGGTGGAGGGGGTTTTCGCGTTTAACGGGGTGGTTTTTGCTGCTGGGTTGTGCCGATGGGGTGGGGTATGTACTTGTTAGTTTCTTCAATGCTAGGTTGAAGCTTTAGGGGTGCACGGCGGTGCAAAAGGCTTATATAGTTCAACCGTTCCCTCAAGAAACCTTCAAGAAAACCCCTATTTGTGAGTCAGGTCATGGCAAATTGGCGTCTTGGGAGCCGGTATCCCAAGCTTTGCTCGTTAGAATGGGGGGCATGAACATTCGAAACAACATTGCACGCATCGGCGCCACCGCACTCATCGGCTGCGGCCTCGTTGCTACTTCCGTCCCCGCAACCTTCGCTGTTGAAGGTGTGCCTCAGGTTGTCCACACCTACGCAGACTCCGCACAGTTCATCGCCCCCGACGTATGGGTTGAGGGTCAGGGCCTGAACATTGGCGGCGAGGGTTTCAAGACCGCTGACGGCACCTCCGGTTCCGTTCTGGCACTGAAGCTGAACAAGGGCGCCGTCAAGATTAACGGCCAGGACTACCTGGAAATCCACGCTGACGAGGCCGGTAACTTCTCCGTTACCATCCCCTGGCAGGAAGAGCTGCACGGCAGCGTTTCCGTTGATATTTACCTGCTGTCCGGCTCCCTGAAGGATGGCGACGTTCCCCGCGGCGGTAAGGCAGCTACCGTGACCATCAAGGTTGCAGAGCAGCCCGCTCCGGCACCTAGCGAAGAGCCCACCCCGGCTCCTTCCGAGGATCCGACTCCGGCTCCCTCCGAGGACCCGACCCCCGCTCCCTCCGAGGACTCGACCCCGGCTCCGACCCAGGATCCGACCACTGAGGCTCCCAAGCCTGCTGACGAGACCTCCGCACCCGCAGTTGAGGACGCTAAGGAAACCAAGCCCGCCGAGGATCAGAAGCCTGCCGAAGAGCAGAAGTCTAACGAGCAGAAGTCTGACGAGAACGCAGCTCCGGCTCCCCAGCCTTCCGAGAGCTTCCGCTTCCAGAACTGCGCCGACGTTGAGGCAGCAGGTCTGGCACCGATTCACAAGAGTCACCCCGATTACCGCGAGAAGTTCAACGCTGATGGTGATGACTACGGTTGCGAGCAGCCCGTTGACTACGAGAACTCCAAGAAGTCTGACAGCGTTTCGCTGAGCTCCGGCTCGAACGACAACCTGGGCTCCGGTTCCTCGAACGCATCCTCCAAGAGCTCTTCTTCCCTGGCTAAGACCGGTGCATCTGACGCGATGACCGCTGCTGGCCTGGGCCTGATTGCTTTGGGTGCTGGTGGCGCGACCATCGTGGCAACCCGCATGCGCAAGAAGGCATAATAACGCCTAGTCGCTAAGTTTTTAGCTACTTTTATGGGCTCCCTCCATATCGGAGGGAGCCCATTTTTTGTGCCTTTGCAGGCTGCGGAGGACAGATGGAGCAGTGTGCGAAAGAGGAAAAAATTACCTGCACGTGAGCCCTTGACAAGTTATTTTATGCGAGATGGTGAACACTTAACTCTAAGTTAAGAGTGACACAGGGCAAACACAGCTTCAACCGGGAATCTAGATACCAAGCAGAAAACGAAAAACGCATAGCACCGAGCTGAAGAACAGACAGCGAAGAGCACAGCGGATATCACGACACGAATCTGGAGAACCCAATGAACATCCTCATTATGGCGCTTGCCGATGCGATAGCCATCGCAGCCCTCTGCACCCTCTACATGGTGCGGCACCGCAACCGCGAACTGATGATTTCCTACGCGGTCATCAACGCCGGCATCTTCACCGTCTCGGTGGCGCTGGTATCCGCCGGATCGAACGCATCCGCCATGGGTATGGGCCTCTTCGGTGTCCTGTCGATTATCCGATTGCGTTCCACCGCCCTGAGCCAGCGCGAAGTTGGTTACTACTTCGTAGCTCTCTCGGTGGGCATGATCGCAGGTGTGAACATTGACCCCGCCTACATTGCCTTCAGCCTCATGGCGGCTCTCATCCTCCTGATTGCGGTCCTCGACTCGCGTAGCGCCCCGATCTCTACCGACCAGACTCAGACCGTCACCGCCGATCGTGCGATTAGCGACGAGGAAGAGCTCAAGGCATACCTGAGCGCTCGCCTGGGTTACACCGTCACCTCGGCGAAGATCACCGAGCTGGACATGGTGAACAACCTGACCCGCGCCACCGTCACCTACCAGCCCAAAGAAACCACCGAGGGCGGCACCCCCGCGGCAGTGGAGGCGGCACCGGCTAACGCAGTACCGATTGCGGCTCAGCCTGTAGCACCCCAGCCCGTAGCAGCTCAGACGGTAGCATCGCAGGCTCCTACGGCTTACCCTGCAGCACCTCAGGTTCCCACCGCCGAGGCGCACGCCACGCTGGACACCCGGATGATTCCGCTCCAGCGCACCCCGGTAGGTAAGTAAGACCAACCGGTATCTAAGCCTCCGATTCACTCCAACCGCACAAACATCTCCGATATCCACGACACGCCGCCTCGGCGCACAGCCCAATACGCGCCGGGCGGCACCCCAGAAGGACGAAGACCCATGACTAACGCAGTCGCAAACATCATCCCCGCAGAGTGGAAGAGCATCAGCCTCGAATCCATGAACGAGAAGGCCGCCATGCAGACCCGCGTGGACCGCAAGTACATTGTCGACGCAGAAACCGCCGCCAAGGTGCTCTCCACGCTCGACGCAGACGCCTCCGTCATGGAAATCAAGGGCCAGCGCGACTTCGCCTACGACTCGGTCTACTTCGACACCCCGCAGATGCAGAGCTACCACTCGGCAGCCTACAGCCGCGATGACACCTTCAAGATTCGTACCCGTAGCTACCTGGACTCGGAGCTGACCTTCCTGGAGGTCAAGACCGATGGTGAGCAGGATATAACCGTCAAGAAGCGTATTCCGTACACCTTCGAGATGCGCGATACGCTCACCGCGGAAGGCCACGAGTACATCACCGAAGCACTCGGCGACATCCTCGCGGGCCCGGTCGAGAAGCTGGAGGCGGTTCTGACCACCGGCTACCGCCGTACCACGGTCTTCCTGCCGCAGAGCGAGAAGAACCCGGTCGCATCCCGCATGACGGTAGACACCAACCTGACCTGGACCCCCATGTCCGAGAACATTCTCATGGCGGGCGTGAACTACCGCAACTACCACGGCAACCTGGTCGGCACCACCTACGGCCTGCCGAACGCGGTCATCATCGAAACCAAGTCCGGTGTGGAGCCCTCCGTGGCAGACCAGCACCTCTGGGATGCGGGTATCACCCCCGCGAAGATCTCCAAGTTTGCAACCGGTATGGCGGCGCTGAACCCGCAGCTGGCAAGCAACAAGTGGGAAGAAACCCTGAAGAACTGGATGCACCTGGAACCGGTCAACGGCACCCGCCTCAACGTGGATGACATGACCGAAGAGGACTACCAGAAGCTGCTGACCGAGCGTTTTGTAGCCGCCTAAAACGGCAATTGGGGATGCGCGGGTAGGGTAGCGCACCTACCTTACCCGCACCCCCAGCCCCTAACCTTCTAAACCCCGAATCTATAAACCCCCGAACCAAACACAACATCGGCTGTATTCGCCCCACACAGGCAATAACCGCTCTCACACATATTCACATTTCACATACGTCTTACCCCTGTGGCGCTGGCTCTACGCGAGTGGTCACCCAAACACAAAGGAAAACCCGTGAAAAAGAGCAATATGATTAAGAGCGCAACTTCTATTACCCTCCTCGCAGCCCTGGCGTTGACCGGCTGCTCGGCAAACTCGGCATCGAATGCCAGCGCTGTGAGTGCAACCAGCACCTCCGCTTCGAGCACTTCGGGCACCACGTCGAAGGTGGCAGACTCCTTCTCCACCGACGTGAAGAGCGGCGCGAAGCTCGCCGAGGACACCCACTACTCCGCGAAAGAGGTCACCTGGGACTCCTCCAGCGAAGTTACTATCGATCTTTCTAACCCGACCGCGACCGACGGCGTGACCGTCAGCGACGGCGTCATCACCATCACCAAGGCGGGCAACTACAAGCTCACCGGCACCTACGAGGGCCAGATCAAGGTTGAGGCTACCAGCGGCGACATGGTCCGCCTGATCCTGAACAACGCGACCATCACCAACTCCACCGGCGCGGCAATCAACGTGGTTGAGGCGGACGAGGTCGTTATCTACACCGCCTCGGGTACCACCAACACCGTCTCTGACGGCTCCTCCTACTCGGATACCGCCAGCGGCAGCCCCGACGCAGCTATCTACTCCAAGAGCGACCTGACCCTGGCGGGTGAAGGCACCCTGAAGGTTGAAGGTAAGTACGAAGAGGGTATCCACACCACTGACGGCCTGGTCATTGCCTCCGGCACCCTGGAAGTGAACGCGGCAAACACCGGCATCAAGGGTAAGGACTACGTCGATATCCTGGACGGCACCATCACCGTGACCGCAAGCCAGGACGGTATCAAGGCAACCAATGACACCGACGGCAACCGCGGCTGGGTACGCCTGAGCGGCGGTACCGTGAACATCTCCGCAGGTGATGACGGTTTCAAGGCTGAGCGCGTGCTGGAAATCTCCGGCGGTACCCTGAACATTACCCAGTCGAACGAGGGTATTGAGGCGCAGTACATTAACATTCTGGACGGTACCGTGAACGTGACCAGCTCCGATGACGGTATCAACGCCTCGACCAGTACCGAGTCGGCTTCGACCTCCACCATGCAGACCACCCAGAGCAAACAAGCGGCACAGGGCGGTCAGGCACCGGCAGGTGGTCAGGCTCCCTCCGGTACCACGGGCCAGCCCCCGGCCGGCGGTGGCATGGGCGGGGGCGGCGGCACCTTCGAGGTGGTCGACGCAACCATCAACATCACCGGCGGTACCGTCACCGTGAACGCGAACGGCGACGGCATCGACTCCAACGGTACGGCAACCCTCTCGGGCGGCACCCTGATCGTGAACGGTCCCTTCACCGGTGGCAACGCCTCCCTGGATACCAACGGCGACCTGCTGCTCAACGGCGCGACCGTGACCGCGGGTAACGCCGGTGACATGTTCGAGGCTCCCTCCACCTCCTCCACCAGCGGCTACGTGAAGATCAGCAACGTATCGAACCTGAGCGCAGGCACCACCGTACAGGTGACTGACTCCTCCGGTAACGTGGTGGCAAACTACAAGGTTACGAACTCCAGCACCGCGCTGATCCTGGTCTCCAGCTCCAAGATCACCAAGGGCGAGAGCTATACCGTGTACACCACCACCGATAGCGTGGATGCCTCCAGCACCACCCTGGCTTCCAACGCCACCTCGCTGGGTTCCTTCACCGCAAGCTAGGCGGCAGGTAGCCCCTCAAGCCCCGTGCTGGATGTCATGACCGGCACGGTACCCTCCCTGAACCCGGTCTTGTGAGTGAGCCGGTAGGGGAGACCCTAGCCCCGCATTGGATGTAGCGATACGTCCGGTGCGGGGCTCTGTGGTATCTGGTGTGCGGGCAAAGAGCGGGCTTTGGGCGTTCACGGTGAGGCGGAGGCTACGCTGCGCTCGCCGCGGGTGCAAAATAAAACGGTTGTTCCGGTGCGAAGAAGTGCTCTGATACGCAAAATAGGTGACGTTCAGCGAGACATTCAGGGCTGAAACAGGGTACTCTATAGTGTAGTAAAGACTGTTGAACGATCCGAGAGCGATGCGCCGCGCGTGCTGTTCGCCTCGGACAGGATGAAAGAGGGGGTCACGCCATGGGGCGCGGCCGTCAGAAGGCTAAAGCAACAAGGCAGGCTCGGGAGATGAAGTACTTCAGCCCCGAGACCGACTACAGCGCACTCGAGCGCGAGCTCAGCAGCGCGAAGAAAACGAAGTCCTCCGATTCGTCCCGCCGTCGCTATGACGACGAGGACGACTACTCGGCATACGCAGAAAAGTACGCGTCCTACGAGGATGAGGCATAAAGAATACGCGGAATGATTCGGTGCATATCGACCGAACGTATTCGACAGATGATGAACCGGCTTGAGGCCCCGCACGGGGTGCTCAGCCGGTTTTTTCGTGCCCGCAGTTTATGCGGATGCACCCGGGCGGATGCACCCGGGCGGATGCGCGAGGATGGGTAGCCCACGGGGGGGTGTAACTGTGCGGAGCACAAAGCCAATACACATGTTTATACATAGGTGCGTATACCTCTACTTGGTAATAGAGCATATTCAGTAATAAAAAAGTTTGAAATGAATAAGCATACATAGCTTCTGCACAGCTTAGTCATGCCTGGCACAGAGAATAGACCGGCATTCTAGAGGCATGAACAACGAACAGAACATGACTCAGAACATTGACCAGGCCACCCAGACCGCAGCAGAACAAGTTAATGCAGCGCAGACCGCTGCAGAACAGAATCTAGCCAAGAAGAAGCTCACCCGTCGAATCTTCATCGGCGGCGGCATCGGCGCACTCGCAGTGGTCGGAGGCGGCGCAGGCTGGGCCTACAACCGCTACCTGGCAGAGCACACCGAAATCGAAGACACCACCGCCTACGAGGCGGCAGCAGCCCAGGCAAACGCAAGCGCCTCCGGCTCCGCTACCGCAGACCCCACCGAACTGACTGGCGTGAAGGTCAACGGTCAGAGCCTCACCGCTAACGAAGGCTCGATTACCATCACCTCCAACACCACCGGCAGCGGCTCGGATGCGGTTGTCTCCTTCGTAGCAGACATCAAGCTCGACAACGCAACCCTGCTGCGAAGCGCCTTCGCCAACAACAAGTTCGGCCAGAACATCATCGACACCCCCTCGAACATTGCCTCCGAACACAACGGCATCTGGGCAATCAACGGTGACTACTACGGCTTCCGTACCACCGGCATCGTGATCCGAAACGGTGTGGTCTACCGTGACTCCGGTGCTCGCGAGGGTCTCGCCTTCTACCGCGACGGCTCCGTCAAGCTCTACGACGAAACCGCAACCAACGCCCAGACCCTCGTCAGCGAGGGCGTGTGGAACACCCTCTCCTTCGGCCCCGCACTGGTCAAGGACTCCGCAATCGTCGACGGCATCGACAGCGTCGAGGTGGACACCAACTTCGGTAACCACTCCATCCAGGGCAACCAGCCGCGAACCGGCGTGGGCGTGCTCGGCACCAACCACCTGGTCTTCATCGTGGTCGACGGCCGCTCCACCAACTACTCGCGCGGCGTGACCATGCTCGAGTTCGCCCAGATGTTCAAGGAGCTCGGCTGCGTCAGCGCCTACAACCTGGACGGTGGTGGCTCCTCCGCCATGGTCTTCAACAATCAGCTGGTCAACCGCCCGCAGGGTGTCACTAAGGAACGCGGCACCAGCGACATCCTCTACATTGCAGGGAGCGCATCGTGATTATCCTGATACCCGCCTATAAGCCGGACCAATCGCTAGTCCGCCTTGCCCGGGTTCTGCGCGAACAGGACCCTAGCGCCGAAATCCTCGTGATTGACGACGGATCCGGCAGCACCTACGCACCGATCTTCACCGAACTGCGCATCGACGGCGTGACCGTGCAGACCCACCCCGCCAACAAGGGCAAGGGCGCGACACTGCGCACCGGCATCGCCTGGGCGAAAGCAAACCGTCCCGGCGAGGTCATCGTCACCGCCGACGCGGACGGCCAGCACCTACCTCGGGATATCTTCCGTGTGGGTGTGCGCACCGAAACCGCAGCAGCGGCAGGGCAGAAGAGCATTATCCTCGGCGTGCGTACCAAGCCCGACCCGAACGCCGGTGAAGAAGGTACCAAGGTGCCGCTGCGCTCCAAAATCGGTAACAGCGCAACCGTAGGCTTCTTCGCCCTAGCGACCGGCGCCCGCGTGGCTGATACCCAGACCGGTCTGCGCGGCTTCACCCCGCAGATTCTGGACTGGCTACTGCAGATCCCCGGCGATAAGTACGAGTACGAGTTCTCCATGCTGCTGCGCGCAACCCGCGCGGACGTGGACCTGGTGCAGGTACCCATCGTGAAGGTCTACGAGCCGGGCAACCCGACCAGCCACTTTAGGCCTCTGCGGGACTCGGCGCTGATTTACGCACCGCTGCTTGCCTTCCTGGCTTCGTCTTTCCTGACAGGCTTCCTCGTGGATGCTATAGCCCTGTTCGTCCTGGTGGGCATGGGCGTTCCGCTACTGGCGGCCGTGGTCGGTGCCCGCATCATTTCGGCGCTGACGAACTTCACCGTCAACCGAATGCTTATGCACGACGGAGGCGCACGCCCCTCGGCATCCTCCTCGCTGGTGCGTTACACCGTACTGGCGGTGGGTATCCTCGCAGCCAACGCGGCTCTGATGGAAACCCTGACCGGTCTGGGCGTGTCCCTGCTGGCCGCCAAGATCCTGACCGAACTGATTCTGATCCCGATCAGCTTCGCGGTTCAGCGCCGCTGGGTTTTTCTACCCACTCGGTGGCAGGAAAATACGCGAGAGAAGACAGTGGCAACTCACGCACCTTCGGGTTTGCGTGCGGTGAGCTACGAGTCCGCTCGCATGGAGGCTGCCGGTATCCGTACCGGCGCGCGCGCCTCCCAGGTACGCCCCTAGTTCGCCTACCCTGGAGTCGAGTTCACTAGTGGCTAGTTTTATAGGGGCTACCTACAAAACTTCTCCCACCCGTCAGTCGTGAGGGTAGGTGGGAGATGCAAGCTGCCGCACCACAAGCGGCAGCATTCTGTTCACGAAAAGCCCCCGCTGAAATGAACTGCCTCCCGTTTCTTGGACAACAAAACTAAAGTCCAAGAAACGGGAGG